>Ga0315912_10001201_pt1 | contig 33714 bp, 27 predicted proteins | sample VfabasoilMG_FD_204469 | JGI IMG/M metagenome (GOLD analysis project Ga0315912, IMG submission 204469) | Garden soil microbial communities collected in Santa Monica, California, United States - V. faba soil | ecosystem: Environmental > Terrestrial > Soil > Garden | place: USA: California... | reverse complement strand
CGAGGGTTGCTCCTCCGAGCGACGCTCCTCCGAGCGACGCTCCTCCGAGCGATGCTCCTCCGAGCGACGCTCCTCCGAGCGACGCTCCTCCGAGCGACGCTCCTCCGAGCGACGCTCCTCCGAGCGATGCTCCTTCGGGTCATGCCCCGTCGTCGAATGCCAGTCCTCAAGGCGGCGCCCCTTCGGGTGCTGCTCCCTCCGATGCACCGCCTTCGGAACCCGGTGACCAAGGCTCGGTCGCGCCGGCTTCGTCGCCCGCTGACGGCCTACCGGCGACCCGAAAGCCCCCGCGGATCGATGGTCCGTACATCGGCTTCGCGCTCTTCCCAGCGCTCACGTTTGCGCGCGTGAACACCTTGCGGACGGACGATCCGTTCGGGGGCTTCGGTGCTTCACTCCGTTTTGGTCAGACCATTTTTCCGTGGCTCGCGCTCGGCTTGCAACTGACCGGCATCGCCGGTTTGCAAACCGAGGGATCCGCCCGTCAGACCATCACGCAGATCGGCCTCCTTCTCGATGCCACCTTCGTCCCGATGCCGCGTCGTTCCAATCTGACGCTCCGTGGCAGCTTCGGGATCGGCGGTGGCTCGGTCCGCCGCCAAGGCGTGAGCGCCCGCTCCGGGATGTTCAGTTCGATGTTCGGGATCGCGATCCGTCACGAGTGGTTCCCCGGCGCAGCCAAGCATCGGGCCACTCGTGGAGGGGGTTTTGGGGTCGGCCCCGAACTCGGTTGGCTCGGTGTCACCCCTCCTGCCGCAGGACGCCCGATGGGCAACACGATCTACTTCGCGATCGCAGGCAACTTCTACTTCGGGTACTAGAGCACGATTCGAACTGATCGGTGCTCTAGGCAGCCAAGCGACCTCCGCACACGCTGAACGCATGCCGACCGGCGTGAAACGGATCCATCCGGAACATCGGACGGAGCTTAGATGCTAGGCCAATGCGCCGCGGCGTTCGAATGCGACCGTCGCGTGCGGGTTGATGACCATCACCGGGTCGATCGCGATGCGGATCGCCGCCACCGTCACGTTGTCGGGTCCTCCCGCTGCGCAGGCGGCTTCGGTCAGCGCACGGCAGCATCGGATCGGATCGTCGTGCTGCATCATCAAGGAGAGGATCCGTTGGTCCTCGAGTGGACCCGTGAGACCGTCGGTGCAAAGGAGCAAGACGTCGCCCGGTTGCACGCGCACCCGGATGAGGTCCGGGCCGACTCGCTCTTGCACTCCGATCGCCTCGAGTAAGACGTTGCGCTGGCGGACGTGTCGAGCTTCCTCTGGGCGGATCTGGCCGCTCGCAATCATCTGTCCGACGACGTTCTGATCGACCGTCAGCTGCTGGAGCAGGCCAGCCCGTTTGATATAGGCTCGTGAATCCCCGACCTGGACGATGATGACATCGGGGCCAAACACGGCAGCCGCGGTCATCGTGGTCCCCATGCCCCGCTTGTCCGGGTATTGGCGCGCGAACTGAGCGATGCGTTGATTGGCGGACGTGACCGCCTCGAGCATCGTCCGCTCGACCATCCCGACGTCGATGAGGGGACTTCGTCGTCGCATGACCGTCTCGAGCTCATGGACCGCCATCTTCGACGCGATGTCACCCGCGGCGGCGCCACCCATGCCATCGCATACGGCGACCACGGTCCCGGGGGGTCGCATCGAGCGATGCTCGGTGGGCGGGACGAGCCCACTCGAACCATGCTCGAGATCGAGGACGAGGAAGGCATCCTCGTTTCGCTCGCGTGCGCACCCGATCTCGGTGCGGGCGAAGACATCAAACTTCATGGTTCGAGGCGCAATCGTAGAATCTGATCGCCCATTCGGAAAGTGTCCCGACTCTGAACGTCGATGTTCCCGCGGATCCGAACATAGGTCCCGTTGGCCGAGTCGAGATCCTCGAGAAACACGGACATCTGGCTCCCATGCAGCTCGAGGCGCAATCGAGCGTGTTCACGGCTCACGAACGGATCCCGTGGAAACACGATGTCCCCCTGCTCGCGACCAAACACGACCCGGGCTCCGCGAAGGTAGTAACTGTCCCCATTCTGTCCGCCGCGGCCGACCAGTACGATCTTGCCCCACGCTGGTTTGAGGGGGGTTCCGAACAGACGCGTCCCGTCAGGGGCTGGGGCGGCTTCCACAGGGGGGTCGACGATGTTCTCCAGGCGAAGGACTTGGTGCCCGAGCATGAACATGTCTCCCGGGTAGACCGGCGCCTGGGAACGGATCCGCAAATAGGTTCCGTTCGTCGAACCGTGGTCGAGGAGCATGTAACCATGCCCCGAACGCTGAACGCGCCCGTGAACCGGGGACATGAAGATGTCATCCGGGAACCGGACGTCGCCTTGATGTCGCCCGACGGTGATGACCCCATTCGGTATGGGGAACGATTCGCCCTCTTCGCCGTCGCGTCCGACCAGCACGAGCCGTGGGATGATGTACTCGACGGTGCCGCTCGGGCCTGGAGTTCCGGGACCCTGGACGTGCACGGGTGCCGGAACAAACGCGGGCCCGCTTTGTGTCGCAGGCACCTCGAATCCGGGCGGAGGGCGCGGGATCGGGGGACCCTCGACGTACACCGTTCGGCCGGTCTGCGAGGGAAAGTCTGAGCCCGTGGGACGTGACACCTGGTCGACCCCCGTGGCATAGGGCGAGGACTCGACCCCTCCCGTCCCGACCCCCGTCCCGACGATGGGGCGCGCCCCCGATTCGGGAGCAGGGCCGACGATGGGGGCTCTCATCGGTTGTCGCGGCGCGGGTCCGTGAGCGATCACCGGGGCCTTGGAGGACCCCGCACCTGGTTGGGCCCAGAGATCGTCCTCCGGCATCTTCACGAGCCGCGTGGGGGGCCTCGGTAGGCGTTGCCGTTGGTCCAGGCCACACACCGGACAGAACGGATAGCCAGAGGGAACCTGCGAGCCACATCGAGCGCACTTCGTCCCCCCGATGTTGCTCAGGTCACGGGTCAACGAGTGGTGGCACACCGAACATTCGGCCGCAGCCGCGGCGTTCTCGGACCCGCACATCGGGCAAGGGACCGTAGGGCTCGACGTCATACGTGGCTCGCGTCCTTGTGGCTCCACCGCGCGCGTGCTGGCCGTTGGCGATGCGGGATCCGGTTCAGCCCCGCTCTGGCGTGATGACAGTTCAAAGGAGTCCCCACGCTTGCCAGAGTGCGGCCGCCTGGGGTAACAACCCCGACCAATCCGCAGCGTAGGTTACTCAAGAGGGCCGTGCCGCGTCAATTCACCCCTTCGCCGACCCCACGCCGCCTCGTGATACGCCCCAAGGTATTCGTCGTTCGCCTGGCCCTTCTCGTGTTCGGGCTCGGGCCTTTGGCCTCGCTCGGGTGTTCCGCCATCGTTCGCGACCCGAACTTTCGGGGTGCTCGCGACCAAGTGGCCGACGCGACGTTGCTCGGTCCCTTCGACGGCCAGGTCCTGGATGAAACGACCCTCGAACCCATCTCGTCGGCCTTGGTCGTCGCGATCTGGTCCTACGACGAAGGTGAGGCCTGGGTAGGCCCGGCGGGGTCGAGCGTGACACGCGTCAAAACCGACGCCGCTGGACGCTACAAGGTCCCGCGTGTGCCGGCCCAGACGAACGGCGACAACAGTCGCTTGGTCTCGTTCCACTTGGTCGTTTACAAGCGAGGGTACGTCGGTTACCGCTCCGACGCGGTCATAGGGGGGCAAGGTCGCCACGACTTCGTCCAGCGCCACAACCGAGTCCTCCTCCGCAAATGGCGTGAGGCCGACTCGCACGCGGAACACCTGTTGTTCCTGTCGGCGCCTCCAGACATCGAACTCTTGACCCGGTGGGAGCGAGAAGCAGCCAACCTCGATCTTTACCGCCAGCAATCAGGCGAAGAGTATGCAGCGCTGTTGCCGGGAGGACCCCAAGAGCCCGTGAACCCGACCGCGGGTCCGATCGTGCTCGATGCCCGCGAGCTCCTGCCCCCGACCGAAGTGCGACGTCGAACGAGCTACGCCGAGGCCTTCACGATCAAAGAGCTCGGCGACCTCGCCCGCACGGTGTTCTATCACGGTGTGCACTTGCAAGCCGTCGACCGCGACGAGACCTGGGACCTCGCGTATCGGGTGTGGCGAGATCCGCCGGGTGGGCTCCAAACCGTTCAGGAAACGTTCGAAGCCACCTTGCCGGGGGTCGTGGCCAGCCCTGACATCACGCCGCAAACTTGGATCTACGACGGTGAGTTGGTTCGCGCGGTCGCGTTCTTGGATCAAGAGCGGAACGTCGGTGTGCTTTTGACCTGCGGGGCTTCGCAATGCGCGGACATCGAAACCGCGATCATCCTCGCGAGTTTCATCCACGGGAGGCTCGACCAGCTCAAGACCGAAGTCCTGGAGGTCGCCGCACCATGATCCCACGCATGATCCGACGCTCAGCATTTCGACAGCGATGGGTCCGAGCTGCAAGCACTCCCCTCGCGTTTGCCCTGCTCGCTGTCCCCAACGCCAAAGCCTGGGATCCATCGACGACCCATACCGCGATGATCGACGAGGCGGTCCGCCGCTCGACGATCCACAAGCGGTGGATGGAAGCCTCGGAGCTGCAGCGCGGCATCTTCTCGGGACTCGCGCTGGATCCCAACACGCTTCCGGAAGCGACGCGCCGAGAGATCATCGTCGCCCTCCGCCATGCACACGCCGAAGCGGGCGGCGTGAGCTTGGGCGGACCTGGTGCGTGCCCCGGGCCTCAGGCGCCCGCCCAGACGCGAACGCGCTGCATCGAAGGCGATCTTTGGGAGATGACGGCGCTCGGTTGGTTGCGGCTCGGTCTCGTGCTCGAGGGCACACCACGCAACCGCCTGTTCCACCATTTTCTCGATCGAACCGACCCGTCGGCACCGGTCTGGAGCGACCGAGAGCTCTCGCCGATCGCGTTGCGCCCTCGCGTTCGGCGAAGTGGAGGCTCGCTCGCCGCACGGGTCGCGGGCACCGGATTCGAAGGCCGCGGTACGTCGGCCATCGGCTGGTTCGTCGACCCTCAGGATCCGTGGGCACCTCCAGCCACCCTCGATCACCTTCGGCAGGCGTCGTTGTCCGCGACCCGGAGCGAACGTGAACAGCACCTCGTCCTCGGCCTCATCGGACTCGGAGCGCTCCTCCACGTCGCGCAAGACCTCTCGCTTCCCGCCCATGCCCGAGGCGATCTGACGGCCGCATTCTACCCCCTGTCGGAGCGTCCGTCCGACCGCGGATTCCCCCTCCAGGAGTACGCGCGCCGAACCTACGGCCGATATGGACTTCCGCTCGGATCAACCCCTGCAACAACCGAAGCACCGCCCGCGCCCGATCCGACCCGTCTCATCCTCGGCTACGAAGGTTGGGAGGGTCTCGGAGCGTTCACAGCCCAACGGTTCTTCTCGGAAGCAAGTCTCCCAGAGCCCGTCCACGTCGACCCACGATTCGCCCCCGTCGAAGCGGCCACGCGTGTGTTGGGGGACGAGCACGGGTTGCTCACGGCCGAAACCGAAGGTGCGCGACTCACCCCGTGGCCCGCGGACCTGGGCTACCTCGTCAGCGCCCACGGACGTGGACTCGCCGCGTTTTTCCTCGATGACGAAGGACGCGTGCAACTTTTCCTCGACGAGCGGGTCTATCGCGATCAGGTCGCGCAGCTCATCCCGCTCGGCGTGGCGACGAGCGTGTCCATCCTCGACTTGTTTTTTCCGGCGTTTCCGCCCGTCGCCTTCACGATCGCGAACGGGAGCGTCGAACTCGACTTCCCCGATCAGACCGACCCGTATCTCCTTCGCGTGTTGGCCGAAGCGCCCGACGGCGTGAGGCAGCAGGTGTACGAAGCGCGGCTCGTCAATGGTTCGAACATTTTGATCCCGGACGATCAGTGGAAGCACGCCACCACGCTCGTTTTGGTGCTCGAGAATCAGACGGAGACTCACCCTGCGTTCGTCGCCGAGCGCTCGATCCGAGTCGACCTCCATCCGAAACCATCCGTGCCGGTGGCACCGCTGCCCTCCGAGTCTCCGAGCCCCGATCGCGACAAACTGAAGACGCCCTACCCCTTTTCTGCCGACAGCCCGCCCCCGCTGTCTGGTTCTCCATCCGAATCACCGAGCGTCGAGCGTAAGGGCGTCACCCCGGCTCCACCTTCGTCGCAACCCGATACTCCGAGTCTTCCGGTCGAGCCCGAGCCTCCGGCCGAGCCCAAGCCTCCGGCCGAGCCCGAACCTTCGGCCGAGCCCGAACCTTCGGTCGAGCCCGAGCCTCCGACCGAACCGCACCCGTAGATCGGTGCCCTAGTACCGCGAACCGAAGTCCATGCGGGTGCCATGCATGGTTCTGTGGCCCTATGGGCGTTGTTGCTCGGCGCTAGCCGTATGGCGGACACAGCTTCGGCCTCGCGCTTAGCCCCCGGGCCACGGCCACGCACCTGTCACGGCTCGCACGTCCGGTTCGCGGTATTAGGGGGTGGAGGATGCGATCGACGCTCGAACCTGACGGCGGAGATCGAGGAGCTCGAGATCCATGGGAGAGACCGCGAGTCCGAGGTCGATCATGTGCGACGCCTCCTCGAGCCTCCCGACCTCGAGCAACGCGCGCGCGCCCTGAGCTTGTCGCGAGGGGAACTCCGGTCGCAACAGGCGGGCTCGCCCAGCGGCGGACGAACGATCGGCCGGACTGCCCACCGTAGCGGCCCAAGCCCAGCAGTATGCTTGCGTTTCCGAATCCCGAGCGTGTTCGGCAGCCTGGGCGAAGGCCGCGAGGGCTCGCTCCTCGTTTTGCTCCGCGGCAAACGTCAAGCCGAGCTCGAGGTGAGCCGCCCACCATTCGGGAGCGCGACGCAAGACTTGTTGCAGCTCCATCCGAGCGCCACGATGCTCACCCGCCTCGCGTAGCAAACGGGCGAGGTCGCGTCGCGGACGCGGGGCATCGGGATCGACATCGAGCCGGCGTCGCAACATGCGACGTTTCGCTTCGGGCAAGAGCTGACCAAACTCGTCGAAGACCTCGTCGCGAAAATCGCCCTGCTCGTCGTACAGCACCGCCGCTTCGGCCAAGAGCCCGAGCGCCAGATGGATCACGCTCGACGCCTCGGGATCGCGATTCCCCTCCTCGTCGTCGATGACGACGACCTCGGCGCCCTCGGCCCACGGATCGGCAGCAAGCACATACACGTCTCGACCGCGTTCTCCGATCACGCGATCGCCGGGCAACAACTCGACGTCGAGCGCAGCCGTGGACAAAGCCGACAAGGCGAAGATCTTCGCTTCACCCGAGGCGACATCGAGGCCATCGCAGGTCTGCCAAAACATCGCGGGACCTTCGGGCAGGCCCTGGCTCGCCAAGACGTCGCTTGCGGCGGGCGGGCCCGTCCGATGGAGCCCGTGAGGAGCGGCATACAATCGCTCCTCCAAACGTTCGAGCGCGTCGGTGAGCCGACGTCGCTCGTGGGGATCGATCGCCTCGCTCATCCGGGATGGCCGACGCTCGAACGAGGTTCGAAGATCGTGTTCGACAACACGATGCCCGACCCCGCGATCCGATCGACGAAGCGTGGCACGTGCCCCGTGGCGAGGAACTGGGTCAGACCATCCGACCCTCGTACCGCGCGAAAGATCGAGCGATGGAGAATCTCGTCGCCTTCGTTCACCTCGGGCTCGAGCAACTCGACGACTTGCAAAGCCTCGCCGGCGACACCGACGCTGAGACGCACGAGGAGATCGACCGACTCGGCCAAAGAAACCGTCAACGCAGCGATCGCACCCGAAGCGACGGTCGAGAGTCCGGCGAGTCGCCAGAGCCCGTGGGCCGCATCGATCCCCCACGTCGATACGATTGCGCCTCGGGTGGCCCCGGCAAAGGCATCCATGACCGCAGCCGCGTCCTCATGGCGACAACGCTGCGACACCACGAGGTCGACGCCCCCGCGCAAAACGACCCCGAGCGCATCGGACAGCGCGAGCGTGTCTCCGGGATCGGCGATCCGGCGAACCTGGATCCAACCCTGGCGCGCACCGAGCTGGCCCGTGTCGGAGATGCACACGACGCGGAGAGCGTCGGGGATCTCTCCCACCAGTGCGCCCATGAAACGATCGAGATTCGTCGCCCCCGAGGCGCAAATGAGGATCCGGCTGCAGCTGCGCACGGCGGCGCGGAGCAGCTCCGCCATGTCTGTGCTGAGCACGGACTCCTGCACGAGCGACGTCAGGTTGTTGGCATCGGTCTGGTTGCGCCGGAGGCTGAGAACAGGGGACCGAACCTGCGTCGGAGGCAGGACCGCATACATCGAAAACCCGTGTTTCACTTTGCCTTCGAGGATCTGCGATCCCTCGACCAAGAAACCCCATTCGCGGGCCATCCGATGGACCGCAAGGACGAGCGCCCGATCGCCTGAGAATCGACGATTCGTCAGCTCGGCTCGAACGGTCGGTGAAGCCCCCTGCCGCACGATCCGGATCGGACCGCTTCCGACGACCTGGATCTCGCGAATGTCGGGATCGCCCATCAACTCATCGAGCGGGCCGAGCTCGAGCAGCTCGCGGGCGACTTGAGCTTTGAGCGCCTCGATGTTGATCCCCTCCTCGAGTTCAGCGCCGCGGCTCATGTCGGCGATGAGCGAATCGACCAACGTGAGCGCGTCTTGGCGATCCTCATCGGAGATCTCGCTCGCCCGAACGGGATCGAGCCCGAACACGTTGGCCAACACCGTCTGCAACAGACGGCCCGCAACCTGGTCGAGATAGGAGCTCTGCACGCCCGGCGGAGGCACGCGTCGCGCCGAAGTCATCACACCGCTCTCGTCGTCCTGGGCCGCAGTCCATCGCACCGGAGGCGCGAGAGGCTCCCCCGCATCCGGCTGCGGAGAGGGGACCGCGATCCGTCGTGGCGTTGGTTGACCGTCGACGCCCGCGACCAAAACCTCGCCACGTTCGAGCGGCGTCAGCGACGGATCATCCCCCTCCAACATGAGGATGTAGTCGCCCACGTAGATCCGATCGGACCGTCGGAGCGGACGAGGCTTGCTGACCCTGCGTCCGTTGACGTAGGTCCCGTTCGTGCTGCCGAGGTCGACGACCTCGACCCGCCCCTCGTGACGACGGAATCGAAGGTGATGCTTCGAGACGTTGACGCGGTCCAACACGAGGTCGTTGTCTTCCTCGCGACCCACCGTGAACTGGTCCCCATCGAAATTGAATCGCTGAGTTCGACCGCCCTTTTCGTGGACTACGACTCGGATCACCGCAGCGGCCATCGTGCCATATCCAGTTCCGCCGTGGGGTCACGGCTGAGCACCACGGAACCGCCGGCCCACGTTGAACGCGTCAAAATCCGTCGACCTCGTCGAGCGCGTCGTCCAGGGCGTCGAGCTCCGACCGAGTCGGAGTCTTGGCCGATCCAGTCCCATCCACCACGCTGGAGGCCTGTCGTGGGCCTCGAACCCATCGTCGAGCGGCGGCCAACAGGCCGACCAAGGCCAACGTGCCGGCAAGGATCGTTCCGCCGACCAAGTACGGAGGTGCATGGTAGCCCACGATGGTTTCACCGAATCGAGCAACGAGATTCGCTTCGATCTCCTCGCGAGTCTGACCTTCCTTGGCGGCCGCGAGGATCTCGTCTTCGAGCTTACGCGCAGCCTTCGAAGGACAGCTTGCGATCGTCCGCCCGGGGCAGTACGGCGACATCAAGTCGCCGCTCAGCTTCTGCAAGATCGTGTTCGGGTCCTCAGTTGGAGCGAACATAACGGCCAGAGTAACTCGTTCCTGAGGTTGCGGCTCGCTCGCCTCATTCGCCCCGACCGGGGCGTGAAACTTCATGCACCCGTGCTGCGTGGGACCGTCCGAAGTCTTGGCGCGTCGCGAACCCTGGTTGCACGGGGGAAACCCGGGTGAGGTTCAAGAGGTTCCCCACCCAACCCTAGCGACGAGGGCGTCTTTTCTTGGCTTTACCGCTGCGATCCGGGGGAGTCATCGCCGCGGTGCAGTGTTTCGCGTGTTTCTCCATCGCCTTCGAATTCTTGGGATCCAGTTCCGGCCACTCCCCACCGAGCTGATTCGTGTACTTCTTGAGTTTTTGCTCGATGCGCATCCATTGCAGATCGGCTTTCTCGAGTCCGACCTTGTCCGACTCGTTGTAGGCCTTCGGATAGGCGTTCATCGCGAGCTCGTGTGCGGCCAGAAAGTCTCCGATAAATTTGGACTTTTGGTCGATCTTGGGCACGTCCGCGAACATGCGTTGTTGCCAACCATTGATATGGTTGATGAACATCGACTTGAACTGGAACCACTGCTCGTCGATCGGGGTGCCAGGCTCAGCTCCAAACGCCTTTTGCCCTTCCTCCATGACCTTTTCACGGAAGCACTGGAGGTCCTCCCAGTATCCGAGCAACAGGCCCAAGTTCGCCTTGTCCCACTTGTAGAGGTGCTTCTCTCCCTCTGGATCCTTTCGGTTCCACGCCTTGAATTCCGCGTCCGTGGGGCCATCGAGGCCTTTGGGGCGGGGTTTGGGACTCGGTTTGAAGTCGGGTGGGAGCTTCTCCGCCTCACCGGCCGCGAGCGCTTCCGCCAGGGTTGGGCTCGGCTCACCACATGCGGAACCGAAAAAGCCGAGGACGACGACGAGCGAGAGAGATACGCGGCGGGCAACGAGCATGGGGAACCGTGTCCGGTCGTTCTGTTCGGGTTTGGGGTCCTGGGGGCGGCCTCGTATGGGCGTCAGATGCCCCGTTTCGGACTGTCGGACGGCCGTACTGTATCGAGGCGCAACCCGATCTGTAAAGCGTGAGGGTCCGCTCGAAGCGTTCCTTTGGCTGCGCGACAAGATCTCGACTCGCGTCGCGAATGCACCCGCGTTCCAACGGCCATAGGCCCCGATGGTCCGCTCGAAGAGGTGTTGGCTTGGTTGAGCGCCGACGGAGCCCCGTGCGATTCTTCCAGCACCGTTGCCTAGCCCGGCGGACGAGGATCCGCCCACAAGGAGAGCCCCATGGCCAGAACTCGCACGACGGCCAAGTCCGCCGCCACGAAGTCTTCGCGTACTGCCGCACCCACTGAGAAGAAAGCCACCGCTTCCGCCAAGAAAGCCTCGACGAGCGCAGGGAAGAAGGCCGGGAAAAAGGCCTCCTCCAAGAAAGCCTCGAAGAAGCTTTCCAAGAAGGCCGGTCCGCGGGTCGCGAAGAAAGCCAGCAAGAAAGCTGGAAAGAAAGTCTCCGCGAAGAAAGCCAGCAAGAAGGTCTCGAAGCGGGTCGTGAAAAAAGCCGGCAAGAAAACCTCGACGCGTATGACCGCGACGATGGCCAAGGCCGGCGCTTCGGATGTCGCGAAAAAGAAGATCGGCAAGAAGGCAGGCCGCAAGGCGTCGATGAATCTCGATGACGACGCGCCCGACGTGGCGCCCGTTCGCGGGGCTCGCAGTTCGACGAAAGGTGCATCGAGCTCTGCCGCCAAGCGCAAGGCCGGAAAGGCCGCCTCCACGCCCGCCCCGAAGCCAGCTGCGGATGACGACGATGGCGACGACGAAGAAGACCTCTTCACCCACGCGAGCCGAAAGTCAGCGAAGGCTGACGTCGTCGAGGTCAAGGACGACGACGACGACGACGACGCTAGCGCGGCCGATGCCGACGACGACGCTGACGACGACGAGGTTGATGACGATGATGACGATGATGACGACGAGGTTGATGACGATGACGACGTTGACGACGACGACGCCAGCGACAACGTCGTGAGTGCTGATGACGACTCCAGCAAGAAGGTCGTCGAAGCCAAGAGCGACGACGCCAGCGACGACAGCAGCGATGACGACGATGACGACGGCAGCGACGACGACGATGACGACGACGACGATGACGACGGCAGCGATGACGACGACGACGATGACGACGGCAGCGATGACGACGGCAGCGATGACGACGGCAGCGACGACGACGGCAGCGACGATGACGACGACGACGCTGACGACGGCGCCGAAGCGGCGGTCGACGATGACGACGACACGGCCGTCGAGGCTTCGGACGAACCAGAAGACGCGTCGGAACCGACTCTTCCCGAGCCGGGGGATCTCGCCCCTGATTTCGCGCTACCAGGCGACGACGGCGGTACCTACTCGCTCGCGGGCCTTCGCGGCGAACGGTTCGTTCTCTACTTCTATCCGAAAGACAACACGCCCGGATGCACTCAACAAGCGTGTGATTTCCGCGACCATCTCGCGAGCTTTCAGGCGGCTGCCGTACGGGTCTTTGGGGTGAGTAGTGACAGCCTCGGAAGCCACGAACGATTCCAATCGCAACACAAGCTCAGCTTTCCGCTCCTTTCCGATACCGATCGCAGCGTGGCTCGAGCCTATGGGGTACTCGGGACCAAACTCATGTACGGGCGCCAAACGAAGGGCATCATTCGCAGCACGTTCGTCATCGATCCGGACGGAAAGGTCGAACACGTGTTCTCGCCCGTGCGCGTGCAGGGTCACGTCGAATCGGTCCTGAACACGTTGGCGGACGACTAGCGGCCGTTCCCGCTGGCCCGACGCAGAGCCCTGGCGCTGAGGGCTGAGGCTCCAGAGGAAGGGCCTTGGCCCCCTAGGGAGATCTCCCCAGAGGATATGCGTCGAGCAACGGGTCGAACCTCGGCCGAGGAGGAGCTCCCGAGGGAGCTCCTCCCTTGCCCCTCAACCTCCGCGGCCCCACAAAGGCCTTACGCACGCACTCGAATGGGAGGCGGTCCCGCGGGGCGTCACCCCGATGGATCGGAGGCCGCTTGGGCGTCGAGCTCGAGCGCCATGAAGACTCCGCGGTTGGTCGTCGCGAACAAACGTTTGCGGTGGGCGTCGTAGGTTGGAACACCGGACATACCGCTGCCAAAATCCATCCGGGATTGCAGGTCCCCGGTTTCGGTGTCGAACGCCAACAAGCCGCTCTCCGAATGACCCACGAAGATGGTGCCTTCGACGACGATGGGAGTCGATACCACGCCGCGATCGATGTTCGCCCGCCAAAGCAATCGACCGCTCGCATCGAGCGCAAACAATCCCTCGAGCGAAGAACTCGCGATCAGGTCACCGGCCCGGCCTGCGACGACCGATCCGACGCCCCGCGCGGGAAACTGCCAACGAACGGTTCCGTCTTCGAGGGCGAGGGAATGGACCCCGGTCGACTGCCCTGCGACCACGACGTGATCGTGTTCGAGATCGACGAGCGGCGTCGAATCACAATCGACGAAGTTTCCGCCCTCCGCGGGTGCGACGGAGGCGAGCCAAAGCGCGTCACCCGATCCGGCACCAATGGCCGCAACCTTGCCGTTGTCGAACCCAGCCAAGATGGTTCCAGGTTCCTTCATCGACCCGCCTTCCGACTCGCGCCGCGGGATGAAGGTGACACCTGCGTGGCCATACACGGTGAAGTCGGTTTGGAAGTCCTGCTCGTACTGCCACCGCCAATTCCCGGATCGGAGATCGAGCGCGAAGACTTGGTCGCGGGAGTTCACGAAGAACACCACGCCCTCGAAGATGACCGGACGATTGCGCACCCGTCCGTCTGTCCGATAGCGCCAGCGGATCCGTGGACCATCGAGATCGATCGCGATCAACTCGCCGTTGTCGGTACCGACCAGGAGGAGTGGATCGATGCGCGGGTCCTCGGTGAGGGAGGTCAACACAGGAATGCTGCTGATCGCACCTCCGAGGGGCTGTTCCCAGACGACCTTGCCCGTTTGATCGTCCATCGCGATCATGCGACCGTCGCGGCTTCCCACGTACACTTCGGGACGCACGGGATGTGCGATGGCAGCTCCGAACTCGTCGGGCCGCATGATGAAGTTGTCGCGCGGGGTAATCGAACGCGTGAACGCGACCGAGTACAGGTAAACGGCCCCATCTGCACGGGCGGACCGATCAGCGAGCATCGGAGTGAGGCGAACACAACCGACGAAGGCTGCGAGCGCCCCGATCGCGGAGGTGTAACGAAGCCAGGTCGCCCCGCTCAAGGGGACTCCGGGGCGAGATCCGTGATGCCCGAATCCACGGCGGTCGCGTCCGCGACCAACTCGGGCGCGAGCTCTTCGAGACGGCTGCGAACGCTCGTTCGTGCAAATGATGGCTTCGCGAGTGGATACTCAGTGACGTATTTGCGATACGCCGCGATCGCGTCGTCGCGTCGTCCGAGTCGCTCGAGAATCCGTCCCTGGTGCCACAGGGCCTGGTCGCGGAAAAACGCTCCGTCGTGGTCGAGCAGCGGTTTGAGCTCGTCCAAACTCTGCTCGAGCTTGCCCTGGGCCTCGAGACTCAACGCGAGTCCTTCTCGCGCCATCGGCACGAGGATGTGGTCGAGGTGTTGGGCGAGAAACGCTCGATACTTCGTCTCGGCTTCGGCGAACGCCCCCAGCTGCATGTCTCTTGCGGCGCGGACCAGGTCGCCCATTTGATCGGTCGACGTTCCGCCAGCATCGGTGTGAAGTCGCTCGAGCGCTCGATCGACGGCTTGATCCTGTGCCTCCCGATCTTTGAACAGCGGCTCGGGAAACGGGTGCTTGCGGTCCTTCATCAGCGCATCGACATCGGCGATCCGCCCACGCGCTCTCGCTCCGACGGCGTCGGCGAGGATTCGTGTCGATGTTGCACGACGTTCTGCCGCGGACGCGCGCAGCTGGTAGATCCCCGCGAACACACCCGCGAGTACGATGATACCCGCGAGCACGAGTGGAGCGCGCTGAAGGGTAAACCGCCCCGCTTTGCGAACGCTCCCCTGAAAGAGGTCGTCCCCCCCCGCCGCGGGTACATTGCGTTTCACCCTCGCGCGGTTCCACTTTGGAAGATCGATCCGTGCGATCGGCGAGCTGGGCTCGATCGCTTCGCCCTCTTCGTTGTTCGAGGTTGCGTCGGAGCTCTTGTCCTCCTCAGTCACGGTCCGGGTTGTCTACCGAAGGGGAGGTCGACTGTCCACCCGATGGAAGGTTGGTATAGATGAGGGGCGTGCATCCGATGCGGTGGCCAAGCGGGCGCCTTCGGCGATGGGGAAGCCTGCTCGCCGCGTGGCTCGTGGCTTCATCCGCTCACGCAGCGCCACCGCGCGATCCCAACGACACGCCCTTCATGACCCCTCCTGCGGGCCAACCACGTCGGTCGGAAGCGCGTCGGGTTCGTTTCGATGGGCCCGAAACGAAATCGCGCCATTCACGCTTGTCTCTCGACATCGAACCGCTGTTCGCAAGCTTCCGCGCCCCGTTCATCGGACGTCCATCGCAGCCACCCTTGCGCGGGGGCGGCTTGGGGATCGATCTCGGAATCGAAGTGACCCGTGGCCTCGGCGTCGTCCTCATCGGTGCGTACTCAGCCCATCCCGCCCAGGCCGAGTTCGGTCTCAATGCCAACGAGGAACGCGTGCAAAGTGCGAGTGCGGGGGTTTCCAACAACGCCTTCGCCGGCCTCGGACTCCGCTATCGCATGGACGTGGGTCCGATCGAATCGACGCTCGGTGCCGGTTTGGGAGGCATGGTCATCGTGTCCCCCAACGGCGTTCAATCGGGACAACGCGGGCAACCAGGCATCATCGATGGAACCGTTTGCTCATGCGATTTGGGCCTTGCGTGTTCGCAGCCCGGAGACGTGTGCACGGTTCGACCGCTTCTCGCGGTGTATATCGAAGCCGGACTCGACATCCCGTTTCGCAAGCGACTCGCCGTCGGAGGAGGGATTCGCTACTTCGCGTTGCCGTTCGACGCAGGGGGGTTCCCGGCCTACGTACATGCGATGACGCGCATTCGGATCCGTTTCTGATCTGAATGCGCGCCGCACCATCGTTTTGAGGTCGGGCCACACCCCTTGCTCCGCGGAGGCTGTGAGCCTCAGAAACACCGGCCCCGGCGTCCCTGGCACGATGACGAGCCGAGGGCACCGATCGATGCTCGAGATCGATCGGTGCTCGGTTCGGAGGTTCGACTCATCCAGGCAGACCGGGGCAATCCTGCGAGCGATTCGTCGACAGTCGGCACGTCGCGCTGATCTGCGATCCCGACCCTACCGGGATATTCGGATCGGGGACTTCGATGAAGCGGAACTCGAGATTCCAACCATCGTCGACACACTGAGGATCCATCTCGTCCGGCGTGGTCAAGGGCACGTAGCACTGCGAGAACCCTTCCGGGATCTGGTCCCCGTCTCCGCATTCGGGGATCCGCACAGGCAGCGTGCTGCCATCCTCCAAGCGAATCTCCTTCTCGAGGATACATTCGGGCTGCAAGCCTCCCTCGACGACATCGAGGTCCGCGACGCATGCGGGCATGCACGCGGGTTTGATCTGGTCGCGGATCTTGTCGGCGATCGACTGCAAGGCGGGCCCGAAGTCGGTACTGCATACCGAGAACAGGTTGTCTTCGCCGAACGCTCCGGCGAAGTCGCGGAGTCGGACGGGCGGGACCGCTTGAGCCACCGACGAGACGCAACCCGGACCCACGCCGAAGTTCGCGACGAAGTTCGGATCCGCCGCCATCCCGGACGAATCCGAGTACACGATATCGACGCCGGGATAGCCTTCGGGAACCCCGGAGATTGCCGCGACGAGAACCTCTTGGCCGGAGTCGAAGGACTGCTTGTCCCGCTCGAGGTCCTCGACCAATTCGATGTAGCGGCTCAGCGGCCGCAACACCGCCTCCTCGTCGGCTGCGTCGTCGGTGGTGACCCCACCGACCTCGTCGAGGTTCACGGCGTTGCACTCCGAATAGATCCCGCTGCCTTCGCAGCGCACGCCCGCATTCCAACAAACGGCCGAGGTCGGCTGCGTCGCGGTGGCATCGAACACGCCCGACGGATCGTGCCAGAACGCAGCCAACGTCTCCGGATTGCTGCCTTGGCGATTCGCCGGGATGAAGATCACATCGTGGGTGTTGTTGTAGGAGCAGTCCACTTCGTCCGTCACGAAGACGATCGAGAGGATCGCAGCGTCGCGAAGGAAGCCATACGAAGGCTGATCGCTCGAGTTGGCGCGAATGAGGGCCAAATACATCGACTCGAGGTGCTGCTCGAAACCGCAGCCATTGATCCCTTGCGGACCGAAGCACTGGAGCGCTTGAGTCGTCGTCAGATCCGCAATGTCCGGCAAGTTCGTGACGCCGTTGATGTTCTCGATCCACGGCCGCGGAACGTTGCGATTGTCCTTCGCGGTCTTCGTGGGTTTGATCTCGATGTTGGTGTACGCCTCGGGGCAGAAATCGAGACAAGCGGCCGACTGATCGATCGGGCCTGCGAGGCCTTCGGTGATGAACTCGTTGATTCGGCCGCGACAGCTCGAAAGCACGAGATTGCCACCCTCTGGACTGCCTCCGGCACACCACGGGTTGTTGTTGTCCGTCGTCGTGATGCCGATGCGGTAGTTGGCTGCGACGTCGTCGGCTTCGAGCACGCTCAAGAAGTTGCCGAAGTTCTCCGACAGATTCCGCTGTTCCTCACCCATCGAACCCGAGTTGTCGATGACGAACAGGATGTCGACGTCCTTGTTGACGCTGATTTGAATCCCCTCCATTTCCTCTTGCGCTGCGTCGTACTCGACCTGCTTGAGCGGGTGCTCGAGGCAAGCAAAGAGGGCAGGCAGAGCCGCGGAGGCACCACAGAGGAGACAAAGACGGGACAAAAGCGAAACGCGCGACGACATTTTCATGGAAGCTCCAGAAAAAGAGGATTCCACCTACGACCCGAATCCTCGTCGCTCATAGTACCGCAAGCACGAGGCCAACGGATTCGAAACATCGGTCCTAGAGATTTCGATGGCCTGGGAACCGACGCGTCAAACTCCGTTGGCAATTGTCGTGAAGCTTCGCCAACCGGGTTGGCGGAGGCCGGACTCCCCGTGGGACGCCGGCCTCGACGAGCTCGTCAATCCGGGGAGGTTCCGCTCCGCCCCCGAGCCCGTACGACCAAGCGAACGGGGACCCCGCGCAGATCCCACCGGTCACGAAAGCGCCGGACCAGATAACGCTCGTAGGCCTCGGAAAGACAGCGTCCATGATTGGCCGAGACCATGAAGAACGGCGGAGACACGTCAGCCTGTGTGACGAAGTACAGCCGAACCCCTTTCCCCCGATACGTGGGGGGACTGTGCTCGTGGACCGCCCGCTCGAGCTCTTCGTTGAGTTCAGCGGTGGAGATCCGTCGGCGCAGGGCCAACGCGGTGTGGCGGCAACCCGTCAGGAGATCATCGAGGTTGAACGAACGACCTTCGCCCGAATCCCGCCCGGCGCCGACGACCGAGGTCTTGACGATGTGCGGCCGCTCGAGAAAGGCGAGATCGGTCTTGGCCTGCTCGAGCACTTCGCGGGCGCGTTTCGAGTCCTCCCGGATCAGGTCCCATTTGTGGAGGAGCACGACGACCCCCTTGCCACGGACGAATGCCATGCGTGCGATCCGTTGATCTTGGTCGGTGACGCCTTCGGCGGCATCGACCACCAGAACCACGATCTCGGTGCGCTCCATGGCACGGATCGATTTGATGGCGGCGAGCTTCTCGTGCGCACGGGCGACTTGCTTGCGACGACGAAGCCCGGCCGTGTCGATCAGCACCCAGTCTTCGGTTCCGCGGCGCAGCGGAAGATAGATCGCGTCCCGCGTCGTGCCCGGGGTTTCGCTCACGATGACGCGAGGAGACTCGAGTAGCGTGTTGACCAGCGTCGATTTGCCCGCGTTCGGGCGACCGAGAAACGCAATGCGCGTGCCCGGCGGGATGAGCTCGAGCGCTTCTTCCTGCCCGGGGATCCGCTCGAGGATCGCGTCGCAGAGCTCTCGCATGCCGCGACCGTGGGCGGACGAGACCGCAAGCACATCGCCGAGGCCGAGCGACCACGCCTCCCCAGCCCCGAGATCACGCTTGGGTGAGTCCGACTTGTTGGCGACGATCAACACGGGCTTGCCCGAACGACGAAGCAACTCGGAGATGTCCCGATCATCGGATGTGGGTCCAGTCGTCGCATCCACGACGAACAAGAGCAGGTCCGCTTCTTCGATCGCCACCTCGGCTTGCGCTCGGATGTGCGCTGGAATGCCGGTCTCGAGTGAAGGATCGAGTCCCCCGGTGTCGACCACGAGAAAGTGACGCCCCTCCCATTCGGCTTCCCCGTAGAGGCGATCGCGGGTCACGCCCGGTTGATCCTCCACGATTGCTTGGCGCGACCCGACCAAGCGATTGAACAACGTCGATTTCCCGACGTTCGGTCGGCCTACGATCGCAACCAGTCCCGCGTTCACGAACCCTCCGGATCTCGGTAGCCCATCTGTCCGAGTTTTTCGGGATCTCGAGTCCAATTCTTGGCGACCTCGACCTCGAGGCGAAGATCGCAGGGTCGTCCGGTCAAGTCGCTGATCCGAACCCGAGACGCCTGCGAGATCGAGCGAATGGTCTGGGCACCTCGACCGATCACCATGCCCTTCTGGCTGTCGCGTTCGACGAAGATCGTCGCCGCGATCGCGTCTCGGTCGGGGCGCTCCTCGTAACGAACGATCCGAACGGCACAGCTATAGGGCAGTTCTTCGCGGAGCTGGGCGAAGAGCTCGGCACGGATGAGTTCGGCTGCGTGCCAACGAGTGGTTCGGACGCTCAAGTCGTCCTCGTCGTAGTAGCGGGGCCCGAGCGGCAAGCGTTCGAGGATGATGGCCTCGAGCGCCGCAAGGCCCTCTTGCGTCACCGACGACGTCGGAACGAGCGCAGCGAACTCGTGCCGTTCGGACCAGGTTCGAAGCACTGGAGCGAGTAGCTCGCGTGGTTCCAGGCGATCGACTTTCGTAATGACGAGCACGATCGGGCTCCTGCTGTGAGCGACGGTCTCCAGCGCTTCCAAGGCGACCTCGCCGGGTGTCCAGGCCTCGGCCGCGGCGAGATCGGGAACGACCGGCGCTTCGGCTAGCAGCAAGATGAGATCGACGTCGCGCGTTGCGATTTGCGCTTGCGCAACCATGTATCGGTTGAGCGCGGAACGGGCTCGATGGATGCCGGGGGTATCCACGAGCACCACCTGAAAGTGCGGGCGCGTCCAGATCCCGAGAAACCGCTCCCGGGTTGTTTGCGGTTGGGCGGTCGCCACCGCGATCGGTTCGCCGACCAACGCGTTGAGCAAAGATGACTTCCCCACGTTGGGCCGCCCGCACAGGGCAACGAAGCCCGAGCGGTGCGTGTCCGGTGGAGGGGAAGCTGAAGGGCCTTCGGTCATCGGGGAGAGGAATCCCGGGTTGTGCCGACTTTGCAGGTTTCGTGCAATGGGCGTCGTGGGTTGATATGGCGCGGACATGCAGGACGCGCGATCGATCCGCTGGGATCGAGTAGGCGCCGCGTTGGGCGCAGGGAGTGTCACCTGGTGGGCAGCCGGCTTCGTGGTCGCAGGTGCCCGCCCGGTTTGGCCTGCGGCTACGGCCTCACTCTTGGCGCTGGCGTGTGCCTGGTTCCCCGGGGCTGTGGGTGCACGCGCCCTTGCGCTCGTCACCGCGGTGCTGGGCCTCACCCTGTCGTCTGCGCAACTCGCGATCCTCTTGGGGTTGGCGCGAGCATTGGCTATGTCGTCTCACATGTAGGATATTTGTCTTCATCGGGTTTCTCCCGCATGGTTGCGGCATGGGTCTCCATCCGGATCGCCGCGGAGCTGCTCGCATCGACAAGGTGTTCCGCGTTCTCCTCTCGACCGAGGCGGGCGACGAGCGATGGGTTCTTGGACGCAACATCTCGAGCACCGGGATGTTCGCCGAAACCTCCGTGCCGATCCCGTTGCGAACCAAGGTCATCCTTCGTTTTCGACCGTCGTTCGACGGTCCGACCGATGCATCGATCTGCGCGATCGCTCGGGTTCAAAACCACTATTGTTGGCAGTACTCCGACGGTCACCAGCTCCGTGCCCTCAATGGCATCGGTCTCCGATTCCTTCGTTTCATCGCCGAGGCGAGCTCGCCAGCCCTCGCCGAACACATGCACTGACGAGGATGGATCGAACGATGAAACACCGACGATGGGGACTCCTCGGCATGGTGGTGTTGCTTGGATGCAGCGCCCCAGCGCCCGCGGTCGAAGTGCGTACAGCGGTCGGCAACCGATTCGAACGAAGCGACGCGGAGCTGCAGCGCACGGTTCGAGCGGAAGTCGAACAGTCATCCGTACTCGCGCCCGAAACGACCGCTACGAGGGTCGTGGTGCCCGTTCCAGCCGTCTTCCATCCTCCGCGAACGGAAGCCGAGCTGGAGGCGTTGATCGAATCGATTCGCAAGGGCCCGGTCGATGACATGGCTGGTCCCGCACAACGGATCGCACGCAGCGACCCGGCGCTCTGGCCGAGCATCAAGGTTGCGTTGCAGGAACCCCGTCCGGCGGGGAAGGTCGATTATCAGGCGGTGCTCGATGCGATCGGGGGCGATGTTCCGGATCGTTACGGCCGGTTTACCCGAACGTGGAAACTTGCCCACGGACACTCAGTCAAACTCTCTCGCGACTGGTTCGCGGATCTCTTGGCACTCCCTCGCACCCTCGTGTCCCCCGCGTTGCTCCCGGTTTATCGCGACTGCGTGATCGAGGTGGCGCTCCTCCAAGCTGCCACGTTCGCGGCCCGTGGCAGCGATCCCGGCACGACCGCCGACATCGTCGACACGCTGCTCGAGGTGGCTTATGCCCACGGCGGAACGTTTCGTGACGAGGTCGGCCGCGCCATCGAGGGGATCGGCGATCTCGCGATCCCCCGGCTCATCCTCCGATCGATCGTGTCGCCCACGGACGATGAAGCCGCCCAACGCCGAGCCCAGTACGCCCTCTACAATCTGGGTCGAATGAACCGCTTGCACGCCGAGCAGGCGCTCGCGTCGGTCCGGCATGATCCTCGCTTGTTGATGGCCACATTGACCGCCTACGGTACGGCAACGGTGGAAGACGCAACCGAGAGCATCCTCGAGTTCGTCGACGATCCGAACCCCGAAGTCCGCAAAGCTGCCCGCCATGCGTTCGAACCATACTTGAACGGAACCGCGCCCCCGGTCCGTCATCAAAAGGTGCGGCGATTGGGCGGCACCCTCGTGGAGACCCGAGGTTCCCTGACCTATCGTGAACGGGCGATCCAGTCCTTGGCGGCTCGAACCGCAGCGTTGCCTTTGCCCACCGATCCGCTACATCGCTGGACCGGCTACCTGCAACATCTGGATGCATGTCGGCAAAACGATGCCGAGCAACGAATCCTCGCGGCACTCCATGAATCACGCCTCGAAGATGCGGTCGGGTTGCTCGACCGCTTGCTCATCGAAAGTCCCGAGCTCGCAGGTCGCTCGCAGGTCGCTTCCGTGTTTGCGCGCTTCGGTCAACAGCTGGAACGATCGGGTCAATGGTCCCAAGCCGCGGCGCAGTACCGCAAAGCGGCGGTTCTCACCTCGACCTCATCCGTGGCGACGCCACTTCATGTCGCAGCTTTGCTCAACGAGGCCCAAGTCTCCGGCTCGTCGAGTGTCGGTCGGCCGATGTTGCTCGAGCGTGCCCGTGCACTCGCTCCGGAGCATCCCTTCATCCATCAAGCGGCCCTACGGGCAAATCGATCGACCACGTTCGAGTCGACCCGTCTCGACAACCTGCGCTTCACCGAGGCTCTTGGCGCGATGTTTGGGTTTCTCGTCGCGGTCGCGATGATCGGACGCAAGCTGCGAACCGACCACCGCCAAGATCCCAAGCCCGCGTGAACGTCTCCTGGCGTCAGGAACCGTTAGCCGGGCGGTGGGGGCAGGTCGCGAAGCGTTCCTCCCCCATTGTTGTTGCCACCGCCTTGGCCACGTCGTCTCTTGCCGCGGCCACCCGAGGCTACAGGCGGAGATTCCGGCGCTGGTGCGGCGGCCTTGGACTCTTCCGATGGGGCTTCTGCAACAGGTTTGGTGGAAGGCGTCGCGCTTCCGGCTGCAGCGGCGGGTTTGGCCCCTTCGGCAGCAGCAGGTTTCGGCTTCGCCCCTCCATTCGGATCCCCGACGGGGGCAGACGACGGTGAAGCCGACGGCTTGGTGGCAGCCTTCGCATCGGCCGGAGGGGCGACGGGAAGCGCAGGAGCAGGAGCGGGAGCGGGAGCCACGGCAGCCTTCGCAGGAGCCGTGACTGGTCTTCCCGCCGCTGCAGTGGATTTTCCGGCTTCTTTGGCCTTCGCCGCCGACGAGTCGATCCCCTTCGCGAGAAAGAAGGCGAGCGCACAGGTTCCAAACAGGGCCACCAACCCGCCGATCACCCAGGGCAACCCGCTGCGTCGTAGGTTCGAGTGATCGGGCTTGAGATCCTCGAGCAGCTCGAGATTCAGGGCAGCCCCTCCGACGAACGTGCCGGACCCAGCCGCGAGATCCATGAACGACTGGTTCGTGTACTCGACCGCGGACGAGTGACGCCCGGGATGATGATACCCGTGCCCGGTCGGAACGTTGACCGGTGGAGCTTGGTGGTAGTGCGCGTGAGCCGGGGGCTGAGGATAGTGAGGGTATTGAACCGGCGCGTAGCCGCCGTACGGATACTGGGACTGCTGCGGATACGCCGGATAGTTCTGCTGCCCCATCGCCGGCTGGTACTGCATCGGATCGTATCCCGTCGGATGAATGGACACCGGTGCGGGGGGGGGCTCGATCGCAGCTGGCGACGGTGGAGGTGGAGCCGGCGGAGGGGCGACCCGCGGAGGGGATGGAGGGCCCATTCGCGGCGAAGACGAGGAGGACGAAGCTCGTGGAGCGTCGGATACGAAAGCTTCGGTCCTTCCCTCATCGAGAGCCCGGGGAGGCGGAGCAGGAACGTGGCGAGCGAAGACGGTTTCGGCATGTCGTTCTGCCGACGACGAAGCCGAGGAATCGGACGGGGTTTCGGCGGAAGGTTTTGCAGTCGTAGGTCGCGGGCCGGCCCCCAACGCTGGGCTGTCGGGTGACGAAAGCGGAAAATCCGCACGAGGGCCACCGGGTCGGTGAATCCTCGAACGCAAAGAAAGGGTCTTTCGGACCTGGCGTGGGCTCATGCTGACTGGTTCCCGCCCCATCTGGACGTCCCGCAGTTTGCCACGATTGCGGCTTTTTGCCTGATATCTCGATGCAAATCCATGAGTTCACGCGCCTTTCTCGCCGACGATCCGCGGGAAAAGATCATTTTTGTTACCCTTGCGCTCACCGCGAATGATGAATGGCCAACTGATCGTCCTCGAGGGGATCGATGGCAGCGGAACGACGACCCAGTGCCAAGCGCTTGGGAAATTGCTGTCCGATCGAGGTCACCAAGTTTTCACTACTCAAGAACCATCGGCCAAAAATCTGGGGCCGATGATTCGCGAGCGGTTGCGCCGTTCGGACCCCGGTCCAGCGGAAGCCCTGGCCCTGTTGTTCGCCGCAGATCGTCTCGAACACCTTCATTTCGAGGTCCTTCCTGCAATGCGCAGCGGGCACATCGTCGTCTGCGATCGATACCTATTGTCTTCTTGGGCCTATCAAGCGATGGACTGCCCACTCGCCTGGGTTCGCGAGATCAATCGCTTCGCTCCGAGCGCTAACCTCACCTTTTGGCTAGAGATCGAGCCGACCGTCGCGATGCAACGAATCACCGTTCGAGGCCAGCCGCGAGACGTCTACGAGACCCTGCGGATCCAAGAACGAGTCGCTGCGGCGTATCGATCGCTGTGGGAAGAACGACCGGAGAGCATCCGGGTCGACGGCGGAGCGCCGGTCGACGAGGTCACCCGCCAGCTGCTCGATCACTGTGTCCGGACGGGGTTGTAAGCGGTTTCTTGGCTCGGGACCGACTTCGGGAGAAGCTTGCCCCTATGCGATGGTGGAGGCTCGCCCTGCTCGCGGCACTCGTCTCGGGTTGTAAAACGGGTTCTTCACCCGTCATGCTCGCCTCCTCGCCCCTGGACGCGAGCCCCGACCCGTTCGAGACCGATCTCGCGGATTCGGTTCGACGGATCGAGTCCTCCGACGACGACTCGACCGAACCGAAGAGCATCGTAGAGCGTCCTCCCTCGACGATTTTTCGCAGCGAGATCGAACGAGCCTTCGCGGGTGGACCCGCTCGTTTCTTACGAGAAGTGAGTCCGGAACCGTTTCGTTTGGGAGGCCGGTTCGTCGGCTGGCAGATTACCCGATTGTTCCCGAACGACCCGCAACTCTGCGGGCTTGGATGTGGGATCGGGATCGGCGATGTCGTGCTCGCGATCAACGGAGATCCCCTGCAAACCCCGCAGGCTTTCATCACCATGTACGAACGTATCGCGACCCTCGATGTCCTGGAAGTTGCGTTGCTTCGTGAGAACGAGCGCCAGGTCCTGCGCTTCGCGCTCGTAGAAGATCGAAGCGTCGCGCCGTCTAGTAGTAAAACGACAACGCCACCGCAGTAGCGATCGCAGCAAGCGCAAGGACCACGACACCCACGATGAGCCCCGTTCGCGTGGGTGATGGCGCTACGCCCTTCGACGGGGGGGATGGCGGGGACGTGGGAGACCAGGACTTCGACGATCGCGGAGGGCGTACGGACTCGGATTTCGGACTCGAGGCCGGCTTTGACACCACTGGCAGATCTTTCGTTTCGGCGTCTTCGTCTTGTTGGTCCTGATCGAGGAGGGCCGACGGTACCGGGAACGGGTGGTCCGACCCGGCGATCATGGTTTTTCCGCGGGCCCCAGGAGCGAACGGTTCGTCGCCCCACGTCCCCTCGCTCACGGGACTTTGAACGGCCGGGTCAACGGGTTCTTGGTTCCCACGTTCTTCGGGCTCGCTTGGGTCCTCTCCGGTCGCCGGTCCCCCGAACGAGCTCCACCCACGGGCGCCGGTCTTTCCCGCGCCGAGGTTCGGCTCTGCGCTCTCGACCGGATCCTGCGTGGCTCCGGGACCACTCCCGGCTTCACCGGACGATTCATTGGTGGGAGAAGCACGCGTGGAACCAAGCGCTGGAGGCTTCTTGATCGCAGGGATCGGGGCCTCCATCATCATGGTCCACCCGCGTTGTTTCTTCGGGATCTGACGATTCCCCGGATCTTCCGTTGGGCTTGGGGTCGGAGCTGCAACGGGAGTCGCTGTCGCGATCGGGTTCGTCGGCGCCGAGGTTGGACGCGGTTTTGCGGTTGCCGGCCGACTTCCGGGTGCCTGCGTGACCGGACGCCCAGTCGTTGTCGGGCTCGACGTTGGAGCGGACGTCCCCATGGAAGTGGGAGCCGAAGCGGGAACGGGCGTCGGCGCAGAGGTGGGGGCCGCAGCTGGAGTGCCTGCGGTCTTGGCCGGTTCCATGAACATGGTCCAACCACGACTCTTAGGGGTCGTGGTGCGAGCAACTTCCGTCCGCGAAGTCGATCCACGCTCCGCCTCGACCGGCGGAGCGACCTCCACGGGTGCAACCGAGGGTAAGGTCGCCGGCGCCACTTCGCTTTCGGGCGGAGACTCTGCGACGCCCACGTTCGAGGCGATGTCCTTGATCTCTTCGGCGGTGGGTTGAGCCTCGCTCGCAGCCCCAGGGCTCGGAGCAGTTTGCTCGCCCGGTTCGTCGTCGGACAGGAACATCGTCCAGCCGCGTGTGCTCGGGGCTTGACCCGAAACCTTCGGCGGCTGCACGGGAGCCCCTGCACCCGCGGGGGCCGTTGACGAACCTGTGGCGACGTTGGGCATTGAGCCCACGGGTTGTTCGCGGGTAACGAGTTGTCCGTCCACCATTTGGGTCTCGACCCCGGGACTCGGCACCGAGGGCTCCGCGACGGCTGGGGTTGCGATCGCACTCGCGTCGCTTGTTGACGACGACGACGCTGCGGCAGGGGCCACCGGTTCCGCTTCGTCGCCCTCGTCTTCGGTCATGAACATGGTCCATCCCCGGGTGCTCGGTTTGATCGGCTCACTGCCGCGATCCGATGATTTCTCCTGCGCTTTCGAGGTGTCCGCGGCTCCACCATCGGGAGTCTTCGACTCCTCTTCGGCTTCGGCCTCCTCGTTCATGAACATGGTCCAACCTCGCGTGGTCGGTTTGCTCTGGGCCGCTGCGGGAGGAGCCGTGGGTGACGACGGAGTGGGTGACGGAGCAGCGGATGGTGACGGAGCAGCGGATGGTGACGGAGCAGCGGACGAGGGCTCTCCGGATGACATCGCGGGCGGCGTGTCTTCTTCGTCCTCTTCGTCCTCGGTCATGAACATGGTCCAACCTCGGGTGCTCGGCCGACTCTCCGCGGCCGAGCCACCTGCCTCAGGCTTCGACGACGATCCCGTCGACGCGGTCGTCACGGGGCGAGAGGCCGCCGCGGGCTCTTCGTCGCTCGCGGCCATGAACATCGTCCATCCACGATTCGACGGTTTGCTCGGCGGTCCGCTCGGAACGTTCGATGCCATGTCCGCGCTGCTGCCGAGACCGTTCACGTCATCGAGAAATTGGCGCACCGTCATCGGGCGGGAACGAGCGTCTTTCTCCAGGGCGCGACGCAAAGGCTCGGGCAAGTCGCTCGGTACCGTGGCGGCTTTGTGTTGCTCGAGTACGGCATCAGGAACGCCTTCGAACAATGGCCGCCCCTGCGTGATCCAGCACAGCAGCGCGGCCAAGTTGTAGACGAGAGTTCGCTCATCGACGACGCGACCTTCGACTTGTTCGGGTGCACTCGTTTGCAATGGCCCACAGCTGGCGCCACCGTGGGGTTCTCCGACCGTGAAACCACTGACGACGGCGCCTCGCTCGGGGTCGATGAAGATCGCCTGAGCACCGAGGTTGCGATGAATCACGCCAAGTTTTTGAGCCTCGAGAACCGCTTCGCCGATCTCCCCCAACCAACGGCTCGCGGTCCGAAGATCTCGCGGAAGGCCATCGATGAGATCCGCCAACGAGGGGCCTGGTTCGGGGTCGGTGACCTCGTAGAGCCCCTCTTCCCATTTCCCCGCCCCGTTCACCTTGAGCACTCGCGGCAATGCGGCCGCTTGGAGCTGCTTCAGCTCTCGCAAGCTGCGCTCGAGCGCGAGGTTCGAAGCAAAACAACGGCCTTCGTACACGGTGAGCACAGCGGCTCGACCTTGGTCGTCTTGAGCTCGGTACGACGTCGCGCCAACGCGAGTTCGTAACACCTCACCGACCACGAAACGGCCATCGACGACGGTGCCGGGAGAAAGCTGCGATGTACTCATCGAATTGGCTCCGATCCGGACCAGCATCACCCGCCGGGGGGAGACCTGCGGCTCAAGCAGACTAAGGCGCCTTACCCGACCGAATCAAGGAAACTCGGCATGCAAATCAGCTCGTACGGGACGTGAACCCGTCAGCCTTGCGAGTACGAGTCACCACGCCCCTGATGGAGGTGTGTCTTCGGCGCTATGGGGCGTCGAGAGAATCAAAACTGGAACGCATTTCGTTGCCCGAAACGCGTTCCCCGAGAACGGACACTTACTTTTGCGTCTTGGAGCTCGGCGCTGCCTGACGATCGCTCTTCGTCGACTCTGGCGGCGCCCCGGGCTCGCCGAAGTTCGCGAAGAGTTCCGCATAGGAGACCGTGCTGCGTCGCGATAGGCGAGCCTTGCGAACCGAACCGGCATTGCGATGTCGGCGGGCTCGCTTGCTCTTCGACATCTTGGTCAGAGAAACCATGGGGGGCGTTGTGTAGCCGGACAGTGCTGCTCTGTCAAGGCCTACGTCCGAAACAGAACGCGAGCGCGAACCGGCCAACCGAAACGGGAAGGGGTCGGAGCCAGGATCACGGACGTCCAGGCGGGGTCGTGACGCTGTTGAACATCCGCTCGACGCTCATCACTCCATCGATCGCCTTGAGCTCGGCCAACACGGTTTGGAGCTGCTCGAGACGATTGACCGTCGCGCGGAACGTATTGATCGCGCGCCCGGGTCCATCGCCCATGGTTCGGCAATTCGCCTGACTGATGTTGACCCCGTGCTGTTTGAAGACCCGACTCATTTCGGCCAGCAGCCCGACGGTATTGAACGTTCGGACCTCGATCGTCACATGGCACTCGAGCTCGAGATCCTCAGGCCACGCCAAATGGACCCGCTGCTGGGCGACCACCTGCTGAAGCGACAATGGGCATCCTTCGACGTGGCAGATGATGCCGCGGCCGACTTCAAAGAAGCCGATCACGGGGTCGCCCGGCACAGGGGAACAACAAGGCGACAAGGTGACCATCGCATCGGTCCCCTCCACGAGGGCTCGTTCGATGACCATCGGAGCATCGGCGCGCCCCACTTCGCTCGCGGGCTTCGCGGTCCCTCGCTGGGTGACACGTCGCAGCATGCGAGCGAACAATGTGCGATCGGCTTCCGGCTCCTCGGTTCCACGCAAACGATCGGCCACCGCCGCCGCAGTGACTTGACCACAGCCGACGGCTTCGTAGACCCCGTCCTCCCCGCGAACCTCGCGGCCGAGGCCCATGGATTCGGCGAGCGGCGAAATGGCTCCGTCGCGCTCGAGTTCCTCGAGTTTGGCCCCGCGGACTTTGACCTCCTGCTCGACCAAGCTCCGGCCAAGGGTCCGCAGGCGAGCCCGCTCGCGTTGACGAAGGTGATGCTTCACCTTCGCCCGGGCGCGAGAGCTGACGCACATCTTGAGCCACTCTTCGCGTGGTCCCACGGTGGGATTCGTCAAGATCTCCACGGTGTCGCCTTGCCGCATGCGATAGCGCAACGAAACGAGGTGGCCGTTCACGCGGGCACCCGAACACTTCATGCCCACATCGGTGTGGACGGCAAACGCGAAGTCGATGGGGGTCGAGCCTTTGGGGAAGGTGAAGATGTCACCCTCCGGGGTGAACACGTAAACCTCGTCGGCAAACAGGTCGGCTTTGACCGCCTCGATGAACTCGTGAGGGTCCGAGACGTCGCCCTGCCAATCCATCCACTCGCGCAGCCACCGAAGGCGGGCGTGAGCGGCCAACCCCGCCCCATCGGTGCCCCCCTTTTCCCAGCGCGCGATGATCCCCCGTTCGGCGAGGTCGTCCATGGTCTGCGACCGGATCTGCAACTCCAAGCGCTGGCCCTGGGGATCGATCACCGTGGTGTGGAGCGCTTGATACTGGTTCGGCCGCGGCAACGCGATGTAATCGCGGACGCGACCCGGTACCGGCTGGAATCGAGCATGCAGTTGTCCGAGCGCTGCATAACAAGCTGCCCGGTCCCGGGTGACGACCTGGAAGGTGGCGACGTCCGAAAGCTGATCAGGGGAGCGTGGGGTGGCTTCGAGCAAACGACTCACGCGAAACGGAGGACGAAGCGTCACGCGAACCCGCACAGGACCCAACAGCCACTGCGGCCAAGGCCGAGGTGGATCGACGTCGGCACCGGTCGTCGTGTGGGGTGTCGCCGGGTCGGCGAAGGCCGAAGCGAGGTCGGATCGAGCCGCTTCCACGATCCCGGGCCGGCTCGTCAAAAACGCTTCGATGTCGGCGCGGATCGAGGCATGCAAACTCGGTTCGAGATAGCGAAACGACAGATCCTGGAGCTCGCGACGAACCCATTCGATGCCCAAGCGACCCGCGAGCGGTGCATAGATCTGCATCGTCTCGCGACTGATCCGCTCGCGTTTCTCGTCGGGCATGTGCACGAGCGTCCGCATGTTGTCGAGTCGGTCGGCGAGTTTGACGATGAGGACCCGGATGTCCTCTGCCATCGCGAGCAACATCTTGCGAAAGCTCTCTGCCTGCTGCTCCTGCTTCGACAGGTACGGCACGCGGCCGAGCTTGGTGACACCGTCGACGATGCTCGCCACCTCGCGCCCGAACCGTTCCTGAACATCGAACACCGTCAGTTCACTGTCTTCGACGGCATCATGGAGTAGACCCGCGGCCACGCTGACCGCGTCGAGACCGAGCTGGGTCAGCGTGGACGCGACCCGTACGGGATGCACGAGGTAGGGTTCGCCGCTCCGTCGACGTTGGCCTGCATGCGCTCGTGCAGCCGCAGCGAAGGCACGCTCGATGGCGCTGATCGATTCGGCGTTGGGTTGCGGTGTCCGTTCGCGAAACGAACGTAGGAGCTCGGCGAGTGCCGTACCATCATGAAGATCGGACTCCTTGACCTTAACCTCAAGGAGTCCAGAACCGAGCGCCTCGGCGGACTTGAGTCTCGCGGATTCATCCACCGATGCGCTCTCGCGCATCACAGGAGCGATTCCTGTCCGCTCAGCACCCGTTCCGCAGCTTTTGCCTGGCGTCCACGAGTATGCAGTTGCGCGACGTAGATCGCCCGCAAGGCGTCGTACGCTCGATCGATCTCGTCGTTCATGATCAGGTAGTCGTATTCAGCGTAGTGCTTCAGCTCCTGCCTTGCTACCCGCAGGCGCCGCGCTATCACCTCTTCGGCATCCGTGGCACGTCGTCGAAGACGGGACTCGAGCTCAGCGAGGCTCGGCGGCAGGATGAACACGGAAACGACATCGAGAGGAAACTTTTGACGCAGCTGACGCCCCCCCTGGTAGTCGACATCGAACAAAAGGTCCCTGCCCTCGTCGAGTGCACGACGAACCTGGTCCGAACCCGATCCATACATGTGCCCGTGGACGAGGGCGTGCTCCGCGAATTCATCGCGAGTCACCATGTCTTGGAAGAGCGCCACATCGATGAAGTGATACTCGACACCGTTGCGTTCGCCCGACCGAGGTGGCCTCGTGGTGTAGGAGACGGAAAAATCCAGGGTTGGAAACTGGGCGCGCAGCCGATTGCAAAGCGTCGTTTTGCCCGCGCCCGACGGCGACGAGACGACGAGCAGGAGGCCTCGACGTCCGGCTCCCGCGTCCTCGTGTCGCCCACTCGTGCCGGGAGACCCACCCGACCCCGAAGAGATGTACGGCCCACTCGGCTCGGGAGCAGCGTACGGTCCACTCAGCCACGAAGCAGCATCGGGCCCACACGGCTCCTCTGGAGGGGCGTACGCTCCACTCAGCCCCCGCGGGGCGTGCGGTCTACTCGACATTCTGCACCTGTTCACGGATCCGTTCGACGGTCCCTCGGGCGGCGATGACGAGACGGCTGCCGTCATGGCTCGTGACCTTGCTCCCAATGGTCGTGACCTCGCGATGCAGCTCCTGGCTCAGGAAATCCAGGGTCTTCCCCTGGCCTTTGGCTGCCGGAGCAGCCAGGGTCTGCAACAGTTGATCGAGATGACTGGCCACGCGAGCGAGCTCTTCCTCGATATCGCCTTTGGCGACGAGGATCGCGACTTCCTGGCGTAGTCGGTCGGGATCGACCGAACCCGCGAGTCCCATGCCGAGCGAAGCCATACGCTCCTCGAGCCGCACGAGCAGACGTTCCCGTTCACCGGGGAGGGTGGCCTGAATCTGCTCGACCTCCTGCGCAAGGGTATGGGCGAGGTCTCGGAGCGCTCGTTCGAGTGCCTCTCCTTCGCGCGTGCGGAACTCGAGCAACTGCCCGATCGCTTCATCGACCAGCTCGCCTAGAAACGGCGGCGGCGTCGGACTGGCGTCCGAATGGGCGCCCGACGACGAAAGAAGAAACCGAAGTATTTCCAACGTATTGGGTGAACTAACCTCAAGTTGTTCTCGAGCACTGATCACATCGATCTGAGCGAGAGTCGACAGCAGACCCCGAACGCTCTCGAGTTCGATGCCCCAGTGAGCGAGTGCGTCGTCCTGTTCGTCCCTTGTATTTCGCCGAAGAGACACGGTCAGATCGACCCGGCCTCGCCCGATCCGCTCGGTGACTTGGCTGCGGATCTGCTGTTCGGCGGCCCCACCAAAGGGGTGCCGGATCTTGAGCTCGAGAAATCGAGCGTTGACGGAGCGAACTTCGACGTCCACGCGTCTCGGCCCATCGGTGGCGCTCCACGAACGGCTCGACGTTCCGAAGCCTGTCATACTGAGGACTGGCACGCGTGACTGTTACCGTCGGGAGCGGGTTTCGGGCAAGGGGCCCGGCCTGGATCTCGGTTTCGCCCTACCAGGGCGCCGCCTGTATACTCCCGCGCACATGCACCTGATGCAGTGGACGGCCGGTTTGTGGCTCTCCGTGGTTGCGCCGGAGAACAGCGAATCCACCGAGACAAAACCTTCGACGGAGACGAAGGCCGCCCCAGCGACCGAGGCATCAACTCCGGCCGCCCCAAGTTCGACCTGGCAGCCGAGCCGCCTGCGCTCTTTCATCTCTGGCATCGCCGGCAATCGTTCGGGTTCGGGACGCAAGTCACTCAAGCCCCAAGCTCCGCCTCCCCAAGGACGGAAGTTCATGGTGGGCCTCGAGGGCGTGTTGCTCTCCTCTCCTCCAATCCAATCTCGCGTGATCCAGATCGACCCGAGATTCGTCGGTCGGAGCGTTGCCCTCGGGGGCGGTGGGCTCTTTGGTCGCTATCGCCCGATTTCGCTGCTCGGGGTCGAACTCGGCGTTCGTTCGGGATCGTTGCGGTACAAAAGTCGCAACAACGAAGATACGGTTTCGACGGACCAAATCTTGGCCGACGTCGCTGCTCTCATCTACCTCGGGCGCGGCGAAGTGGCTCAGTTTGCCTTGAGCGGCGGCATCGGAGGCATGTGGAATCGCGTCGGGTACGAGCGAGGCACCGGCGAAGACGGAGTGCACACGTTCGGTTCGGTGCTCTTTCGGGTTGGGGGCGAAGCCGAGTTCCTCGTCAAACGAGTTGCGTTCGTCCTTTCCTTTCGCAACTACGCCCAGCTCACGAACCCGAACTGGGTCAGCCGCCGCGGCGGGCTCTTGTCCGCGAACACCGTCGCCAACACGACCGCCCCGGTGGCGCGGTTCCAGACCATCCTGGTCGGATCCGCGGGGATCGCCTACCGGTTCAAGTGTTATCTTAAAGGGGC
>Ga0315912_10001200_pt1 | contig 33723 bp, 26 predicted proteins | sample VfabasoilMG_FD_204469 | JGI IMG/M metagenome (GOLD analysis project Ga0315912, IMG submission 204469) | Garden soil microbial communities collected in Santa Monica, California, United States - V. faba soil | ecosystem: Environmental > Terrestrial > Soil > Garden | place: USA: California... | reverse complement strand
TCTCGAGCGCGCCTTCGCCGCGGCGGCGTCGCTTCGCCCGCTCCCGGACAGCATCCTTCTCGTCACCGACGGACTTCCCACCCAGGGCGGCACGACGAGCCGTGGCGGAACCGTGACTTCCAGGGAGCGCCTGAACCTGTTCGATCGCGCGCTCACGGCCCTGCCGTCCCGCGTTCCCGTAAACATCATTCTCCTGCCGCTCGAAGGCGATCCAGATGCCGCGCCCGCGTTCTGGGGACTGGCGCGCGCGAGCAACGGTTCATTCATGAGCCCGTCGGTGGACTGGCCGTGAAACGGAGACGCCGCGAGCTCGAGGTCTTCAGCCTGTCCTTCCTGGACGTGATCACGTGCGGGTTCGGCGCGATCATCCTGCTGCTCATGGTTGCCCGCACGGGGCAGGCCCCCGTCCTGGAGACGTCGGACATCAGCATGAACGGCATCATCCGCGATCTGCAGGTCCAGCTGTTCGAGGTGCGCGGCGAGTCAAGGATCCTGAACCGGGAATTGAATGCGAAGCATGAGCAGCGGTCGCAGTGGGAGGAGCTGGTGGCGCGTCTGCAGGCGGAAAAGGTGCTTCTGGAGCGGAGATACGCGAGCATCCGTAACGACGCCGCGGCGAATACTATAATTGAGGGGCAGTTTTCGACCGCATTGCAGCAATTGACGGAAGAGATGCGGCGGCTGCTGGCACAGCGCGATCGGGTGAAGACCGATCTCGTGGGCGGCATCCCCGTGGACAGCGAGTACATCATCTTCGTCATCGATACGTCGGGAAGCATGCTGCAGATCAACTGGGAATACATGATTTCCAAGATGATGGCGACGCTGAACATCTATCCGAAGGTGAAGGGGATCCAGATCATGAGCGACCAGGGGGAGTACCTGTTTTCCGAGACGCGGCGGCGGTGGATCCCCGACACCCCCGGCCGCCGCAAAGTCATCATCAACACGCTGCGCGGCTGGCGCGCCTTCAGCGACAGCAGCCCGGTCGAGGGGATCCTCGCCGCCATCCAGACCTTTCACGAAGAGGACAAGAGCAAGAACATCAGCATCTACGTGCTCGGCGACGAGTTCACGGGCCGCTCGATCAGGGACGTCGTGGATGCAGTGGACAGGATGAACCCCGAGGATGAGAACGGCCGGAGGCGCGTGCGCATCCACGGGATCGGATTTCCCATTCCGCGCGACGCGGGCGAGCACTTCGAATTGACCAGTGCGCGTTTCGCCATGCTGATGCGCGAACTCTCGCGGCGCAACGGCGGAACCTTCGTCGGCCTGGACGCGCATCAATGAGCGCCTTCACGCGGTTCGGCATCGTGCGCGCCGGCGGGCTCCTGGCGGGGGTGCTGCTGGCGGCCGCGTGCGCGACCAACAAGGTCGCGATCACGGTGGCGAGCGACATCCCCGTGCCGGTGACATCCCGGCTGCCGCTCAAGGCCGGCGTTCACTATCCCGAAGCTGTCTCCCGGCACGTGTACGAGGAAGACAGCGAAGATCGGCCCAAGTGGCACATCGAGAGCGGTGCCTCGCAGATCGCCATGTTCAGCCAGGTGCTCGGGTCGATGTTCTCGGAGTTGCGGGTCATGGACGCCATGCCGCCGCAGGGCAGCGCGGCCGGACTGGACCTGATTCTGGAGCCGAAGATCGATGAAATGCAGTTCTCGACGCCGGCGGAGCTGAAGACGGAATTCTTCGAGGCCTGGATTCGATACGAACTGGGCGTCTACAAGCCCGACGGTTCGCAGCTGACGACCTGGCGTTTCGAGGGCTACGGCAAGTCCTCCACCGCCTTCATGAAGAACACGAACGAGGGTATGAACGAAGCCATCAACATGGCGTTGCGCGATGCCGGCGCAAAGATGGTCGTGAAGTTCGCCGAGGTTCCGGAGATCAAGAGCCTGGCAGAGGGCCGTTAGACCGATGGGCAGGAACTGGATGCGCATCGCGGTCGCCGCGCTGATCTGCAGCACGGCCGGCTGCAAGAGCACGACGGTCGTCGACGTCTACCGCGAGTCGGCTTCCGTCGCGCCGCAGGCGGACGAGGCCATCGTCGTGCTCGGCCGCCGGCACGCCGTCAGCCACAACACCGAGGAGGATTTCGTCGACTGCGTGGGACGGTCGCTGCGCCAGGGTTCGCTGAACGTCATTCCCGAGAAGCAGTTCGTGGACAGCATGTACCCCTATTTCGAAACCAGCACCGCGCCCACGGACGTCAAGAATCTCGACAAGCTGGTGCAGATCCCGGCCATCGCGGCGAAGCTCAACGAGTACCGGGTCCGTTACTTCATCTGGGTCGACGGCGCCACCGAGACGGTCGACAAGGCGGGTTCGATCACCTGCGCGATCGGTCCTGGCGGAGGCGGCTGCTTCGGCTTCGCCTACTGGGAGGACGAGGCGAACTACGAGGCGAGTGTCTGGGACTTCAAGAACCTGGCGCTGTCGGGGAAGATCAGTGCCGAGACCCAGGGCACCTCATTCATGCCCGCGGTCGTGATCCCGATTCCGCTGCTCGCGCGCGTCCAGTCCAACGCGTGCAAATCGATGGCAACGCAAATCCAGGATTTTCTGAAGTAGTCTTCCGGCTCAGGCCGGTACCGGCAGCTTGAGGGTCACGCCGGTCGCATCCACGGGTTCGCCGCCCACCAGGCGCGGACGGAACGTGGCCTGCATCAGCAGCTCCCTGATTCTCCGGCGGGCGACTTCCTGTTCCGCGAGTTCTTCGGCGAAGTGCACGTTGCTGACGCGCCCGCTCTTGCTGACGTCGAAACTGACGCTGAGGGAAGCACGATCCTCGGCCAGCTTCTGCTGCACGTCCGGCAGATCCAGCCGCAACGACGGGATGCTGACCGGCTTGTCGAAGAGCTTGTCGACGTCTTCATTGCTCCGGCCCGAGTCGCGCAGCGCGGCGTAGGCCCGCTTGTAGAGACCGTGGGCCGTGGTCCGTTGTTCGTAATACAGGTGCCAGTCGGCCAGGTGCACGAGGGCGTTCGCGTAGGCGTCCGCCGGCAGCTCGGGGTGCGCTTCGTAAATGGCGACGATCTGCTTCAGCGGTTGCCTGACGCGCTGCAGGGCCTGATAAATGGCCCTGTCCTTCTCCTGCTGCTGCGAGACGTAATTGTCGAGGTTGCTGCTGTAGGTCGTGATCGGCACCATCCGGCAGACCGGGCCCTGGGGTGTGGCCGAGCAGACCTGCTGGTAGCTGACCACGGCCATGGTTCGCGGCCCGCCCGACTGCCGGAAACTCTCCAGCGGCTTCTGGCTGATCTCCCGGGCAACCTGGTAATTCGTGGCCGCCTTCCCGTACAGGGCATCGACCAGGCGCGGATCCGTTTCTCCGTATTCCTCTTCGAGCAGGTCCACGGTCTGGCTGTACAGCGACTCCGCGTCCCTCAACGTGGTTTCCGCATTCTCGTCGAGCAGGCCATTGTGGTAGGCCTGCAGTTTCCAGCGCCCCATCTTGTCCATGATCGGCAGGAAGCGGGGATCGCCCGGATCGAAGTTCCGGCGGTGAATCCACAGCAGCAGCTGGTAGTTCCGATCCAGATCTTCCCACTGCTCGCTCGCGATGTTGCTGGCAATGAGCGCTTCCAGGATCGTCAGCTGGTCGAGGTTCTGCAGCCCTTCGTTGACGCGCTTGATCTGCAGTGCCCGGGTCAGCGTTTCCACCGCGTCTGCATGATCGCCGTTCTCCTGGTAGGCGAGCCCGAGCCCGGCGAGCTGCTCGCCGAGCCCCGGGTCATAGGGGCCGCCCTCGCTCTCGAGCGTCCGGACGCGTTCCAGCAGTTCGGTGATCGTCTGCGAAGTGACCTTCTTCTCGGGCGGGGTCAGGGGTTCCGTGACCACATCGGGAGTGGACGCATCTTCGGGCGCCACCGCGGGTTCCGCGGCCGCGGCGGGCGCGGGCGTCGCTTCCTGTGCCACGGCGGCGAGCGCCGGCAGCAGGAACAGCCCGGCAATCAGAACCCTGGCGGGTTCTTCCGCCATTGCGCGCCAATTCATGACTTGAGAGGTCCCCTGAGCGTTTTGGACGATGTCCGCGGCGATTCGTTCCGGCTGCCGCGCGCCGGAGCGCGGCCCGTGCACGCCGGAATTATAGGACATTTGTCCCGGCAGCAAGGCTGCTGCTGCAGTGCGGCGAAGGTCGGCAGACCCGCGTCGTGCTTGGCGGCGGCGGGGCGGTTGGGCATGATGAACGCCCTCTTCAGGGAGGCGGCGGCCGGCGGTCCGGCATCCAAGGAGCATCGATGACAAGAACAGCGATCGTGACAGGTGGCACCCGCGGTATCGGCGAGGCGATCTCCATTGCCCTGCGCGACGCCGGCTACAAGGTGGCCGCGAACTACGCGGGCAACGAAGAGGCGGCGAAGAAATTCGGCAAGGCAACCGGGATCGCCACGTTCCGCTTCGACGTGGGTGACTTCGAGGACTGCCGCGCCGGCGTGGCGAAGGTCGAAGCCGAACTGGGCCCCGTCGACATCCTGATCAACAACGCGGGCATCACGCGCGACGCCACGCTGCAGAAGATGAGTTTCGAGCAGTGGAACGCGGTGATCCAGACCAATCTCACCTCCTGCTTCAACATGTGCCGCGCGCTGATCGACGGCATGCGCGCACGCGGCTTCGGCCGCATCGTCAACATCGGTTCCATCAACGGCCAGGCCGGCCAGTACGGCCAGGTCAACTACGCGGCCGCCAAGTCCGGGATCCACGGGTTCACCAAGGCGCTCGCGCAGGAAGGCGCCGGCAAGGGCATCACCGTGAACGCGATCGCGCCCGGCTACATCGACACCGAGATGGTGCGCGCAGTCCCGGAGGAAGTGCTGAAGAAGATCGTCGCGCGCATCCCGGTCGGGCGGCTGGGCAAGGCGGAAGAGATCGCGCGCGGCGTGCTGTTCCTCGTCTCCGATGACGGCGGATTCATCACCGGCTCGACGCTGTCCATCAACGGTGGGCAGCACATGTATTGAGATGAGGCGTAGACGGTAGGCGGTAGACGGTATACGGGGAAAAGAAAAGCAGACCGCCACAGTTCGGAGTGTTCTATCTTCCCCCGCCTACCGCCTACCGCCTACCGCCTACCGCCTACCGCCTACCGCTGTCGCCATGCCTGCCACGATCGAAGACCTTGTTTGCTGGAAGTGCGGCGCGGACATCAGCGCGCTGCCACTTCCTCTTTCCCGTTTCTCCGAGTGCAAGTCCTGCCATGCGCCGCTGCACGTCTGCCGCCTGTGCGAGTTCTACGACACGGCGTATGCGAAGCATTGCCGGGAGCCGATCGCGGAAGAAGTGAAGGACAAGGCCCGCGCGAACTTCTGCGACTACTTCCGGGCGAAGCCCGGGGCCTGGAAGGCGCCGGATACGACCGCGGCGGGAAAGGCCCAGTCTGACCTGGAGGCGTTGTTCGGGCTTAAACCCGACTCGGGTGCCGGCAGTCCGTCGACCGCTGACGCCGCCAGGAGCGAGCTGGACAAGCTTTTCGGAGCGGACAAGAAGTAGGCGGGACGCCGGTTCCGAGGAAGTAAGTCCCTGCTTACATATGTAGACGGTAGTCGGTAGACAGTAGCCGGGGGAGAAGAAAAACCGACGCCGAAAAATGCGACTGTTCTATCTTTTCCCCGTCTACCGTCTACCGTCTACCGTCTACCGTCTACCGTCTACCGTCTACCGCCTACGACCTTCGTTACTTCAGGCCGCGAGCGCCTCGACCGGGGGCAGGTACTGCGCCCCGATGGCTTCCGCCACCGCCGGATGCGTCACGCGGCCGCGGTAGATATTGAGGCCGTTGCGGAGTTCCGGATCCTTGAGCAGCGCCTGCCGCGGGCCCTGGTTGGCGAGCGCCAGCGTGAAGGGCAGGGTGGCGTTGTTCAGCGCGAACGTGGAGGTGCGCGCCACCGCGCCCGGCATGTTGGCGACGCAGTAGTGCACGACTTCGTCCACCACGTAAGTCGGATCGGTGTGCGTGGTCGGCTTCGAGGTCTCGAAGCAGCCGCCCTGGTCGATGGCGACGTCCACGACCACCGAGCCCGGACGCATGCGGCGGATGATGTCGCGCGTCAGCAGCTTCGGCGCCGCCGCGCCCGGTACCAGCACGGCGCCGATGATCAGGTCGGAATCGAGCGCGTACTTCTCGATCGCGTCGCGGTTGGAATAGATGCAGCGCGCCTTGCCGGAGAAGATCGCATCCAGTTCGCGCAGCCGCGGCAGGGAGCGATCGAGGATCGTGACGTCGGCTTCCATGCCGAGCGCCATCGCCGCCGCGTTCTCGCCGACCACGCCGCCGCCGATGATGAGGATGTTGCCCTTCTCGACGCCCGGCACGCCGCCGAGCAGGATGCCGGCGCCGCCATAAGCCTTCTCGAGGCAGTGCGCGCCCGCCTGGATCGAGAGTCGCCCGGCGACTTCGCTCATCGGCGCGAGCAGCGGCAGCGTGTTGCCGGGGCCGGTCACGGTCTCGTAGGCAACCGCGGTCACGCCGGACTTCATCAGCAGCTTCGCCTGCTCGGGATCCGGCGCGAGGTGCAGGTAGGTGAACAGCGTCTGATCGGCGCGGAGCATCGCGCACTCGTTCGGCTGCGGCTCCTTGACCTTGACGATCATCTCGGCGCGCCGGAACACTTCCTCGGCGGAATTCACGATCTCGGCGCCCGCGGTCCGGTAGTCCGCATCGGTCATGCGGATGCCCGCGCCCGCCATGGTCTGCACGATGATCTTGTGGCCGGCGTGTACCAGCTCCTTGACGCTGCCCGGGGTCAGGCCGACCCGGTACTCGTGGTTTTTGATCTCCTTCGGAACGCCGATCAGCATGACTGTCACCCTTGCGGCTGTGCCGCCCCCTTGAAAAGTGGGGCGCAGGATAGACGGACTTCCAAGGCATTTCCTTGCCTTATCTACGCATAAATCGGAATATATAGATAGATTCCACCAATTAAATACTTAATAATGAAGGAATATGCCAAAAGCCAGTCTGGACCGGTCGGATTCCGCCATCCTGAACGAGCTGCAGCTGGACGGCCGGCTGTCGAACGTCGAGCTGGCCCGGCGGGTGAACCTGTCCGAGTCCGCCTGCCTGCGGCGGGTGAAGCTGCTGGAAGAGGCGGGCGTGATCGATCGCTACGCGACCCTGCTCAACCAGAAGGCGGTCGGCCTGCCCGACAGCGTGCTGGTGGAGGTGAGCCTCACGCGCGAGCAGCAGGAGGACCTCGACGCCTTCGAGAACGCGGTGCGCCGCCTGCCGGAGGTGATGGAGTGCTACCTGATGTCCGGCGAGTACGACTACCTGCTGCGGGTGGTGGTGGCGGATACCGCCGACTACGAGCGCATTCACCGCGAGCACATCACGCGCCTGCCGGGCGTGCTGCGCGTGCGTTCGAGCTTCGCGCTGCGCACCGTCACCAAGAAGACCGCGCTGCCGATCGAACCTTGACGGTTCGCTGCCACGGCACGCAGGGATGCCGCGCATTCGCGAAGCGTCATATTGAGCGCGCGGAGCAGGATAGCGGAGCGCGCGAAATAGATTCGAGCCGGCCAAGGACGGCCGGCGAGATTAAGCGGAGCGAATGCCCGGCGTCCCTTTCGAGCTGTTCCTCAGGATGAGCCCGGGACTTCCCACCCGCAGGTCGCGCCCTCGTTCTGTTTCTCTAGCCAGCCCATCAGCGGCGCGAAGTACTCGAGGATCGCGGAGGCGTCCATCTGCCGAGTGCCGGTGAGCTTCTCCAGCGCGTCGGGCCACTGTGCGCTCTGGCCCATCGCCAGCATCGCCTGCAGCTTCGCGCCAGCTTCCTTGCTGCCCGCGAAGGAGCATTCGTGCAGGGGCCCGGTGTGGCCCGCGGCTTCACACATCGCCTTGTAGAACTGGAACTGGAGGATGTGCGCGAGGAAGTAGCGCACGTACGGGACGTTGCCCGGGATGTGGTACTTCGCACCGGGGTCGAACTCCGTCTCGCCGCGTGCCGCGGGCGCGCCGACGCCCTGGTAGGTCTCACGCAGTTTCCACCACGCTTCGTTGTACTTCGACGGGTGCGTCTTGCCCGTGAACACGTCCCAGCGCCACTGGTCGATCAGCTTGCCGAACGGCAGGAACGCGATCTTGTCGAGCGCGATCAGCATCTGCTGATTGATCACGGCCTCGTTGCTCGTTTTCGGCTGGTCCGCAAGACCGATGCTCATGAAGTAGGCGGGCGTCAGCGACATGCGCATCGTGTCGCCGATCGCCTCGTGGAAGCCGTCGTGCGCGCCGCCCTGGAAGAGGAACGGTTGCGGGTTGTAGGCGAGGTCGTAATAGAGATGCCCGATCTCGTGGTACATCGTCATCAGGCTCTCCTGGTCCGGTTCGACGCACTGCTTGATGCGGACGTCGCCGTGCAGGTTCATGTCCCAGGCGCTGGCGTGGCACACCACGTCGCGGTCCTGCGGCCGCTTCAGCAGCGAGCGCTGCCAGAACGTGTCGGGCAGGGGGTTGAACCCGAGTCCCACGTAGAAGCTCTCCGCGGACTTCGTGATGCGCACCGGGTCCCACTTCTGCTTCTCCAGCGCCGGCGTGATGTCGAGCGCCGGCACGCCGGGGTAAGGTTCGACCAGGTCGTAGATACGGCCCCACTGCTGCGCCCAGATGTTGCCGAGCAGGTGCGCCGGGATCAGGCCGCCGGGCAGCATCTTGTCCTTGCCGTATTTCTTCTCCAGCTTGCCGCGCACGAAGCACTGGAGCTGGCCGTAGAGCGGCTTGACCTGCCCCCAGAGGCGATCGGTCTCCTGCTCGAACTCGGCCGCGGACATGTCGTAGCGCGAGCGCCAGAGATCGCCGGTGTCCGTGAACCCGAGATCGCGCGCGCCCTCGTTCGAGAGCTCGACGAAGCGCTGGTAGTCCTTGCGGATCGGTCGCGCGATCGTGTGCCAGCCTTCCCAGGCCGCCAGTTGTTCGTCGTAGTCGCGGCTCTTCGCCAGTATGTTCTTGGTCTCGTCCTCGTTGTGGCAGGTATCCGGCTTCGCCGCGTCGATGCAGTACTTGCCGGAGCCGTAAGTCGCTTCCATGCGGGCCGCGATCTCCGTGAGTTCCGCCAGGTGTTTCGGATCCTTCGGCGCGGCGGAGGCGTTGAGACGCATCAGCTCGAGCGCGCGCCGATCGGCGGCCGGCACGTCCACGCCGTCGAATTTCCGCGATTCTTCGACGAGCTTGTTCTGCAGGGCGAGGTAGCGCTCGGTCGCCTTCGCGGAGAGCAGCTGCGTGTCCTCGGTGATGAAGTTCGACTGCACCCACTGCGCGGCACTGGTTTCGTCGTAAATGGCGCGGAGTTCGTCGTCGACCTGTTTCAGAAACGCGCCGGCATCCGCGGCGGTCGGCGCCGCTGTCGCCGGTGCTGTTGCTTCGGGTGTCGCCTTGCCACAGGCGGCGAGGGCGAGCAGGGCCGGAATTGCCGGCAGGATCTTCATCAAGCGCATGGCGTGTCTCCCCTTGTACACAATGAATGTCGAATCGGCCCGGTCCAGCTCTCGTCGAGGTCTTCGTAGGCCGAACCCTGGAACCGCGGCGTGCAGATCGCCAGGAATACCAGGTCGCCCTGCCCCGTGTTCGCAATCCGCTGGCGCACGCCCGGCGGGATCAGCACGACGTCCCCGGCGCCCACCGGGCGAGGTGCAAGCTTACCAACTTCCACGCGCCCCTGGCCCGCGAGAATCAGGTAGCGCTCGGTCGTGCGCCGCAACCGGTGCCAGCGCGTCGTCGTGCCCGGTTCCACGCGGGCGCGCGCGACTGAGACCTTCCCGTCTCGCGCCGTGTTCCACAATTCCGTGATCCAGCATCCCTCGCGGAAGAAATACTCCTTCGCGGAGCCGCCGCGTCGGCTCATGGTGCCGGGTGGTTGCGACCCGTGACGAACGGGCCACCCATTGCTGCCTCGAAGGCCGCGCCGGCCTGGAACACGCTGATGTCGTCGTAGGGACGGCCGACGATCTGGATCCCGATCGGCACGCCGTTGTCGGCGCGGCCACAGGGCACCGTCAGCACCGGGCAGCGGCTCAGCGTGTTGAACGGCCAGGTCAGCGTCCAGCCGAGGAACGGGTTCACCTTCTTCCCCGCGATCACCACGTCGTCGCGGCTGAAGTCGAAGTCGGCGGCGATGCGCGTGGTCGCCACGGTCGGCGCGATCAGCACGCGGTATTTCCGGAACAACTCGCCGAGCGCGGCCTGCATGGCGTTCGTGTACTCGAGTTCGGCGAGCAGGTTCTCCGGCGTGACCTCGCCCGACACTTCGAGGAAGTGCCGCACGTAGCTCGTCAAGTGTTCGCGCTGCTCCGGGGCGCCGTAATGTTTTTTGAAATACGCGCCCATGATCGCGGAGAGATGGATCATCGCGGTCTTCTCGCACTTGCGGCGATCCCAGCCGAGTTTCACTTCATCGACGACCGCGCCAATACCGCGAAACGTGTTCGCGGCTTCTTCCGTGCCGCGCCGGACGTCGTCATCCACGTCCATGATTCCGAGTCCGGGGGAATACGCGATCCGCCAGTGGCGGATGTTCTCGAACTCGGGCGGGATCCTGATCTTCGGCCATAGCGAAGCGATGTCGGACGGGTGCGGCCCCGAGATCACGTTCTGCATGAGCGCGCAGTCCACGACCGAACGCGCCATCGGCCCGTCGTGACTGTAGGTGTCGAGATTCCACGGCGGCGCTTGCGGCACGCGGCCGTACGGCGGCTTGTAGCCGGCGATCCCGCACATTGCCGCCGGCATGCGGATCGATCCGCCGATGTCCGTACCGGTCGAGAGCAGGGTGGTGCCCGAGGCCAGCGCCGCCGCGCCGCCGCCGGTGGATCCGCCCGGCGTGATGTCGGAATTCCACGGGTTGCGCGTGATGCCCCAGAGCTTCGACCAGGTGACGAACGCGCAGGAGAATTCCGGCGTGGTGGTCCGCGCGTGCACGATCGCGCCCGCGGCGAGCAGGCGGCGCATGACGACGTCGGTTTCCGGCGCCACCCAGTCCTTGAGCAGCAGCGAGCCGTTGGTGGTAATGCGGCCGGCGATGGACAATTCGTCCTTGGCCGCGATCGGCAGTCCCTCGAGCGGGCGTGCCGTCTGATCCCGGTAGGCCTTTTCCGCGCTCCGTGCGGCCTCGCGGGCTTCGTCGAAGTAGCGAAAGCTGAATGCGTTCACCTTCGGCTCGACGCGCCCGGCCTGTGCGATCACGGCGTCCATCAGTTCCACGGGCGACAGCTTGCGCGCCCGGAACAGTTCGAGCGCCTCGGTGGCGCCGAGCCAGCAGGGATCCGTGTTCGTCATGGCGCGCCGGTCCGATCCGCGACGATGACCCAGGCGGACGGCGCGGCCGGCCGGCCGAACTTGAGGACGCCGCCGCGGCGGATCCGGAACCCGGCGCCGACCAGTTGCCGCGTCGCCTCCGCGACCTGGTCCGCGGTCAGCGCCGCCGCGAGCATGGAGGCCATCCGCCCGGAGTAGCTGTCGAGTTCCTTCGCCATGTTGTCGAGCCAGGCCGCCATCTCGCCCGGATCATAAGCGCCCAGCCGGGCATGCATGTGGCCGACGTCCTGGTAGATCCGGAACAGCGTACCGCTCGCGACCTCGCGCCCGAACCGGCGCAGCGTGTCTTCGCAGGCCTTGACCGCGACGGCGAGCGCGCGATCCGCCTCGCGCAAGGCGTCCACCGTGCCGGCGGACTGCTTCATCGCCCACGCGGCGCGGTACACCGCGTCGAAGCGCGGCAGCAGCCCCGATCCGCGGAAGCGGTCGATGGCCTCGAGGTTGGCAGAACACTCGCGGAAGATTCCTCCATCCTTCAGGTGCAGGACGGCGCCGAATACGCCGCCGTCGGCAACCAGCCGGGCGGCCTCGGGAAGCGCATCGGTGCCGGCATATTCCAGCCCGAACTGGCTGGTCACGATGTCGAAGGATTTCCCGGGGAACGGCGGGCGCAGCGCGTCGGCGACCACGCATCGCACGTCCGGGTGGCGCCGGTGCAGTTCGACCAGCGCCGCCGGCGAACCGTCGAGCGCGGCCACGCCGAGCGGCGAATCCATGCCGGTCTTGCCGCCGGCCTTCAGGGCGAAGCGTACGACCGCGCCGTTGCCGGAGGCGACGTCGAGCAGTGTCCGCGCGCCGCCGGTCCGCGCCAGTGTCCCGTCGAGCAGTTCCGACCAGAACTGCTCCAGCGCCTCGTCCTGCGGGCCGCCGTCGCGCAGCGCCGGCGCCAGACCGGCATTCCGCCAGTAGGCATCCCAGTCGCGCCGCGTGTCTCCACCCTGGTCCGCGTGCCCGTTCATCGCCTCGATCCGCCGTTCCCTTCCCGGAGCATGCACGTTGCCCCCGCTCCCCGGAAGATCTTACCCTGCGCCCGGACTTGCAGCGTAAACGGGGTGGCGGGCATGGGTGGGGCGGTGAGTTACGGGCGGGACGGGGCGATCGCGGTCATCACCATCGATCAGCCGCCGGTCAACGCAATGAGCCAGGCCGTGCGGCAGGGCGTCTGGGATGCGATGGAGCGGCTGGCAGCCGACCGGGAGGCGCGGGCGGCCGTGCTGCTTTGCGCGGGACGCACCTGGAGCGCGGGTGCGGACATCACGGAATTCGACGCGCCGCCGCGCGATCCGTGGCTGCCGCAGATGGTGCAGAAGATCGAGGACGCGCCGAAGCTCGTCGTCGCCGCAATCCACGGCACGGCGCTCGGCGGCGGACTGGAGACCGCGCTCGGCTGTCATTACCGCTGCGCGGCGCCGACGGCGAAACTCGGTTTTCCCGAGGTGAATCTCGGGCTCATTCCGGGCGCCGGCGGCACGCAGCGCGCGCCCCGGCTCGCCGGCGTGCGCAAGGCGCTCGACCTGATCATTTCGGGCAAGCCGATCGGCGCGCGCGAGGCGCTCAACTGCGGACTCATTGACGAGATCATCGACGGTGACCTGACCGCGGGCGCGATCGCGTACGCCGCGAGACTGCTGGAGACCGGAGCGCCGATCCGCCGCGCCGGATCGATCGCGCCCGATCGCGCCGCAGGAACGCCCGCGTTCTTCGCCGATTACCGGAAGGAAATCGCGGCGCGCACGCGCGGCTTCCCCGCGCCGGAGCGCGCGGTGCGGGCGGTGGAAGCCTCGGTGCAGTTGCCGTTCGCGGACGGCATGCAGCGCGAGGACGCCCTGTTCTGGGAAGGCATGCAGTCGATCGAATCGAAGGCGCAACGCCACCTGTTCTTCGCCGAACGCGACGCCGCCAAACTGCCGGACGTACCCAAGGGCACGCCGCTGCGCCCGACGGCCCGGGTCGCGGTCATCGGCGCGGGCACCATGGGCGGCGGGATCGCCATGTGCTTCACGTCCGCGGGCATCCCGGTGACGCTGCTGGAGATGAACCGCGAGGCGCTGGATCGCGGGCTCGGTGCGATCCGGAAGAATTACCAGGCGGCCGTCGACAAGGGCCGCATGGAGGCCGCCGACCTGGAGCGCACGATGGCGCTGTTCCGCGGCTCGGTCGACTACGCCGATCTCGCGGACGCCGATCTCGTGGTCGAGGCGGTGTTCGAGTCCATGCGGGTCAAGCTGGACGTGTTCGCGAAGCTCGATGCGGCGTGCCGGCCGGGCGCGATCCTGGCGACCAACACCTCGACGCTGGACGTGGACGCGATCGCCCGCGCGACGCGGCGGCCGGAGGACGTGATCGGCCTGCACTTCTTCGCGCCGGCGAACATCATGCCGTTGCTCGAGGTCGTGCGCGGCAACCGGACCGCGAAGGACGTGCTGGCCACGTCCATGGATATGGCGAAGCGCATCCGCAAGATCGCGGTGGTCGTCGGCGTCTGTTTCGGCTTCGTCGCGAATCGCATGTTCATTCCGTACATCCGCGAGGCGCAGCAGCTGATCCTGGAGGGCAATGCGCCGGATCGCGTGGACGCGGCGGCGGTCGCGTTCGGCATGGCGATGGGGCCGAACGCGGTGTGCGACCTGTCCGGCATCGACGTGTTCCGCAACCTGCTCGCGGAATGGCAGGAGCGGCCGGCCGATTCCGCCTTCTGCAGGATGATCGACGTGTTGCACGGCATGAAGCGCCTCGGCCAGAAAACGGGCGCCGGGTTTTATCGGTACGAAGGGCGCAACGCCGTGCCCGATCCGGAAGTCACGGCGATCGCGGCACGCGAGGCGGCTGCGCTTGGGATCGCGCCGCGGCGCGCGGAGGACGCGGAGATCGTCGAGCGGCTGCTGTGCGCCCTGGTGAACGAGGGCGCGCGGGTGCTGGAGGACGGGATCGCCCGCAACGCCGGCGACATCGACGTCATCTTTGCCAACGGTTTCGGCTTCCCCCGGTGGCGCGGCGGACCCATGTTTTACGCCGATACGCTGGGTTCGCGGAAGGTCTATGATGCCATCTGCGGTTACCGGGAACGGTACGGGGATCGCTACTGGAACCCCGCGCCGCTCCTCGAGAAGCTGGCCAGATCCGGAACGAAGTTCGCGGATCTGTAGGGCGGAAATCATCCCGCCGCCAATGGCCGGATAAATCCGGCCCTACAATCGAAGGGGCAGGGTCATGAGCGCAATCACCACATTGATCATTTATATCGCCGGCGGGGCAATGCTTGCGTACCGGCAGGCTTCCGCGCGTACCGCGGCGATCGCGAGCGGCGTGCTGCTGCTCGCCTACCTGCTTCCGGGCGGGCGCAACCTGATCTGCCTCGCGCTGCTGCTCGGCACGGCCGGCTGGTTCACGTTGATCAGCCTGGGCGATCTGCGCCGCACCCTCGTGACGCGGCCGCTGTTCGCGCTCTACCGCCGCATGCTGCCGCCGATCTCGGAGACGGAGCGCGAGGCGATCGATGCCGGCACCGTGTGGTGGGACGGTGAACTGTTCACGGGCAATCCCGACTGGAACGTGCTGCTCAAGGCCGGCAAGCCGACCTTGCCGCCCGACGAGCAGGCTTTTCTCGACGGGCCGGTGGAAGAGCTGTGCCGCATGGTCGACACGTGGGGGGTGAACCACGAGTGGGCCGACATCCCGCCGGACGTCGTCGCCTTCATCAAGCAGAAGAAATTCCTCGGCATGATTATCCCCAAGGAATACGGCGGGCTCGATCTCTCCGCGGTCGCGCAGTCGGAAGTGCTGAGCCGCGTGCTCGGCGTCGGCAGCGTCGTCGGCAATTTCATCATGGTGCCGAACTCGCTCGGTCCCGGCGAGCTGCTGATGAAGTACGGCACGGAAGAACAGAAGAACCACTACCTGCCGCGGCTCGCCTCGGGCGAGGAGATCCCGTGCTTCGCCCTGACCGCGCCGCTCGCCGGATCGGACGCGACTTCGATTCCCGACATCGGCGTCGTCTGTCGCGGCAAGTTCAAGGGCCAGGACATCGTCGGCATGAAGCTCACCTTCGACAAGCGCTACATCACGCTGGCGCCGGTCGCGACCATCGTCGGCCTGGCGTTCCGACTGAAGGATCCGGAGCACCTGCTGGGCGACGTGGATGACTACGGGCTGACCTGCGCGCTGATCCCGCGCGATACGCCGGGGCTCGAGATCGGCAAACGCCACTTCCCGGTGGGCGATCCGTTCTTCAACGGCCCGGTGCGCGGCAAGGACGTGTTCGTGCCGCTCGATTACATCATCGGCGGGCAGGAGATGGCGGGGAAGGGCTGGCGCATGCTGGTCAACTGCCTGTCCGCGGGCCGCGCGATCAGTTTGCCGTCGGCGTCGAACTGCATCGCCAAGCGCGCACTCGCCGGCACCAGCGCGTACGCGCGCGTCCGCCGCCAGTTCAACATCGCCATCGCGCAATTCGAGGGCATCCAGAAGCCGCTCGCGCGCATGGCCGGCTACGCGAACATCGTCAATGCATCACGGCTGCACACCGCGCAGGCCGTGGCCGCGGGCTCCAAGCCCTCGGTGCCTTCCGCGATCCTGAAATATCACTGCACGGAGATGGCGCGTCAGTCGATCCTCGATGCCTTCGACATCCACGGCGGCAAGGCCGTGATGAAGGGTCCGAAGAACGCGCTCGCCGGCGCCTACGAGGGGATCCCGGTTGCGATCACGGTCGAAGGCGCGAACATCATGACGCGCAGCCTGATGATTTTCGGTCAGGGCGCGATCCGCAGCCATCCCTACGTATTGAAGGAGATGGAACTCGCGATGCAGTCGGATACGGCGACGGCCCTCGGTGAATTCGACCGGACGTTCTTCGCGCACCTCGGTTTCGTGTGCACGAACGGCGCGCGGGCGCTCATTCACGGCCTGACGCGTTCGTTCTCCGCGCCGTCGCCGGAGGCGGGCAGCGGCTCGCTGCGCCGCTGGTACCAGCACGTGAACCGGCTGTCGGCCGCATTCGCGCTGGTCGCCGACATGTCCATGTTCACGATGCAGGCGGCGCTGAAGCGCCGCGAGATGATCTCCGGGCGCCTCGGCGATCTGCTGAGCATGCTGTACCTCGCCAGCATGGTGCTGAAGCACCACGAGGACCAGGGTGCGCCGGCGGAAGATCTGCCTGTGGTCGAGTGGAGCTGCGCGCATCTCCTCAACAGCTACCAGCAGTCCATGCACGAATTGCTCGAGAATCTTCCGAACCGGCCGGTGGCGCTGCTGCTCCGCGCGATCGTGTTTCCCACGGGCCGGCATTTCGAGAAACCATCGGATCGGCTGGAGACGCGCGTCGCGGAACTCGTCACGCGCAACACGACCACCCGGAAGCGCCTGGTCGAGGGCGTGTATCTCGCGGCCGCGCCGAACAACCCGATCGGGCGCGTCAACGAACTGCTGGCGGACGCCGATGCGATCGACCCGATCGAAAAGAAGATGCGCGAGGCGGTGAAGGCGGGGAAGATCGAGTCGCTGCTCGGCATTCACCTCATCGAGGCGGCCGCGAAAGCGGGCGTGCTGAGCGCGGAGGAAGAGCAGCGCATGCGCGAGTGGGATGCGCGCGTGATGGACGTCGTCCACGTCGACGAGTTCGCCTGGGACGAACTGGCGCGCGCGGCCATGCCGGCCGCGGCCGAACAGCGCCGCGCTGCAGGTTCTTAGCCCGCCAAAAATCGGGGACAGTCCCCGATTTTCTAGCGTGTCGGCGTACCACCGGAAATAGGGGACAGCCCCCGATTTTTTCTGAGCAGCAGTGCGCCGACGATCACGGCGCAGAGCACCATGCAGGTGATCGCGAAGGGGCGCGATGTCCCGTCGTGAAACACGCCGACCGCCAGCGCGGCCAGCGATCCGATCCCGACCTCGATTGAAAGCAGCATCGCCGCCGCCGCACCCGTGCGGCTGGTGGTGGAGTTCATCGCCAGCGAGGGCGTGGTGGCGAACACGGGGCCGTCGCCGAAAGCAAGCAGGCACAGCGCGGCGATCAGCGTGATCGGCGTCTCGAAGCCGCCGAAAACCACGATCAGCGTCGCCGCGCCGCCGATGAACACGGCGCCTACGCCGATCAGCATGATGCGCTCGCCCGGGTGGTTGCGGGCGAGCTTGCCGGCCAGCATGCTGCCGATCGAGTAGGCGACGACCAGCGCGCCCTGGAAATAGCCGAAGTGCTCGGTGGGCAGGTCGTGGCCGTCGATGAGAATGAACGGGCCGGCCGTGATGAAGGCGAAGAAGAATCCCACCGTCGCTCCGCCGATCAGTACGTAGCAGAGGTAATTGCGGTTGCTGAGGAGCTCGAGGTAGTCGCGGAGGATCTCCCGCGGTTGCAGCGCGTTCATGTCGCGCTGCCCCGATTCCTTCATGTACCGCCAGATGAGGACGCTGGCCACGAGCGCGATCACCGTCAGCACGTGGAAATTCATGCGCCAGCCGAACCAGATGTAGACGTAGCCGCCGATGATCGGCGCGACGACCGGCGTCAGCGCGGTCGCGACGCCGTACATGGCCAGCGCGCGCACCTGCTCGCGCTCCACGAACACGTCGCGGATGATCGCCAGCACCACCACGCCCTCGACCGCCGCGGAGACGCCCTGCAGGACGCGCGCCGCGACCAGCTGCCCGATGTTCTGCGAGATCGCGCACAGCAGGCTGAACACCGTGAACGCGATCATGCCCCAGAGCAGCACCGGCCGGCGGCCGAAACGCTCCGACAGCGGGCCGTGCACCAGTGTCGCCAGCGCGTAGGCCATGCTGTTCAGGCTCATCGTCAGCTTCACGGCCTCCGGCGTCGTGCCGAAATAGCCGGGCAGGTGCGGCAGGCTGGGCGCGTACAGGTCGATCGACATCATCGCCACGGACGTGGCGAGGATCAGGATCGCGAGGATGAGATTGGGGTTCATGGCGAAACGGGCCCGGCGCGGGGATGGTATTGTATACGCAAGCCGCCGGTTCACCGGCGGCGTCGAGATCGATCATGACCGATTCCCGGGACGTCAAGGATTACATCGACTTCGCCGTCGAGGCGATGGCGAAGGCGGGCGACATCTCGCTCCGGTACTTCCGCACCGAGCTCGAGGTGGAAAACAAGGCGAAGAAGCGCAAGTACGATCCCGTCACGCGCGCGGATCGCGAAGTCGAGACTTTCCTCCGCGATTGCATCCGGCAACGCTTCCCTGAGCACGCCATCGTCGGCGAGGAGTACGGCAGCACGCAGGGCAGTTCCACGCGCTCCTGGCTCATCGATCCGATCGACGGCACGCGTGGATTCCTGTGCGGCACGCCGATGTGGGGCATCCTGCTCGGCCTGATGGACGGCGACCGTTGCGTGGCGGGCTTCGTGCGCCAGCCGTTCGTGGACGAGACCTACGCGGGCGGCGGCGGCAACGGTTTCGTGCTGGAGAACGGCGGCCGGCGCCTGCCGCTTCGAACGCGCGGCACGTCCGCAATCGCGGACGCGATCGTCTGCTGCACGCATCCGAACATGTTCCGCACGGACAGCGAGCGCGAAGCGTTCGCAAGGGTCGAGGCCGCGTGCCGGTTCACGCGCTTCGGCACCGACTGTTACGGCTACTGCCTGCTCGCGCGCGGTTTCGTCGACCTTGTGATCGAGTCGGATCTCGAGGCCTACGATATCGTGCCGATCATCCCGATCGTGGAAGCGGCGGGCGGCGTCGTCACCGACTGGAAGGGCGGGCCCGCGATCCGAGGCGGCGCGGTGATCGCGGCGGCCAACCCGGCGCTGCACCGGGCGGCGCTCGAACTGCTGCAGGGTTAATTTCCGATCGAGGAGCGGCGCCGCGGCAGCCGGCGCAGCAGATCGTCTGCCAGCAGCGCGGCGATGTCCGCGTCATGCACGGACTGCAGTCCGCGCCACGCGGGCACGCCGTTCACTTCCAGCACCAGCAGCCTGCCCGCGGCGTCGCGGATGATGTCCACGCCCGTGTAGTGCGTCCCGAGTGTCTTCGCCGCGGCTTCCGCGAGCGCGCGCAGGTCGTCATCAAGGATCGCCGGCACGCATTGCGCGCCGCGCGCGCGGTTCGTGATCCAGTGCGCGGATACACGCTCCATCGCCGCCACGGCGCGGCCGCCGATTACGAACACGCGCCAGTCGCGGTTCGGGCCGGGCGGTCGCTCGACGAACTGCTGCAGGTACCACACGCCTTCCATCTGCGGGGCGGGCGGCAGTTGCTCCGGCGCGTCGATCAGGACGAGGCCGCGCCCGCAGTTGCCGAACAGCGGTTTCGCCACGAGTCTTCGCCCCGCGCTCAGTTCCTGCGTCACCCGCCGGCGCGCGTCCGCTTCGGATTCGATCACCCAGGTGGGCGGCGTGGCGATCCCGGCGCGCGCGAGCAGGAAGCTGGTCATGCCCTTGTCCACGGTGCGCTCGATGGCGCGCGCGGGGTTGCAGACCGGCACGCCGCATTCTTCCAGCGCGTGCAGGACGTCGAGCCGGAACGTCACCTGCTCGAAGGAACCGTCCGGGATCGCGCGCACGAAGCACGCGTCCGGCAGCGTGTCGTCGATCCCCGGGATCGCGACGCCGGCACGCGCACCGGCAGTGAGCACGCAGTCGGTGAGCGAAATCACGGCCGTCTCGACGCCACGCCCCGCGAACGCACGCTGCAGCCGTTCCTCGTGCCAGCCGGTGTTGCCGGAGAAGATGACGATGCGCGTCATGGGATGGGGGCAGTGTACTTAATTCGGGTATGCCCGACGATGCCGCGGCATCGCCGGTGAATTAAGTAAACTGTCCTCTCCCTATGCCAGACCTGATCATCGTCGGTGCCAGCGCGCGGGCGGCGGCCTTCTCGGCGCACCGCGCCGGATTTGCCCCGTACTGGATCGACCAGTTCGGCGATCGCGACCTGGCGGAACGGTTTCCCGGCGCTCGCGTCGCGCCGGAACGTTACCCGGCCGGAATCGCGCCCCTCGTGCAGGCGGCACCGCAGGCTCCCCTTATCTATACGGGCGCGATGGAGAACCACGGCGCCGTGCTGCGGCGGCTCGCGGCGCTGCGGCCGCTGCTCGGCAACGATGCCGACATCTGCGTCGCCGTCCGCGACCCGTTCCGCGTGCAGGCCTGTCTGTCCACGCGCGGCATTCCCGTGCCCGAAATCCGACGCGGCACCGGGCACGCACCGGCCGGCCGCTGGCTGCGAAAGCCGTTGCACGGCGGTGGCGGGCTCGGCATCGGGATCGCCGTCGCCACAGTCGCGCCCTCGGCCGCGTCGTACCTGCAGCAGTTCATCGAGGGCGAAGACTGTTCGGGCGTGTTCGTCGCGGACGGCCGCGACGCCGCACTCATCGGGGTCACGCTGCAGCTGGTCGGCCGGGCGGAGTTTCACGCGCCGCAGTTCTCCTATTGCGGCAGCATCGGCCCGTTGCCCCTGTCCGCGGTGGAACGCGGCCAGTGGCTGGCGATCGGCGCAACATTGGCACATGAGTTCGGGTTGCGCGGTTTGTTCGGCGTCGACGCGGTCCGCGCCGGCGATCGGATCGTCCCGATCGAGATCAATCCGCGCTACACGGCTTCGGTGGAAGTACACGAGCTGGCCGGCGGTCCCGCGATGCTGGCGCTGCACGCGCAGGCTTGCGGTGGTGCGCTGCCGCTGCTGCTGGAATCCGCGGCATGCGGCCTGGCGGGGAAGGCGCACCTGTTTGCGCCCGCCGATCTCGTGATCCCGGATCGGGATCTGCGGACCGCGGTCCCGGCATCGGTCGAACTCGCGGACCTGCCGGGCGCGGGGTGCATCGTGCGCGCCGGCGCGCCGATCCTGAGCGTGCTGGTGCGGGGAGACGACGAAGGAGCCTGTGCTAGACTGCTGGCTGGCAGCGCGCGAGACCTCTACCAGGCACTCGCCTGACGTTACCATCCACCCGGTTGCGAGGGCCCATGCAGAACTCCCTGGATTTCGCAGGCCGCACCGTGTTCGTCATGGGGGGCACGAGCGGCATCAACCTCGGCATCGCCGAGGCCTTCGCCGATCGCGGCGCGACCGTCGGCGTCGCGAGCCGTTCCGAAGACAAGGTGCGCGCGGCGATCGAAAGGCTGGCGCGTCCCGGCCGGCCGGCCACGGGGTTCGCCGCCGACGTGCGCGATCCGGAAGCCCTGCAGAAGGGACTGGACCGGATCGGCGCCGACTGGAAGCGCATTGACGTGCTGATCGCGGGCCAGGCCGGCAATTTCCCGGCGCCTGCCCTCGGCATGTCGCCGAACGCCTTCAAGTCGGTGATCGACATCGACCTGCTCGGTACCTTCAATCTCCTGCGCCACGCGCATCGATATCTCGCGAAGCCGGGCGCGTGCGTGATCAACATCTCCGCGCCGCAGGCGCTGGTCGCCACTGAACTTCAGGCGCACGTATGCGCCGCCAAGGCGGGCGTCGACATGCTGACGCGGGTACTGGCGCTGGAGTGGGGACCGCAGGGGATCCGCGTGAATTCGATCATGCCGGGTCCGATCGAGGGCACGGAGGGCATGAAGCGCCTCGCGCCCTCGCCGCAGATCCACGAACGCGTGCGCGACAGCATCCCGTTGAAGCGCCTCGGCACGCCGCGCGACATCGCGAACTGCGCGCTGTTCCTTGCCTCGCCGCTCGGCGACTACATCAACGGCGCCGTGATCCCCGTCGACGGCGGGCAGGTGCTGAACGGCGCGGGCCTGCTTTCGCGCGAGCTGGCGAAACTGTTCGAGCAGCATGCCGGGAAGGAGGGAGCGGGGCGATGAGCGACAAGATCCAGTTTTCCATCGCGAAGCGCGTGCAGTTCATCCGCATCAACCGGCCGGACCGGAAGAACGCGCTGGATTTGTCCATGTACAAGACGCTGACGGACGCCATCCGCCGGGCGGACTCCAACCGCAACATCCGCGTCACGGTGATCACGGGCGTCGCCGACTCCTTCTGCAGCGGCAACGACATCGAGGATTTCCTGAAAGGGCCGCCTGCGGACGCTTCCAGTCCCATCGTGCAGTTCGTGGAGGCGCTGATCGGCACGGAGACGCCGCTGGTCGCCGCGGTCAACGGACACGCCGTCGGCATCGGTTCGACGATGCTGCTGCACTGCGATCTCGTCTACGCGGCCGACACGGCGCGCTTCCAGATGCCGTTCGTCAACATCGGCCTGTGCCCGGAGGCGGCGTCCTCGCTGCTGCTGCCGATGCTCATGGGCCACCGCCAGGCCGCGGAGATTCTTTACCTCGGCAAGACCCTGAATGCCGTGGACGCAGCGCGTCTCGGCTTCGTGAACGCCGTCGTGCCGCGCTCGCAGCTCGAGGCCGAGGCGATGGAAGCCGCCGAGGTCATCGCCGCGCAGCCGCCCGAGGCGGTTCGCACGACGAAGCGCCTGCTGCGCGACGCGTTCCTCGACGCGGTAACCGCCGCGAGCCGGCGCGAGATGGCGAGCTTCCTGCCGCTGCTGAACGGTCCGGAGGCGAAGGAAGCACTGTCCGCCTTCATGGAGAAACGGGCGCCGGACTTCTCGCGCTTCTGACCCGATGCCGTTCCGCAAACTGCTGGTCGCCAACCGTGGCGAGATCGCGATACGCGTGATGCGCGCGGCGGCGGAGCTGCGCCTGCCGGCGGTCGCGATCTTCTCCGAGGAGGACCGGCTCGCGCTGCACCGCTTCAAGGGCGACGAGGCCTGGCAGGTCGGGCGCGGCCGCAGCCCGGTCGAGGCCTATCTCGACATCGATGACATCATCCGCATCGCCATCGAGTCCGGCTGCGACGCGGTGCATCCCGGCTACGGCTTCCTCGCCGAGAATCCCGTGCTGGCCGAACGCTGCCGCGACGCCGGCATCACCTTCGTCGGGCCTGCTCCGGCGGTCATGCGGCAGCTTGGCAACAAGATCGACGCGCGGAACACGGCGATCGAGGCCGGCGTTCCGGTCGTGCCGGCATCCGCCGCGCTGCCCGAGAACGAGGCCGAGGTCCTGAAGGCGGCGCGCGCGCTCGGGTTGCCGGTGATGCTCAAGGCGAGCTGGGGCGGCGGCGGGCGTGGCATGCGCGTGATCCGCGAGGAGAAGGAACTGCAGGAATCGGTGCGCATGGCGCGGCGCGAGGCGCAGGCGTACTTCGGACACCCGGAAGTCTATTTCGAAAAACTGATCGAAAAGCCGCGCCACGTCGAGGTGCAGGTGCTCGGCGACCGGCACGGCAACGTCGTGCACCTATACGAGCGCGACTGCTCGCTGCAGCGCCGCCACCAGAAGATGGTAGAGCGCGCGCCGGCCCCGTATCTCGACGATGCGAAGCGCCGTGAATTGTGCGAGGCCGCCGTGCGGCTCGCGCGCAAGGCGGGTCTCGACAACGCCGGCACCGTGGAATTCCTGTTCGACCGCGCCAGCGGCAACTTTCACTTCATCGAGGTCAACCCGCGCGTGCAGGTGGAGCACACGGTCACGGAGGAGATCACCGGGATCGACATCGTCAAGGCGCAGATCCTGATCGCGGGCGGCGCGCGCATCGGCGATCCGGAGTCGCTGGTGCCGGCGCAGGCGCAGATCGCGATGACGGGCCACGCGTTGCAGTGCCGCGTGACCTCCGAAGATCCGCACAACAACTTCATCCCGGACTACGGCCAGATCGTCGCCTACCGCAGCCCCGCCGGTCCCGGCATTCGCCTCGACGGCGGCACCGCGTATTCGGGCGCCCGCATCACGCGCTACTACGACAGCCTGCTGGTGAAGGTGACGGCGTGGGGCCGTAGCGAAGGCGAGGCCATCGATCGAATGCGGCGCGCCATCTCCGAATTCCGCATCCGCGGCGTGGCGACGAACCTGCTGTTCCTCGGCCAGCTCATCGAGCACCCGCAGTTCCGCGCCGGCGAGTACGACACCGGCTTCATCGACGGCACGCCGGAGCTGTTCCGCTTCGGCCAGCGCCGCGATCACGCGGAACGGTTGCTCGGATTCATCGGCAACGTGATCGTCAACGGCAACCGCGAAGTCGCCGACCGGGTGCGGCCGCGCGTCATGGAGCAGCCGGAACCGCCGCAGTTGCCGCATCTCGACCCGGCGCCCGGCGTGAAGCAGATGCTGAAGGACAAGGGTCCCGAAGCCGTCGCGAAATGGCTGAAGGAGCAGGCGCACCCGCAGGTCACGGACACCACCTTCCGCGACGCCCACCAGTCGCTGATCGCGACCCGGATGCGCAGCCGCGACATGCTGGCAATCGCGCCGCATTACGCGCGCCTGCTGCCGGGCCTCTTCTCGATCGAATCGTGGGGCGGGGCGACCTTCGACGTGGCGCTGCGCTTCCTGCGCGAGGATCCCTGGCAGCGGCTCGCGGACCTGTCGGCGGCGATGCCGAACATCATGCAGCAGATGCTGCTCCGCGCCTCCAACGCCGTCGGCTACAAGAACTACCCCGACAATGTGGTGAAGTATTTCGTCGACCAGTCAGCGCAGGCGGGCGTGGATGTATTCCGCATCTTCGACGCGCTCAACTGGATCGAGAACATGAAGGTCGCCATCGACGCCGCCGGTGCCACCGGCAGGATCGTGGAGGCGGCGATCTGCTACACCGGCGATATCCTCGATCCGGCAAGGAAGAAATACGATCTCGATTATTACCTGAAGCTCGCGCGCGAGCTGGAAAAGGCGGGCGCGCACATCCTCGGCATCAAGGACATGGCGGGACTGCTCAAGCCCGCCGCCGCAACGCGCCTGATCGCGGCGCTGAAGGACACCGTGGACCTGCCGATCCATTTCCATACGCACGACACCAGCGGCATCGCGGCCGCTTCCGTGCTCGCCGCCGTGGACGCCGGCGTGGATGCCTTCGACGCGGCGATGGACAGCATGAGCGGGCTCACCTCGCAGCCGAACCTGGGCTCGATCGTCGCCGCGCTGGAGCATACGCCGCGGTCCACCCCGCTGGATCCGGCGCACATCCGCGCGATCAGCGCGTACTGGGAGGCGGTGCGCGAACAGTACGCGGCCTTCGAGCCGGAGATCCGTTCCGGCGGCTCGGACGTGTACGTGCACGGCATGCCGGGCGGGCAGTACACGAATCTGCGCGAACAGGCACGCGGGCTCGGCGTCGCGTCGCGCTGGGAGGACGTGGCCCGCGCCTACGCGGACGTCAACGAGATGTTCGGCGACGTCATCAAGGTGACGCCGACGTCCAAGGTCGTGGGCGACATGGCACTTGCGATGGTGACCGGCGGCCTGACGAAGGAGGAAGTGCTGGACCCCGCGCGGAACGTCGCGTTTCCGGATTCCGTGGTGTCGTTCTTCCGCGGCGAACTCGGCCAGCCGCCGGGCGGATTCCCGAAGGCGCTCCAGCAGAAGGTACTTGGCAAGGAGAAGCCGATGACCGTGCGACCGGGCGCGGTGCTGCCGCCGGTGGACCTGCCCGCGGCGCGCGCGAAGCTGGCGGCGAACCTGGGGCGCGAGGTCACTGACACCGAGTTCGCGTCCTGGCTCATGTACCCGGACATCTTCATGGACTATGCCGAGCACGTGCGCCGTTACGGCGACGTGAGCGTGCTGCCCACGCACGTCTATTTCTACGGCATGCAGCCGGGCGGCGAGATCGTGGTGCACGTGCAGTCGGGGCGGCAGAACATCGTCCGCTATCTCACCGAGTCCGATCCGGACGAAGACGGCATGCGGCGCGTCTTCTTCGAGGTGAACGGCCAGCCGCTCACGATTCTGGTCAAGGACGAGGGGCTCGCCGCCGCGGATCGGAAGGTGGAGAAGGCCGATCCCGGGAATCCCGGCCACGTGCCGGCGCCGATGCCGGGTCTGGTCGTCGCGGTGGAGGTGTCGGTGGGGCAGAGCGTGCAGCGCGGCGACGTGCTGCTGATCGTGGAAGCCATGAAGATGCAGACCGCGATCACGGCGGATCGCGACGGTACCGTGAAGCGCATCCTGGCGCGTCCCGATCACGTCGTGGACGCGAAGGACCTGTTGCTGGAAATCGATCCGGAATGACCGGCGTTGCGACGGGATGGCGCCTCGCGGATATTCTCAAGGTTCGCCGCCGAGGACGGCGGCGGCTCCAGAACATTCCCCTGACGTCGATTCTTCTTCTGTTTATCGACCTGGTTCCCGCACCCGGCGTTGCCGCGGAGCCGGTGTCCCCACCGGCCTACGGCATCCAGCTGACGGATACCTGGATCACGATGCCTGACGGCGTGCGCCTCTCCGCCGATCTGTACCTGCCGACCGGCGGCGACGCCGGGAAATTCCCCGTGCTGCTCGAGTACCTGCCGTACCGCAAGGACGAGGATCGCGGCAACCGCTACGGCGCGTTCTCCTACTTCGTGCAGCGCGGCTACGTCGTCGCGCGCGTGGACATCCGCGGCACGGGACGCAGCGAGGGCAAACTCGTCGAGTACGAATACAGCGAGCAGGAACAGCAGGACGGCGAAGCGGTGATCGACTGGCTGTCGAAGCAGCCGTTCTCGAACGGCCGGGTCGGCATGTTCGGGATCTCCTGGGGCGGCTTCAACTCCATCCAGATGGCGATGCGGCGCCCGCCGGCGCTGAAGGCGATCCTGCCGATCATGGCCACCGACGACATCTACGAGGACGACGTGCACTTCGTGGACGGCATGATGCACGTGGACTCCTACGAAATCGCGCAGGACGTGTGGAACAGCCTGCCGGGCGCGCCCGACTACCGCATCGACGGGGATTACTTCGCCAACCGCTTCGACACGACGCCGTGGCTGCTGATCTACAAGCGCCAGCAGCGCGACGGGCCGTTCTGGGATCGCGCTTCGCTCAACCGCGACTACGGGCTGATCGACATCCCGACCTACGTCATCGGCGGCTGGTACGACGGCTACCGCGACAGCGTCCCGCGCATGCTGGAACACGTGAAGGCGCCGGTGAAGGCACTGCTCGGCCCGTGGAACCACACGTGGCCGAACGAGGCGGTGCCGCCGCCCGCGATGGAATGGCGGCATGAGGCCGTGCGGTTCTTCGATCGCTGGTTGAAGGATCGCGACACCGGCATCATGGACGAGCCGGCGTTCGCGGTGTACATGCGCGACTGGCATCCGCCCGGCATCGCGCCGGAGAACATTCCCGGCCGCTGGCGGTACGAGCGCGGCTGGCCTTCACCGGACGTCAGGCCGAAGACGATGTATCTGCAGTCCGATTTCGGATTGCAGGACAGGGCCGCAGGGAGGGAAGCCGGGCACACGCTGCGCTACGTGCCGACCGTGGGTGTTGAGGCGAGCGGCAACGTGATGTGGTGGGGCGACTGGGCGCCGGACCAGCGCGCGGCGGACACGTTCAGCCTCGTCTACGAAACCGCGCCGCTGGAGGAGGACGTGACGATTCTCGGTTTTCCGCGGGCGCGGCTCAGTGCCTCCGCCGACGCGCCGCTCGCCTACTGGATCGCGCGCCTGTCGGACGTCGCGCCGGACGGACGTGCCACGCAGGTCGCAGGCGCCGGGTTCAACGGCGCGCACCGGGATTCCGCGGCGAAACCGTCGGCGCTGGAACCCGGCCGGTTCTACCCGCTGGACATCGAACTGCACTTCACGTCGTGGGTATTTCCGAAAGGGCACCGCATCCGGCTCGCGGTGAGCAATTCGCAGTGGCCGATGGTGTGGCCCACGCCATACGCGATGAGTACGGTGCTGCGGGTCGGGGGTACGGAAGGTTCCCGGGTCGAGTTGCCGATCGCCGCGCCCGCCGATACCGCCACGCCCGTGTTCGAGGCGCCCGCGGAGGATCCGGAACTGCCGGGCTACCGGGGGCTCGAAAGCGAAACCGTCTCGGGCTATGCGGAGATCAAGACCATCCTGCGCGATCAGCGTGAGGAAACGGCGGTCGTCACGGCGACGAACTCGGGCGCGGATGAAACGCCGTGGGGCATCCTGCGCTACGAGGAAAAGATCGTGCACGAGGCGAGCGACCGCGACCCCGCGAAAGCCTCGGTGAAGACGCGCTACGCGATCACGCTGGAACAGGGCACGCGCCGGCTTATGTGGGAAGGCGTGATGGATCTCCGCAGCGACGCGGAGAACTTCCACTACGACTACACGCGCCGTCTTTACGAGGGCAAGAAGCTGCTGCGCGAGAAGCACTGGAAGGAATCCATCCCCCGCGACTTTCACTGAGGTTCGGCCCGCCCCCGCAAGGGGCGGGGGGACCTTCCGTCAGCTGTTCAGTTGCTGGAACTGGAGATCGAATTGGCGGCGGTCTTCTTCCGCCGCCGGGCTCCGGTCCAGTGCCGACACGAGCCAGGTGACCAGGAACGCGGCCGGCATCGAGAACAGCGCGGGGTACATCCACGGGAAGATCGGCTTCGCGTTGCCGAGGATCTCCACCCACACGGTCGGCCCGAGCAGGATCAGGGCAATGGTGGTCACAAGTCCCACGCCACCGCCCGCCAGCGCGCCGCGCGTCGTCAGGCCACGCCAGTAGATCGCGAGGATCAGGATCGGGAAGTTCGCGCTCGCGGAGATCGCGAATACCAGGCTCGCCATGTAGGCGATGTTCTGCTTTTCGAACAGGACGGCCAGCAGGATCGAGATCACGCCGAGCGCGAGCGCCGCGCCGCGCGTCACGCGGAGTTCCTCCTGTTCATTCGCCTGTCCGTGCCGCAGAACATTCGCGTACAGGTCGTGCGACAGCGCGGAGGCGCCCGCCAGCGTGAGCCCGGCGACGACGGCGAGGATCGTCGCGAACACGCTGGCGCTGATGAAGCCGAGGAAGAAGTCGCCCGCCACCACGCGCGCGAGATGCACCGCGACCATGTTGCTCCCGCCGACGATCTTCCCGCCGGCGTCACGCACTCCGGGGGCGTCGGCGAGCAGGGGGATGGCGCCGTAGCCGATCACGAAGAACACGAACGCGGAGATGACGCCGATGATGAGCGTGGCGTACAGCATCGAGTGGTACGCGGCACGCGCATCGGGAACCGTGTACAGCCGCATCAGCACGTGCGGCAACCCGACGAAGCCGAACACGAGCGCGAGCGCGAGAGACACGGTGGACACCGGGTCCAGCATGGCGCCGGGCGCGAAGATCCTGCCGCCGAGCGCGTGCGCGGCCGAGGCCTCGCGGTACAGGCGCAGCAGGTCGAAGTCGAACTGCTGCAGCGTCGAGAACGCCAGTACCGCGATGCCGATGAGCATCAGCACCGCCTTGATGATCTGCACCCAGGTCGTCGCCACCATGCCGCCGGCGGTGACGTAAATCGTCATCAGCGCGCCGATGATCGCGACCGCGCCGGCGTAGGGCAGTCCGGACAGGAGCTGAATCAGCGCGCCGGCGCCGACCATCTGCGACACGAGGTAGAAAAGGACCACGACCAGCGAAGTCACGGCGGTGAAGGCGCGGACGGGTTTCTGGCGCAGGCGGTAGGCCGCGACATCCGAGAGCGTGAAGCGGCCGAGGCGGCGGAACGGCTCCGCGATCAGCAGCGTCATCAGCGCGAGTCCGGTCAGCGCGGACAGCACGTACACGACCGCATCGAGGCCAAAGAGGTACGTCAGGCCGGTGATGCCGAGGAAGGTCGCCGCCGACAGGAAATCGCCAGCGATGGCAAGGCCGTTCTGCGCGCCGGTGATCCGGCTGCCCGCCGCGTAGAAATCGTGAGCACTCTGCGTATGCCGCGCGGCCCACCAGGTGATCGCCAGCGTGATGGCCACGAAGACGCCGAAGGTCGCGGCGGCGACCAGGTTGAGACCGCTCACGACCTGCCCGCCATCCGGCGGTCGATCCACCGGACGAACGCGCCCATCACGACGAATACGAGCAGGATCATGACGAGCGAGGCGATCATGCCGACGGACACCGTGCCGGCGTCGTCGAGGGTTGCGGCGAGTCCGGCCGGGAACAGCGCCATGACCAGCACCAGCACGAAGTACACGCCGGCGAGCGTTGCGGCCAGCGTGAAACGCAGGCGCTGCGTGCCGGTCATGCCGCTCCGCGGCGCGCCCGCGGCCCCGGTCCTGTCATTCATCCGCTCCCCCCGACTTTTTTCCCGACACGCGAACGCCGCGGCGGGCATTCCTCGCGGGAGCGCCCCGGCGGCGTCCGGGGCAGTGTAGCGGCAATCGGCGGGGTCCTCCAACAGCCGAGCCGGGTCCTGCGTCGAAGGCGATTTTGATCCATACTGGTACCCGAGGGCACACGCCCGCCGGCGAGCGAAAGACCGCGGCGGGACCGAAGAATGCCGAGCGAAACCGACAAGCCGTCCGAGCCTCGCACCAAGACCGCACTGATCCTGTCCGGGGGCGGCGCGCGCGCGGCCTACCAGGTCGGCGTGCTGCGCGGAGTGGCGCAGATCGTCCGGCAGAACCATCTGCCGTTCCAGATCATCTGCGGCACCTCGGCCGGGGCCATCAACGCTGCACACCTCTGCGCCTGGGCGGATCGTCCCGCCGAGGGAGTGGAGCGGCTCTACGATTTCTGGAAGGGCCTGAACGCGGCGGACGTGTACAAGACTTCGTGGTCCAGCGTGCTCTCCAGCATGGGACGGATCGTATGGGGCGTGCTGCGCGGCGCCAGCGACGGCATTCCGTCGGCGGTGCTGGACAACTCGCCGCTCGAGGCGCGGTTGGCGAACTGGCTGGATTTCGACGCGATCCATCGCAATATCGATCAAGGTGCGCTGGCCGATCTCGCGATCAACGCGATGAACTACACGACCGGCGAATCGGTGGCGTTCCACGAGGGGCGCAAGCCGATCACCTGGCAGCGCGCACACCGCTGCGGGCGCCCGGCGCGGCTCTGCCTCGATCACATCATGGCGTCTTCGGCGATTCCGATCCTGTTCCCGCCGCGCCGCATGGAGGGTCATTTCTTCGGCGACGGCGCGCTGCGGCAACTGAACCCGCTGAGTCCCGCGCTGCACCTCGGGGCGCGGCGGCTGTTCATCATCGGCGTCAGCGCGAACCGCCACACGCGCGACGTGCCGATGCCGGACCAGCCGCCGACCATCGCGCAGATGGCGGGACACCTGCTGAACCGGGAGTTCATCGACAACCTGGAAGCGGACATCGAACACGCGGAGAAGATCAACCAGCTGGTGCTGACCGTGGGCCTGACCTCGAGCGAGGTGCCGGGCACCAGCAGCGTGGACATCTTCGTGGTGACGCCGTCGATTTCCTTCGACGAGGCCGCTTCGCGCTACCTCGACCGGCAGCCGTCCAGCATGCGCCTGCTGTTCCGGCTCATCGGGGCGCGCGGCCGCGGCGCCGGAGCGAGCTTCGCGAGCTACCTGCTGTTCGACGGGGGATTCCTGAACGAACTCATGGACACGGGCTACCGCGACGCGATGGAAAGCGCGGCGGACATCGCCGCGTTCCTGGAGTGAGCCGGGGCGGGCCCGCTACCTGCGCAACTTGCTGTGGCGGTAGCTGTAGCTGAAGTAGATGACGAAGCCCAGCACGATCCAGCCGCTCATCCACTGCCAGTTGTCGATGAAGGATCGCGAGAACAGCCACAGGCAGGTCAGGGCGCCCAGCGTGCAGATGACCGGCGCGAACGGCACGCGGAAGTAACGCTTCAGGTCCGGCCGCGTATAACGCAGGACCAGCACGCCGATGCAGACCGTCGCGAAGGCCAGCAGCGTCCCCATCGAGACCAGATCGCCAAGCACGCCGATCGGGAGCAGGCCCGCGAGGATCACGGCGACGATGCCGACGATGACGGTACCCATGTACGGGGTCTGGAACTTCGGATGCACGCGTCCGAATATCTTCGGCAGCAGCCCGTCGCGCGACATGGTGTAGAAGATGCGCGGCTGGCCCATGAGCATCACGAGGATTACCGAGGACAGGCCGGCGATGGCGCCGATCTCGACCAGCGTCTTCAGCCACAGCAGCTGGGGATACGCTTCGAGGGCGGTGGCCACCGGTTTCGGCGTCCCCAGCATCGTGTACGGCAGCATGCCGGTGAGGATGGAGGAAACGATGATGTAGAGAATGGTGCAGACGACGAGCGAGCCGAGGATGCCGATAGGCATGTCGCGCTGCGGGTTCTTCGCCTCGCCGGCGGCGGTCGACACTGCATCGAAGCCGATGTAGGCGAAGAATACGATGGACGCCCCGCGCACCACGCCGTCCCAGCCGAAGCGCCCCGGACCCTCGGCGGCCGGAATGAACGGCGTCCAGTTCTCCGGGTTCACGTACTGCACGCCGAAGGCGATGAACAGCAGGATGACGGTCACCTTGATGGTGACGATGATCGAGTTCACGAACGCCGATTGCGTGATGCCCACGTAGCATAGCGCGCTGATCGCCGTGACGATCGCCACCGCCGGCAGGTTCACGATCGCGCCGGTCGGCGTCAGGTGGCCGCCGGAATAGGCGAGCGGCGCGGCCGCCAGTTCGTTCGGCAGCGCCGTGCCGAGCGTGGCCAGCAGGCTGTTGAGATATCCGGACCAGCCGACGGCGACGGTCGAGGCCGCGAACATGTACTCGAGCACGAGCATCCAGCCGATGAACCACGCAACGAGTTCGCCGAGCGTCGCATAGGAATAGGAGTAGGCACTGCCCGACACGGGGAGCATGGAGGCGAATTCGGCGTAGCAGAGGCCGGCGAAGGCGCAGGCCGTGCCGGCGAGAACGAAGCTGAGGATCACCGCCGGCCCGGCGTGATTCGCTGCCGCGTGACCGGTCAGCACGAAGATGCCGGCGCCGATGACGGCGCCGATCCCGAGGAACACGAGCTGCGGCGCCGTCAGCACGCGCTTCAGCGTCGCTTCGCCCTGCAACGATCCTTCGACCGGTTCGCCCGCGTCCACGTGCGGTGCGGCTTCAATCGGTTTGGTGGCCAACAGGTTCTTCAGCATGACGCCTCCCCGTGATGCCACCGGCGGGGGCAAAGCCCGATCCCGCGATGACTGGTTATTCTGGTTATCGTCCGGCGCCCGGGCGTCGCGCCCTGCCGTTCCGCGTCGATTCTAACCGGCCCGCGACGCAACGGGAAACGAAAGCGGCCGCGCGCGGGTTCAGGCGGGGATCGGCTCGACGCCGTCCTTTGTCTCCAGCCGCCTGAGCCAGCGTCCGATCGCCGGGTAGGTGCCGAGGTCGAAGCCGCCGTCGGCCGCGCGGTGGGTATAGGCATAGAGCGCGATGTCCGCGATCGTGCAGCGCCCGCCGACGAAGTAATCGTGCTTCGCGAGGTGCTGTTCCATCACGGCGAGCGCCCGGTTGCCGCGCTCCATGATCCGTCCCATGTCGGACGCGCGCGGATCCGTCGGATTGAACTTGCGGATGAAGCGCGCCACGGCGATGTAAGGTTCGTGGCTGTACTGCTCGAAGAACATCCACTGCAGCGTCTGTGCGCGCGCGAGCCGGTCCGCGGGCCAGAACGGAGTGCCGTCGGCGAGGTAGCAGAGGATGGCGTTCGATTCCGGCAGGAACCGGCCGGGCGCGTATTCCAGCACGGGCACGCGGCCCTCGGGGTTCAT
>Ga0315912_10001199_pt1 | contig 33782 bp, 32 predicted proteins | sample VfabasoilMG_FD_204469 | JGI IMG/M metagenome (GOLD analysis project Ga0315912, IMG submission 204469) | Garden soil microbial communities collected in Santa Monica, California, United States - V. faba soil | ecosystem: Environmental > Terrestrial > Soil > Garden | place: USA: California... | reverse complement strand
TTTTGCGTGGCTGGGAAATTTCCGCAGACTGGTCGTGCGCTACGACCGCTCGTTGCTGATGTATAATGCCTTTTTCCATGTTGCTTGCCTCATCGTTACGCTCAGACACTTGTGAAACCGCTTCTAGTGACTTCGACCGCTTTCATGAAATCAATGTGGACCTTGAAGTATTTGGCCCCCAGCAGCCACAACCCAAAGGCCCAGAGAAACACGCCCGCAAAACTCCATACCAACGCTCCCATGCCGCCAAAAATCTTCATCATCGTCGGCCCAGAAAACTTCTCGATCATACGCATGGCTTCATCCGCTTGCGCCTGCGTCATCTTGCTGGCGGCCACATTTTTATCCATGGCCGCCTGTTGTTGTTCGCGGAGCTTTTGCTGAATCACCGGTTGCGAAAAGAGAATGAGCACCGAAATCATCGCCACCACGCAGGCAATGAGCGTGGGCACGAGCCAGTTGCGGACGGAAACCGGCGTCGCGACGACTTCGGCAAACACCTCGCCGGGGGTCGCGAAGACATTCAGCAACCGCGCGCCCAGCGAAGTGGAAGGTGGTAACGGCGGCGGGGTCTCTGGCGCGGGCGGTTCGATGAATGGTGGCTGGTCCATTTTAAGTGGCAGCGGGGGGGTGGCCCGCAGGCAACTGGATGATTTAGGTTTTGGCGTGGACTTGTCGAGTACAAGCCAGCCCATGACTTGTAGTGTGAACCGGTGACGCAAGTCACTACGCTCAACGCGCGAGTTTGCTTGCATCCCTGCGATGTGTTTGGCAGAAGGACACATGCCGCGCACGTTGTTGCTGCTGTCCTTGAGGAGCATTCCCGTCAGCTGTTACTATCTATGAACTGGTACTACTACGATGGCGTCAAACAAGTGGGGCCCGTAACCGAAGCCGAAGTGTTGCAAGCCCTGCAAAGTGGCGTCATCAATGCCGACTCGCTGGTCTGGCGCGAAGGCATGGCCAACTGGGTACCGTTGCGCCAAGCCCTGCCTCAAGCCGGGGCGGCCGCGCCACCGCAAATGACTTCGGTGGCCGGTCAGGCGCAATGCTGCGAATGCCATGGTTTCTTTTCCCCCAACGACATGATCCGGCACGGCGAGTTGTTCATCTGTGCCAGTTGCAAGCCCATCTTTCTCCAGCGCCTGCGCGAAGGGGCGATGGGCGGTGGCGCGCGCCTGGCTGGCGGGGTGCCGGAGTCGCAGATTCGCGAACGCGACTATGAGCACACCATCGGCGGGTATATCAATCGCTCGTGGGAGCTTTTCAAGAAAGATCCGGGTTTGATCATGGGAGCGACCGTGTTGGTCGGCATTTGCTGGGCCGCGGCGAATTTCGTGCCCTATCTGGGTTCAATTACAGGATTGATCTTTTCCGGTCCGCTGATGGGTGGGCTGTTCCTGTTCTTCCTGAAAAAAATCCGGGGGCAGACGGCGACGATTGGCGACGCGTTTGGCGGGTTCGGTCCCCGTTTTGGTCAACTATTGCTTGGTCATTTCGTGCCCAGTCTTCTGGCAGGCTTGGCGGTGATTCCCGGGGTCATTGTGTTGCTTATCGGCGTGTTTACCATGGCGGCCAGTGCGAACGCCCGGAGCGGTCCTGGAGCGCCGGCGATTATTCTGATGGCCGCCGGCGGCTTTCTCCTTCTGATTGCATTCTGCGTCATGATTTATCTCACGTACTGCTGGTTTTTTACGCTCTGGCTAGTGGCGGACAAGAACATGACATTCTGGCCGGCGATGTCGCTTAGTCGCGCGGTGGTGCGCAAGCATTGGTGGCAGACCTTGGGACTTGGGATTGTAATCGGATTGATTGGTTTCGCGGGGATGCTGGCGTGCGGTATCGGCTTGCTGGTGGCCGCACCAGTGGGATTAGGGATGATGGCGTTGGCGTATGAGAAGTTGTTCGGGGACATGCAGCCCGCGCTTTGATGTTGCATGGATAGTCCGCCGAAAATTTCCCCGTTCAATTGCCCGAACTGCGGCGCGGCCATGCTGCTGCCGGAGGAGAGTTCTGACAGCACCACGGGTTGTCCAAAATGCAATCGGCCGACGCGGGTCCTGACGTTTCCGGCGTTGACGCGCGCGGCGAGTACGTTTACGCCGGCCGAGGCCGTGATGTTGGCGGGCGAGGCGGCGTGTTTTTATCACCCGCAAAAGCGCGCGCAGACGCCGTGTGATTTGTGCGGCCGGTTTCTATGCGCCATGTGCGACCTGGAGTTTGGCGGTCAGCATCTCTGCCCGCAATGTCTGGAGACCGGCGCCAAGAAGGGCAAGCTCCAGGCTCTGGAACGGGAACGCAAGCGGTGGGATCAAATTGTGGCCGCCACCTTGCTGCTGCCGTTGATCCTCTGCTGGGTGTTGCTGCCGCTGACTTCCATCGCGGCGTTGACGCTGATTGCCTGGAAGTGGAATGCGCCACCGAGCCGGGTGGTCAACACCCGCGTGAGGCTAAAGGTTTATGCCGCCGTCGCAGTTTTGGAACTGGCCGGCAGCAGCATCGCCTGGTGGCTGATTGCGACAGGGCGATGAAGCGGAACATGACAAACGATTAATGCTGAAAAAAGATCCCAATCATACGCGCTTGAAAATTGGTGGCCGGGGCTGGAACGGTTCAGCCAGCTATTGGCTTGGGCCAGACCATCTCCTCGTCGTGGAGGTGGTGAATTACGTGGAACGCTACCGGCGGTTCTATTTCCGCGATATCCAGGCCGTGGTTGTCCAGCAATCACGCCAGCAGCTTTGGGTGAATTTAACGTTGGGCATGTTGGCGCTGCTCGTTCTCGTAATCGTCGGCAGTGCGGTGCCGACAGCCGGCAATTGGTCGGATGAAGCTGCGTTTGGCGTCGGGATTGGCACGGGGCTGGGTCTGGTCTTCCTTGGGGGAATGGTGGTGAATACGCTGCGGGGGCGGACCTGTTCGGTTCATGTGCGGACGGCGGTGCAGACCCAAAAACTAAAAAATCTCAGTCGCTGGCGGGCCGCGGAACGTATGCTCGAGCAGTTGCAACCACGCGTCCTCGCCGCACAATCCTCGCCAACGTTACCTGCGGCTGAAGCAAATACTTCGGCTGATTCCAGTGCAGGAGCGGGGAGTTTGCCACCGAGTGGACTGGCTTCCCCCTGAGCGTTCACATGGCTCGGCTCTTCCAGCAAACCTGCTTCAATCACGCTGGCCGTGAGGCGGTGGCGCGCTGCCCCGAATGCCGCCGGCATTATTGCCGCGAATGCGTGACCGAGCACGATGACCGTGTGATTTGTGCGGCCTGCTTGAAGCAGCTATCTCGGGGCGCCACTAGTCAGCGGCGGGTCTGGGGGCAGATCATGCAATCCTGCCAGTGTCTGGCGGCGGGGCTGTTGCTTTGGTTCTTGTTCTATCTGGTGGGCGCTGGTCTGGCGGCGTTGCCGGATTCGTTCCATGGGGGAACTTTGTGGAAGCAGAACTGGTTTGAGCAATGAGCCAACCAGGTTTCCAACGATGAAGAAGTCACGCCGGAGTGAATACAATCGCGGAGGCCTCGAATTGATCGAGGAGGCCACGCATTTGCTGCGCACGTCGCCGGCGTCGCTGGTGGTGCTTTACTACATAGGCGCGTTGCCGTTCGTACTGGGACTGCTGTTCTTTGTGGCCGATATGGGCAGCAATCCGTACGCAAAACACCATATTGTCGAGGCCGCACTGGGCATAGCTGCGCTCTTCGTCTGGTTGAAATTCTGGCAGGCCTTGTTCGCCCGCCGTGCCCGCGCCACCCTTACCGGCAGTCCCTTGCCGCCACTGAGCTTTCGCGCGGGGCTGCGGATTGTGGCCGCGCAACTGGCATTCCAGCCGTTCGGACTGGTTCTCATCCCCGTCGCCGCCGTGCTCACCGTGCCGTTTGCCTGGGTGTACTCGTTCTTTCAAAATGTCACCGTGCTGTCGGATGGTGAGCCGACTGATTTCAAAACCCTGTACCGGCGGGCGGTCAAACAATGCATGCTCTGGCCGATGGAAAATCAGGTCATCAAGTTCACGATGTTCGGCTTTATCCTGTTTGTATTCCTGAACTGGTGCGTGCTCGGCGCGGCGGCCCCTTGGTTGCTGAAAAAACTTCTGGGCATCGAAACCGTCTTTTCCCGCAGCCCCTGGGCGATGTTCAATTCAACGTACTTCGCGGCGATGCTCGCGCTGACGTATCTGAGTGTAGATCCGATTCTCAAATTGATTCATGTGCTCCGGTGCTTTTACGGCGAGGCCCTGACCGATGGCGCCGATTTGAAGGCGGAACTGCGGCGGGAAAGGAATGGCTTCACTCGGGGGATAAACGTGCTGATGCTCGGTGCTATTTGCTTGCTGGGAAGCCCGGCCCGAGCCCAGGAAACGACCGCCCCTTTGGAAGCGGCACCGGCATCCGTCCCGGCGACCCCCGCTGGGTCACCAGGTGCCATTGATCCACCTGAACTCGACCGGGCCATTCATGAAGTGGTCGGTCAGCGGAAATACACCTGGCGCATGCCGCGGGAGGAAATCGAACAGGCCGAAGGCGACAAGAAACGCGAGCCCGGCTTGATGGCGCAGTTCATCGAAAAGGCTTTCAAGATGCTGGGCAAAGCCGTGACCGCGGTCCTTCGTGGGATTGAGAGTTTGATGCGCAAGATATTCGGTGGCTGGAATCCGCGGCCGATCTCGATGGACACGGGCTTTAGTTGGATGGCGTTCCAGCGGCTGTTGCTTTACCTCTTGGGCTTTGCGGTCATTGTGGGAGTGGTCTACCTCGCCTACCGCATCTGGCGACACCGCCAGGGCAAGGTGGATGAACTGGTGGAAGCCGCGCCGCTTCCGACCGTGCCGGATGTCACGGACGAGAACGTGGGCGCCGATCAGTTGCCGGAAGATGGCTGGACGCGGTTGGCGCGGGAGTTGTGGGAACGCGGCGAATATCGGCTCGCCTTGCGGGCCTTTTACCTGGCGAGTCTCGCGCATCTGGCGTCGCGAAATCTCATCACCCTGGCCCGGTTCAAATCCAATCGGGAATACCAACAGGAACTGCAGCGGCGCGGTCACGCATTGAAGGAACTGTTGCCGACGTTCGCGGAGAATCTTTTCGCGTTCGAGCGGGTCTGGTACGGGACGCATTCGGCCGGGCAGGAAACGGTGGCGCAGTTCGCCGCGAACGTGGAAAGGATCAAGGCCCACGCGTGAAACGACGTTTTCCGCTTCTGACCCTGCTGGCCTGCGCGCTGGTTTTTGCCTTGGGCGTGTACTGGCTCTTCCAGTTGCGCTTCGCCCACGGTGATGTTTATCCGGCTTACTCGTCGTTGCGCGCCGATCCGCTTGGCACGATGGCACTCTACGAAAGCTTGGCGCGGATTCCGGGCGTCAATGTGCACCGCGACTATTCCGTCGAAGGCAGATTACCCGAGGGGCGAGCGGCTACTTACCTCCACCTTGCTGGCGACGCGTTCGACTGGACTGCCATGCCGGCCGAAGTCGTGGATGAGATCGAAAGCTTTGTGACGCAGGGCGGGCGATTGGTCGTTGCGTTCGAGCCGGAACTCCGCGGCTGGTCCCCGACCGTGAAAACCTGGACCGTGCCGCCCGCCGTCGTGCCCGGCAGCACCAACCAGCCCGTCACCGTCACCATGACCAACACGCCACCGCGCCTTCGCCGTACTTGGAAGGAAATTCAAAGGGAGCAGGACGAGCGCGAATATGTGAACGTGGAGGAGCGTTGGGCTTTCAAGATGGATTCAGAGGCGCTGAAGGTGGACGAGGATGGGGTCGCGCAACCGGTCTTCGTTGTCAACCGGAGCGGTCTCAAGCTGCCGCTGCAACTCCCGTGGCACAGCGCCAACCAGCTCCAGCGGCAGGACACCACGTGGAAAATCATCTATGCGCGCGGCACGAACGCGGTTCTGATGGAAAAGCGGATGGGCGCCGGCACGCTCGTGCTGGCGACGGATTGTTATTTCACTAGCAATGAAGCGCTAACTCTGCAACCCCACGCGGATTTGCTGGCGTGGCTCGTCGGCTCGGGCCGCACGATTTATTTCGACGAAGCGCACCTCGGTGTCACGGAAGATCCTGGCGTCACGACGCTGATGTGGCGCTATGGGTTGCAGGGCCTGGTCGCCGGGACGTTGCTGGTGTTGGGGCTGTTCATCTGGAAGAACTCCACGAGCTTTATTCCCATGCGCCCGCCGCCTAAGCGCGCCGGTAACGAGATTGTCGGCAAGGACGCGAGCGCGGGTTTCGTGAATCTCCTTCGGCGGCACGTAAAGCCCGCAGAATTGCTTACTGTTTGTTTCGACGAATGGACCAAGTCGCTGCGTCAGCGCAGCAACTACACAGTGAGCGGCGTGGACCGCGCGCAAACGGTCATGGAGCAGGAGGTCGCCAAACCACCACGCACGCGCAATTCAGTCCAGGCCTACAACGAAATCGCGCACGCATTGCAATCACGCCACCTGCGCCATTCACCGACCACCGCCCCTGGCGATTCGCCCCTCAGTCACGAACCCATCAAATCATGAACACGGAAAAGTTAAAGCAAGTCCTCGCCGACGCCCGGCACGAAACCGCCAAGGTCATCATCGGCCAGCACGAAGTCATCGAGCGCGCGCTCATCGCCATTGTCACAGGCAATCACGCGTTGATCGAGGGCGTGCCCGGCGTGGCTAAGACGCTGCTCGTGCGCACGCTGGCCCAAGTGTTGGGCTGCGAGTTCAATCGCATCCAGTTCACGCCCGACCTGATGCCGGCCGACATCACCGGTACAAACGTCTTCAACCTGCAGCGGAACGAGTTTTCGCTGATCAAAGGTCCGATCTTCACGTCGTTCCTACTGGCCGATGAAATCAATCGCGCGCCGGCCAAGACGCAATCGGCGTTGCTGCAAGCGATGCAGGAACGGTGCGTCACGATTGATCGCGAAACGCACTTGTTGCCGCCGAATTTCACGGTCTTTGCCACCCAGAACCCGATTGAGTACGAGGGCACATATCCGCTGCCCGAGGCGCAGAAAGACCGGTTCATGCTCAAGATCAGCATGGGGGCGCCGACGCGCGAGGAGGAGCTGACGCTGGCGCAGCGCACAATGACGCAGGAGGCACCGGATGCGATGATCAATTCCGGCGCAGTCAAGGCTGTGATCCAAGCCGAAGATCTCGTCGAATTGCGCGCCCAACTCGGAGCGATCGTGTTGCGGGAGGAGTTGATGGCCTACCTCGTGGACATCGTCCGCGCCACGCGCTCCCACGAAAGCGTGCTTGTGGGCGCCGGTCCGCGCGCGACGCAGTCGCTCATCATGGCCGCCCGCGCCTATGCGGCGATGGGCGGACGCGATTTCGTGACCCCGGACGACATTAAATCCATGGCGGTGCCGGTGCTGGAGCATCGGCTGATTCTGCGGCCAGAATTTGAAATCGAAGGCATGACCGTCTCCGAGGTCATTCAACAAATCCTTCAACAGATCGCCGTGCCGCGCTGAGTTGTACTCGCCGCTTCACTGATCATGATTGTTCCCCGCAACCGATTGCTCCTCTGGGTGACGCTGATCGTCCTGCCGTTTGCTTTGCTGGCGGGTGTCGAGCCGGCGGCGGCGCCGGTGGCGTTTGGCATACTGGGGGCATTTGCGCTGGCCGTGGTGGCAGATGCTTTCGGCGCCCGGCGCGGCTTGATGAACCTGCGGGCGGAATTGCCCGCCGTGGTGCGCATGTCGAAGGACCGGCCGGGGAAAGTGGACGTGAGGCTCGGGAATCCTTCGCAGCAAGCACGACCGATTCGTATCGGGATCGCCGGGCCGGTAGAAATTGAATCGGCGAGCGAGGACCTGACCATCTCGCTTCCCTCGGGCAGCGAATGGTCGCACGTGGCCTGGGATTGCACGCCGCGCAAGCGCGGCAGTTTCCGCCTCGATGCAGTGCACGTGGAAGGGGTTTCGCCGTTGGGTTTCTGGGCCGGCCGGCGACGACTGCCGGTGAATTGTGAAGTGCGGTCGTATCCCAACCTGCTGACGGAGCGGAAGAATCTGGCGGCGCTGTTTTTGAATCGAGGGGCGTTTGGGGTTCATGCCCAGCGGCAGGTCGGGAAGGGGCGCGACTTCGAAAAACTCCGCGAATACGTGCCCGGCGACGGTTACGACGAGATTCACTGGAAGGCTACCGCGCGGCGGGGCAAACCGATCACGAAGGTTTTCCAGCTCGAACGCACGCAGGAAGTTTATGTGATCATTGACGCTTCGAGGTTGAGCGCGCGAATCCAGATCCCGAACTCGCTACCAGGATCTGACTCGACCAAACCCGTAACGCGAAGTCCGGAATTGGGTACTACCACCCTCGAGCGCTTTATTACTTCCGCGCTGGTAATGGGTTTGGCTGCGGAGCAACAGGGCGACCTCTTTGGGCTGCTGACTTATTCCGACAGGATCGAATCATTCGTGCGGGCCAAAAATGGCAAGGCGCATTACAGCGCGTGTCGCGATGCCCTTTACCTGCTGGAGCCGAAAATCGTTTCACCGGATTTCGAAGAGTTGTTCACCTTTCTACGGCTGCGGTTGCGGCGGCGGGCGCTGCTCGTCATTTTGACCGCCCTGGATGATCCGGTGGTAGCCGATGGATTCGTGCGCCACCTCGACCTCATCAGCAATCAACACCTCGTGCTGGTGAATATGTTGCAACCGCCCGGTGCGGTGCCGGTGTTCAACCAGCCGGATGTGACTGCCTTCGACGATCTGTATGCGCGCCTGGGTGGGCATTTGCAATGGCACAAGCTGCGGGAACTCGAAAAGGTGCTCAAGCGGCGCGGCGTTCAATTCTCGCAACTGACCAACGAGAGACTGAGCGCCGAGCTGGTGTCGCAGTATTTGAACGTCAAACGCCGGCAGCTGTTATGAAGTGCGACGTGCGAGGTTTCAGGTGTCAGGTCCGGCCCGGCAATGGCGCGCGTGAGTGCCTGACACCTGACCCTTCGCACCTGGTACGTTGATTATGATCATCGATCTCCATCGTTTCGTGCAAAGCGGCCGGGCCAATTGGTCTGAACTGGAGCGGTTGCTCGACCGTCTGGAGGCCGGTCCTGGGCAGCAGCTGGCCATCGGTGAACTCCAGCGCTTTCATTTGCTCTATGAGCGCACGGCGGCCGATCTCGCGCGGTTGAATACATTTTCCACCGAGCCGGAGACGCGGCGCTACCTCGAAACATTGGTCGCGCGCGCCTATGGCGAGATCCATGAAACCCGGGAGAAACGCCGGCGGCTGCATCCGTTGCGCTGGTTTTTCAACACCCTGCCGCAGACCTTTCGCCGGCACGTTCGCGCATTTTATCTTTCGGTGGCGATCACGCTCGTCGGTGTGGCTTTTGGCGGATTTGCCATCGCCTTCGACCCGGCCTCGAAGCCGGTGATGATGCCATTCCCACACTTGCTGCAAGACCCGGCCAAACGGGTAGCCGAGGAAGAACGATTGCGGGGCGACAAGGATTCGCCGGCGGATCGGCTGACCGGGCGCAAGACCTCCTTCTCCGCGCAGCTCATGACGCATAACACGCAGGTGTCCATATTCACGATGGCCTTGGGTGTGACTTACGGGGTGGGCACAACGATCGTTCTGTTTTCCAACGGCGTGATGATCGGCGCGATTGCCGTGGACTACGTGCGTGCGGGACAAACGAAATTCCTACTCGGCTGGTTGCTGCCCCATGGCGTCATTGAGATTCCCGCAATCCTCATCGCCGGTCAGGCGGGACTGATCCTGGCTCTGGCGTTGATTGGCTGGGGCCGGCAAGTGCCGCTGGGGACGCGCTTGCGGGAGATCTCCGGCGACCTGGTCACCTTGATTTTTGGCGTCGCGTGCCTGCTGATATGGGCGGGATTCATTGAAGCTTTTCTTTCGCAATACCACGAGCCGGTGATTCCATATGAACTCAAGATTGGCTTCGGCCTTGTGGAGTTGACGTTGCTGGTGCTGTTTCTGTCACGGTCAGGTCGGGCGGATGCCGGGTTGCACGGTCGGAGTTCCGGGACCGAAGGCAGCACGACTGGTTTGGCGGCGACGCGAGATCCGGAATCCGAAACCCGAAGAACATGAAGACCAGCACGCTGATCATCCGCACGCCGGAGGGGATTGTGTTCACGCAACTCCTCGCCGGACCGGTTACACGTTTCCTGGCTTGGCTGGTGGATGCGTTCGTGGTCATGGGATTGGTTACGCTAATGAGTGTGGCCTTCGTGCTGCTGGGATTGCTGAACCCGGACTTTGCGCAAGCGATGAACGCGCTGGGCTATTTCGTGATCAGCATCGGCTACGGGGTGTTCTGTGAATGGAAATGGCGCGGCCAGACCCTGGGAAAACGTTTTCTCCGCTTGCGCGTCGTGGACGCCGAAGGTTTGAAGCTGCAATTCAACCAGATTGTCACTCGCAACCTGATGCGCTTCGTGGATTCGATGCCGTTATTTTATTTCGTGGGCGGGGTGACTTGCTGGTTAAGCCCGAAATGCCAGCGGCTCGGTGACATCGCCGCCAACACCGTTGTCATTCGCACGCCGAAAGTCAGCGAACCGGATTTGGATCAATTGCTCGCGGGCAAATTCAACTCGCTGCGGGCGTACCCGCACTTGGCCGCGCGGTTGCGGCAACGGGTTAGCCCGGCCGAAGCGGCCATTGCCCTGCAAGCCGTAATGCGCCGGGACACGTTCGAGCCAGCGGCCCGGGTGGTATTGTTTGAAGAGCTCGCGGCGCACTTTCGCAGCAAGTCGGATTTCCCCGTAGAGGCGACCGACGGCCTGGCCGACGAACAATTCCTGCGCAACGTGGTGGATGTAATTTACCGGACGCGGGCGGAAGCGGCAGCCAAAGCCGCAGCTTGACTCCCGGCACGTTGACGGCGCTGATATTGCCTTCTACTTTCGTTGAAATGTTTGAACTCGTTTCCGATTACGCGCCCGCCGGGGATCAGCCGCAAGCCATTGCCAAGCTGACCGAAGGCATCCTTTCCGGCGCGAAACATCAGGTGCTGCAGGGGGTTACGGGTTCAGGCAAGACGTTCACGATTGCGAATGTAATTAAGAATGTAGACAAGCCCACGCTCGTCATTTCCCACAACAAGACGCTGGCGGCGCAGCTCTACGCGGAATTCAAGAGCTTCTTCCCACGCAACGCTGTCGAGTATTTTGTCAGTTACTTCGATTACTACCAGCCCGAGGCGTACATTCCGCGCACAGATACTTTCATCGAAAAGGATTCCTCCACCAATGACGACATTGAACGGATGCGGCTCTCGGCGATGAGTTCTCTGTTCGCTCGGCGCGATGTGATTGTCGTCGCGAGCGTGTCCTGCATCTACGGCATCGGCAGCAAGGAGGATTACGAGGCGATGCTCATTCACGTCCGCGTCGGTCTGGAGCTTTCGCGCGAGCAACTGCTCGCGAAGCTGGTGGACCTGCAATACAACCGCAACGACATCACGTTCGAGCGGGGGCAATTTCGGGTGCGTGGTGATACCGTCGAACTTTGTCCCGCCTACACGGAGGACGGATTGCGCATCGAGTTTTTCGGTGACACGGTGGAGCGCATCACGCGTTTCGAACCGTTGACGGGTGAGAAAATTGCGGCGCTCGAAAACGTGACGGTGTTTCCCGGTAAACAATTCGTCACCACCAACGAGAAGATGAAGCGGGCCGGGATTGCCATTCGGGAGGAACTTGGCGCTCGCATTCGTGAACTGGAGAAAGCCGGCAAGCTGCTCGAAGCCCAGCGCATCAAGCAACGGACCGAGTTCGACCTGGAGATGATGGAGGAGATGGGATTTTGCTCGGGCATCGAGAATTACTCGCGACACATCGCGAACCGCCCGCCCGGCTCGCGGCCTTCGACGGTGATTGATTTCTTCCCGAAGGATTTCCTGCTCGTGATGGATGAGTCGCACGTGAGCGTCCCGCAGATCGGGGGCATGTTTGAGGGCGACAAGTCGCGCAAAACGGTCCTGGTGGACTACGGTTTCCGCCTGCCGAGTGCGCTGGATAATCGCCCGTTGAAGTTCGAGGAATTCCAGGCGATGACGAACCAGACCATTTATGTGAGCGCTACGCCGGCGAAACGGGAGATCGAGTGGGCACGGGAAAGTGCGATGGTGGGGCGAGGGTCCGCGCGAGCCGATGGCGGCTCGTCAGTAGCCTCGCCCCCCCAAGGAATGCCCGGCGTCGTGGAGTTGGTCGTGCGGCCGACCGGGCTGATTGACCCCAAGGTCACGCTCAAGCCGCTCCAGGGTCAGATCGACGACCTCATTGAGGAATGCCGCAAGCGCGCGGACACCAAGGAACGCATCCTGGTGACGACGCTGACGAAGCGCACCGCAGAGGAACTTACGGATTACCTGCGCGAGATCGGCGTAAACGTGCGCTACCTGCACAGTGAAATTGATGCGATTGAGCGTGTTGAGATCCTGAGGGCCTTGCGGAAGGGCGAGTTCGATGTGCTCGTCGGCATCAATCTGCTGCGCGAGGGATTGGATCTGCCGGAAGTTTCCCTGGTGGCGATCCTTGATGCGGACAAGGAAGGCTTCCTGCGCAGCGAAACCAGCTTGATTCAAACTGCGGGTCGCGCCGCGCGTCATCTCAACGGCGAGGTCATTCTTTACGCCGATGTGATGACGGATAGCATCAAGAAATTTCTCGCGGTTACAGAATATCGCCGCCAGCGGCAAATCGCCTACAACACCGAACACAACATTACGCCGCGGAGTGTGAAGCGGGCCGTGGAAGACAGCCTGGTGGTTTACGAAGCGAATCGGCGGGAAGCGTCGTCGGTCTTGAAAGACGCGGGCATGGACGTGGATCTCACGCAGACAATCAACGAACTCGAAAGTGAAATGCTCGCGGCGGCGAACAATCTGGAGTTCGAGAAAGCGGCGCTGCTGCGGGATCAGATTCGGGAACTCAAACGGGCGGTTGATGGATCGCAGCCAGCGAAGGAGGCGAGAGCTTCCCAGCCTGCCAGCTATCGCAAGGGCAAACGTTCCGCGTCCAGGAAATCCAACGCGCCGTTTTGAGAACGAACGTTGTTGACGGAAAGCCCGTGACCATATTACTGGGTGGCGATTCAGGCGCGTCCCGTCATCTGCAGGGGAGTCAAGACTTGAGGCTGGCGCTTTTTGGGCAGGCTGCATGATTTGGCAAATCGGATGCGATCCCGATGGAGCTAATCATTCGGTTTTCGCCCGTTGATGCGTGGCAGCACTCCTGCTTGATGTCATTCACCAGTTCGTGACCGCCGATTCCCCCCGGCCGCAGCAGCGCAGAACCCTCATTGATTCATGATGAAAACTGGCTACCTCATTGATATGGACGGCGTCATCTACCGGGAGAATCATTTGATTCCCGGAGTGACGGAATTCATCCAGGCACTCATCGGCACGGGGGCGCCGTTTTTGTTCCTGACGAACAATTCCGCGCCGACGCCGGAGGACCTCGCGGTGCGCTTGAAGCACCTGGGCATCACCGGAATCTCGCCGCGACAGTTCTACACCTCGGCGCTCAACACGGCGGATTTTCTGTGTGAAACCGATCCCGGGTGCACCGCGTTCGTCATTGGCGAAGGCGGATTGCTCGCGGCATTGCACGAACGCAAGATTGCCAACGATGCCATCCAGCCGCGTTACGTGGTCGTCGGCGAGGGCACCACGACCATGGATCGACTCACCAAGGCGCACGAGTGCATCGAAAAGGGCGCGCGGTTGCTGGCGACTAACCCGGACAACTGGTGCCCCGTCTCCAGCGATAAAACGCGTCCGGGTGCCGGTGCGACGGCCGCATTTCTGGAAGCCAGCTCCGGGCGACGCGCGTATTATCTCGGCAAGCCCAATGGTTACATGTTCCATCGCGCGCGCAAAAAGCTGAATGACTTTGCACTCGGCGAACCCGAGCAGGTGGTGATGATTGGCGACACGATGGAGACCGACATTCGCGGGGCGTTTGAAGCCGGGATGCAATCGTACCTGGTGCTGAGTGGTTCGACTCAGTTCGAAGATGTGTCTGATTACGTGTATCAGCCCACGCGCATTTTGCGCAGCGTCGCGGAACTGACCGAGGAAGTGAAAACCGGCAAGCCTGCCGACGGGCGTGGTGGCTTTGCCAATGGACATAACGGCTTCCGTTCCAGCAAGGGCGGTTTGCGCCATCAGACGGACATCTTCGCGCTGCACAAACCGCGGCCGCGCCCGGCGATGACGAAGTAGCGCGGCACAGTTCCGCCATCTCGGCGATGATGCGCGCTGGTAATCAATTTCAACGTGATTTGACCAGCCGTGAGCAGTAGGCTGCAAACGATGAAGTTCAACGTTGCCCTCGGAGCCTGTGTGACCGGCTTCTCAGCGCTAGCCCAATTGGCGACGGACCAACCCAGCGCCGTTGCGCGACCCAATGTTCTGTTCATCTGCGTAGATGACCTGAAGCCTGTGCTGGGCTGTTACGGCGACACTAAGATCAAATCACCGAACTTTGACCGGCTGGCGTCCCGAGGCATACGGTTCGATCGGGCGTACTGCAATCAAGCAGTCTGTGCGCCATCGCGCAATGCTCTGTTGACCGGCGCGCGTTCGACGACGCTGGGCATTTATGATCTCGGCACGAACTTCCGCGACGCTGTGCCCTATGCCGTGACGCTGCCGCAGTTGTTCAAACAGAATGGCTACCGCACGGAAGCGGTGGGCAAGATCTTTCACGTCGGTCACGGCAATCACGAAGATCCCGCTTCGTGGAGCGTGCCGCACGTCCAGGAGAAATCCATCGCCTATGTTTTGTCGGAGAGTCGTGCCGGAAAGGAATTGACCCGCGAGGAAGCGCTGTTTTCAAACCGACCGGCAGCCGGTTTGCAAAAAGGCGCGGCCTATGAATCGGCAGAAGTGACCGACAGCGCCTATCCTGATGGGCGGATTGCTGATGAAGTGATCAAGCGCCTGAAACGCGCGAAGGCGAAAGCGGGCGAGCCGTTCTTCCTGGCGGTGGGTTTTCTGAAGCCGCATCTGCCGTTTTGCGCACCGAAGAAATACTGGGACTTGTATGATCGCAAATCATTTACTCCGCCGGCCAGCACGACGCCACCGGAGGACGCGCCACGCTATGCGCCGACCACCTGGGGTGAACTGCGGCAATACAGCGACATGCCGGAAACCGGACCGGTCCCGGACGAGCAGGCGCGAACGTTGATCCATGGTTATTACGCGGCGGTCAGTTATGTGGACGCCCAATTGGGGCGCGTGTTGGACGAACTGGATCGTCTTGGGCTGACCGATAGCACCATCGTTGTCCTCTGGGGCGACCACGGCTGGCACCTCGGAGACCATGGCATGTGGTGCAAGCATTCGAATTACGAGCAGGCCACCCGCATTCCCTTGCTCATGGTTGCGCCGGGAGTTTCAAAACCCGGGACACACACAGCAGCGCTGGTTGAATCCGTTGACATTTACCCAACGTTTTCTGAGTTGGCCCGCTTGTCGCGGGCAAGTGTTCCCCAGCAACTCGACGGACGCAGTTTTGTTCCCACGCTGCGCGATCCGGCAGCACCGACGAAGGAAGCGGTCTTCCATTCGTATCCGCGCAGTTCACGGGGTAGGGGAGAGATCATCGGCCGTGGCGTGCGTACGGCGCGCTACCGCTTGGTGGAGTGGAAAAAGCCCGGTGCGCCAGCGGACACCGCTGACCTCGAACTCTACGATTACGAGACCGATCCGCTTGAAACGAAAAACCTCGCCGCATCACAACCGGAAGTCGTCGCGCAACTGCGCAGCATTCTTGCGGAGCAATCGGAAGCCAGGCCACAGATTCGTTCGGGTGACAAACGGACCTATCGCAACCCGCTGCTGTCGAATCAGCAGATGGCCGATCCGCACGTCATCAAGGTCGGCGACACTTATTATCTCTACGCCACGACGCACACGCGCGGTTACGACGTTTACACGTCCAAGGATCTCGTGAACTGGGAGAACAAGGGCAGCGCGTTTGATGATCCGCGCGGCGGCGCGTGGGCGCCCGACGTCTTCCACAACGCCAAGGGCGATGGGAAATTCTATCTCTATTACACCGACAGCATCAAACCCGGCGCGAACGAGGGTTTGCAGAAGCAAATCGGCGTGGCGGTTGCCGATTCACCGCTGGGGCCGTTCAAGGACAAAGCGGTGCTCGCCAAGGTTGCCATTGATGCCCACCTCTTTCGCGATGACGATGGCAAGCTCTACCTTTACTACGTTGACCTTGTGGACGGCTTCAAAATCCGCGTGCAGCCAATGACCGATCCGCTCACAAAGTCTGTCGACGAAGCGAAAGTGGTCATCCGTCCGACTGAATCATGGGAGAAAGTCAGCGGCTACGTCACGGAAGGTCCGTTCATGCTCAAGCACAAAGGAACTTACTACCTGATGTTTTCCGGTACGGGCGCGGACTCACCGAATTACGGCATCGGTTACGCCACCGCTAAGTCTCCGCTCGGACCGTTCGAAAAGTACAAGGGCAACCCGATTGTGCGACGCGGCGGAAGAGTTCTCGGCCCAGGCCATCATTGTGTGGTCGAAGGCCCAGACGGCAAACTTTGGAACGTTTATCACCAGAAATGGAACGACCAAACCAACTTCCGTCGCTTCCTCGCGATTGACCCGTTGTGGTTCGATGAGCAGGGCGTGATTCGTGGCAAAGCCACACGAGAAACCGACGAGCCGGCGCCATGACGTGACAAATTTTAGCTATTCGCGCGCCTCGGAATTGGCACCAACCACGCCGCCGTGCCCAGCAGAAACACAATTGCTGCTAGCGTGTAAAACACCGACGCATACGAGCCCGTCCATGCGTGGCATTTGGCGAGCAGGAGCGGCCCTAATGCTGATGCGAGCACCGTCAGCATTTGCGCCGTGCCTTGAATTCTCCCTAGTTGCGCGCGCCCATAGGTTCGCGCCCAGAAGCTGAAGAAGATCACGATCACAAAGCCGCCGGCCACGCCCATCACCACGGCGAAGATATGCACCTGCCATACGGCCCGCAGCCAGGGGATTCCCAGCAGCGCCCCCGCGAGCAAGCCCATCGCGAGCGCCATCAGCCGATTCACCGACCACTTTTCCGCCAGCCAGCCGCCGAGGAAATTCCCGCCCAACGAAGTCAACGCTGTGATCACCAGGCTGCGATGGTAGATGCCTGCCTCAAAGCCGCGCTCCGCGAGAATGGATTCGTTGAACAGCCCGATGCCTGACGCGACCAGATTGTAACTTGAACTCGCCAGTGCGAAGACCCAGAACGCGGGTGTCCGCAATGCCTCTATCCACGTGAAGTCATCAGATGGTTTCGTTTGGGCGGCAACGGGTTCGCTTTCCAGTTTCAATCCAAGTGATTGCGGCCCTCGTCGCACTAATAGCCACCCCATCGGCGCAAGCCCTAGAACCAAGACCCAGCCTATGAGTGCCCACGGCGTCCGCCAGCCATGTTGTTGGACCGCTCCACCGATCACCGGAAACATCGCCATGAAACCCACGCTCACTAGGATTGAATAAGCCCCCATTGCCAGGTTGAGCCCGCGATTGAACCATTGCCCGACCATTGTCAGGCTTGTGATGGAAAGCGCGCTTTGCCCGAATCCACGTGTCAATGTCAGCAACACAAGCAACATCGTCACACTCGTCGTAGCGCTCATCGCCAGCACCACGGCGCCAAGCAGAAGTGCCAGCGTGGTCAGCACCACACGACTGCCCAACTGATCCTGTAGACGGCCGAACCCCAGACAGAACAACGATCCAATCAGCGTCGCCCACAGGTTCATCTGCGCGAACGTGACGCGATCAAGGCTCAAATCTTTGAGCAACGACTCGGTGATGAGGCCCAATCCTTGGGTGCGGCCCGGCAACGTGCCTACCATCGCTAGCGCCGCCATGCCGACGATCACCCAGCCAAAATAGAAGGGCAGACGCGACTGAAGACTTGTCGTCTTCGGCACATCAACGGCGGCTTCATTCATGGGAGGAACCAGGACTGGAAGTGCGAATTCGACTGCTCGGCTTGCTACGCTGCCACCACGCGGTCGCAAGCAGCACGCACAAGGTCAGCCCGTACCATCGCATCGGGCCTTTCACAAAAACCACCGCGCCATTGAGAATCATAAACATAAAGAACCCGCGCACCAACGCGCCAATCCATTGTGGTCGGCGGGCATGGGTCGTTGGACTGGCCCACCACCAGATCAATTCACCCAGCCACACCAGCGCAAAGGCGTAGTTCACATACAGCCCGCCACCCCAGTTCCAGCCCGTCAGTTCCATTGTTTGCCTTGCGGTATCTGAGTAAGCCGCTGCATGACTCCAATCATGGTGGAAATGAAAGGCGCAAACCACGTGACCAGCGAAGGCCGTGACACCGATACCACTGAGCCAACGGCCAATAGCGTTCGCCGCAGGGCCGGGCTTTGATGCCATGGCCAATTCGGCCGCAACATACAACGTGAGCGCCAGCCAAACTGTGCCGCGTGTCAGCCATTCAGCAGTATCCATGGGGCGCACTCAATAGCGGGGGTTCAACGGAGAGTCAAAGCGCATCTGTTGCCATTGCGGTTTGGAGCGCGGCTAAGTCGAAGACTAGCCGCGGCAACTTGCAGACACGTGGTGGGGCGAGCGTATTCGCGAGGCGGCTCGTCAGTCGCCTCGCCTCACCGCTGCGGCTGGTCCTTGGGGACACAGCCGCGCTCCGTTCAATTATTTTTCGCCGCTTTGCCTTCCGGCGTGATTTCCAGAGCCAACTTCTCATTGTGCCGGAGAATCGTGAGCGCCGACCGCACGCCGATCTGCGCGCCGGTGAGTTGCTTGTGCAGATCATCAATGCCCGCGATGGCGTGGCTGTTGAATTCCACCACGATGTCTCCTTCGCGCAGGCCCGCGCGACTTGCCGGGCTACCGAGTTCGACGCCGAGCACGAGCATGCCCGTCTCGTTCGGCAGATTGAAATGCCGCACCACGCGCCGATGGATTTTCGCCGTCTGCCCGCCTACGCCGATGTAACTGCGTCGTACCACGCCGTCCTTGATCAGCCAGCCGGCGATGGTTTTCGCGGTGTTGATCGCGATGGCGAAGCACAGGCCCTGTGCCGGCAAGATCACCGCCGTGTTCACCCCGATGACTTCGCCGCGCGAATTGACCAGCGGTCCGCCCGAGTTGCCCGGGTTCAACGCCGCGTCCGTCTGGATGAGATTGTCCATGAGCCGGCCCGACTCCGCGCGGAACGACCGCCCCAACGCGCTCACCACGCCCGCCGTCACCGTGTATTGGAAGCCGTAGGGATTGCCGATGGCGATGGCGAGCTGGCCCACGCGCAACTGGTTGGAATCCCCAAGGCGTACCGGCTTCAAGTTCGGCGCGTAAATGCGGATCACCGCCAGGTCCGTGTCCGGGTCTGTGCCGACCAGATGCGCATCCGGCCGGCGACCGTCGGCGAGCGTGACTTCAATCCGCTCCGCGCCGTGCACCACATGACTGTTCGTGAGAATAAAGCCATCCGGCGTGATGATGAAACCTGAACCCGAGCCGCCGCCCTCGCGCGAGCCGCGCTGACCGCCGCTCTTCTTCACGTCAATTTTCACCACCGACGGACTGACCGCATCCGCCGCCGTGACGACCGCATTGGAATACGCGTCCAGTAACGGCCCGTCATTGGTGGGATTGGTGGGGCGAGCGTCCTCGCGAGCCTGGCCTGACGGACCAGATGGTTGCGACGAAGGCTCGTCAGTAGCCTCGCCCCACCCATTCAGCACGGGCGACACGTTGAAACTTGTCTCGGTTGTTTTCATAACATCTCAACCACTCAAACAGCTGAGCCAACAGAGAACGGGAATGGGGAGATGTCAAATCAGGTGACGGAGCTGTCTGCCAATCCGCTCTTGCACGCCTAATCAGCCGGGCGTAATGTCGCGCCATGAAAGTCTTGCTCACCCCGCATCAGAAGAAGTTTGTCGGCCAAAAGATGAAGGGCGGCGGTTATCTCTCGGAAGATGAGGTCATCCGCGAAGCCTTGCGCGTGTATGAGTTGGTAGAGCAGGAGGACAACGATCCTCAGCTTGAAGCGGCGTTGCGACACTCATTACGCAGTCCGTTGAAGAAATACAAACGCGGTCATTTCGCCGCCCTCGCCACCACCAGTCGTCGCGCTCTCGCTGCGTGAAGCGTATCGAAATCTTTGTCCGGCACGATGCGGAACTGGACGCGTTCGGTTACTTCAAATACATCCAAGCTCACAATCCCGCCGCGGCTGTTCGATTTCTCGAAGCCATCGATCAGACTGCCGAGCGGCTGGCGTTGCATCCACTTATCGGTCGCCTACGAAAGCTTCGTGGTCGGGGTTTGAAGAACATCCGCTCGTGGCGCGTGGACGGCTATGAGAACTACCTGATTTTCTATCGCGTGACCAAGACACGCTTGGAAATCCTTCGCATCAAACACGGCGCGATGGATTTTCCACGGGCGTTGCGTGGGGATTGAGAAAACGGCTCGTCAGTAGCCTCGCCCCACCGCCATCCATCCGCTGCGACTGGTCTTGCAGACACAGTCGCGCTCCGCAAAGACGCCAGCTTGACGGTTGTTCAGCCGCTACTACCCTCGCTGCATCCTATGAATTCCCGCTTTGCTGCCGGCATCCTCGCGGTCGTGGTTTCGTTTTCATTTCGTGGCGTGACTCAAACGACAAACGGGGCGGAGCCGGACGTTCCCAAGGGCGAGGTGCTCAAGTTCAGTTATGCGTATTCGAAGTTTTTTCCGGGCACGTTCCGCGATTACTGGGTGTATGTGCCGGTGCAATATGCGCCGGACCAACCCGCCTGCGTTTACGTGAATCAGGACGGCATCCAGTGGCAGGCCCCCAGGGTGTTCGACCAGCTCATCCACGCGAAGGAGATGCCGGTGACCATCGGTGTGTTCGTCATGCACGGGCGCGTGCGCGCGGCGGACACAAACAGCGCGCTGGACCGGTTCAATCGGAGTTTTGAATACGACGGCCTGGGCGACAATTACGCGCGCTTCCTGCTCGAAGAATTGTTGCCGGACGTGGCGACGCGGAAAACTTCCGATGGCCGCGCAATCCGGCTTTCCACCAACGCGACGGACCGCGCCATCGGCGGTTCGAGTAGCGGCGCGATCTGTGCGTTCACGGCGGCGTGGGAACGGCCCGAGGCGTTCAGTCGCGTGTTCAGCGCCATCGGCACGTATGTAGGGCTGCGCGGCGGGGATCGGTATCCCACGCTCATCCGCAAGACCGAGCCGAAAGCCATCCGCGTTTTTCTGCAGGACGGTTCGAATGACTTGAACATTTACGGCGGCGATTGGTGGATGGCGAATCAAACGATGGAGCGCGCGCTGACGTTCACCGGTTATGAGGTGACGCATGTGTGGGGCACGAACGGTCACAACGGGACCGACGGCACGAAGGTTTTCCCGGAGGCGATGCGGTGGTTGTGGAAGGATTGGCCCAAACCGGTCGGCAAGGGCGCGGGTTCGCCGCAGCTTAAGGACATCCTGATTCCCGGCGCGGAATGGGAATTGGTGGCGGAAGGTTATCGGCTCACGGAAGGGCCGGTGGCGAACGCGAAGGGTGAGGTGTTCTTCACCGACATTCCCGCGAGCAAGAGTTACAAGATCAGTCTCGAGGGCACGGTGAGCGAATTCATCGCGGATACAAAGCGTGCGAACGGCCAGGCGTTCGGGCCGGATGGAAAACTTTATTCCGTGGCGACGGGCGAGCAAAAGATTCTCGCGTACGATGCCGAGGGAAAGGCGACGGTCATCGCCGAGGGCATTGCGGGCAACGACATCGTGGTGGCGCACAATGGCAACATCTACGTCACGCATCCTCCGGCGAACAATCGATCGCCGAGTCGCGTGTGGCTCATCCGGCCCGGCGGCGAGAAGGTGGAAGTGGACAGCGGCCTGCGTTACGCGAACGGCGTGATGTTGTCGCCGGATCAGACGTTGCTCTACGTGGCGGATTATTGGTCACACTGGGTTTACAGCTACCAGATCCAACCCGACGGCAGGCTGGGTGCGAAGCAGCGTTACTATTGGCTGCATTGTCCCGACGCGGCGGATGACAGTTCCGCCGACGGCCTGCGCGCGGATCGTAATGGCCGGCTTTACGTGGCCACCAGCCTCGGCATTCAGGTGTGCGATCAAGCGGGCCGCGTGAATTGCATCATCCCCACGCCCAACAAACGCATCACGAATCTGTGCTTCGGCGGCGAGAAGTTCGACACGCTCTTCGCGACGTGTGTGGACAAGGTCTATAAGCGGAAGGTCAAGACCGTGGGCGTCCACGCTTGGGCTGCGCCAGTGAGGCCGGCAGCGCCGAGGCTGTAAATTTTACATCACGCGGGCGCATGACGATTAGGTTGCCATACGCCGTTGGCGTCTAGGTGAGCGGTGGCACTTCAAGAGAGTTAAGACAGCGGCCTCCTCGGATCGAAGTTTGCGGTGCGCATGATTGCCTTGGCTAACAGTGCCCGAGCCCAAGGTGCGCGCCAGCGAGCCATCCATGTAGGCGTCGAGAACCGCCGGATGGACGTAGCATTTCCGGCAAATGGCTGGAGTGTTGCCCAGGCGTTTGGCGGTGGCCTTGATGGCTTCAATGACGTTTTGCTTTGCCTCCGTCGGTGATTCAAATGGCTTGAGTCCCCGCAAAGCCTGAGCAGTGATGACTGTTCCGGCCCAGGTCCGAAAATCCTTGGCCGTGAAATCTTCACCGCTGATTTCCCGCAAATACTCATTCACCGCCCCGGAATCAACGCCTTGCCGCTTTTCCTCCTCATCCAGATATTGAAAGAGGTCCTGTCCCGGAATTGCCTGACAGGTTTTGACAATCCGAGCCAGCCGCCGGTCGTTGACGTCAACCGTGTGGTGTTTGCCGCTCTTGCCGCGAAACTGGAAGCGCAGCTTAGCGCCGGAAATCGCCACGTGGTTGGTGCGCATGGTGGTCAGCCCAAACGATCCATTGTCGCGGGCATATTCTTCATTGCCGATGCGGATGAGACTCACTTCCAACAGTCGCACTACGGTGGCCAGGACCTTGTTGCGGGACAGGCCCGGCAGTGCCAGGTCCTTTTGCAATCGCCGGCGAATCCGGGGCAACGTTTTGGCAAAAGCAATCAGGCGATTGAATTTGGTTTCGTCGCGGACTTCGCGCCAGCGCGGGTGATAGAGATGTTGCTTGCGGCCCTGGTCATCGCGGCCGGTCGCTTGCAAATGACCGCTTTCCGACGGGCAGATCCACACTTCCTGCCAGGCCGGGGGAATGGCCAGCGCTTTGATCCGTTCCTTCTGCCGGGCCTCGCGGATGATTTTGCCATTCGCATCAACGAAGCGAAATGTTTTGCCTGCTTTCTTTCGCCGGATGCCCGGCATCTCATCATTGACGTAACGCAGCCCGACGATTTGCGCGGACTGCTGCGGATCTTGAATGATCGGAACTTTGGTCAAACTCCGGTTTGGCACGCTCCAATATGAATGGGAATTGAGAATAGTCCATGGTGGATGCAGCGCACCGGTCTCCGTCAGGGCTTTCATCATGGCGAAGGACATGGGTGAACACCCCATATGCTTTTCGCAATCCGTCGCCTAGTGTCTAGCGTGAACGACTGCCGGGCTTGATGACGGCTCGGAGAACGAGAGTCCGAACCAGAAAGATAACTATGGAGAAGCATCGCAAAAGCATAGTCGGCGTGGTGACTCTGTCTGCCGCTCTGGTGGCGGTCAGTTTGCTGGCCCGGGCACAAACAAACGATTCTCAATCCCCGAACGACCCGCCGGTAGATGTTGTGCCACCGTTCACAAATGACGTTCCAGAGATAACGAACCGGCCCGGACAATTCACAAACCGGCCAGGGCAGTTCCCGAATCGGCCCGGACAGTTTCCGAACCGGCCTGGCCAATTCACAAACGGACCTGGACAGTTTCCCAACCGCCCTGAGCAGTTCCCGAATCGGCCTGGACAATTCACGAACCGCCCTGGGCATTTCCCGAACCGGCCCGGACAATTTACAAATCGACCCGGACAGTTTCCGAATCGGCCGGGAACACCACCGCCGGGAACTGTGCCACCGCCTGTTACACCTCCCGTGCCGGAGCCACCACCCGGAACTGTACCGCCACCTGTGACACCTCCAGTGCCTGCGATTCCACCCGGAACTGTGCCGCCTGTTACTCCTCCGGCGCCTTCGACACCACCGCCGCGGTAACCGTCGGCAATATGACTCCTCATTGCTTGGCTCAGGTGCGGCGCATTGTCTTGTAAGGCGTAGATTGTGATTCCATTGGGATGTGGCACTCCTGATTTGAATCTCGCTGTTGTTCCCACGCGGGCGGACTCGCGCAAACCGGTTGTTGGCCAGAAACGGCCAGGTTGATAGTCAGCGCAAGCAAAGCGGCGACGTCACTGCCAATCGAGTCACGGCTCTATCTCACAACGTTCTTGTCCAAATCGGCCTGCAATTTCTCCACCGACTTGATCAGGCGCAGGAACTTTTTGCCGAAGTCGGTGAGGTGATACTCCACACGAGGCGGAATCTCCGGGAATTGTTTCCGCTCAAAAATTCCAGCGCGCGTGAAATTCTTCAACCGGTCGCTCAACACCTTGGTGCTGATGCCATCGATATGGCGTTCGATGGCGCCGGGACGATGGACGCCCCGCGCCACGGCCCGCAAAACCGAGAACGTCCAGCGACACCCGAGGACATCCTCGAGCAGCATGTCCACACGGCGCGAGTTGAGTTTGGGCATGAGCGCGAGGAATTTTTTGTCGCTGGCAGTCATAAATTTACACCCAAAAGTAAGTATGCCACCCGTTTGTGCCCACTTTCGCAGTCGCGCGAATCGCACCACTGTTCCACGTGTCGTTGGTGAGAAGCATTGGCGGCAGCATAGAACAACCAACTAAAAATACTGAAATGAAAACTGCAATCATCATCCTGTCCGATCCCAAGGCCGGCGAAGAAGCGTTGGGCCGCGTCTTCAATGCGCTGGCCGTCGCGCAAGAAAGCCAGCTTGCCGGCGACGAAGTTGAAGTAGTCTTCAACGGCGCGGGTACCCGCTGGCCCGAGGAGCTGAGCAAAATCTCGCATCCCGCAAACGCGCTTTACAACGCCGTGCGCGAATCGGTTAAGGGCGCGTCCTGCGGCTGCGCGGCAGTGTTCGGCGCGACGAAAGGAGTCGAGGCTTGCGGATTGCCATTGCTGAAGGATAAGGCGCTGGCCGGCACGCCGGGCATTTCTAATTTGCGCCGGTATCTCGCCGAAGGCTGGCGGACATTGGTGTTTTGAAAATGTAGCGGCGTTCTATGATCGCCGCTACAACGAAAACTCTGACTTTATGGCCAATCGTTTCGTCAAAACCCTGCTCACGCCCGAGGTGCTCGCGGCGCAGCAACATTACTACGGTCGCGCCGCGCAGGTTGCCGATGCACCCGAACGCGATCGTCTGACTGAAGATGAACAAGCCTTCATCGCCACGCGGGATTCGTTCTACCTGGCGACGATTTCAGAATCCGGTTGGCCCTATGTCCAGCATCGCGGCGGTCCGCGCGGGTTCTTGAAGATGCTCGATGCTCACGCGCTCGCGTTCGCTGACTACGGCGGCAATCGCCAGATGCTTTCCACGGGTAATCTAGCGACGAATGACCGCGTGACGTTGTTCCTGATGGATTACCCGCGCCGGGAGCGGCTGAAGATTCTCGGCCACGCCCGGGTGCTCGACGCTCGCGAGTATCCGGACTTGGCGCAGCGAGTTCATCCGCCAGAATTTGCTCAAGCCAAGCCGGAACGCATCTTTGTGGTGGATGTGATCTCATTCGATTGGAATTGCCCGAAGTTCATCACCCCGCGTTTCACGAGTGAGGAAGTCGAAGAGGTTGTTGAGCCGTTGCGGAGGCGAATTGCAGAGTTGGAAAAGCAGCTTGCGAGGCGACTAGTATAAGTCGAGTTAGCGGTGGCGTAGGGAAGGGCTGCTAGGCCTTTCTTCCGGAAACCAGATAATTCAATCCTCCGGCGGCGGCGTGGAAACTGCCTGCGTGGATGGACTGTTGCTCCGTCGCAAATTTTTCCAGGAGTTCGCTGAATCCGCGTTCAAAGAATTCTGCGTTGCCGCCCCCGGCTTCAACGTAGCGACGCAACTCCTCGATGTCCCATGGACCGGTAGCAGAATCCTTCCAAGTCGCTTCCTGTTCGAGCAATGCCTTTTGCGCGGGCGTGGCGTAGGGCGGAATAAGCGTGACAGCTCGATCGGACAGATGCGCGTCGATCTGCACAAGCCCAACTTGAGCGAAGTATCCCGGCAGCACATCACCGATGGCGTGGTCACCCTGGCCGAGACACATCTTGCCGCGATGATAACGCAGCCAGAACTCGAACCGGCGCACGAGCTTTTCAACCGGCTCGGCGGAAGTGAGAGAGGTGAATGACAAATAATTCCAGAAGTTGTTTGGCTCGACACAGATCAGCAGTCCGCCCGGTCGGAGAATGCGGAGCATTTCGCGCAGCGCATCCAGCGGGCATTCCAGATGCATCAGCAGCGTCTGGCAGGTGACGACATCGAACGAATTGTCGGGCAGGGGAATCTTCGTGGAGTCGCCCTCGACGAAACGAAAACAGTCGGATGGCACTTCCGGGAAGACCCGCTGGAAGTTCTGCGCCGCTACTTCGACCCAACGCGGCTCGCGATCCACGCCGGTCAGTTGCGGGGGCGGGCGCAGATAAGGGAACAGCAAGCGCGACCAGTGTCCCTGGCCGCAACCGATGTCGGCGAGCGACGTCGCCTCGCGCAATCGCCAGCGCGTGGCCATGAGATCCAGGAAATCGCGATTCCACCAGAAGTCACGAAACTCGCCGAAATACTCCGCCGAGTGAGGTTGGGGTTGCATGGGCGAAGGTTGGCTCGGCGACCGGCGGGAAAGCAAACCGCAAAGCGCAGCTGAGGAGTGTCATCTATTTTTGCGAATACCGGCGCGCCGCTCCCCACGCTAATATCGATCAGCTTGAAACCAGCCAACAACCTCCGCCCCTGATGAATGCCAAACTGATTCCAATTGTCCTCGGGCTCGTGGCGCTCCTGTCTATCAACGTTGCGCGGTGCAGCGCTCAAACCGCTGCGGGGCCGGATGCCTTCGCGCAGAATCAGCGGCTCGGGCGCGGTGTGAACATTCTGGGTTACGATCCGATCTGGCGTTCGCGCGAGCGGGCCCGTTTCAAGGCCGGGTATTTTCAGAAGCTCAAAGCCGCGGGCTTCAATTCCGTGCGAATAAACCTGCACCCGTTCCGATACATGGCGGCGACGAACGAGTGGGCATTGAACCCGTCTTGGGTCGAAGTGCTGGATTGGGCGGTGAAGGAAGCGCAAGGGCAGGGGCTGGCAGTGATTCTCGACCTGCACGAATTCCACGCGCTGGGAGACGATCCGGCGGGTGGCAAGGAGAAGCTGCTCGCCTTCTGGCGGCAGGTGGCGGCGCGGTATCAGAGCGCGACGAACACATTGTACTTCGAGGTGTTGAACGAGCCGTTTGGCAAACTCACGCCGGAGCTGTGGAATGAGTACTTCGCCGAAGCGCTAGCGGTCATTCGCAAAACGAACCCGACCCGGACAGTGATAGTTGGGCCCGGACATTGGAATGCCATCAGCCACCTGGAAAAGTTGCAGCTGCCGGAGAGCGACCGGCAGCTGATCGTCACCGTCCATTTTTACGAACCCTTTGACTTCACCCATCAGGGAGCGAGCTGGACCAATCAGAAGGACAAACTGGGATTCACCTGGGCGGGATCGGCGGAAGAGATGGCGGCGTTGAATCGTGCCTTTGACAAGGCGGACGCCTGGGCCAAGGCGAACCGACGACCGCTCTTCCTCGGGGAATTCGGCGCATATGATCGTGGGCCGATGGATTCGCGGGTGCGTTGGACGGCGGCGGTGGCGCGGGCGGCGGAAGCGCGCGGCTGGAGCTGGGCTTACTGGCAATTTGACAGTGATTTCATTCTCTACGACGTGAAACGCGAGGCCTGGGTGGAGCCGATTCTTGGCGCGTTGGTACCGAAGTCGTAAGCCTTGTGCGGCGAAGCGTGCTGCGAACGTTTCCCGAACAAGCCTCACGGCCGGTAAGAGTAGACCTGCCCATCTTCCCAGCCCTGCTTGTATTCCTTGGGATTGCCGGCGAGCTTCCACTGGTTGTCGATCCTTACCAAGGGCAGAACCATGACCGGAGGCGATGATTGCCCGCCGTGCGGCCCATCGACGTTCAACGTAACTTTGAATTCCACCTTGTCGTCGGCGAGCGTCTTTTTCGCCAGCAAATCCACACTCTTGAACGCGGCCTGGGATTGTTGGCGGTTCCGTTCGAACACCGAGTATGCCTCCCGGTCTTTGAGCAAGGTTGGCGAAAGTCCTTCCTCAATCTGTTCGCGGCCAAGGTTGTTCGACATAGTGGCCCATACGATTGTTTGGAGCGCCGCTTCCGGCGTAGCGTAACCGGCAAAGGCCATTTGTTCCTTCGTGAAGGAGGTGCTTGGGTTTTCTTGTGCCGGCGATGGCGCCGCTTGGGATGGTGCCGGGCGTTGCGCCGTTCGTTGCGTTTCGGCTTGCTGACGCCGCAACTGCGCCACCTCACCGCGTAATCGCAGGACATCATTGGCATCCTTACGCAGCTTTTCGATTTCGGCCTTGCTCGACTGCGCCTCAGCTTGCGCGGCCTGCGCGTCCGCGGTCAGCGCCACCTGTCGCGTCATCAATTTCTGGTTCTCGTCATGCATGCGATTTACTTCACGCTGCTTCACGAAATATGTGCCGGTTCCGGCAACGACCGCTGCGCCGACGATGGCCGTCATGGCTTTTGCGTTGATCCAATTCATAGTTGTAATTGTTGCTGTGGTTAAGATCGCTCCGCTGAACACCGTCGTGGTAATCGTGCCCGCCAAACCCAGCGGCACGGCGCTGCTGGTGCTGGATGCCAATACCGTTCCCAAAAGCATTGATGTCACTGTCACGCCCTTGCGGCCAAGCACTGTGCGCAATTTCTCCAACGCCCGGTTCGCCCGCATCCGGGCCGCGTCTTCGCTGATGCCAAATTCCGCACCCAATTCACGCAGATTGCGGTCCTCCAGGTAGCGCAACACCAACGTATCGCGATCGGCGGCATCCAATTCAGCCATGGCTGGCTCGAGTTGTTCCAACACCCGGTCCGGGTCAGTATCAGAATCGTGTGTTTGCATGGCGACCGCAGCCTCCTCGCGCTCCCGCCGCCGACGTTCTCCCCGCACGGCGTGCATCGAGAGATGGCGCGTGGTGTTGTAGAGCCAGCCGCCCACCACTTGCGGTGGCCGGATATCGCGGGCCTTTTGGGCGAACATGGTAAAAACGTTCTGGGTCACGTCCTGCGCCAGGTGGTCGTCGCCAATCATCCGGCAGGCGGCCGAAAGGACCATACGAAGATGTCGCTCCACCAGTTGGCGGAAGGCATCCTCCGACCGGCTGCGAGCGAATTCGCGTAACAACTCATAGTCATCCATATCGATGTTCATTCTACAGTTCCCACCGGCGGAGAAAACCGAACAATAAATCTGACTTGCAGCCAGGACCGATCGCATTGCGGGTCACAAACCTTCCTCGTAATCCCGGGTGAGTCCGAACTAGTCACCGGCCTTGGCCGACGAACTTTCGCCCTTAAGGTTCAGCATTCCGCAATTTTACCTAGTGACAAAATCCAATACTGGGGCTTGAATCACAGTTATGAATTCAGAAAGGTTTCCGTTGATCGATCGATTTTTGCGGACGGTCGTTTTGATGACCATTTCAGGATGTTTGCAATCCGCCTACGCCGATCCGACAATAGTCTCTCCGTTGCCAGCCAACGGGGCATCACCCTCGGGGCCGTTTGTCTTTGTTTTCAGCGAGCCAATGGATACTGACTTCACCGAAGTTGCCTTTACGGACATCACCGATCCCTTTAACACGCTGCCGACAATAAATGTTTGGAGTGGAGGCAATACCGTGCTGACTTGTACGCCTTCCCCCGCGTTTGCGGCGAACCGGTTGATCGTCTGGAGTGCGTTCGGCCAGAATCCCAATGGCGACTTTCTGGCTGATCCCACCGGCGGCTTTTTTACCACTGGCGGCGGCGGTGGCGGCAGCAGTGGAACGAATGCCATCACTGAGTTCTCTGTGGGCAAATCGCATCACTACAATCAAACCTCCACAGCGCTGCCCGTGCTTGACCCATCCACCCCATATGGTCTCAGCGCCGTTACGTCGCTTTCCTCGAACCGTTCTGCCACCAATGTCACGCTGACCTTGCCGGGGAGTGCAGTGTCTAACCTGGTGCAGAACTTCTTTGCGCCCGAGTTATTTACCATGTTTGCCAGCTACACCAGCCTGAGCACGTTCGATGCAACATTTCCGGCCGGCAATTACACGTTCACTGTCAAGGCCGTGACCTCGAATCAAATGGTCGTGGTCAATTTTCCGGGGTCGATCACCCAGCCAGGCGCGCCGCATGTGAGCAATTACTCGGCGGCCCAAGCGGTAAATCCCGGGCAGGCATTCGCACTCACTTGGGATGCCTTTCCCGGCGGGACTTCGTCGGACTATATCTTTGTTTCGATTGGCAACGCATACAATTCGCCCAACCCTGGGTTGCCCGGTGCGCTCAGCGGTACGGCGACAGCGTTCAATATTCCCGCGAATACACTCCAGGCAGGTTCAAGCTATGACAGCACCATCGGATTCTACCATGCAATCAACATAACCAACGGGACCAGCTACATCACCACGGTCTATCGGGCTACTTTCACCGATTTCATGCTCACGACGACCACCAGTTCCAGTTCGCTGAAGCTCACCAACGCAATTTACTCGCCCGCGAATTTCAGTTTTGATGTGTTGAGCCCAGCCAGTCCGTCGGTCATCGTGGAATACAAGACCAACCTTTCAAGCGTCGTGTGGCACACATTATTGGTTACCAATAATCCGCCCAGCCGCTTCCACGCCGTTGCGCCTCAATCCACTACTAATCGCCACCTCTTCTTCCGGGCGCGGATCGGGCCGTAGCTGGCCTAGTCCGTTGGCAGCTTTGGTTCGTTCTCGACGTTCACCGTTGTGGTGCTTACGTTACGCGTCGCTCGTTGGAGCGATTTATGGACGAACTCCTGAAAATTCTGGAAGGCAACGCGCTGGAGTCACGCGCGACAATTGCCAAGATGTTGAACCTCCCCGCCGCCGAGGTGGACAAGCGCATTGCCGATTATGAAAAGCGCGGCGTCATCCGCGGCTATCAAGCCATTCTGGACGAGGACCAGCTCGATCTCGACAAGGTCACCGCGGTCATTGAGGTCAAGGTCACACCGCAGCGCGAGGGCGGGTTCGATACCATCGCCGAGCGCATTAGCAAGTTTCCCGAAGTTCGCTCGGCCTATCTCATGAGCGGCAGCTATGATTTGCTGCTGTTCGTCGAGGGGCGCAATCTGCGGGAGGTCGCGGCGTTTGTCAGCGAACGACTCTCCTCACTCGAAGGCGTCATCTCTACCTCCACTCATTTCATGCTCAAGACCTACAAGCGGCTGGGCGTGCTGATGCATTCCGATTCCAAAGATGAGCGCCTCACTGTCTCTCCGTAATCGCATCGCCAATCAGGTGCGGGACATTCCGCGCTCGGGAATCCGCGACTTCTTCGACATCGTCTCGACGATGAAGGACGTGATCAGCCTCGGCATCGGCGAACCGGATTTCGACACGCCCTGGCATGTGCGCGAATCCACTGTGTTCTCCCTCGAACGCGGCGCAACGCATTACACCAGCAACCTTGGCTACCTCGAACTCCGCAAGGCGCTGGGCAAATACGTCAGCAAGACGTTCGGCACCGAATACAATCCCGAGAACGAGATCCTTGTCACGGTCGGGGTGAGCGAGGCGCTCGATATCGCGTTGCGCGCGCTCATTAATCCGGGCGACGAAGTTCTGTTTCACGAGCCGTGCTATGTTTCATATCGCGCCACGATTCTGTTCGCGCACGGGGTGCCGGTGGCCGTCGAGACGAAGGCCGAGAACGGGTTTCGGCTCACGCGCGTAATGCTGGAAGCGAAGGTCACGCCGAAGACGAAGGTGCTGATGCTGAACTTCCCGAACAATCCCACCGGCGGCATCATGAGTCGGCAGGATCTGGAAGACATTGCGGCGTTTGCCCGCGAGCGCGATTTGATCGTCATCACCGACGAAATCTACGGTGAACTCACCTACGATACGCCGCACACGAGCATCGTGAGTCTGCCCGGCATGAAGGAACGGACCATCTTCCTACATGGTTTCTCGAAGGCTTGGGCAATGACCGGGTTCCGACTCGGCTACGCTTGCGGCCCCGTGGAGCTCATCGACGCGATGATGAAGATACATCAGTACACGATGCTCTGCGCGTCATCGCTCGCGCAGAAAGCCGCCATCGAAGCGCTGGTTCGACCGGATGTGGACGTGGGGGAAATGGTGGCTGAGTATCGGCGGCGCCGGAATTACATCGCGAGTGCATTCCAGGAAATGGGCCTCGAATGTCATCGCCCGCTCGGAGCGTTCTACGCTTTTCCGAGCGTTGCAAAGTTCAAACTTCCCGCAAAAGAGTTCGCCCTGCGTCTGTTGCACGAAGAGAAAGTCGCCGTCGTTCCTGGTACCGCGTTTGGCGAATGCGGCGAGGGCTTCGTCCGATGTGCCTACGCCACCAGCCTGGACAACATTAAGGAAGCGATGGTGCGGCTGCGGCGGTTCATTGGGAAGCTGTAACGTTGTTGGTGCTCGCCGCCGCCGGCGCTTCCAGCACGTTCGGGGGAAGTGAATCCTCCGGCGCCGCGTTCACCGAGCGATAGACGACATTTGTTGCGAACAGGGCGATCATGATCACACAGATCACGAATTTTCCGACCACGCCTAGCAGCAAGCCGACTACCGCGCCCGCCCCGGCGCGGGCCGCCTCCTTGAATTCCTTGTCGCCGAACATCTCGAACAGTGTGGCGCCGAGGAACGGCCCGAGGATGATGCCGGGCAGCGCGAAGAACAGCCCGATGATTCCGCCGATGATGGCGCCAACTGCGCCGCGCCAGGTGGCGCCGAATTTCTTTGCGCCCAGCGCCGTGGCTGCCAGGTCGAGGGCGATGGAAAGCCCCATGAGACCCGCCAGAATGACTAGCACCAGAGTGCTGGCCCCGGTCGGTCCGAAGTACAGCCGGTGCGCAATGGCCGCCACGAGCACAACCGGTGATCCCGGCAGCCCGGGCACGACACTGCCGATCAATCCGATCAACATCAGCAGTAACGTCAGACTCAAGCCAACCATTTCTTCAACTGACATGTAATGACTCTGCGGTGTTTGTGCATCGGTGCAACCAGAAATTCCGTCCGACTTTGGAACTGACAGCGCGCAGGATTGCGTCTCCGGCCAGATTTCCTATGTTCGCCATATGCCGATTTTTCATGAATGCCAGCGTTGTACGGCCTGCTGCCGGTGGCCGGGGCAAGTGCGGGTGACCGACGCCGAACTTGACCGGCTGTCGGAGTTCAAGGAAATGAGCACGCACGATTTCATCCAACAATTCATGCGGCTGCGGCCGGATCGCCGCGGGTTGGTCTTGCAGGAGAAGCCCAACGGCGAATGTGTTTTTCTGCTGGGCAATGATTGCAGTGTTCAACCTGTGAAGCCGCAACAGTGCCGGGATTTCCCAAATCTCTGGAACTTTTCAGGCTTTGAAAAAATCTGCCACGCCCTTCCGCAGCTGGTGAGCGATGAAGATTATCGGCGACGG
>Ga0315912_10001198_pt1 | contig 33789 bp, 35 predicted proteins | sample VfabasoilMG_FD_204469 | JGI IMG/M metagenome (GOLD analysis project Ga0315912, IMG submission 204469) | Garden soil microbial communities collected in Santa Monica, California, United States - V. faba soil | ecosystem: Environmental > Terrestrial > Soil > Garden | place: USA: California... | reverse complement strand
GTCGAAGAACGCGAGCTTGCCGAACGTGTAGAGGTGCTTCAGGCCGAGCACTTTCCCGTACCACGCACACGCTTCGTCGATGTCGCGAACGGTGCGAGAGATCTGGCCGATCGGGCCGAGCCGAAGCTCATACGTCGTCGTCATACGCTTCTCCATGGAGGTCGCGCGGCGGTACGCGGCGCTGCCCTTCGGTGCGCCCGACCAGCGCTGCAGCTCCGCGCGATTGCGCAGGCCGAGCTTCGCGACCGCGTTGCGAACGTGGAACTTCACCGCGTCGCGGCTGATCCCGCGCCGCACGGCGATCCGCGCGTTGCTCAGGCCGTGCCGCACGGCGTGCACGATCGCCCACTCGGCGGGCGTCAGCACGTCGTCGTGCGGTGGACGACCGCGACGGTGCGCGAGGTTACGGGCTAAGGACATGGCGCAGATGGTAGCGTTCCGCTACCGTCATTTCCCTCCCCCACGGCACGCCCCACGCGCCATGACAAATCGCCGGCTCCCACTCGCGATCGTTGCGGCTCTGGGTCTCATGAGCTGCAACCCGCCGCAGCGCGCCGACGACGCGATCGTTGGGCTCGGCGCGCTGCAGCTGCGCGACGAGATCGCCGCGGGGCGCCTCTCCGCTTTGCGAGTCACGCAGGCGTATCTGCGGCGGATCGCGGCGCTCGACGATTCGGGGCCGATGCTGTCGGCCGTCATCGAGATCAACCCGGACGCCGAAGCCATCGCCCGCGAGCTCGACGAGCGCAGCGCGAGACTCGGCCGAACCGGCCTTGCTCCGCTCCACGGCGTGCCGATCCTTCTCAAAGCGAATATCGACACGGCCGATCGAATGGCGACGAGCGCCGGCTCGCTGGCGCTCGCCGAGCACCGCGCGGCCGTCGATGCCGAGATCGTGACTCGATTGCGCGACGCAGGCGCCGTCGTGCTCGGGAAGACGAACTTGAGCGAGTGGGCGAACTTTCGTTCGACGAAATCGACGAGCGGTTGGAGCAGCCTCGGTGGGCAGACGCGTAATGCCTACGTGCTCGACCGCAACCCGTGCGGCTCCTCGAGCGGCGCGGCCGTTGCCGTCGCCGCGCGGCTCGCGCCGCTCGCGGTCGGCACGGAAACCGATGGCTCGATCGTTTGCCCGGCAGGCGCGAACGGCGTCGTCGGGATCAAACCGGCGATCGGTACGGTCAGCCAACTCGGCATCGTGCCGATCGCGCACAGCCAAGACACGGCCGGGCCGTTGGCGCGCACAGTGGGCGACGCCGCGTTGCTGCTCGGCATACTGGCCAGGCCGGGGCTGACGGCGGAGACCACCGCCGGCGTCGCGGGCTTGCGCGTCGGCGTCGTACGCGACTACGCCGGCGCGGGCCGCGACGCGACCGCTGAGGCGGCCTTCACGCAGGCGCTGCGCTTACTCGAGGAAGCCGGGGCCGTGCTCGTCGACCCGGTGCAGGCTGCGCTCGGCTCGTCGCTCGGCGACGCCGAGCTCACGATCCTGCTCGCGGAGTTTCGCGACGACCTCGGCGCGTATCTTGCGTCGGTCGAGAGCGGCCCGCGCACGCTCGACGAGCTCATCGCGTTCAACGCCGAGCATTCGGCCGAGGTCATGCCGCACTTCGGCCAAGAGCTGCTGCTTGCAGCGCGCGACGGCAGCGGCACGGTCGATGCCCGCTACGCGGCTGCGCTCGAGGCCGCAGGCGCGGCGCGCGCAACGCTTGCCACACTGCTCGACGAGCGCGACCTCGATGCGCTCGTGGCGCCGACGAACAGCCGAGCGTGGCGCACGAGCTATGCGACCGGCGACCGATTCGGCGTCGGAAGCTCGCGCGTCGCGGCCGTGACCGGCTATCCGAGCGTGACCGTCCCGGTCGCGCTGGCGGGCGAGCTGCCGCTCGGCGTCTCGCTGATCGGCGAGCCGGGCAAATTGTCAGCGCTGTTGAGCCTCGGCGCCGCGCTCGAGCGTGCGCGCGGTCCGTTCCCGGAGCCGCGATTCTTGCCGACGGTGGCGGACTGAGCGTTCCTAGCGCTTCTCGAAGTCGCCGAGCGTGTCGTAATAGACGAGACCGGCTTTCGCGAGCGGCTCGCGCATTTTGTAGATGTCGAGGCCGAGCTCGCCGGCCGCGAGCTTCGCGCGCTTTTCCTCTTCGTTCGCGACGCGCTTCCTGCTCGCATCGAGCACGGTCTTGGCGTTGCGGCGCGGCACGACGACGACACCGTCGTCGTCGGCGACGATCGTGTCGCCGGGGTTCACGAGCATGCCCGCACACACGATCGGACTATTGACGGAACCGACGGTCGCCTTCACGGTACCTTTTGCAGAGACGGCGCGGCTCCAGACCGGGAACTTCATCTCCGTGAGGTCCTTGACGTCGCGAACGCCGGCGTCGATGACGAGCCCGAGCACACCTCGCGCGCGAAACGACGTCGCGAGCAGGTCGCCGAACATGCCGTCGGAGTTCGGTGCGCTGACGGCGACGACCATGACGTCGCCCGGCTTCGCGAGCTCGACCGCCACGTGCAGCATCCAGTTGTCGCCGGGGTGCAGCAACACCGTGATCGCGCTGCCGCCGATGCGGGCGCCGGCGTAGATCGGCCGCATGTAGGGATGCAGCAACCCCGTCCGGCCCTGCGCCTCGTGCACCGTCGCGACACCGTGCTCGCCGAGCTCTTTGACTAGGCCGGCATCGGCGCGCTCGATGTTGCGGACGGCGACGTTGTTCTGCACGACACGCTCTCCTGTCACTCGCAAAAAATCCGGCGCTTATACTAGCCGCCGATCATTAGAGCACAAGCCGGAGAGGCCGTGACCGAGAACGCCCCACTGACTGGAATCAAAGTCGTCGACATGACGGAGGCGCTCGCCGGCCCGTATTGCGCAATGCTGCTCGGCGATCTCGGCGCCGACGTGATCAAGGTCGAGCGGCGCGGCGACGGCGATCAGGCGCGCGGCTGGGGACCGCCGTTCCTCGAGGGCGAGAGCGCGTATTTTCTCTCGATCAATCGCAACAAGCGCAGCATCGAGCTCGACGCGAAAGACGCCGACGACTTGCGCTTGTTGCACCAGCTGATCGGCCGCGCCGACGTGTTTCTGACGAACAACCCGCGGCTCGAGTCTCTCGCTCGCACTCGCTTGGACCCGGCGACGCTGCGCGCGCGCCACCCGCGGCTCGTCTATGGCGCGATCAGCGGCTACGGCCATACGGGCCCGAAAGCGAACCGCGGTGGCTACGACATCATCGCGCAAGGCGAAGCGGGGCTAATGGCGCTGACGGGCCCGGTCGAGGGAGGGCCTACCCGTTTCCCCTCGCCGATGGCCGACATCTCGGGCGGCATCTACACCTGCATGGGCGTGCTCGCGGCGCTGTATGCGCGCGACAATCGCGCCACCGGCACCGGCGCCGGGCAGCTCGTCGACGTCGCGCTCGTCGACGCACAGCTGTCCTGGCTCGCGAACATCGGCGCCAGCTATTTCGCGACCGGCAAGCGCCCCCCGCGCCTCGGCAACGCGCACCCGAACGTCACGCCGTACCAGCCCGTGCGTGCGCGCGACAAGATCATGATCATCGCCGTAGGCAACGAGCGGCTCTGGGCGAAGTTCTGCAAGATCCTCAGCGTCGAGGCCACGCTCATGAGCGACCCGCGTTTCGCGACGAACGCGGACCGCACCGCTCATCGCGTCGAGCTCATCGACGAGATCGAGAAGATCCTCATCGGCCGCCCGGCAGCGGAATGGGTCGAGGAGCTCGTCGCCGCCGGTATTCCGGCGGGGCCGATCAACTTCCCCGACGAGGCGCTGACCGACGAGCAAGTCGTCGCGCGGCGCATGATCGTCGAGCTCGAGCACCCGCTGATCGGCGTCGTGAGATCGATCGCCGCGCCGATGCGGTTCGAGTCGAACGGCCCGACCTATCGGCGCTATCCGCCGCGCCTCGGCGAGCACAACGACGAGATCCGCGCGCTGGCCGCAAGCTGGTAGCGCCGCTATCGCTCCCGAACGTTGTCGAGATAGGCCCGGAAGCCCGGCCCGAGATCCGGATGGCGAAGCGCGTACTCGACCGTGGCGCGTAAGTAGCCGAGCTTGCTGCCGCAGTCGTAGCGAATGCCGCTGAACGGCAACACGTGCACGGGCTCGTCGGCGAGCAGCGCCGCGATGCCGTCGGTCAGCTGAATCTCGCCGCCGGCGCCGCGCTGCGTGTGCTCGAGCTTCTTGAAGATGGCAGGCGTCAGAATGTAGCGTCCCACGACAGCCAACGTCGACGGCGCATCCGCCGGCTTCGGCTTCTCGACGATCTTCGTGACGCGCTGCGCGCCGTTCGGTTCCTTTTGCACGGCCACGATGCCATAGCTCCCCGTTTGGTCGCGCGGCACCGTCTCGACGCCGAGCACGCTGGCGCCATGCTTGTCGAAATGCTCGCGCATCTGCCGCAGGCAGCCGACCTCGCTGTAGATGAGGTCGTCCGCGAGGTGCACGAAGAACGGCTCGTCGCCGACAGCCTGCTTCGCGCACAGCACGGCGTGACCGAGGCCGAGCGGGACGCCTTGGCGTACGAAGATACACGTCGCCTCGGCGGGAATGATTCCTCGGACCAGCGCGAGCAGGTCATGCTTGCCGGATTCGGCGAGCTGGCGCTCGAGCTCTGCGTCGGTGTCGAAATGGTCCTCGATTGCGCGCTTCGACGAGCCCGTGATGAAGACCAAGCGCTCGGCGCCCGCGTCGAGCGCTTCCTCGACGGCGTACTGAATCAGCGGCTTGTCGACGATCGGCAGCATCTCCTTCGGAGACGCCTTGGTCGCCGGAAGGAAACGCGTACCTCGCCCGGCGACCGGAAATACTGCGGTGCGAATGCGTGGCATCGATCTCTCTCGCTAGCTCGTCGTCGAGATGATACCTAACGCAACGTGACGATAGTGCAACGCGTTCCTCGCTTTGCACGGGTGCGGGGCCCAGGCGCCCCGCACCCGGCCTACCGTCAGCGAGCCGGCGGCGGCGGATCCGCGACCAGGATGTTCGCCTTGTTGATTTCGATGATCCGAGTGCCGATGCCTTTGACGCGCATCAACGCCTCGGGGGTCGCAAAGTTGCCGTTGGCTTGACGGTCCGCGACGATCGCCTCCGCGAGCGCGGGGCCGACGCCTTGGAGCTCGCTCGCAAGCTTCGCGGCATCTGCCGTGTTGATGTTGACGGGCCCCGCGATGGCGGCACCCCCCGCGCACGCAAACGCGAGCGCGCATCCGATTCGAAAGACGGTCGACTTCATGGCCATGGCTCCTGTGATGAAAGGAGCGGCCATGCTAGGCGGGGCCGAGCGAGGCAATCAGCAACGCAAACTGGCGGGATCGAGCAGTTTCGCTACGGGCGCGCGAGCACGTTCTCGATCGGCACGCTCTGAATCGGGCGCACGGTTTCCCACATCTTGCAGCTCGGGCAGTGCCAGATGAACCGCTGAGTGCTGTAGCCGCAATTCGTGCAGCGATAGCGCGCGTTGGCCATCGCGATCGTGCGCAGCCCTTTCGCAATGCGCTGGATCGCCGCCGCGCGTTGCTCCGCCGGCAGTGCCTTCAGCTCGTCGGCATTGACGAGGTTCGCGAGCACGGGATGCCCGATGACGAACCGCTCGAGGGCCCCGGACAGCGCGTTCGAGCCGTTCAAATCGCCGATGATCGACGCGTAGGCGAGATCGCGATGCAGCGAAGGGTCTTGTGCGATGAGGCGCTCGACGTAGGCATCGAAGTCCGGCATTCGGCCGGCCGCTCGATAACACTCGAGCAGCGACGGCAACACTTCGCTGATGAAGTGCCGATCGGCTGCGATGATCTGGTCGTAGAGAGGAATCGCCTGCGCGTAGTCCTGCTCCTCGCGGGCCAACGTCGCCCGAATCAGCGTGCCGCGCAGCGCGCCCGACTCGCTGCGCACGGTGTGCCGCAAATGCTCGCGGGCGCGGGCACGATCGCCGGCGGCGCGCGCGAGTTCCGCGAGCTCGCAGTAGTAATGCGCGACTTGGCTTGCCTTCGAGCCGCGCAGCATCTCGAGCTGGCGCATGGCCTCGATGGCCTTCTGCCACTCTTGCTCGCGCTCGTAGATGCTGACGAGCTTCTCGAGAGCCGGTGCGGCGAGCGTCGAGCTCTCGCGCAGTTGGCCGAAGAGCTGCTCCGCGCGATCGAACAGCCCCGCGCCCATGTAGTCCTCGGCGAGCGAGAACAGCGCCTGATGGCGTTGGGCCTCGTTCAGATTCGGCCGCGCCAGCAGGTTCTCGTGGACGCGGATTGCGCGCTCCATCTCCCCGCGCCGGCGGAACAGGTGCCCCAACGCGAAGTGTGTTTCGAGCGTGTCGTCGTCGACCTTCGCCATTTGCACGAACAGCTCGAGCGCCTCGTCGGTACGGCGGTTCAGCACGAGGTTCAGACCGCGCAGGTAGTCGGCGTTGACTTGCGGCGGCAGCTCACGATCGCGGTCGGTGAAGAGCTTCCAGAGGTAACCGGCCCCGGTCAGCGCGATGAACAGCGCAGCGAGCAGGAATGTGGCGTCTGTCGGCATCGGCTAGGGTAACGGCGGGCGAGCGCGCAGCTCGGCCTCGGCGTATTGCAGGTCTTGCTTGAGGCGCCGCTTCTCGCCGACCGAGCGCCAGAGCGCCAAGCCCGCCGAGACCACGCCCAGGAGCCAACCCAAAGCCAACACGAGCGCGAACGCGACGGCCATCGAAACCTGCTCGAAACGCATGAACCCGACGTCGACGTTGATGGGCTGCGGGTTGCTATAGGCGAACACGCCCGTCAGCAACATCAGCAGGACCAAGGTAACGGCAAAAGCGAGCCGGCGCACCATCAACAAGTTGGCGTCCTCCCGCACGTGACCACGTTCGATTGTAGAACCGAAGCGTTAGTCACGCACGGGCAGGTGCCGGGACTCGTTGACGCGTTCGCGCAGGTCCTTGCCGGGTTTGAAGTGCGGGACGTTCTTGCCCGCGAGCGCTACCGCCTCGCCGGTCTTGGGGTTGCGCCCCATGCGCGGCGGGCGATAGTGCAGCGAGAACGAACCGAACCCGCGAATCTCGATTCGCTCGCCGTTGGCGAGCGCCTCGCTCATGAGCTCGAGGATGTGCTTGACGGCCAGCTCTACGTCCTTCGCAGGCAAATGCTTTTGACTGCGCGCGATTGACTCGATCAGCTCGGACTTTGTCATCAGTAAGGACCCTTTAGCTCGACCACGGCAGTCCTCGCGCTCATGCGCGAAGGTCTCATTCGGGATTCATCTGTTCCTTCAGCAGATCGCCAAGCGTCGTTCCGGTCGACGGACGGCCGGCGTCGCTCTTGTAGTTCTGCAGCGCCTGCTGTTCCTCGTGGACTTCCTTGGCCTTGATCGACAGCGAGATGATGCGCGTCTTGCGGTCGACGCCCGTGATCTTCGCTTCGACGGTCTCGCCGACCTTGAGCACCGCACGCGCGTCCTCGACGCGATCGCGTGCAATTTCCGAAGCGCGCAGGTGACCGATCATGCCGCCGTCGAGCGCAACCGTGGCCAGCTTCGCGTCGAGCTCCTGAATGACGCCCGAAACGATGCTGCCCTTCGGGTGATCGCCCAAGAACAACGACAGCGGGTCCTTGTCGAGCTGCTTGACGCCGAGCGAAATGCGCTCGCGCTCCGGGTCGATCGCGAGCACCGTCGTCTCGAGCTCCTCGCCCTTCTTGTAGTTGCGCACGGCTTCCTCGCCGGGCACGTCCCAAGAGAGATCCGACAGGTGCACGAGGCCGTCGATACCGCCGGGCAGCCCGATGAAGACGCCGAAGTCCGTGATCGACTTGATCTGACCGGAAACCTTGTCGCCCTTCTTGTAGTTCTCGCCGAACTCGACCCACGGATTCGCCTTGCACTGCTTGAGACCGAGCGAGATGCGGCGGCGCTCCTCGTCGATGTCGAGGACCATGACCTCGACCTCGTCGCCGATCTGCACGACCTTGTGCGGGTTGACGTTCTTGTTGGTCCAGTCCATCTCGGACACGTGGACCAAGCCTTCGACGCCCTCTTCGATCTCCGCGAAGCAGCCGTAGTCGGCGATGTTCGTGACTTTGCCGAAGAGGCGCGTGCCCGGCGGATAACGCCGCGCGAGATCCGCCCAGGGATCCGCACCGAGCTGCTTCAGGCCGAGTGAGACGCGATTGCGCTCGCGGTCGAACTTCAGCACCTTGACCTCGAGCTCCTGGCCGACGCTGACGACCTCGGACGGATGCTTGACGCGCTTCCACGCCATGTCCGTGATGTGCAGCAGGCCGTCGATGCCACCCAAGTCGACGAACGCACCGTAGTCGGTGAGGTTCTTGACGACGCCCTTGAGCGTCGTGCCTTCCTGGAGGTTCTTCAGCAGCGACTCGCGCTCGGCGCTGTACTCGGCCTCGACGACCGCGCGCCGCGAGACGACGACGTTGTTGCGCTTCTGATCGAGCTTGATGACCTTGAACTCGAGCGTCGAGCCTTCGAGGGCCGCCGGATCGCGGATCGGACGAACGTCGACGAGCGAGCCCGGCAAGAACGCGCGGACCAAGTCGATGTCGACCGTGAAGCCGCCGCGTACGCGGCCGCTGATCGTGCCCTTGACGATCTCGCCCTTCTGGAACGACTCCTCGAGGCGCGTCCACGTGCGCGTGCGCTTGGCCTTCTCGCGCGACAGGCGCGTCTCGCCGAAGCCATCCTCGACGGTATCGAGCGCCACTTCGACGTGGTCGCCGACTTTGACGTCGAGCTCGCCGCGCTCGTTGAAAAACTGTTCGGCTGGGATGACCGCCTCGGACTTCAGCCCGGCGTTGACGATCACCATGTCGGCGTTAACGCCGACGACTATGCCGGTCAGAATTGAACCGGTCTTGATCTTCTGACTCGCGAAACTCTCTTCTAGAAGCTGTGCAAACGATTCGCTCATGATCCCTTCCACTCTCCGCCTGGCATCCAGCTCCAGCGGGTTGATTTAACGAACGGCGGCATCCTGCCACCGCTTACTTTTCGGCTCGTTCTGCTGCGACGCCCACCCGTTCGAGCCAATCCAAGATGCGGGCGACGACTTCCTCGGGCGTCAGACTCGTGGAGTCGATGACGTGCGCATCCGGTGCCGGCTTGAAAGGCGCCACCGTGCGGTTCGCGTCGCGCGCGTCCCGCTGCGCTATGTCCCAAGAAAGGTCGGGCAGGCTAACATCAATCCCCTTTTCTTTCAACTGCTTATGACGTCTCATAGCGCGCGCCTCGGCGCTCGCCGTCAATACCACCTTCAGGATCGCAGCGGGAAAAACAACGGTCCCCATGTCCCGCCCGTCCGCGACCAGGCCCGGCGGGACCGCGAAATCGCGCTGGCGCTGCAGTAGCGCGGCCCTAACCTCGGGGACGGCCGCGACCTTCGAGGCCGCGTCGCCGGCGCGCTCCGTCCTGAGCTCCGAGCCGACGTCCACGTCGTCCAGGTAGACGCGCTCGCCGGCCGCCGCGAACCGCACGTTCAGAGTCGCCGCGCTCGCGGCGAGCGCCTGCGAGTCGTTGAAGTCGATGTGCCGCCGCAGCGCTGCGAGCGCGGCCAGCCGATAGAGCGCGCCGCTGTCGAGGTAGTGCCAGCCGAGCTTCTGGGCCAATAGGCGGCCGATCGTGCCCTTGCCGGATCCGCTCGGGCCGTCGATCGTCACGACCGGCGCACCGTTTCGCGTCACTCGGGGTCCTCGCCGGCGACCTTAAGACCGGCCGCCCGCGCGACCTCGAGGAAGCTCGGGAACGAGGTCGCGACTTCGGCCGTGTTCAGGATCTCGATCGGCGCTTCGGCACGCAGGCTCGCAACGGCGAACGACATCGCGATGCGATGATCGCCGCGACTGTCGACGGTGCCGCCGCGTATCGTGCCCCCGACGATGCGCGCCCCATCCGGGCGCTCCTCGACCTCGATTCCGACGGCTTCGAGCGCGCGAGCCATCACGGCGATTCGATCCGTCTCTTTCTTGCGCAGCTCGTCGGCGCCGCTGACGATGGTCTCGCCCGTCGCCGCGGCAGCCGCAACGAACAGGATCGGAAACTCGTCGATCGCAAGCGGCACGAGCTCGGGGCGAACCACGATGCCACGCAGCTCGCTTTGCGAGACCTGCAGATCCGCGACGGGCTCGGCGCCGAGCTTGCGCTCGTTGCGCAGCTCGATCTTCGCGCCCATCTCGCGCAGGATCGTCAAGAGACCGATGCGCGTCGGGTTGATGCCGACGTTCTCGATCAACAATCCGTCACGGGCCGCGAGGCAGCCCGCCACGATGAAGAATGCCGCCGAGCTGAAGTCCGCCGGCACGAGCACGTCGCCGCCGCGCAGCGCCGCAGGACCCGTCAACGTGACGGTGTGCCCGACGCCGTCCGTCGTGCGGCCGAGCTGCACGCCCATGCTCTCGAGCATTCGCTCCGTGTGGTCGCGGCTCGGTCCCGGCGAGCGGACCGTCGTCGTCCCGTTCGCGAACAGCGCGCCGAGCAGCAGCGCAGACTTTACTTGCGCACTCGCCATCGGCAGCGTGTAGTCGATGCCGCGCAGCCGCGCACCGCCGCCGATCGCGACGGGCGGTCGGCCGCCTGCAGCCGTTTCGATGCGCGCGCCCATCTGCCGCAGCGGCGCGGCCACTCGCTCCATCGGTCGCTGCCGCAACGAAGCGTCGCCGGTGAGCTGGCTGTCGAACGGCTGGCCCGCGAGGAGCCCCATCAGCAGCCGGATCGCAGTGCCCGAATTGCCGAGGTCGAGCATGGCGCTCGGAGCCTTGAGCCCGCGAAGCCCTACGCCCGCGATGCGCACGACATCGCCCTGCCGGTCGATCTCGACGCCCATCGCGGCGAGAGCGGCTTGAGTCGCGAGGCAGTCCTCGCTCGCGAGAAAGCCGCGAACGACGGTCTTCCCCTCGGCGATCGAGCCGAGCATCAGCGCCCGATGCGAGATCGACTTGTCGCCGGGTACCGTGATTCGCCCGCCGACGAGACGCGTCGGCAACGCGCGAAAGCGATTGGGATGCTGCGACACGGTCCTAGATCAGAGGATGGCTTTCGGGAACGAGCCCAGCACTTTGAACAACGACGCGTGCGCTTTCATCTCGTCGAGCGCCTTGCGCACGTGCTGCTCGTCCGCGTGGCCGTCGAGATCCAGGAAGAACACGTAGTCCCACTTCTTCTTGCGCGACGGCCGCGACTCGATGCGCGTCATGTTGATGCCGTGTTTCGAGAGCGGCGCGAGCAAGTGCAGCAGCACGCCGGGCGTCTCCGTCTCCGCTGCGGACACGAGCACGGAGGTCTTGTCCTTACCGCTCGCCGGGAAGAGCTTGCGGCCGATCACGACGAAGCGCGTGGTGTTGTCTTCGCGGTCCTCTACGGCGCTGAACAGGATCCGCAGGCCATAGAGCTTGGCGGCGGCTTCGCCGGCCAACGCCGCAGTCCCATCTTCGTCGCGCGCGCGGCGCGCGGCTTCCGCGTTGCTGGCGACAGGCACTTTCTCGGCATCGGGCAGGTGTTGCGACAGCCAGCCGCGGCACTGCGCCAGCGATTGCGGATGCGCGCAGACGCGCTTGACGTCCTTCAAGTCCTGCATGGTACCTAGCAGGTTCTGATGGATGCGCAGCTCGATCTCACCGCAGATCTTCAGCGGCGACGACAGGAACATGTCGAGCGTGTGGATGTTGACGGTGCCCTCGCTCGAGTTCTCGATCGGCGCGACGCCGAAGTCGGCCGTGCCGCTCTCGACCTCGTGGAAGACCTCGTCGATCGTCGGCACGGCAAGCGCGTGCACGGAGTGGCCGAACTGCTTGAATACGGCCGATTGCGTGAACGTGCCCTCGGGCCCGAGATAGGCAACCTTCAGCGGCTCTTCTTGCGCGAGGCATGCCGACATGAGCTCGCGGAACAAGCGCACCATCTCTTCGTCGCGGAGCGGCCCGTCGTTGCGATCGACGACTTTGCGCAAGACTTGCGCTTCGCGCTCCGGGCGGTAGTACTCGACCGTCTGCGTCAGGCCTTTCAGCACGCCGACTTCCTTGGCGAGGCCCGCGCGCTCCGCAATCAGCTGCTGAATGCGCTCGTCGACCGCGTCTATCTTGCCGCGCAGAGCGGCAAGAGCGTCGCCGCCGGTATCGGCTTGCGCGGCGCCGCGCGCTTTGCGTTTCGGCTTCGACTTGCCTTTGGCCTTCATGCGGACTCCCGCGTGTTCAGGCGTCGATGACGGGCAGCACGCGCACCGACAGAATTCCGTCGATGGCGCGGATACGATCGAGCGTCGCCTGCGCCGGCGGCGCATCGAGATCGACGAGCGTGTACGAGAGCTCGTCGCGCGAATGGTTCAGCATGTCCGCGATGTTGATGTTCTGCTCGGCCAGACACGTCAGGATCTGCGCAACCATGTTCGGCACGTTCTTGTGCGGAATGGCGACGCGGTTCGGTCGCGTGCGGTGCAGCACGGTCTCGGGGAAGTTCACGGAGCGCGTGACGTTGCCGTTCTCGAGGAACTCGCGCAGGTTGTCGACGACCATGAGCGCACAGTTCTCTTCCGCTTCCACGGTCGATGCTCCGAGGTGCGGCAAGCAGATCACCCTTGGATGATCGAGCAACGCTCTCGTCGGGAAGTCGGTTACATACGCGAGCAACTTGCCCGAGCCCAAGGAGGCCACAACGGCTTCGGAGTCGACGATCGCGTCGCGCGAGAAATTCAGTATCACGCCGCCGCGGCGCATGGCCTCGAGGCGGGGCGCATTGACGAGCTTGTCGGTAGCTTTGTTCAGCGGCACGTGAACCGTCACGACGTCCGCGCGCGCGAACAGGTCGTCCAAGTTCACGGCTTTCTGCACGCCCGACGACAGCGCCCAGGCGTGCTGCACCGTGATCGCCGGGTCGTAGCCGAGCACGTTCATGCCGAGCCGTAGCGCGGCATTCGCGACTTCGACGCCGATCGCGCCCAAGCCGACGACGCCGAGCGTGCGCTTCGGCAGCTCGAAGCCGACGAACTGCTTCTTGCCGGACTCGACGGCTTTGTCGAGCTCGTCGCCGGATGACTTCAGCGTGCGCACGTAATCGAGCGCTTGCGGCAAGTTGCGTGCGGCCATGAGAAGCCCCGCGATGACGAGCTCTTTGACGGCGTTCGCATTCGCGCCCGGCGTGTTGAACACGGGCACGCCGATCTTGCTCAACCTCGCGACGGGAATGTTGTTCGTACCGGCGCCGGCACGCCCGACTGCCAGCAACGACTCCGGCAGCGTCATGTCGTGCATCTTGAACGAGCGCAACAGGATCGCGTCGGGCCGGGCCATCTCGGACGCGACCTCGTAGCGGTCGCGCGGCAGCCTGTCGAGACCGGCGACGGCAATGCTGTTCAACGTGCGGACTTTGAAGATGCTCACGGCGCTCACCCGTGCCGCTTCGCGAAATCGGCCATGAAGCCGATCAGCGCATCGACGCCGGCTTCGGGCATCGCGTTGTAGAGGCTCGCACGCATTCCGCCGACGACACGATGACCTTTCAGGTTCGTGAGCCCCGCTGCCTTCGCTTCCGCGAGGAACGGCTTGTCGAGCGCTTCGTTCGGCAGCGTGAAAGGAATGTTCATCCACGAGCGATAGGCTTTGTCGACGGGATTCTTATAGAAGCCCGACGTGTCGATCGCCTGATAGAGCTTCGAAGCCTTGCGCTCGTTGAGCTTGCCCATCGCCGCCAGGCCGCCCTGCTCCTTGAGCCACTCGAAGACGAGACCGGCGAGATACCACGAGAGCGTCGAGGGCGTATTCCACATCGAGTCGTTCTCGGCCATCGTCTTATAGTCGATGACGCCGGGTGTCTCGCGGCGCGCGCGGCCGAGCAGGTCCTCGCGGACAATGACGATCGCAAGCCCTGCCGGGCCGATGTTCTTCTGCGCGCCGGCATAGATGATGCCGAACCGGCGCACGTCGATCGGGCGCGACAACAGCGTCGACGACATGTCGGCAACGAGCGGCGCGTCCGATACCTCGGGCACGCTGTGGAACTCGACGCCGAACACCGTCTCGTTCGGCGTGTAGTGCAAATACGCCGCGTTGCTCGACACCTTCCACGTGCGCGGATCGGGAACCGTCGTGAACTTCGTGGCCTTGGCTGAAGCGGCCACGTTGACGTCGATGTAGCGCTGCGCTTCCTGAACGGCCTTCTCGCCCCAATTGCCGGTCACGACGTAGTCGGCAACGGACCCCGCCGGCGCGATATTGAGCGGTATGGCGGCAAACTGCAGCGTCGCGCCGCCTTGCAGGAACAGCACTTTGTAGTTCGCGGGCACGCCGAGCAGCTCGCGCAGGTTGCGCTCCGACTGTGCAGCGAACTCGATGAACGCCGTGCCACGATGGCTGACCTCCATCACGGACATGCCGCTGCCCTGCCAGTCGAGCAGCTCCGCCTGAGCCTTGCGAAGAACCGGCTCCGGCAACATCGCCGGGCCCGGGCTGAAATTGAACACGCGCTTCATCGAAAGAGTCTCCGTACCCTATTCCGCCGACCCGGTCTCGTCGCCGGGCATCGCCTCGACTCGCGAGACGCCCACGAGCCGGTCGGTCTCGTCCAAACGAATCAATCTCACGCCTTGCGTATTGCGGCTCATCGTCGATATGTCGGACACCGGCGTGCGGATCATCGTGCCCGTCGACGTGATCAGCATCGTCTCGTCTTCCGGCGACACCTGCAGCGCGCCGACGAGGCGCCCGTTGCGCTCCGAAGTCTGGATGCAGATGACGCCCTGGCCGCCCCGGCCCTGCACGGGATGCTCCTCGATCGGCGTCAGCTTGCCGTAGCCGTTCTCGGTCGCCGTCATGATCGACCCTGCGCCGATGATGCTGAGCGCGATGACCTCGTCGGTTCCGCCGCCGAGCTTCAGACCGCGCACGCCCGCGGCCGTGCGGCCCATCGGGCGCACGTCTTGCTCGGAGAACCGGATCGCCTTGCCCGAGCTCGCAAACAGCATGATGTCCTGGTTACCGCTCGTGATTCCCGCACCGATCAAGCGGTCGTCGTCACGCAACTCGACGGCGATGATCCCGCTCGTGCGTTGGCGCGCGAACGCCGCGAGCGGCGTCTTCTTGACCGTGCCGTGCTTCGTCGCGAGGAAGACGAACTTGTCCTCCTCGAACGCCTTGACCGGCAACACCGCGTTGATGCGCTCGCCCTCTTCGAGCGGCAGCAAATTCACGATCGGCCGGCCCCGTGCGCCCGGCGCCGCTTGCGGCACCTGATAGACCTTGAGCCAGTACGCTTTGCCGCGGCTCGAGAAGCAGAGCACGGTGTCGTGGGAATTCGCGACGAACAACTGGTCGATGAAGTCCTCGTCTTTGACTCGCGCGGCCGTGCGCCCTCGGCCACCGCGCCGCTGCGCTTGGTAGACCTCGGCCGGTTGCGACTTCGCATAGCCCGCGTGCGACAGCGTGACGACGACGGTTTCCTCGGGGATCAGGTCTTCGACGGTCAAGTCGTCGTAGTTCTCGACGATCTCCGTCCGGCGCCGATCCGCATACGCGGCGCGAACCTCGGTGAGCTCACCGCGAATGACCTCGATCAGCTTGTCGGGGTTTGCGAGGATCTCCAGGAACACCTGAATATTAGCGATCAATTCGCTGTATTCACTAGATATTTTGTCCTGCTCGAGCCCGGTCAAACGATGCAAGCGAAGGTCGAGGATCGCCTGCGCCTGCGCGGTCGACAAGCGGTATTGGCCGTTCTCGAGCCCGGACTCCTCGACGAGATCCTCGGGCCGCGTCGCCGCAGCACCCGCCCTCTCGAGCATTGCCGTGACGGCGCCCGGCCGCCAACGTTTCTCGCAGAGCGCGACGCGCGCGTCGGCAGGCGACGCCGACCGCTTGATCAGCTCGATGATCTCGTCGATGTTCGCGAGCGCGACCATCAAGCCTTCCAAGATGTGCGCACGCTCGCGCGCTTTGCGCAGGTCGAACAGCGTCCTTCGCGTGACGACCTCGCGCCGATGCCGCAGGAAGGCCTCGAGCAGCTCCTTGAGCGACAGCAGCTTCGGCTGGCCGTCGACGAGGCCGACCATGTTGATGCCGAAGACGCTCTGGAGCGGGGTCTGCTTGAAGAGATTGTTCAGCACGACGTCGGAGAGCTCGCCGCGCTTCAGCTCGATGACGACCCGCATGCCGTCCTTGTCGGACTCGTCGCGCAGCTCGCTGATGCCTTCGAGCTTCTTCTCGCGAACGAGCTCGGCGATGCGCTCGATGAGCCGGGCCTTGTTGACCTGGTACGGCAGCTCCGTGATGACGATGGCTTCGCGATCGCTGCGCTCGCCGAGCGGCTCGACGTGCGTGCGGCCCCGAACATAGATGCGGCCGCGACCCGATGCATAGGCGCTCACGACGCCCTGCGCGCCGTAGATCAAGCCGGCCGTCGGGAAATCCGGCCCCGGCACGAGCTTGATCAGGTCCGCGAGCGTCAGCTCGGGATTCGAAAGCAGCGCGAGGCACGCGTCGACGATCTCGCCGAGATTGTGCGGCGGGATGTTCGTGGCCATGCCGACCGCGATGCCCGACGAGCCGTTGACGAGCAGATTCGGGATGCGCGTCGGCAAGACCGACGGCTCTCGTTCGCTCTCGTCGTAGTTCGGGACGAAATCGACCGTTTCCTTGTCGATGTCGGCCAAGAGCTCCTGCGTGATCTTGGCCATGCGCACTTCGGTGTAGCGCATGGCCGCCGGAGCGTCGCCGTCGACCGAGCCGAAATTGCCTTGGCCGTCGATGAGCAGGTAACGCATCGAGAACGGCTGCGCGAGACGCACGATCGTGTCGTAGACCGCGACGTCGCCGTGCGGGTGGTATTTGCCGATGACGTCGCCGACGACGCGCGCGGACTTCTTGTAGGCGCGGTTGTAGTCGTTGCCGAGCTCGCGCATGGCGTGAAGCACGCGCCGATGCACGGGCTTCAATCCGTCACGCACGTCGGGCAGAGCACGCCCCACGATGACGCTCATCGCGTAGTCGAGATACGACTGGCGCATCTCGTCTTCGAGATTGACTGGGAGGACTTCCTTACCTACGGCCATCAGCTGCGCTCAATAAAATACGGCCCCGCCCTCCACCCGCCCGCGACGGCGCGGAGGGGACGGAAATCGACGAGGTTTTAAGGCTTTCCGAGCAAGGCCGACGACCGATTACGCGGCTCTTGCATCGCCCCAACGACACATCCAAGTGCCCAAAAAACAAGGCAGAAGTCTATCACACGGACTCTGTCTCCCGTAGCGCCCGGGCTGCCGCAGGAAGCTATACTTGCTCGCCTTTTTCGCGAGCGCTTGGGCCCGTAGCCGATGCAAACGATCGACGCCTTGATCTGTCCGCGATGGACCCTTCGCGTCGAGCCCGAGATCGTCGCCGAAGAGGGTCTTGCGCTCGCCATGGACGCAGGCCGCATAGTCGAGGTGCTGCCCGTTCGCGACGCCGAGCGTCGTTATGCGCCGCGCGTGCGGCACGACCGCCCGGATCACGCGCTGCTCCCAGGCCTCGTGAACACCCACACGCACGCGGCGATGGCGCTCTTTCGCGGCTTCGCGGACGACTTGCCGTTCAAGACTTGGCTACACGAGCGCATCTGGCCCGCCGAGGTACGCCTCATGGGCCCGGAGCTCGTCGCCGACGGGACTCGCCTCGCCATCGCCGAGATGCTGAAAGGCGGCATCACGTGCTTCTCCGACATGTACTTCTACCCCGACGTCGCGGGCACCGTGGCTGCCGAGTGCGGTATGCGTGCCGTGCTCGGGATGCTTGCGCTCGAGTTTCCGACCCCCTGGGCCAAGAATGCCGACGAGTACCTTCGCAAAGGCCTCGAGATTCACGACCGCTTCAAGGCCGAGCCGCTGATCACGACCGCGTTTGCGCCGCATGCGCCGTACAGCGTTTCGGATGCGACGCTGACGCATATCCGCCGCTTGGCGGACGAGCTCGACGTGCCCGTGCACATGCACGTGCACGAGACCGCGGCCGAGGTCGCCGAGGCAGTCGCGGCCACGGGGCAGCGGCCCCTCGCGCGGCTCGCGGCCCTCGGTCTCGTGACACCGAGCTTGATCGCGGTGCACGCGACGGCACTGTCGGCTGCCGAGATCGAGCTATTGGGCACGGCCGGCGCAACCGTCGTGCACTGCCCGCGCTCGAACCTGAAGCTCGCGAGCGGGCTATGCCCCATCGCCGATCTCGCCCGGGCGGGCGTCAACGTGGCGCTCGGAACGGACGGCGCCGCGAGCAACAACCGGCTCGATCTGTGGGCCGAGATGGAGATGGCGGCGCTGCTCGCGAAGCAGGTCGCCGGCGACGCGGCCGCCGTTCCCGCGGCGCTCGCGCTGCGCATGGCCACGATCAACGGCGCGCGAGCGCTCGGGCTCTCCAGCGAGGTCGGCTCGCTCGTCGCGGGCAAAGCGGCCGACGTCATCTGCGTGAACTTGTCGGGCATCGAGCATCATCCGTTGCTCGATCCCGTGTCGCAGCTGGTTTACGCTGCCTCCCGACACGACGTCACGGACGTCTGGATCGCCGGCGAGCATCTCGTCGCGGACGGAACGCTGCTGCGGCTCGACGTCACGGAAATCTGCGCCGCAGCCGAGCGCTGGGCTCGGCAGCTGCGAGCGTAAGGACACACGCATGGGGAACACAGGCGCGAACGTAGACCCGAGCGAGCTCGCGAAATTCGCATCTCGCGCCGCGGAGTGGTGGGACCCGCGCGGCCCGTTCCGCACGCTGCACGACATCAGCACGCTGCGCCTCGACTACGTCGCAGAGCGTGCTCCGCTCTCCGGCGCTCGCGTGCTCGACGTCGGCTGCGGCGGCGGGCTCCTCGCCGAAGGCTTGGCCGGGCGCGGCGCACGCGTCGTCGCGATCGACCTCGCACCCGAGAACCTCGACGCGGCGCGGCAACACGCGGCCGGCGGCGGGCTCTCGATCGACTACCGCTGCGTCTCCGTCGAGCAGCTCGCGAAGGAGGCGCCCGGGCAATTCGACGTCGTGACGTGTCTCGAAATGCTCGAGCACGTCCCCGACCCGGCGGCAGTCGTCGCCGCCTGCGCAGCGGCGTTGCGCCCCGGCGGGACGGCAGTCTTCTCGACGATCAACCGCAATTTGAAGAGCTTCGCTTTGGCGATCGTCGGCGCCGAGTACGTGCTCGGCTTGCTGCCGCGCGGCACGCACGAGTATGCAAAGCTCATCCGCCCCGCGGAGCTCGCGGCGTGGTGCCGCAAGGCGGGGCTCGACGTCGCGCAGCTCACGGGGCTACATCACAACCCCGCCACGGGCTCTTATTGGCTCGACGGCAATGTCGATGTGAACTACTTCTTGAGCGCAGTGCGAGCGGAGCAGCAACGGCAATGACGCCCGGCGTGTGGTTGTACGTTGCGCTCGCCGCCATCGGCGGCCTCGCGATCGGTCTGTTGCTCGGCCTTTGGCGCGCGATGGCGCTGACGCGCGATGTGGCGCTCAAGGACGCGGAGCTGCGCAGCCGAGCAGCCGCCGATGTCGAGCGCGAGCAGGTGGTACAGCTCGCGGCCGAGCGCCTCGGCGCGGCGTTCGATCAGTTGGCCGACCGGAAGTTTCAGAGCCACTCGGAGACGTTCCTGAAGCTCGCGCGCGAAACACTGAGCGTTCAGACCGAGCGCGCCAAGGGCGATCTCACCGCGCGCGAGCAAGCGATCGACAATCTCGTCGCGCCGATACGTGAATCGCTGGCGCGTGCCGAGCGTCAGATGCTCGAGCTCGACAAATCGAGGAGCGAGACGCACGGCAGCATCAGCAAGCAGCTCGAGGCGCTCGCGGCAAGCCAGCAGGCGCTCTCGGCCGAGACGCGCAACCTCGTGAGCGCGCTACGCAGGCCGGAGGTCCGCGGCCAATGGGGCGAGATCACGCTGCGCCGTCTCGTCGAGCTCGCGGGTATGGTCGAGCATTGCGACTTCGTGAGCCAAAGCCACCAACCGACCGAGAACGGCGCCATTCGGCCCGACCTCGTGATTCACTTGCCCGAGGAGCGCGACCTCGTCGTCGACGTGAAAACCCCGCTCGACGCCTATCTGGAAGCGACGGAAGCTCCGAGCGACGCCGAGCGGCGAGCGGCACTCGAGCGGCACGCGACGATCGTGGCAGGCCGCATTCGCGAGCTCGCGGGCAAAGCGTATTGGAGCCAGTTCGAGCGCAGCCCCGAGTTCGTGATCCTGTTCATTCCGGGGGATCAATTCCTGAGCGCGGCATTGGCCGAACGTCCTGCGCTTCTCGATGACGCGCTGCGCCAGAACATCATTCTCGCAACCCCGACGAGCCTCGTCGCGCTGTTGAAAGCCGTCGCCTACGGCTGGCAGCAGACCGCGCTCGCGCAAAACGCCACGGAAATCCGCACCTCGGCCCTGCAGCTCTACGAGCGCCTCGCGACGTTTGCGAGCCATCTTGGGGTAGTCGGCAAGTCGCTCGGCGATAGCGTGCGTGCGTTCAACGCGAGCGTCGGCTCGCTCGAACGCATGGTGTTGCCGAGCGCGCGGCGCTTCACGGATCTCGGCGTGCAGCCGCGGCAGCGCCTCGTGCCGCCGAAGTCGATCGAAGAGATCACGCGTGACGTCGCCGGAGTGGACTCCCCGACAGAGGCAGCGCCGAGCCCCCTCGACAACCCGCACTGAGCCCATGACCGACACAGCGAACAGCGAAGACTGGCTGCACTACCGTGCGGCACCGGCGGACCTCGAGGGGCGAGTCATCATGGTCACCGGCACGACGTCGGGCATCGGCCGCGCCGTCGCGCGCGAGCTCGTCGTCGGCGGCGCAACCGTCATCCTTCACGGGCGCAACGAGAAGGCGCTCGAGGCTTTGTACCAGGAACTCAAGCCGCTCGGGCCCGAGCCTTCCGTGGCGCAGGTCGATTTCGAGCGCGCACAGGGCCCGCAGTATCAGGAGCTCACGAGCGAGATCGAGTCGCGCTACGGGCGGCTCGACGGACTGCTGCACAACGCGGCGATACTCGGCGATCGGAGCCCCATCGAGCACTACGACATCGGACTGTGGCAGCGTGTGCTGCTCGTCGATCTCACGGCGCCGTTCATCTTGACGCGCTGCCTGCTGCCTCTGCTGCGCAACTCGAGCGACGCCTCGGTTGTCTTCACGACAAGCAGCGTCGGCCGTCGCGGCCGCGCGTTCTGGGGCGCGTATGCGGCCGCGAAAGCCGGCATCGAGAATATGGCGGAGACGTTGGCCGACGAGCTCGAGAACACGGCCATTCGCGTCAACCTGATCAACCCCGGCGGCACGCGGACGAAGATGCGGGCGCGCGCATATCCGGCTGAGAACCGCGAGTCGCTGCCTGCCCCGGAGAGCGTCGTGCCGCCGCACTTGTACCTGCTCGGCGGCGCGAGCCGAACCGTTCGCGGTCGGCGCTTCGATATTCGCGAAGCGAGCGCCTTGCCGTTCTAGCGCGTGCGGCTCTCGACCGTTGCGCGCAACTGCGCGACGAGCTCGGGCCGGGCCTCGCCGACGGGACCGTAGATCTGCACGAGGTCGTCGCGCGTGAGGTAGTCGGGATGATGGATCTCGACGAGCGCCGCATACTCGATCGTGCGCCCGCCTTTGACGACGTCGAGCACGTAGACGTGCTCGGCCAGCGAAGCTCCGACGTCGACGCGCATCAACGAGGCCAATCCCGGCGGCGCCGGCCGCACGCCATAGCTCAAGTGGGTCTTGCGGACCTCCCAGCCCTGCGCGGCGAATACCGCGCCGATCGATCCGCCCGCCACGATCGCAGCGTGCTCGGTGCTGACGGCCGAATCGATTTGCGCCGGGAACCTCACGACAGCAAAGGTCCGGCACGTTTTCCCGTCCGCCGAGGTGCTGTAGAGGTTCGATACGCGCACCTGCCCGTCCTGCTCGAGCACCTCGATGCCGTAGCTGCCGAACGCCGCGGCAATGCGCTCGCTGTTCAACAGCTCCCGGGCCGGAGGCTGGGCGACGGCCGGAACCGCGGCCATGAGCCCAATCGCGACAATATATAGATGTGTGGCCCAGCTACGGAGGCCGTTTTCGGGGATCCGGGACCTGCGCTGACGAGCGGTGTGCATCGTTGGAATACCTAGCCCCGGACGTGTGGCTGGAGAAACCTTAATTCGGCCGTGCCAATCAAAAAACGCTGCGGTATATACTAATTTCGAAAGCGACCGTTCATCGAGCCTGAGGGGCGCATTGCCCAGATTCCTCCTTAAACGGTACAGCGCAACCAACTCTGGAGGTCTCGTGGGCAAGAAACTCTACGTCGGCAATCTACCGTTCTCGGCGACGGAAGAAGACATCTCGTCGAAGTTCTCGGCGTGCGGCACGGTCGAATCAGCAAAGCTGATCACCGATCGCGATACCGGCCGCAGCAAAGGCTTCGGCTTCGTCGAAATGAGCAGCGACTCCGAAGCGCAAGCGGCGATCGATAAGCTCAACGGTCAGGACTTCGGCGGTCGACCGATGACCGTCAACGAAGCGCGGCCGCAGCAGAAGAAAGGACCGCGTCCTGGCGGTGGCGGCGGCTACGGTGGTGGCGGCGGCTACGGCGGCGGCGGTGGCCGCGGCGGCGGCGGTGGCGGCTACGGCGGTGGCGGCGGCTACGGCGGCGGTGGCTACGGCAACCGACGCTAACCGCGAGCGACAGTAGGAACCAAAAGGACGCGGGCACTCCTCGGAGCTGCCCGCGTTTCTTTTTTTGCGTCAGGGTTGCACGTTGCGCTGCGTTCGAGTCAGCAGTGCAAGGCCCATGAGGATCAACAGCATGCCGGCGCCCTCCGCGGTGCTCGGTTGCTCGCCGAGCTGAATCCACGCCGCGATGACCCCCACGATCGGCACGGCCAACGCGTTCAAGCCGCTGATCGTGGCGGGTAGCCGCTGCAGGATGTAGAGCCACAGCAGCGTCGCGATCGCCATTCCGCCGATCGCGTTGTAAGCCAGAGCGCCGATGAAGTAGCTGCTCCACACGATCGGGCGTTCGTCGGTCAGCCAGGCGATGACGACGAGCGGGACCATGCCGAAGACCATTTGCCACGCCGTCACGGACAGCAGGTCGTTGCGGCCCTCTACGGGCATTTTCTTGAACACGATGACGCTGACCGCCCACGAGATGCCCGCACCCAACGCGAGCAAGCTGCTCGTGAGATCCGCGGAGCCCGTCCAGAGCTCGAGGACGAGCACGAGCCCGAGCAGGATCAACCCGGCGGCCGGCCACTGCCAGCCTCGCAAGCGGTCCGGCAAGAACGGCCAACCGAAGACGATGACCCAGAACGGCATCGTGTAGCCCAGCACGGCACTCTTGCCGGCGGGCCCGATATTGAGGGCCCACGAGATCAAGCCGACGAACCCGGCCGTCTGAAAGAGCCCGAGGAATAACGTCTTCACGACGTGCTTGGGTTTCCACGGGGCGCCCACGGCCCACAGGACGCCGAACAGCAGCATGGCGCCGAGAACGCCGCGCATCGCGGCGAAGTCCATCGGGCCGACATATTTCATCGCTACCTTCATGACGACCCAGTTGTAGCCCCAGATCAATGCAAGAAGGCCGAGTGCAATGAGGGGGCCGGCGCTCGTCGGCCGCGCCGGTGTCGAGGAAGCGGAGGTATTCATCGGCCGCTACTGTACCTGCTTGGACTATCTATATTCGATGACGCACGTTGCCGCCGGCAGCCCCGGCACTTATCGTGGCCGCTCGCACACGGAGAGATCGGATGACGACGAAGACCGCGACACTGTCGCGCCGCACGACTTTGCTTGCCGGCATCGGGCTTGCGCTTAGCGCCGCCGGCACGCGCGCCTTTGCTCAGCAAACTAGCGACGCCCGCATTCCCGAGAGCGAGAAATATTGGGCCGACCTGGGGGTCGCACTGAGCGGCAAGACTGTGCTCGTCACCGGCTCGACGGACGGCCTCGGTAAGGAAGTCGCGCGCCAGCTCGGCGCGCTCGGCGCCTTCGTGATCGTGCACGGCCGCAATCCCGAGCGCGGCGAAGAAGTCGTTCGCGCGATCCGGGCCGCCGGGCACGGCGACGCGGCGTTTCACCGCGCCGATCTTGCGTCGCTGACCGGTGTCGCCGCATTCGCCGAGAAGATACTCGAGACCTACGACCGGCTCGACATTCTCGTCAACAACGCCGCAGCCGTGAGCGGGGCCGAGCGGCAAACGAGCGCGGACGGCTACGAGCTGGCGTTCGCCGTGAACTATCTATCGCACTTCTTGCTGACGTACCGGCTCTTGCCGTTGCTCGAAGCAAGCGCGCCCGCACGCATCGTGAACGTGTCGTCGATGGGACAGACGCCGATCGACTTCTCGGACGTCATGATGGAGCACAGCTATAACCCCGGCGACGCGTACCGCCGCAGCAAGCTCGCGCAGATCATGTTCACGATCGATCTTGCGAAGGAACTCGATGCCGCGCACGTGACCGTGAACAGCCTGCACCCGGCACGCTCGATGAACACGGCGCGCGTCATCAACGGCGGATTCCAGCCGATGAGCACCGTCGAAGAAGGCGCCGAGGCGACGATGCAGCTCGCCGTGTCACCGGCGCTCGCAGGGCGCAGCGGCCTGTACTTCAACGGCCTCAGCGAAGCGCAAGCGAACCCGCAGGCATACGACACGGCCGCGCGAGCGCAACTCCGCGCGCTGAGCCTGTCGCTGACGGGCGTCGCGCACAAGAGCTGACGCTATTCCGCCCGAGCGGCCGGCTCGGGTATCAGCCCCCGCTCCTTCATGAATTGCCAGCGGAACTCCGCGGCTTCGTGCTCGACGGCCTCATAGTCGCGCAGGTAGCGCAGCGCGAAGCCGTCGACGCCCCACTCCGTGAATTGCATGACGTGCTTCAGCTCGTGAGCCCAGAGCTTCGGATCCTCGAGGGCAGCGCGGCGCTCTTGGAACACGATGACGTCGTCGAGCGTGACGGCCGGCACGTGTCCGAATCGGATCAAGCTCTGCGGCATCGACAGGTCGCTCGCGCCCTCTCGCCAACGAACGCGCGCGAGGATCGGCTCCGGAACATACCCCGCGAGCGCGGCGCGGATCGCAGCGGGCACGGGCTCGACGCCCTCTGCCCTCGCCGCATCGCGCTCGGCGGCGATCCAGCTCGCGAGCAGCGGGGCCAGCGTGTCGATCGAGAAAGAGCTCTGCGGCGGCGGCCGCTCGGCTTGGCCCTGAGCCACTAGGCCGGCCGCCGTCACTAGCGCGAACAGCAGCCCGAGCACTCGCACGGCCCGCGTCAGTCCTTACCGACGTACGCGTCGGCTTCGATCTCGATGAGCATCTCCGGCGAGATCAGCTTCGAGACTTCAACCATCGTCGTGGCGGGCCGGATCGAACCGAAGAACTCACCGTGCGCTTTGCCGGCAAGCTCCCACTCGCCGATATTGACGAGGAACAAGCGAGTTCTCACGACGTCGCTCATCTTGGCGCCGGCCTTCTCGAGCGCGCTTTCGATATTGCGCAGGCATTGCTTCGTCTGTGCAGCCAAGTCGCCGACGCCGACGATTTGTCCATCTGCACCGCCAGCCGTCGTTCCGGAGACGTGAACGTACGAACCAACCCGCACGGCCCGCGAATAGCCGATGATCGGCTCCCATTTCGATCCCGACGAAAAATTCTTCCGCGTCATCATCCTTGTCCTTCGTGGTTATTCCGCGGCAGCGTCGAGCAGCCGCTTTCGATTCTCGAGCAACAGCGCGCGCACGCTCTTCGCCGGGCGCCCCGTGAGGTCGCTGACCGCGGTGCTCGGCTCTCGCAGATACGGTGAGTCGAGCTCGGCGGCAAACGAAATCGTGCCGTTGATCGCGGCTTCCGGCGTGCCGGATTGCGCAAGACGCGCGCGGTAATCCGCTTCGCTGAGCGCGACGAGCTCGACACGCTTCCCGCTGATCTCGCTCGCGAGCGCGACGAGCTCGCGCGGCCCGACCGCGTCCGGCCCCGTGATGCTGTAGGCGCGGTTTTCGTGCCCGGGCGTGGCAAGCACGGCAGCCGCGGCCGCCGCGCAGTCCTCGCGCGTGACGTACGCGACGCGAGCGTCGGGCGTGTGCGTCACGAGCTCGCCGTCGCGCACGATCTGAACGGCTTGGTCGACGAGCCCGTTCGCGTAGATCTGGTTGCGCAGCATCGTCCACGCGACGCCGCTATCCTGCAGGATGCGCTCGGTCCGTCGATGGTCGACTGCGATCGTCGATTTATCGTTCAAATCGGCGTTCACGTACGACGTGTACGCGATCTGCTTGACGCCGGCGCGCACGGCGGCGTCGATGGCGGCCTTGTGCAGCTCTGGGCGGCTCCCGCCACCGCCGTTGATGCTGATCAGCAGCATGCGAGTGCCGCCGCGATACGCGGCCTCGAGCGATTCCGGCTCGCTGAAATCGCCGAAGCGCACGCTCGCGCCCCGCTTCGCATACGCCTGCAGGTGCTCCGTGCCGGGCGTGCGGCTTACGAGAATCAGGTTCTCGGGAGCGACCTTGCGATCGAGCAGCTCCTCGATCACGAGACTGCCAAGCTGGCCCGACGCGCCCGAGACGATGATCTTGTCCTGCGCGAAGACCGCCAACGGGCTCGCAAGCAGCACTAACCAAGCAACAAGCCGTGTCATGTGTGTCGTTCCCTTCTCAGTCCGCTCGGGCCTTGCGTCGCGGCGCGGCTCCGACGAGGGCGTAGAGCGCTTTGGTTTCAGCCGGCGACAGCGGCCGGCTTGCGCCGCGATAGAGCTCGCCGAGCTCCACGATGCCGTAGCGCACGCGAATCACGCGGCTCACGGCAAGGCCGACGGCGGCGAGCATCGGGCGTAGATCTCGATGTCGCGCCTCGCGCAATGTCACGTGATGCCAGGCGTTGCTGCCGCTGCCTTTGCCCGCTTCGATCTTCTCGATCTTCGCGATACCCGTGTCGAGCTCGATGCCGCTCTCGAGCTGGTGCAGCTGCGAGTCCGACGGCTCGCCGAGCAAGCGAACGGCGTACTCGCGCTCGACGACGGTGCTGGGATGCATGAGCCGGCTAGCAAGCTCGCCGTCCGTCGTGAGCACCGCGAGCCCCGAAGTGTTGCGGTCGAGCGGGCTCACGTCGATCCAACGCCCATGGCGCGGCCTCGGGAGATCGCGCGCCGCCTTGTCTTCCTCGGCGCCGCGGGTCGCACCCGGTTTGTAATAAGCCAGAAAGTCGTCGTTCGGCGGACGCGCCAGCTTCGCCGCGCTCAACCGGATCGGTTTGCCGTCGAAGCACACGCGCTCCCGCCCCTGAAGCTGCTCGCCGACTTTGGCGACGCGCCCATCGACCGTGATGCGGCCTTCGGCGACCCAACGCTCGATCGAGCGCCGGGAGCCCAACCCCGCATTGGCGAGGACTTTGTGGATACGCTCCGCCACTTGAGCAACGCCGAGCGCGGAGCTACTGATCGTCCTCGGTCGCTCGCAACGGGATGACGTCCGCTGATTGCACCTCGGTGTCGTCGGCCTCGTCCGAGCCGCCCTTCGCGCCGGCTGCGTCGTCCTCGACATCGCTCGCGTCGACGAGATCGGGGCTTGCGAGCTCCGAGTCGTCATCTGCGTCGTCATCGTCGTCGCTCGGGTCATCGGCCATTTCGAGCGCAGCCGAGATCGGCGTGACGGTCGCGATCGACCCTCGCTCGTCGTCGCCGCCTTGCGCGAGCACCGCCTCCACGCCGCGCGCGTCGGCCTCGAGCGATTCCAAGAGGTCCGTCTGGGGGCTCAACTCGGGCAGGCCGTCTTTGATCTCGGCGAGCGTCGGCAGCTCTTCGAGCTTCTTCAAGCCGAAGTAGTCGAGGAAATCCTTCGTCGTGCCGAACATCGCGGGCTTGCCGGGCACGTCGCGGTGGCCCACGACGCGGATCCAGTTTCGCTCGAGAAGCGTGCGAACGATGTTCGTGCTGACGACGACGCCGCGCACCTCTTCGATCTCGGCGCGCGTGATCGGCTGCCGATACGCGACTAGCGCGAGCGTCTCGAGCAGCGCGCGCGTGTAGCGCGGTGCGCGCTCCTCCCACAGCGGCTGCAGCCAGTCCGTCATGTTGCGCTTGATCTGAACGCGGTAGCCCGTCGAGACCTCTTTGACTTCGATGCCGCGGCCTTCGTAGTCGCTTGCGAGCGCATCGAGGACGCGCTTCAGAGTCGTGCGATCGGGACCGTCGCCTTTCGCGGCGAAGATGTCTCCAATCTGATCGAGTGTCAGAGGCCGCCCGGCTGCGAGCAGCGCCGCTTCGACTACGTGCTTGATCTCGGTTTCATCCATTGTATTGATCGTCCGTGCCGCTCACGTGAATGCGGTCTTCGCTGACTTCATTGGGACCAGGGCCTGTTTGCGCGGCTCGAATGTGGATGGGCCCGAAGGCCTCCGCCTGCACGATGTCGACGAGTGACTCTTTGACGAGCTCGAGGATCGCAAGGAACGTCACGGTCACACCCATACGCCCCTCGGTCGGGTCGAACAGACGCTGAAAATCGACGTAGCGCTCCGTTTGAAGCGTCACGAGCACCATCGACATCCGCTCGCGCACGGACAACGGCTCTCGCCGCACGTGGTGATGGGCGAACATCGTCGAGCGGTCGAGCGCTTCCTTGAAGACGATCAGCAGCTCTTTCAGCGTGATGTCGGGCAGCTTCGTCACGACCGGGCGCTCGCCGGCGTCGACGCTCGCCTGCAGAACGTCGCGCTCGAGGCGCTCCAGCGCGTCGAGGTCGCCCGCAGCTCTTTTGAAACGCTCGTACTCCTGGAGCCGCCGCACGAGCTCCGCCCGCGGATCGTCTTCCTCTTCCTCTCCGTCGGCGGAGCGCGGCAGCAACATGCGCGACTTGATCTCGGCCAGCGTGGCGGCCATGACGAGGTACTCGCCGGCGAGCTCGAAGTGCATTTCCTTCATGAGCTCGATGTACTGCACGTACTGGCGCGAAATCTCGGCGATCGGAATGTCGAGGATTTCGAGGTTCTGCCTGCGAATCAGGTAAAGCAGCAGATCGAGCGGACCCTCGAACGCCTCGAGGAAAACCTCGAGCGCGTACGGCGGGATGTAGAGGTCGCGCGGCAGCTCGGTGATCGGCTCGCCTGCCACGACGGCGAACGGCATTTCCGTTTGAGCCGGAGCGCCGGACTCGGCCACGATCGGCGGCGGCACGGCCGGCACCAGACGCAGGTTCGGCTTGCCTGGTTTAGCGGCTTCTTCGGTCAAATCAGGTCCCGAATGGCTGAGTAAAAGAAGTCCATGAAAAAGCGCATGCCGGGCTCCAGCACGGTCCACAGGATCGCGAGCGGAGGCAGCATCAAGAGAAGCACGATGATAAGGCCAAACGGCTCGAGTCGGTGGATGAACTCTGCGCCGCGCGGCGGCAAGAGCCCGGCGAGCACCTTGCTACCGTCGAGCGGCGGAATCGGAAGAAGGTTAAAAACCATCAGCAAGCAGTTGAAATATATTCCTGCCGTGCAGACGTTGATGATCCAATCGTTTTGCGGAGCTCCGGCCATGACCGCGTTGGAGCCGAGCAAGACTGCCGCGACGTAGACGAGAGTCCAAGCGGTCGCCATCACGAAGTTGGCTCCCGGCCCGGCAGCCGCCACAAGCACCATGTCGCGCTTCGGGTTGCGGAGATTGCTGTACTGCACGGGCACGGGCTTGGCCCACCCGAAATACCACTGAAAATTTGTCAGCAAGGCGAGGCCCAGTGGCACGACGATGGTCCCGATGGGGTCCACGTGCTTGAGCGGGTTCAGGGACAGCCGGCCGAGCTTCTCGGCCGTTGGGTCGCCGAGCTGTTTTGCCGCCCAGCCGTGTGCGACTTCGTGGAGCGTGATCGCTAGTACCACCGGGATCGCAAGAATCCGGGCGACTTCGAGAAACGCATTGAGGTCGAACATCGCGGCATTATACGTAGTCGCGGTCCGCGGTCAGCCTCCGAATGCGGTGACGTCGCCCTTCCCTTTCCGCACGACCGCCACGTCGCCTCCGCTCAAGTCGAGAACCGACGTAGGCTCGATACCGCACGCGCCGCCATCGATGATCGCATCGACGTGGCGCTCGAGCCGATCGCGAATTTCCTCCGGATCGGTGAGCGGTAGAGGCTCGTTCGGCAGCAGCAACGTCGAGCTCATGAGCGGCTCGCCAAGCGCCGAGAGCAAGGCCTGTGCAATGGTGTGATCGGGAATGCGGATCCCAATCGAGCGCCGCTTCGGATCCTGCAACCGCTTCGGCAACTGATGCGTTGCGCGAAGAACGAACGTGTATGGTCCCGGCGTCAACGCCTTGAGCTGACGATAGGCCCAGTTCTCGACGCGCGCATACGTAGCGATATCGGACAAGTCTCGGCACGCGAGCGTGAAGTCGTGATCGCGCTCGATACCGCGAAGGTGTCGCACGCGCTCGAGAGCCGCTTTGTCGCCGACGTGCCAACCAAACGCATAACTCGAGTCCGTGGGATAGACGATGACGCCTCCGCCGCGAATGATCTCGGCCGCGCGATTCAGCAGCCGAAGCTGCGGATTGATCGGATGAACTTTGAAGTACTGGCTCACCCCGCTATCTTAGGCCTGCTTTGGGGCGGCGGCTAAGCGGCGTTAAGATGCCTGCAGGAAAAGGACCGCCCCAACATGCAGCTTCTGTTCGACTTCATCCCTCTCATCGCATTCTTCGTCGCCTACCTGCTCTTCGGCCTGTACGTGGCGACGGCCGTGATCATCGTCGCGGTCGCTCTGCAGATCGCGTATCAGTGGTTCCGCCACGGCAAGGTCAACAAGATGCTGTTGATCTCCGGCGTCCTCGTCGCCGTTTTCGGCGGCATTACCCTCGTGCTACGCAACCCGTTGTTCATTCAATGGAAGGTCACCGTCGTCAACTGGTTGTTCGCGGCTGCGTTCCTTGGGAGCCAACTCTTCGGCCAGAAGACCTTCACCGAGCGGCTCATGGGCCACGCCGTGGAGCTGGCACCGGCCGTATGGCGCCAACTGAACACTCTATGGGTGATCAATTTCGCGGTGATCGGCGCGTTGAACCTCTACGTCATGTACAACTACGACGAGCAGACCTGGGTCTACTTCAAGACGTGGGGCATGATCGGCTTGTCGGTGCTCATGGCGGTTGGACAAGCGCTCTGGATCTCGTCGCGTGCGACGGATCAAGGCGCCGATGGCGGCCGTGGCAACTGATCCTTGCGTCCACCCATGACGGCCGAACGCGTGGCGTTGATTCGAAGCCGCCTCCAAGCGGCTTTCGAGCCCGAAGAGCTCGACATCGTGGACGATAGCCGCCGGCACGCCGGCCACGCTGGCGCGCGCGACGGGCGTGGGCACTTTCAAGTCCGCATTCGTTCGCGCCGGTTCGCCGGCAAGAAGACAGTCGAACGCCACCGGATGGTTTATGCTGCTTTGGGCTCCCTAATGCAGACCGACATCCACGCGTTGGGGCTCGTGGCCCAGAGTCCCGACGACACAACGGACACGAACACCACACGATGAGAATCCTCGGATTACCCATTGCAGTTTCATTGCTGGCGATCTGCGCGTGCACGCGCGACGCTTCCAACTCAGACGATGAGGCGCTGGGGGCATCGCGCGTTGCGTTGGTGAACAACCAGCCGCTGCCTGAATCGGTGCTGCGCATCTATGCCCTCGCAACCGAACGCCAGAATCTCGAAGACCTGAGCGCGGCAGATCGCGAACGCATGCTCAATGACGTGATTGGGCTCGAGCTACTGGCGCAGCAAGCCGAGAAGGAAGGCCTCACGCGCTCGCGCACGTTGGCGGCACAGCTCGAATTGCAGCGGCTCCAATCCCTAGCGCGCGCGATGGCCGCCGACTACGTCAAGAAGAATCCGCCGACGGACGCCGATCTCCAAGCGCTCTACGAGGAGAACCTCCCGCGCTTGGCCAGCGAGCAGTACAAGGTGCGACACATCCTCGTGGAAACGCAGGCAGAAGCGGACCGCGTCATTGCCGAGCTCAACCAGGGATCGGACTTCGTAACCCTTGCGCAGGCGCGCGCAGACGGTCCCACAGGCCCGAATGGCGGCGCCCTCGGGTGGCTCACGCTTGATTCAATGCCGCCGACTTTCGCCGAGGCCGTGCGCGCCTTGGCCGTTGGCTCCCACTCGGCGCAGCCTGTCCAAACAGATGCCGGCTACCACGTGATCCTGCTCGAGGACACTCAGAGGCAAGAGCCGCCGGCGCTCGAGGACATTCGTAACGATCTGACCGCGGCGGCGGAGCGGAAGGTGTTGGATGACTACATCAAGACGCTGCGTGAGTCGGCTACGGTCAGCGTGGAGCCCTAGTCACTCGTCAGATATGAAGTGATAGACGCCAACGCCAGTTTTAATTCGTTTGTTGCCCTTGCGAGATGAATTTACGTTGTCTTGAGCGGATATCCAGTTGTTCAACTCAAGCAAAAACTTGTAGCCCTTGGCCCTCAAGAGAGCATCAAAAGCCGGCACCAAGTCTTCTCTAAGGCCATCATCAGCGAAAACAATTCGCTCAAACCGCCCCTTCCCGGGCTGCTTGTCCATGTTGTGTTCATAGGTGTTGACGAAATCCCGAACAACTTCGCCGAATCTGTGCAGAGCGTCCGGATGAAAATCTCTCGGAATGTAAACACGCACAAGAACTTTGAAAGCACCCGACGCCGTCTGCTCCACTGCGCCAACCCGGATCAATTCGTCCAGCATCGCGCGCGGTGCCATGTCTCCACTGTGTCGTCGTACGAGGCTAGCAAAGCTGGCTGAGGTCGGAGACTCAAACGGCAGCTCCATTGGCATTCCATACGGCCCGGTGAACGTAGGGTCGCTATGCCATCCCTCAAGCACGCGGATCACACGATTTAGGTTGCTGTCGAAATTGAGCGCGCCGCTCCGCAGTATTTCGTCCTGCTTCGCTACCTCCTTTCGCGTGAGGCCAGTCAGAATGGCAATGCGCGAGAGTGAGGTCTTTCGGTCAGGAAGATCGAAATCACGAGCTGCGACTTCAACGAATACGGTCTTTAGTAGCTCGGCGATCTCCCCATAAGAGATACCGCTCCGGATCAGAATCCTGACGAGCGGTTGCAGGAGCTTGCGATAGGCCGCGAGAAGGCCGAGTCGCACCGAATCTGTCATTCGCAGTCAACTCGGTATTGGCAGACACCGAGCAGTATGACACCTAGGACATTGCCGCGCGCGCCAGCAAGATTATGCAAGAGCGCCCTGGTTCTTCACCTGCGATTGGCGCTTGCCTCGACATCAGCTGAATCGGCAACAACGGCGACGCCACCACGCTCCGGGTCCGCGAGGAGCACGCCTAGTGCCGCGGGCTGAACACCGGCGGCTTCAACCACATCGCCTACAGAGACCGCGAAGGTCGGCTCGGAGGACAGTTGACTCGCGTAGTCGACGGACAACGCACCAATACTAAGCTTGCCCGTGCTCGGGTCGGTCGACGTGAGCGCACCTTTTACGCGGACCGTCGAGACACCGGCCACATACGGTAGGCCGGCCGCATAAACAACAGCCAGCCCGCCTTTGGTATTCGAACCCGCCACAACGTAATCGCCAATCGAGAAGTCCGCCGCGTCAGTTGCGGCCACACTGAACGGCTGGCCGCCCACCGTGAGAGTTGCGACTGCCCCGTCCGTCGAGATCGCATCCACCGGCCCCATGGCCGCCGTCGCGAAACCGGCACCAAACGCTGCCTGAACGCCCGCTGCTCGCACGTTGCTGCCGCTAAGTCCGCGACCGTTGCTACCGCTGAGCCCGCGACCGTTGCTGCCGCTGAGCCCACGCCCGTTGCTACCGCTGAGCCCACGCCCGTTGCTACCGCTGAGCCCACGCCCGTTGCTACC
>Ga0315912_10001197_pt1 | contig 33823 bp, 19 predicted proteins | sample VfabasoilMG_FD_204469 | JGI IMG/M metagenome (GOLD analysis project Ga0315912, IMG submission 204469) | Garden soil microbial communities collected in Santa Monica, California, United States - V. faba soil | ecosystem: Environmental > Terrestrial > Soil > Garden | place: USA: California... | reverse complement strand
GGTCGCTTTCACATACTCCCTTCGCTGAAACATAATAAAAAGTCGTATTGGTCAAAAAGGGTGTGGTAAAGGTTGTGCCCGTATCGAGGAGGTTTCCTCCTATGAATGCATCGTACCAGAAAATCGTATCGATAGCCGATGCCGTCAATACAAGTGATCCGGGACCGCACATGCTTGCATCGGTAACGACAGGCACTGCAGGTTTCGGGATATAATACCGGGAAGCATACAACGTATCGTTGGCATGGTTGTCGTCATAGGAATAGTTGGCATACATTTGGAAAAATACATCGCCGCCGCCCGTAGTATTCAACGTTGCCAAATACGTCAGGGTGTCGCTTTCACCCGGCTGAAGCGTTTGCAGGCGTACCTGGGTCAGGGTGGTCACCACGGCGCCTGTTACATTGGTTACGACGAGAAAACCTCCGGCCGCTACCGTTCCAATATTGGAAATAATGACAGATACAGGAATGACAATTCCGGAGCAGACGCTGTCGGGTACATCGACGAGGGCAGTAATGCTCAGGTCATGAATACCTGGCGAATATTCATCGGCTCCGATATCGGGAGTTGTCGCGTTTCTTGTTTCCCCGTCAATATCATCCGGAACATAACCGAGGGATTGCCCCAGGTTATCCATGGCGGCAGCGCTGGCATGAAGGTCCAGGGGCGAAACAAACTGAGGATTCAGGCTGACAGAATTATTGTCCTGGAACGTGGCTGTTTGCCAGTCGCTGAGCGTTGCTCTGTTAACGCCACCGTATATTCCGACATTGGCTCCTGTGGTAAACAGGTTGTTGTAATTGGAAAACAGGATTCCCGCCGTAGCGAGGTTCGTTAAATTGAATGCGGGGCCGCCGCCGGAATTCGCCAGAATGTTATTTTCAACAATGTTTCCTGTTCCCGTGCCATTAATAACAAGGCTGCTGTATCCGTTTCCGCTAATCAGCACGGAATTGTTCAGCAGGTTGATGTAACTGCCGGAAATCACTTTAATACCAGCCGTGTCGCCGGCAGAAAGGAAGTTGTTCGTAATCAGGGCAGGAAGGAGCGCCGTTCCCGAGCAAATATTCAGGTAGAGTCCTAAGCCGTGATTGGTAACCACGTTATTCTTCTGCACCTGTATATTTCCCTGCGTTCTGAAAAGGTAAATGCCGCTAAAATTTGTATTCGTAGTTACGGAAAGAATCCTGTTATTCTGGACAAGCGGATCCTTCTGGAAATTCAGGTGAATAGCCCGTGTCAATTGGTTAAGGAAACTATTATCCGCCACAATATTCAGCGATTCCGTATTGTTAGCCGTTGCGCCATTCAAATAAATGCCGTAGGAACCTCCCTGGAAAAAGTTGCCGGTGAACGTATTCATGGAGTCATTGAGAGCGGCAGTGGTCGAAAAAATGAGGGCGCCCTGCGTGCCTGTTCCAAGGGTTGCGCCGCCAAGAATACGGTTATGAAGAACCGAATTATGCGTGGCTCCATTGGTGAAGTCCAGCACATGCTGCAATACATTTGTTCCCGTGCGCTGCATGGTCATCCGGGATAGCGTAACATAATCGGCGCCGTTCAGGCGGATCAGGTAATCGTTCATTCCCATGGTGGCGGAAGCCTGGGTGAGAATGACGGAAGTGCTGTCGCCGTTTTCAGACTGGATCAGGATCGTATTCGTGGCGCTCGCTCCCGGAATGGCATTGATGATAACTTTGACAGTATCCACCATGGGACGGATGTTGATCTGCACAGGTCCGCAAACGCCGTATACATTCAAAGCGGCAACCGCATTTGCAATTCTTGCAAAATCAGGCGATGTGCCGCCCACGGTATAGCTTCCGCTCATCCTCACCATCAGGCCGTTTACGCTTGCTGTATCATTGTTATTCACGGTATCAGCCAGTCCGTTGGGGTTCGTAGTATAAGCAGTAATGGAATTCGTAGTGGCACCAGAAAAAGTAGTTGTTCCAAGCTGCACGGTATCTTCGGATCCTGAAAGAAGGGTATCCGCCCAAACAAACGGTACCTGAGCCACCCCGTTTACTGCCCACTCAATGGTTACGGAAGTCAGGGAATCCGTACCGTAGTTATGAACCACGGCCGTGACGTTCGTGCTTCCTGCGCAAATCGGACTTACCGGCTCAACGATTGCTGAGATGCCTGCATCGGTTTGGGCGTAAGCATTTGGACGAAAAGCAACTAAACAGAAGACTATTGCCAGGCAAAAAAGGAAAGAAAATTTAAGTGAAGCGTAGCGTGTATTCATGATGGGAGGTTTTGATTAGTTTATTGAAAGCAAAGACTGTCAAATATACAGTTTGGTTGGGTAGAAAGGATGAAAATTTCTTTCCACGGAGCCTGCCAAACCTCCTGGAAGGACCGGTGTTTTTCAATTTCACCGCTGATCCTTTTTGCCTACTTTTGCCGCCTACAAAAGAGGTCCTATGTTTGAAAATTTAAGCGATAAGCTCGAAAGGGCGTTTAAAATAGTTAAAGGCCAGGGCAAGATCACGGAGATCAATGTTGCCGAAACGCTGAAAGAGGTGCGCAAAGCGCTCCTGGATGCCGACGTCAACTTTAAGGTCGCCAAGCAATTTACCGATACGGTAAAAACCAAGGCCATGGGTCAGAATGTCCTTACGGCCGTTTCCCCGGGTCAGCTGATGATTAAAATCGCTCACAGCGAACTGGCTGAACTGATGGGAGGTCAAAAATCCGAACTGGATTTAAAGTCCAATCCGACCATTATCCTGATGTCCGGTTTACAGGGTTCAGGTAAGACGACCCTGAGTGGCAAGCTGGCGAATTTTTTAAAGTCTAAAAGACAAAAGCAACCCTTGCTGGTGGCTTGCGACGTATACCGTCCGGCCGCTATAGACCAGTTGAAAGTCCTGGGAGAGCAAATCGGAGTTCCCGTCTTTGCTGAACCCGGCAACACGGATCCTGTCGATATTGCCAAAAAAGCAATTGCTTTCGCGAAAGAAAACCACCACAACGTCATCATCATCGATACGGCCGGCCGCCTGGCTGTTGACGAAGCCATGATGAATGAAATTTCCGCGCTGAAGCAGTCCGTCAAGCCGCATGAAATTCTCTTTGTCGTCGATGCCATGACAGGACAGGATGCCGTGAATACGGCGAAAGCATTTAATGACAGGCTGGATTTTAACGGCGTGGTGCTGACGAAGCTTGACGGAGATACCCGCGGCGGTGCTGCGCTTTCCATTAAAACCGTTGTAAACAAACCCATTAAATTCGTCGGTACAGGGGAGAAGCTTGACGCCCTCGATGTATTTCATCCCGAACGGATGGCCGACCGTATCCTGGGCATGGGCGACATTGTGACGCTTGTGGAAAAAGCACAGGAACAGTTCGACGAAGTGGAAGCTGCCAGGCTGCAAAAAAAAATCGCCAAGAACCAGTTCAACTTCGATGATTTCCTGAAGCAGATCCAGCAGATCAAGAAGATGGGAAACATGAAGGACCTGATGGGAATGATACCCGGCGTGGGAAAGGCTTTGAAAGATGTGGATGTAAGCAATGACTCATTCAAACATATTGAAGCGATCATTAAATCCATGACGCTTGCGGAACGTGAAAATCCCGCCATCCTGAACGGCAACAGGCGGCAACGCATTGCCAAAGGCAGCGGCACGAATATCCAGGAAGTGAATAAGCTCTTGAAGCAATTCGAAGACATGCGCAAGATGATGAAGATGATGAGCAACCCGGCGAATGCGGCGAAGATGATGAGGCAAATGCCCGGGATGAGGAAATAGCCCGGGGTTTTAACCCTGCGGTCTGAGGGCAGAGGACGGAAGATTGAAGATAGAAGATAGAAGATAGAAGATAGTAGATAGAAGATAGTATTCCAGGATATCACAACGACAGATTCGTTAATTCGTATTGATTCGTAATTCGTTGGTTAGTTAATTCGTTGGTTCATGCAACTATTAGATGGCAGGAAAATATCCTCTGCAATTAAAGAGGAAATAAAGGCAGAGGTTGCGCACATGCTGTCTGCGGGAAAGCGCGCGCCCCACCTGGCAGCCATCCTGGTAGGGAACAACGGAGCTTCGGAAGCCTACGTAGCCAACAAAGTCAAATCCTGCAACGAAGTTGGTTTTTCATCTTCGCTTTTTCGGTTTGAAGATACCGTCAGTGAAAAAGAGCTGCTGTTTAAAATCGCAGAGGTCAACGAAAACCCGTTGATTGACGGGCTCATTGTTCAACTGCCGCTTCCTTCACATATTGAAGTCCGTAAAGTCACGGAAGCCATTCATCCGTCCAAGGATGTCGACGGTTTTCATCCGGTGAATGTAGGGCGCATGATGCAGAATATTCCCGGCTATATTCCGGCTACGCCGCTGGGAATTTTAATGATGCTGGAGCGGACTAAAATTCCAACGGAAGGAAAACGATGCGTAGTCCTGGGCCGCAGCAATATCGTGGGCATGCCCATGAGCATCCTGATGGGCCGCAACGGGTATCCCGGCAATTGCACCGTCACACTTTGTCACAGCAAATCCAAAAACCTGGAAGAGGTGACACGCGAAGCCGATATCCTCATTGCGGCATTGGGCAAGCCTCAGTTTGTCAAAGGAAATATGGTGAAGGAAGGCGCCGTCGTTGTCGACGTAGGTATTACCAGGCTGGAATCGAACGTTACAAAAAGCGGCTACAAATTATTCGGCGATGTGCAATTTGACGAAGTAGCTGAAAAAGCAAGCTATCTATCTCCGGTTCCTGGCGGAGTCGGCCTCATGACCATAGCAGGGTTGCTCAAGAATACGCTTAGTGCAGCCCGCCGCGAATTCAGGTATTGAACCAACGAATTACGAATTGAAAACGAATTAACGAATCTAAGCGCAAATTAAAGGTGTTCCTGTTCGTTAATTCATACTGATTCGTAATTTGTTGGTTATGCAAATTTTATGAATGGATCTCACTCAAATCATGCAATGGAACGCCTGCCTGTGATGGAACATTTTTATACCATCCAGGGAGAAGGATACAATACCGGTAAGCCTGCCTATTTCATCAGGCTGGGTGGCTGCGATGTGGGTTGTGTCTGGTGTGATGTAAAAGAATCCTGGGAGGCAGGGAAGCATGCGATGGAATCCGTTGCGCAAATCACGCATTGGGTTTTGGATAGCAAGGCAACGTATGCCGTCATTACCGGTGGTGAGCCGCTCATGTATGACCTGGCTGATTTAACGGGAAGCCTCAGGCGGCATGGGATAAAAGTTTTTTTGGAGACATCAGGCGCCTACCCGCTGAGCGGCCATTGGGACTGGATTTGTGTTTCTCCCAAAAAATTTAAACCTCCTGTGGAAGCTATTCTGAAAGAGGCCGATGAATTGAAAGTCATCGTATTTAATAAAAGTGATCTGGACTGGGGACTGCACTATGCGGCCAAAGCAGGCAAGGAATGCAAGCTGTTCCTTCAGCCTGAATACAGCGTTTCAGACAAGGTGCTGCCGTTTATTATTGATTTCGTAAAGGAGCATTCCGAATGGAGAATTTCACTCCAGACCCATAAGTTTATGCAAATTCCCTGAAATTTTAAAATGGCCTTATTTTTGTCTTCCGGTATCTGCCAAAATTTATGAAAAGAATATTCCCGCTTATACTTGTCCTGCTTTGCCTGGAAGCTACCGGTCAGAGAAGGGATGAGTACACGTCTAAAAATCCCAAAGCCATCCGTCTGCTGGAAACGGCATTTCAATTTTATGACTCCCGCATGGATACGAAGGCCCTGGACCAGATCCGGGAAGCGCTGCAGGCCGATTCCACTTTTGTAGAAGCCTACTTGTTGCGGGCCAACATTTACATGGCACAGCAAAAACAGAAAGAAGCCATAGAAGCCTATGAGCATTCGCTGCATTTTCTTCCGGATTTTTATCCGAATACCTACTTAACCCTGGGCGACCTGTATTACCTCCATGGAAATTACGCGCTTGCGAAAGGAGCCTATGAAAAGTTTCTTACTTACAAGTCAAACCCCATCCTGCAGCGGGAGGCCAAGGATGGCCTGGCCAACAGCGCCTTTGCCGACAGCGCCGTTAAAAATCCTGTCCCCTTTGTGCCGGTAAACCTCGGAGCGTCAATCAATACGGAGGCGAATGAAGTATTGCCTACGCTGACACTGGATGGAATGCGGCTTATGTTTACCCGCCAGGTCACCGTCTCCAATGAATATGGCAAGAAAAGCCGCCAGGAAGATTTTTACAGCAGCTTCTGGAAGCAGGATCAATGGACACCGGCCACACCCATTACCGAATTGAATACAAAAGGGGATGAAGGAGCTTCTTCGTTTTCCCCTGACGGAAGGTATATCTTCTTTGCGGGTTGCGAAGAAATCTATGGCTATCCCGAAGGCAGGGAAAAAGGGCTGGGGAAATGTGATATCTATATTTCAAAGAAAGTAGGTGATGTTTTTCAGCCGCCCAGGAATTTAGGCATCCCTGTCAATACCCCGGGCTATGAATCGCAGCCTTCGTTCTCTTCCGACGGCCGCACCTTGTATTTCATCCGCCAGATCAAAGAAAAGGACGGCCGCATCCAGCAGGATATTTATTATTCATCCATTAATGACAGCAGCAAATGGAGCGCTCCTGTGGCCTTGCCATCGAACATCAATACGGACAAGGATGAATTTTCCGCTTACATACATCCCGACAACCAGACTTTATATTTCGCATCGGCCGGACACCCGGGCATGGGCGGGCTGGACATTTTTGTCAGCCGCAAAAGAGCGGATGGCAGCTGGGGCGATCCGGTGAACCTGGGATATCCCATCAATACTTCCGGTGAGGAAAGCAGTTTCCTCGTAAGCCCGGACGGGAAGTTGGCCTATTTCGCATCCGACAGGAAGGAAGGTTATGGCGGACTGGATATTTATAAATTTGATCTTTATCCCCAAGCAAGGCCACAGCCGCTTACGTATATGAAAGGAAGGGTGCTGGATGGAAAAAACAAAAAGGCACTAGGGGCAAATTTTGAATTGATAGATCTCGAATCCGGTAAGACCATGATCCGGTCTTCTTCGGATGCCACGACCGGGGAATTTCTCGTTGCCCTTCCTGCCGGCATGAGTTATGCATTGAACGTTTCCTGCAAGGACTACCTTTTTTACTCTGAAAATTTTCAATTAAAAGATGCTGCATCCGCCGATAAGCCTTTTTTATTGGATGTGCTGATGTCACCCATGGCTGCAGGAGAGCGCATGGTCCTGAAGAATATCTTCTTTGCCACCGACTCCTTTAACCTGAAAAAGGAATCCAAAATAGAACTGGATAAGCTCGTTTCATTCCTAAAGGCGAATGCAGGGTTGAAAATTGAAATCTCCGGCCATACCGATAATGTCGGGGATAAAAAATACAACCAGGCCTTATCTGAAAAACGTGCCCGTTCCGTGGTAGATTACCTGCTAACCAACGGTGTAGATGCCGGTCGCCTGGCTTCGAAAGGTTTTGGAGATACTAAACCGGTGACCTCCAATTCAACGGAGCAGGGCAGGGCGGAGAATAGACGAACGGAATTTACGATCGTTTCCCTTTGATTTTCTATCTCTGTGCTTTCGTGCCTCTGTGGTAAAAAGGGATTAACCACAGAGACACAAAAGCACAGAGATCTTACACTTCTGCTTTGATCTTCAGGATCTCTTCGATGGCGCCCGTAACTTCCAGCATGTCATCTAGGGTCAATTCACCCATGTGAGCGATACGGAAAGTTTTGTCTTTTAAGTCACCGTAACCGTTGGAGATCTGCATTCCTTTTTTCGCCAGTTCTTTGTTCAGGTCACCGACATTGATGCCGCGTGTATTGGCAATACAGGTCACCGTCATGGATTCAAATCCCGGGCGGCAGAAAACTTTAAAATGGCGGTTGGCCCAGTCAATCATGAATTCAGCCATTTCCATGTGTCGCACGAAACGGTTTTCAATACCTTCCTTTTCAATCCGGTCAAGCTGGAAGTCCAGTGCGAACATGTGTGAAAGGGATGGCGTGGAAGAATACTGGTGGTCTTTCTTGTCGACATATTTAACCAGGTTTTTCAGGTCCAGGTAATATCCTTTATTTCCCACTTTCTCGAACCTGGCTTCTGCCTTCGGAGAAATGGATGCGATGGAAAGCCCCGGGGGAAGTGCCAACGCTTTTTGAGAGGACGTAATGCAGATATCGATACCCAGGCGGTCCACATCTACCTTCGCGCCGCCCAGGGAGCTGACCGTATCCACCAGCCAAACCACATCCGGATATTTCTGTATGATTTCTGCAATCCCATCAATGGGGTTCATGATGCCCGAAGAAGTTTCATTATGTGTTACTGTCACCGTATCGTACTTCCCGGTTTTGAGGTAACTGTCTACGGTTTGCGGCATCGTGGGTTGTCCGTCTTCCTCTTCATGGAGGTCGGCTTCAATCCCGTTCAGCTTCGCCAGCTCATGCCAGCGTTTGCCAAAGGCACCGACGGAAAAGACTATGGCACGTTTCGCCGTAGCACTTCGGATGGCGCCTTCCATCAGGCCCGTTCCGGAGGAAGTACTTAGCACGATCTTGTTCTTGGTGAACATCAGCTTGCACAATTTGTCACTGATGCCGCGCTGCAATTCAGAGGCGTCCTTGCTGCGGTGACCAATCATAGGCGTAGCCATTTTAGCCAGCACATCGGGGTGGACCATGGTTGGTCCGGGGATGAAGAGTTTCTTAAATTCCATGAGCGGGATGAAAAATTAGGCCGCAAATATACTAAACCAACGAATAACGAATTGGTTGCGAATTAACGAAGAAGTAATTATTATGAGCTTAGATTCGTTAATTCGTAATGATTCGTAATGCGTTGGTACTTATTGTGCTTCCGGAGGCTTCGGTACGTTCTTTTTGGGTTTCCAGTTGGTGCCGATATCGATGTCCTTTAATAGATTCCAGCGGCCTTTCTTAAACTCCAGGGCATCGTAGGTTCCATCCGGCCCCATAAATTGAGCCATGTTTCCTTCACCGCCGGGAATATTTGAGGGTACCGACAAGTGATCAAAAACAATCAGGTTTTCTTTTTCTTCAAAGCGCAGGGCCATGGATGCCGAAGCGGTATATTCGAAAATTACCCGTTGCTGGTAGGTCTTTCCCATTTTAAAATGCGGGTATCCGAAAAAGACTTTATCCTTGCTGAACCAGAGCACATCAATTACTTTTTTCGTGGTTCGCCTGTCGTTGCCTTTCCATCCCAGGAGGGTGTAATACAGCTTCCCTGATTTTTTCCGGGCTTCGATATGGTAATAGACCGCTCCATACCATGTGTTTTCCTTCAGCCGTGCCGACTGGGGATTTTGCAGGGTATCGCTCACATCAAAAAGTTCAACCAGGATAGCTGTGCCTTTCTTTTTGTCGAAACGCTGGAGGAAACCAAAGTAGGAGGTGTGTCCCTGGTCCGTTGACGGAACGATCCAGCTGGCTATGCGAAAAGTCTTATCGGGGGCGACAAGCAGGGAGATGGTCTTCAGGGAATCCGGAAGATTGACTTCCGGGGCGGCATTTTTTTCCAGGTATTCCTTCAGCAGTGACTTAAACGCTGCATTGGCATGCAGGCGGATGGAATCGCTTTCTCCTTTCTGCAGAAGGGTGGCCAGGCGGACCATTTCTTTTCCGGTATCCTGGGCCGTGGCGGAAAGACATGCCAGGATAAAAAACAGAAAAAGAAGGAGTCGTTGATACATCGCTTTGCTGCAAAAATAAAAAATCCGCCTGGCATAAGACCAGGCGGACACTGTCAATTTTATCGGTTCCGGGCTTAAACGTGCATCCGTTCCTTCTTCGCCGTAAGATCTTCCTTGCTTTCGCGAAAGTCGGGATCGTCAACGCAGCAGTCTACCGGGCAAACGGCCGCACATTGCGGTTCGTCGTGGAAGCCCACGCACTCCGTGCATTTATCCGTAACGATATAATAGAGGTCCATGGAAACGGGCGGTTGCGCCGCATCGGCATCTATTTCAGTGCCGTCCATCTTTTTAAACATTCCCTTCACTGTGGTGCCGTCGGAAAAACGCCATTCTGCACCTCCTTCATAAATTGCATTGTTTGGACATTCCGGTTCACAAGCGCCGCAATTGATACATTCTTCTGTAATTTTAATAGCCATAAACGATTCGTTTGAATATGATTTATCGTGTACAAAAATAGTTATTAATACTACAAATCAAAACCTTTGGTTTCGGTGGTTCTTGAATAATTCTGTTTCCATCTGCGAATACGAATTTACGCATCTGTTCAACACGATCTTTCTGTAAATCAATGGTTCACAACGGGTGAAAAGGTACAAGGGATGGTCCCGACATTTAATTCTAAATTTGCAGGCTCCAATGCATACAGAACAACGAATCCAGGCCTTCAGCAGGCTGGGTGATTATTTACGCCGCACCCTGGACAGTCATGATCATGCGGCTGTCCTGCCGCATGATTTGCAGGAATCCATTCAGAAGGCCTTCCAGCTGAATTCCTGGTTTACGCCGGGGGAAGTGCTGCATGCACTCAGGCAATGGGCTGTGCTCCTGGACGAAAAACATCTTGCCGGCTGGCTTGAAACCTATGGAAACAGGTTGAAAAAAGTAAACAGAAAAAACATCGGCCTGGTGAATGCCGGCAATATACCACTGGTAGGTTTTCATGATTTCATGACCGTACTATTAGCCGGACATGCCTACCAGGGGAAAAATGCTTCCGACGATAACATTCTTCTTCCTTTCCTGGCGCACAAACTGGCAGAACTGGAACCGGAATTCCGCAGTTCCATCCACTTTGTACCCCGGCTCAAAGATTTTGATGCCGTTATCGCTACGGGAAGCAACAATTCGGCGCGCTATTTCGAATACTACTTTGGTAAATACCCGCATGTCATCCGGAAAAACCGGAATGGCATAGCGTGGCTGGATGGAAAGGAAACTGAAGCGCAACTTGTGGCGCTTGGTGAGGATATATTCCGGTACTTCGGCCTCGGCTGCCGTAATGTATCGCACCTGTTGCTGCCTCGTGAATTCGACTTTTCCAAATTGTTCGGATCCCTGGAACTTTATGCCGATATCCGAAACCATAATAAGTACATTAATAATTACGACTATTATAAAGCGGTTCTTATCCTGAAGAAAATTCAGTTTTATGATAATGGATTTCTTATTTTGAAAAAGGACGATGCAGTAGGTACGCCGATTTCTATTCTGAATTACAGTGTTTACAACAGCGAGAAGGAAGCCAGGTCTATGCTGGCCTCGAATGCAGATAAAATACAATGTATTGTTTCGCATCATCATCTGCCTTTCGGCAGCACACAAAGCCCGGCATTGAACGACTATGCAGACGGGGTGGATACCATGGATTTCCTGTGTTCTTTGTAATGTGTTAATTAGCGGATTAGTTGATTCGTTGATTAGCAGATTAGATGATTCGCAGATTAGCTGATGAGAAATGCTTAGTGAATCTTAGTGCCTAGTGGTAAAAAATGTACTCCTTTGTCCTAACTTTTGAAATTAATTAATCGTTTTTAACTGTGAACCGTGAACCGTAAACCGTAAACCGTAAACCGTAAACTGCAAACTGCAAACTGCAAACTGCAAACTGCAAACTGCAAACTGCAAACTGCAAACTGCAAACTGTGAACTGTGAATCGTGAACTGTGAACCGTGAACTGTGAACCGTGAACTACTACTCCTATGAATTCCGAAGGATCCAAACCGCCGCGCCGTATTCGCTATAAAGGCACCCATCCGAAAACCTTCCGGGAGAAATACAAAGAGCACAATCCGGAACGGTATGGTGAGGAGCTGGAGAAGGCTTTGAAAAAGGGCCGCACCCCTGCGGGTATGCATCGTTCCATTTGTGTCGATGAAATCATAGAATTTCTTCATGTTCAGCCCGGGCAAACCGGGTTGGATGCTACCCTGGGCTATGGCGGTCATAGTGTGGAGATACTCAAACGCCTGGAACCGGGTGGCAAGCTCTATGCCCTGGATGTAGATCCGATTGAATTGCCAAAGACAAAGGAGCGGCTTGCCTTACTGGGTTACGGCGACGCTATTTTCCATCCATGGAAAATGAATTTTTCCGATATCGACCGTGTAGTGGCGGAATCCGGTCCGTTGCATTTTATTCTCGCTGACCTTGGACTTTCATCGATGCAAATTGATAATCCCGAAAGGGGATTTTTTTTAAAAGATGACGGGCCCCTGGACTTGCGATTGAACCCGCAAAGCGGAAAATCCGCCGCGAAAATGTTACAATCCGTTAAGCAGGAAAAGCTGGAAGAAATACTTGCGGAAAATGCCGACGAGCCGTATGCCGGTGTCATTGCGGAAGCGATCCTGGATGCCAGGGATCGTGGACAAAGTCCGGAGACAACCAATCAACTGAAAGATATTATTGCAGATGCCATGCGTTTTGTGGCTGAAAAGGATAGGGCAGACCTGGTAAAGAAAACCAGCCAGCGCGTCTTCCAGGCATTGCGCATTGAAGTGAACGATGAGTTTGGAGTGCTGGAAAAGTTTCTTTCAAAATTACCGGATGCATTGCTTCCCGGCGGAAGAGTAGCCATTCTTACTTTTCATTCGGGAGAAGACAGGCGCGTGAAAAAAGCTTTTCAATTGTATTTCCGCGAAGGTATTTTCAGTGAAGTAGCGCCCGAACCCATTCGGCCCTCTGCGGAAGAAATATACAATAATCCACGCGCGCGATCCGCAAAGTTAAGGTGGGGTATAGCCGGGCATAGCTGAAAGCAACGCCAACAATATCTATATCTAAAATTCCCGAATCTTTAAAAATAGCCAGCCGAAGCGTCAGCGAGGCGGAAGTGCTATCAAAATCTCAAATCACAAATCTCAAATCACAAATCTCAAATCTCAAATCTCAAATCTCAAATCTCAAATCTCAAATCTCAAATCTCAAATCTCAAATCACAAATCTCAAATCTCAAATCTCAAATCTCAAATCTCAAATCACAAATCTCAAATCTCAAATCTCAAATCACAAATCACAAATCTCAAATCTCAAATCTCAAATGCTCAAACCTTGTCCTTCGAAGCTTTAGCGAAGAAGGATTCTCAAATTAAACCTGGTAACTGCTTTCAATAATTTTTTTCACTTCGTCAAATCCTTTCGGGCCTTTGATGATGTAATCGGAAGCGCCCTTTTCTTTTGCAATCGTTCGAAAATCTTCTTTATCCGCCGAGGTGAACATGATGATGCGTGACTCCGGGCTAACCTCCTTGACCTTCGTCACCGCTTCAAGTCCCTGGTATTTTGTTACGATAGAACCTTCCAGGTAATAATCCATCAGGACAAGGTCCGGATGAATCTTATGAAATAAAATATCTCCAATGCAGGCTTCCGCTGACATATATCCTTTCACCGTAACATCTTTATACTGGCTTAAAAAATCCAGCATCATCGTCCGTGCATTTGAATCGTCTTCGACTACATAGATGGAATTTAATTTTTTCATAGGGCCTGTATTCGTTTTGCTGCCAAAAGTATGAAATCCCAGGAAATTTCAGATCATAGTAAAACTTTCGATGGAAGAAGATTTGACTCAGGACAAATTTAGCATTAAAGAAATTGTACGTTTAATCGAAAAATCACTCGAAAAATTGAAATCAAGAAGAGCGTAGCGGCTAATTTGATTCACGATCACTTTTTAAATTCATTTTCAAATCTCCAAATCTCCAAATCTCCAAATCTCCAAATCCCTATTTCACCAGCGTTACATGCCCGGTAAACTGGTGTTGCCGACCGCTGGAATCGCTTACACGAATGACATATTCATACACGCCCACCTGGCATTGTTCTCCATTGCCATAGTGCGTACCGTCCCATGGCTGGCTTTCGGACACGCTGTGATATATTTTTCCGCCCCAGCGATCGAGTATCCACATGTCGTAACCCGTCCAGCCTGTACCGAGCGCAATAAAACCGTCATTCGCCCCGTCGCCATTGGGTGTAAAGGCATTCGGAATGTATATGGTAAATCCTTCCGATACTTTCAGCCAGCCATACGTGATATCCTGGCAACCGAATTGCGTGGTGACCACCAGGGTGATCATAAATGTGCCGGTATCGTCATAGTGATGTATTGGATTTTCCAGGGAGGAATAGGTGCCGTCGCCGAAATCCCAGGCGTAGGTACTGGCACCCTGGCCTGTACTGGTAAATTCAATTTGATTCTCCAGGAGTTTCACGGCATGATCGGATTGTATAAAGGAAGCTACCGGGTTCGGATGCACGGAAATCATTCTGGGCTTTGTCAGTTGTCCCCTGCAGCCATGCGCAGAAGTAACCTGCAAAGAAACAGTATAGGTACCCGGGTTGGCATAGGTATGGGATGGGCTGGATCCGGTCTGTGATGTGCTGTCACCGAAATTCCAGAGGAAGGTGGCACCCGGACCTGCATTGGAAGCATCCTGGAACTGCACAGCGAGTGGGGAGCATCCTTGCATGGATTGAGGGGTGAAGGCGACAGCAGGAAGGGGATTGACCCTTAGCTGAACAAGATCACTGGCAGGAGGCGTTCCGCATCCGTCTGTTGCCGTCACCGTATAGGTTGTGGTCACGGAAGGCGTAACGGTGAGGGTATTTCCAAACGAGCCGTCATCCCATACATACGAATATACTCCGTTTCCCCCCGTGGCTACAGCGGACAGATGCGAAGTCATCCCTGCGCATAAATTGGAGTTGCCTGATGCTATGACATCCAGCGGCGGCAGTACAGTGACAAGGACTGCTTGTTGCGCTGTGCTGCATCCGTTCGCATCGGTGACGGTGACGCTGTAGGCTGTGGTGGATACCGGGTGGACATTTTGTGACGACGTAGTAATACCGTTATTCCACAGGAAGGAATATGGTGCTGTCCCGCCTGTGGCTCCAGAAGTAATACCTGTGCTTTGCCCGATACATAGGGTTGCACTGCCTGCCGCATTCAGCAATAAGGGTGAAGGCTGAGTCACCGTCGCTGTTGAAGTTTGCGTGCAGCCATGATCGTCAGTAACCAGGACTGAATAGGTTCCGGCAGCCAATTGGGATGCATGCGCCAGGCTACCACCGGACGGAGACCAGGCATATGTGTAAGGCGCTGTGCCTCCGCTGGCTGATACAGTTGCGCTTCCGTTCGAATTCCCATGGCACAGTGCGGGTGAGGCAATGGACGCAAGTGCAAGCGCAGCCGGTGCGGACACCGAAACGACGCTGTTCAATACACAACCGTGTGCATCGGATATGGCAACGCTGTAATTTCCTGCGGAAAGGTTTGCTGCGCTATTTCCTGTAGAACCTCCGGGTGACCAGAGGTAAGCATATGGCGCGGTTCCGCCCTGGACAGCCACGGAAGCAGAACCATCGGAAGAAAGGTGGCAGCGGGCTGAAACCATGGATGGAATCGCATTCAGGGCAGCCGGTTCAGATACCGCTATCGTATTAGTCTCCAGGCAACCATGCGCATCTGTTACCGTCACGGAATAATTGCCGGCAGCAATGTTGTTTGCGGCAGCGGCATTGCCACCCGTTCCTGCGGGAAGCCAGGCATAGGAATATCCGGAAGTTCCGCCTGTCACGGATACGGCGGCTGAACCGCTGGCGGCTCCATGGCATAAGGCCGGAGAAGATTGCATTTGGAGGTTCAATGCCTGGGGCTGATTCACAAAAACAGGCGCTGACCGGATACAACCGTTCGCATCGGTCACGGTTACCTGGTAATTTCCGGCCGGCAGATTTCCAACAATGGGTGTTGTTACTCCCGTAGGATTCCATTGGTATTGATAGGGTGACGTGCCTCCGGTCACCTGTACCTGGGCGCTGCCGTCTGAGGATCCGAAACAACGGGCATCGGATGCCGAAGGCAGAGCTGCCAGCAGGAGTGGCTGGGAAACAGACAGGTTGTCCGTTGCAATGCAACCGCGGGCATCGGTAACAGTCACGGTATAATTTCCCGCGGAAAGGTTGGAGGCTTGCGCGGCATTTCCTCCTGACGGCAGCCAGGCATATTGATAGGGTGCTGTGCCGTTTGTGACATTCACCACACCCGAACCGTTAGAACCACCAAAGCAGGAGACCGGTGATGTGACGGCAGTGGCTAAATCAGGGCCGGGAATATTGAGGACGATAATGGAAGCGTTTCCGTTGCAGCCATGGGCGTCGGTTACGATTACACTGTAGTTAGCCGCGGGGAGGCCTGTGGCTGTATTCAGGTTGCCGCCTGAAGGAATCCACTGGTAGGCATAGGGAGCAGTGCCGCCTCCTGCAACGACAGAAGCCGACCCGTTCGCATAACCGCAGAAAGAAGGCTGGCTTGCTGTTTGTAGCAGGACGGGAGCAGGTTGTGCAACCTGGATGGCTTGTGATTTCTGGCAGCCATGCGCATCCGTAACCAACACGGAATAATTTCCGGAACCCAGGTTCTGGGCGGAAGCGGCCGAACCTCCGGAAGGTGACCATGCATATAAATAATTCGGGGATCCTCCTGTTGCAAGGACATTCGCCGAACCGTTCCGCGCGCCATAACACAAGGCAGGCGAAGCGGCTAAGGCCAGGTTCAGTGCAGGCGGCTGATCCACAACGGCGGAAGATGTTTGTACACATCCCTGTGCATCCGTAACCGTAACCGTATAGTTTCCTGCTGCAAGACCGGAAGCTGCCGCTGCAGTTCCGGCCGACCCTGACCAGGAATATAAATAGGGTGATGTGCCCCCAGAAACTTGTACAAGTGTACTGCCGTTCGCTAAGCCAAAGCAGTTGGCCGGTTGTGCGGATGCTGTGGCGACGAGGAGTGTCGGTTGGGTGATGTCAACCTGGTCGACGGAGATACATCCGTTCGCATCGGTTACTGTAATGGAATAGCTGCCCGCTGCAAGCTGGCCGGCGGTCGGTGTGTTATTTCCGGAAGACCAGGCATAATTAAAAGGCGCCGTACCGCTGGCCACATTTACCGTGGCAGATGCATTGGCTCCGTTGAAGCAGGAAACATGATTGAGGACTCCGGCGGCAATCGTAGGTCCGCCAATATTCGATACGGACGAACTTGTCGTCGTAAGGCAGTTGTTCGCATCCATCACATCTACCTGGTAACCGCCTGCAGCAAGTCCGGAGATGGAAGCCGTCGTGCCTCCGTTGGACCATAAATACGTATAGGGTGAAGTACCGCCATTCGCCACGACAGCAGCCCCGCCGTTCGCGCTGCCACACGTAGAAGGTGTGGACGAAGGAGCCAGGTTCACGGGCGACGGTTCGGCAACTGTGACTGAATTAACGGACTGGCAACCGTGGGCATCCGTTACTGTGACGGAGTAATTTCCCATGGCAAGCAGGTTCGCCTGGCTTGTATTTCCGCCTGGAGAAGGAGGAAACCAGGCGTAGCTATACCCGGAGGTGCCACCATTCACGACGACGGATGCGGAACCTGTGGCTGTACCGTTGCAGGTGGCAGGTACGGAGCTCATGATGAGATCAAGGATTGCAGGTTGGCCGACAGTTGCCGATGCAAGTTGCGAACAACCCAGCGCATCCGTCACCAGGACGGAGAAGCTACCGGCCGGGAGATTATTGGCGATGGCATTTGTTCCGCCTGAAGACCATTGATAGGTATAAGGCGCCGTACCTCCCAGAGGATTTGCAACGGCGCTTCCATCGGAAGATCCGAAGCATCGTGCCGGCAACGATTGAGCGGATACGGCCAGGACATCCGGTTCTGAAATCTGAACATTGCCAACCGTGATGCAACCGTTTGCATCGGTGACCGTCACCGAATGATTTCCGGCGGCAAGCGAATTGGCTGTAGCTGTGATGGCTCCTGTGGGAAGCCATTGATAACTAAAAGGAGCGGATCCTCCGATAACCTGCACGGAGGCTGAACCGTTATCGCCACCGAAGCAGGAAACCTGTGAAAGGGGACTGGCGTTTACGGTGGGACCGCCGATATTGGCAATACTTGCAGTTGCGCTTTGCTGGCAACCGTTTCCATCCAGTACGGTAATGGTGTATGGCCCTGCTGAAAGATTCGCGGCAGTGGATGCGGCGCCTCCTGCAGGTGACCAGAGATACGAATAGGGCAGCGTTCCTCCATTCGCTACAGCCGCCGCCGATCCGTTGGCCATGCCGCATAAAGAAGGCTGGGCTCCTGCCTGTACCTGCAGCGCCGTGGGCTGCAGTACCGACACAGAATTCCCTGACGTACAACCGTGGGCATCGGTAACGTTAACCGTGTAAAGTCCCGCCGCAAGGTTATTGGCCAGGTTGCCGGATCCGCCCGCAGGCGTCCAAGCAAATAAATAACCGGAAGTTCCGCCGGTGACCGTTACGGAAGCAGACCCGTCGGAAGCTCCATTGCATAATGCAGGCGTGGCTGCCATGAGAAGGTTTAGCTGGTCAGGTTGGGTGATAAGGGTTGTTGCTACTTGCGTGCACCCCTGTCCATCGGTTACCGTTACGGAATAATTTCCCGCAACCAGGTTACTGATGGAAGCATTCGCAGGAGCCGCAGGAGTCCATGCATAGGAATAAGGCCCTGTACCGCCAGCCACGCTAACCGCTGCGGTTCCATCGGAAGATCCGAAACAAAGCGCATCGGTGGATGATGCGGATGCGACGAGGAGTGTGGGTTGCGCAATGGAAATGTTGCCGGATGAAACACAACCGTTGGCATCGGTGACGGTGATGTCATAATTGCCTGCCGCCAGGTTGGAAGCCAGGTTCGAGCTGCCTCCTGCAGGTGACCAGGAATAGGTAAAGGGCGCAGTGCCATTGATGACGCTCACAGAGGCTGAGCCGTTGGCGCCGTTATAACACGAAACGTCACTCACCAGGTTCGGCGTTGCCGTGGGTCCTCCAATGTTTGCAATGCCGGCGGCCGCGCTGTTCAGGCATCCGTTAGCATCCACGACCGTGACCCGGTAAGCGCCTGCAGGCAGGTTTGCTGCGGAAGAAGCGTTGCCTCCTGACGGAGACCAGGAATAATTGTAAGGCGCAATTCCGCCACTAACGGAAACATTTGCAGATCCGTTGGACTGGCCGCAAGTAGATGGCAGGGTAGCGGTAACAGGAACAATGGGCGCAGGTTGTGTAACGGTTACAGCACGGTTCGATGTGCATCCGTTGTTATCGGTGACGGTGACCGAATAGTTTCCTGCCGGAACGTTCAATTCAGAATAGGTGCTTCCGCCGGATGGAAACCAGGCATAGGAATATCCCGGCGTACCCCCGCTGGCTGTTACGTTTGCAGAGCCGCTGGCATCGCCGTTACATAAGGCCGGTGTGGAAGACATGGCAAGATTCAAAGCGGTCGGTTGATTGATTTGCGCCGATGTGGTTTGTGAACAACCGTTGTTATCCGTAACCACGACGGTATATAATCCTGCCGGCCTGTTGTTCAGGGTGGAAGCCGTCGCTCCGCCCGGTGTCCATGCATAGGTATAAGTAGGCGTACCGCCGGATGCGCTGACCGAAACGGTTCCGGTGGCGCCTCCGTTGCATAAGGCATCGGTAGCGGTTGCAGAAGCGGCTAATGCAGGAGGATCGGAGATGGTGATGTTCGCGGATGCGATGCAGCCGTTGGCATCCGTGATAAATACGGAATGCACGCCTGCGCCAAGTCCGTTAACCGTAGTATTCGTAGCGCCGGAAGGATTCCATAGTACGGAATACGGCGCTGAACCCGAGGCAATGCGCACGCGCGCCGACGCATCGTTGCCGCCGTTACAGGAAATTCCCGATAAGAGTGATGTCGTTACCGTAGGAGCTCCCATGTTTGAAACACCGGCCGTGGCATTTTCCTGGCATCCGTTCGCATCGGTAACGACAACTGTATAGGAACCGCCCGAAAGTCCTGTAGCATTTGAACCGGTACCGCCGGAAGGTGACCATGCATACGTGTAAGGCAACACGCCGCCCGTGGTGGCCGTCGTTACCGAACCGTTTGCTGTCCCGCATAGCGCAGGCTGCGGGGTGACCTGTAACAGGATAAGCTGGGGTTGGGATATCGTCACGGGAGCCGACGTGGTACACCCGTTTGCATCCGTGATATTCACACTATAATTGCCTGCGGATAAATTGGAAGCAATATCATTTGTTCCTCCTGAAGGTAACCAGGAAATACCGTAAGCAGCGGTGCCGCCGGAAATACTCACGGATGCAGAGCCGTTGTTCCCGCCATTGCAACTTACATTGGAGTAAGAAGAAATCGAAGCCTGGAGTTGCTGCGGCTGCAGGATCGTTAAGGGAGTTTGCGCCTGGCATCCATGCTGGTCCGTCACAGTGACGGTATAATTGCCGGCCGCCAATCCTGAAGCAGCGGAAGCGGAACCGCCGGAGGGTGACCATGCATAATTGTATGGTGCGGTACCCCCGGAAGCGGATACGGAAGAAGTTCCATTGGCTGCATTAAAACAACTGACATTGTTCAGGGTCAGGAGGGAAGATGCCAAAACAGGAGGTTGGGAAACTGTGAACGATGAATTCGCCACGCATCCGCGCGCATCGGTGACAGCGACTGTATAGGTTCCTGCGGAAAGCCCGGTTGCATTGCTGCCGGTGCCGCCGGAAGGAGACCATGCATAGGAATACGGAGCAGTTCCACCGGCCGGGGTTACACTGGCAGATCCATTGTTTGCGCCGTTGCACAGCGCTGCAGTACCTCCGGTTGGCGCAACCAGGACAGCGGGTTGCGTTACGGAAATACTCCGGGTTGACTGGCATCCGTTCGCGTCGGACACCGTAACGGAATAACTTCCTGACGTCAGGTTGAAAGCAGTGGGTCCTGTAGATACGGCAGGCGTCCATGCAAATGAATATCCGGGTGTGCCTCCTGCAGCGCTGATGGTGGCCGTACCGTTGTTATTCCCGTTACAGGAAACCGGTGTCGAAGCCATGGATGTCGCCAATGGAGCCGGTTGCGCAATGGAAACGAGTGCATTCGTACTGCAGCCATGTGCATCCAGCACATTCACTGTATAAATTCCGGGTCCCAGGTTACTTTTCGTGGAAGCGTTTCCGCCGCCCGGCGACCAGCTATATGTATAGCCTGCCGTACCGCCGGAGACCAGGGCCGAAGCCGTACCGTTGGCCGCACCGTTGCAGAGCACATCCGTGTAAGTAGTTACGATGCCCAGCGGCTGGGGTTCCAATATATTTACATTCGAGGAAGTGAGACATCCGTTTGCATCGGTGACCGTAACAGAATAATTTCCAACGGACAGGTTATTCGCGACGGTGCCGGTGCCGCCGGAAGGAGACCAGGATACGGCAAATGGCGGAGTGCCTGCGGAAATAGCCACGGAGGCGCTGCCGTTATTTCCTCCCGCACACGATACATTCGATACTTTATTCGCTACGGCAGTCGGACCGCCCGTATTCGAAACACTGGCTATGGCATTGGCTATGCAACCGTTCGCATCGGTTACCGTAACGGTATAGGAGCCGGCCAAAAGGCTGGACATTCCAGTTCCCGTTCCTCCGGGAGAAGACCAGTTGTACGAATACCCGGCCGTACCTCCGGCAGCGAGTACCGAAACAGAACCGTTGGCACTGCCGCAAGTGGTGTTCACCGATCCCGTGTTTAACTGCAGCAAGGGCGGTTGTGTAATGTTCACGGAGGTGGAAGTGAGACAGCCGTTGGCATCTGCTATGGAAACAGTGTAGGATCCGGCAGCCAGGGAATTCGCCAGGTCTGAATTGCCTCCTCCACCCGACCAGGAATAGGTATAAGGTGCCACACCGCCCTGGGCTGAAACCTGGGCCGATCCCGTTGCATTGCCGAAGCAACTGACCTGTGTCGAGTCAATGATTGCACTGCTCAATTGCGTAGGTTGGTTCACAAAGACCAGGGCAGATTGAACGCAGCTGTGTGCATCGGTGACATTCACTGTATACGATCCCGCAGCAAGTCCTGCTGCTGAAGATGCCGATCCTCCCGAAGGTGACCATTGATAGGTGTATGGACCTGTTCCGCCGGCAGCGGATACGGAAGCCGAACCGTTGGAACCGCCAAAGCAAGAAACGTTCACAGGTGCCTGGATGTTCAGGTTTAACGGAGAAGGTTGTGATACCGAGGTGGAAGCGGAAGTGGTACAGCCGTGTGCATCCGTAATCTGAACGGAGTAACTGCCGGCGCCCAATCCCGAAGCACTGGATGCAATCCCTCCCGAAGGTGACCATTGATAGGAATAAGGAGCGGTGCCCCCGTTGGCAATTACGGAAGCGGAACCGGTCGTGTTGCCGCTGCATAAAATATTCGTCGACGTGATGACGGCATTCAGCACAGCAGGCTGGGCGATCGAGACCGGAACCAGGCGTGTGCAGTTGTTGCCGTCGGTTACCGTCACCGAATACGCTCCGGCTGTCAATCCCGTTGCCGTGGCAAGCGTTCCGCCTGCCGGTGACCAGGAGTACGTATAGGGGAGCGTACCTCCTGAAGTTGACAAAGATGCCGAGCCGTTATTTCCACCCTGGCAGGCAACGGGAACTACGGAACTGACCGCCGCATTTAATTGTGCCGGCTGGACGAGCGTGGTCGTTGAATTCCTGGTGCAACCGTTTGCATCGGTTACGGTCACTGTATAATTGCCGGCCAGCAGGCCTGAAACAGAGGACGTGGAATTTCCTCCGGGGTTCCAGGAATAGTTGTACGGACTGTTTCCTCCGGTAACACTCACTGAAGCGCTTCCGTTCGATGCTGCGAAACATGCAGGATCCGTTGAAGCCATATTGATTTGCAATAAAGGTGGTTGTGGAATCGTGATACCCACGGAGGAAACACAATTGTTCACATCCCGGATGGTAACGGTATAACTTCCTGCGGCCAGGCCGGATGCCGCTGCTGTGGTTCCGCCGGAAGGCTGCCATTGGTACGTAAACGGCGCTGATCCTCCCATGACCTGCACACTTGCCGATCCGGTATTCGCGCCATTACATAAGACGGGGTTCAAAGAGGCCACGGCAGCCGTAGGACCACCGGCATTGGAAATACCGACGGCATTGGTCACGAAACAACCGTTGGCATCTGTGGTTCTTACGGAGTAAGCCCCTGCAGGAACGTTGCTGATGGAAGAAGTAGTTGCATTCCCGGGGGTCCATAAATAAGAATACGGTCCGGCGCCGCCGCTCGCCGAAACAGCTAAGGTACCGTTCGACAATCCGCAGGTTGCAGACGTACCGGAAGCGGAAGTAAGCAGGGGCGGCGCTTGCGTGATGGGGATACTTGTTGTCTGGGTACAACCGCGTGCGTCTGTGATCAGCACCGTATAAGTTCCGGCCTGCAAACCTGAAACGGATGCGGTGGATGCGCCGTTGGGCAGCCAGTCATACGTATAGGGAGGCGTTCCCCCGGCAGGTGTCACCGAGGCTGTAGCGGTCGCATTTCCGTTACAAAGAACATTCGTATGCGCCTGTGTTGCGGTGAGCGTTAAGGGCTGCGTGATGGATACCGGAACGGTTTGCCTGCAGCCATGCGCATCGGTAACTGTGGCTATGTAATTTCCGGCAACCAGCCCGGTAGCGGATGCACCCGTACCACCTGAAGGGGTCCAGGCATAGGTGTAAGGTGCTGTACCTCCTGATGCCGTGATGGAAGCGGAACCGTTGTTGCCGCCATTGCAGTTGACAGGGGTGGAAGAAAGCAGGCTGGCTGCCACGTTGGCGGGCGCCGATACGGTAGCGGATGCTGTCGCGCTGCATCCAAAGGCATCCGTAACCGTGGCTGTGTAAGTACCGGGTGTTAGGTTACTGCGTGTGCTGGCGGTTGAACCACCCGGGGTCCATACATAACTGTAAGGTCCTGTTCCTGCCGATGCAACGACGGTTGCGGTTCCTGTGCCGGGATTACTGCAGAGTGAATTGGTGGAAGTAACGGTAGCGTTTACATTCGAAACGACAATCGAATAGGTGGCCGTCTGGGAGCCGTTGGCCGGACAGTTGTTATCGGTCACCGTGACTGTAAAAGAATAAGGTTGCGCACGTGCATCGGCAGCGGTAGGTGTCCAGGAAAAAACCCCGGAAGGATAGGGGTTGCCCGTCGTTGTAAAGGAGGCTGCCGGTATGCCGTTATTCCAGGTCATCGTTACGGTCTGACCTGCATCCACGTCGCCGCTGTTCACCGTGAAATTGACAGGCTGACCCACGCAGGCATGCAAATCCAGGTTCACATCCCCATTGATGCCGGAAATCGTGGGTAATATATTGTTGCAAAGCGAAGTCCAGAATTCCATGTCACGGATCACCGAACCGATCAATACGCCGTTCCTGTATTCCCGGATCCAGATGGCCATGACTCCTACCTGGATGGTCGTTGGAGTCATATTAATGGTTCCGGTTGTAGGACTAATGGTAATTGGAGGGGAAGAAGACATGGGATTCGTTGCCGAGTAACTGCCGCGGAAGTTGACATAGGTGTCTTCGCTTTGATCCCGTGGTGTCACAAAAGAATAGACCAGGGAATCTCCGTTGGCATCATTGGCCCCGTGATTGTAAGTGGCTGTCTGGTTCGTGCAAAGAAATGCTACGGGCAGGTTGTTGAATACGGGTGATGAGTTCGTGGGAGCGACTACGTTGTTCAAGGTTGCCTCTACATACATGGCCGGTACATTGGCGCAGTTGTTGCCCGGGTACTGCAGCGTAGTGATGGCGCAGTTCCGGCAGCAGATTGTAAATCCGAAATGCCAGTCCGTACATTGTGCGGGTAAGGTTACGGTTCCACGGTATTCCCACTTCTGAATGCCCGGAGCATTACCCCCCGCACATTTGGACACTTGCGTACTGCAGGCCTTCGTGATTTCCTGGCCTGTACCCGGTATCGGGCGCAAGGTGGCGAACAGGTTGTAATTGCAGGAAGCGGAATAGTAATTAAGTGTAATGTTTCCAGGCGCGGCGACGCCTTCACAGTCCCTGTACATGGTGGCCGTGACTTCAAAGGAATTTCCGCTGATCCACCGGTATGTAATATCGGCGCCTGCGGCATGGGTGGCATAAAGTTGCTGGGAAAGGAATTGAAAAGAAAGCAGGAGAAATACAATACGAAGGTATTGTAAGGCAGGTCTGATCGTTACGTAAAATGAACCTTCCATGGCACTGTTTTCATACCGGCATGTAAAGTGCTGTTAAGTAGGTTTGAGAAGGAGTTGATAATTACCTGATCCCGTTGTTCAACCGCATGTCAATTTAAAACTTTTTTTGAAAAAACAAGGATTAAGTTTGGTGAACGATGAATAAAATTTGGTAGAATGAAAAAATTTCGCTGGAAACGGCCTTTTTAGCCCTTACCTATTTTTAATGGATCTCCGGAATAACCCTAAAAAAGGCACGAAAATGTACCTGGAAGAAAGAAGTCTAAAACTTGCCCTGAGCGAAGTCGAAGGGTCGGAAGACAAAAGTCATAAGTCATAAGTCAAAAGTCAAAAGGCAAAAGTCAAAAGACTACCATCTTCTATCTTCTATCTACTATCTACTATTTCACAGGTTCCAGGTCCATTCCGCATTGGGGGCAGACATCAGGCTTATCGGAAATCACATCCGGGTGCATCGGGCAGGTAAATTTACCTGCAATGCTCTTTGTACCGGGTCGTAAAGAAAAATGATAGGTGATGCCGGCCGTCACGGAAAGGGAAGTTCCGACCTGCGTATAATATTCTGAAGTGTTGAGATACTGGTATAAGGGTAAATCGGCGGCGGCAAAGACAGAGAGCTTATTCCAGCTATAACCAACCTGCGGCGTAATAAAAAACTTACGATACCCTGTCGCTTCCGGGTAATAGGTGGAAGGCTTTCCATAAAGCAATACACTTTCATTGATAAGCATTTGTTGCACGGCTTCATAACGGGCCTGCAGCGTAACAGCCAGGTTGTTGTGAAAAGTTTTTTGTCCAAAGATCGCAACGCTGGCAAAATCACCCAGGTTTTCTCCATTCGGGTTCCAGCCTTTGTAAATGTACATGCCGGTAGCAAAGACACTGACCATGGATTTCGTATACGTACGCGAAAGCATCGAGTAAAAAATAATATCCTGTGCCCCGGAAGAAAGCTGCACGTTTTGCGGCTTCGTCACGTAATAAACATTCCCGGAAAACGGTTCCACATTCCCGGCGGAGTCATTATAGCTTCCCAGCGCAATCTTTGTTCCTAAACCCACTGTAATATCATTGGATGTTTTGGGAGTGACTTTCCTGTAGACTTCATACCGGGGAAAAATAACCAGGTCGCCAATGCCGGTGGAGGTATACGTAGTGGCAGGGTTCTTATCCAGGCCCGTTTCTTTTTTTTCAAAGAAGTACCCGGTTTCTATGGAAAGCGTGAGTTTGTCAGAGACACCGTAGCCAAACTTGAAATACCCGTATTGGCTGGAAAAATCATCGAAGGTTCTTTCCTCCGTTACCTTGTCTTTTTTATAAAACTTATCGGAATGAATAAACTGGAAATTGGCATTTACATTCAGTTCGTACTTTGGCAAAACACCCTGCGACGCACCGCCTGCCATACAGCTGCCGCTGCCACCGCCACAGCATTGCGCATGGATCTGAATGGAGCCCATCATAAGAAACAACGACAGGAGGGCCGCAAATTTTTTACGCTTCAGCCGGAACAAAAGAAAACGAATTTTAACGTGAACGAAGCTGACAACCTTTTGCATCAGTGCGCAACAACAAGATTGATGAAGTCGCTCTTCGCGCCGTCGCTGAGTTTAACAAGGTACATCCCCGCAGCCAGTTCGGCAGTGTTCAGCGTGACCTGGTTTTCACCTTGGACAGCTTTTCCGGAGAAAAGTGTATGCATCATTTTACCTTCCAGGTTAAAAAGCTGTACATCAACGGGTGCAGATTCTGCCATCGTAAACTTCAATTGTGACTGGCTGGAAGCAGGATTTGGAAACACGGTCATGGCAGCCGAAAGTTTATTGGGATTTTGAATGCCTGTAGTGAGCAAGGCCGAATTGATGGCATTTTGCAGGCTGGTAGCATTTACCGCATTGTTTGCGTTGTAAAATACGGTGTGGTTGCTGCCGCCAAGAACAACGACTTTCGGCATGCCTGTGGATTGATAATCCAACATGTTAATAGCGGCATTCACAAACGTAACAGCCTGGCTGAGTCCATTTGCATTTTTCCAGCTGTTCAAAGAAGTGCAGTTTGTATTCGCATAATCGTCAACGAGATACATCTTTACCGTATTGGGATGAGAAGAGGCATAACTCTGCACCACGTTATGCGTGGTGAGCGATGCGCTTACACAGGCGCCACAGGGCATCACCCAATCGAGCACAATCACTTTACCGGCATCCAGTTCGGTAAACAAATCATGATTTACACCCGAGCAATCGTTACAGGTAAAGTTTACGGCTGTTTGTGCAGAAACAGCGTAAACAAAGAAGAGTGATAAGACAGTGAGTACAGCTTTTTTCATGCCGGGAGAGATTTAATTAGGAAGCAAATATAGCAGTTTTCAGGACTGGAAGATGATGATGAAAATCAGGTTTTAACTATCTTCGCGCCCTAAAAATCGAAGAATCCCGGTTATTCCCAGATTCCAAGATGGTCGGATCTCAGATTCGTAGATTCGTAGATTGGTAAAGATTCGTATTCGTAGATATTTATGAAGCAGGAAGAAATAAATAAAAGAAGAACTTTTGGGATCATCAGTCACCCGGATGCCGGAAAGACTACGCTTACTGAAAAACTCCTTTTATTCGGCGGAGCGATTCAAACCGCAGGCGCCGTAAAAAGCAATAAGATCCGGAAAGTAGCCACTTCCGATTTTATGGAAATTGAAAAGCAGCGGGGCATCTCCGTAGCCACCTCCGTAATGGGTTTTGAGTACAACGGCTATAAAATAAATATCCTGGACACCCCGGGTCACAAAGATTTCGCGGAAGATACGTACCGGACACTGACAGCCGTTGACAGCGTAATCCTGGTCATCGATTGCGTAAAGGGCGTGGAAGAGCAAACGCGCAAGCTGATGGAAGTTTGCCGGATGCGTCATACACCGGTTATCCTTTTTATCAATAAAATGGACAGGGAAGGGCTGGAACCGTACCACTTGCTGGAAGAAGTGGAAAAGGAATTAAGCATTCACGTTTGTCCGCTTAGCTGGCCCATCGGTATGGGTAGCCAGTTCAAAGGCGTTTACAACCTGTTCGAAAAAAAGCTGCAGCTATTCCAGTCGGAGAAAACGAAGCTGGCGAAGGATGTGTATGATATCGATAGCCTGGATTCTCCCGAGCTGGACAAGCAACTCGGCAAAGCCGCCGCCGAAAAGCTCAGGGAAGATGCGGAATTAACGGCCGGGATTTATGAGTCCTTTGACACGGAATTATACAGTGAAGGTTATTTGGCTCCTGTGTTTTTCGGAAGCGCCATCAACAACTTCGGGGTGAAAGAACTGCTTGACACCTTTGTCCGTATTGCGCCTTCACCGCGTCCCAGGGTTGCGGAAGAAAGAGAAGTAAAACCGGACGAAAAACAATTTTCCGGATTTGTATTTAAAATCCATGCAAACCTCGATCCGAATCATCGCGACCGTATTGCCTTTTGCAGGGTGGTTTCCGGAAAGTTTGAACGGAACACTTTTTACCAGCATACGCGGCTGGGGAAGAAGATCCGTTTTTCAAACCCCGTGGGTTTCATGGCCAATGAAAAAAGTATCCTGGAAGAAGCATTTCCCGGCGATGTAGTCGGATTATACGATACAGGCAATTTTAAAATAGGAGATACATTAACGGAAGGCGAAGCCCTAACCTATAAAGGAATACCCAGTTTTTCTCCCGAGATATTTAAAGAGCTGGTGAACAGGGATCCTTTCAAGGCTAAGCAGCTTGCAAAAGGAATTCACCAGTTGACCGATGAAGGCGTGGCGCAGTTGTTTATCAAAAATAACGGGAACGTAAATATTATCGGCACCGTTGGGGAGCTGCAATTTGAAGTCATTCAGTTCAGGTTGCTGCACGAGTACGGAGCAGCCTGTTCCTTTCAGACGTTGGATTATTACAAAGCATTTTGGGTTGCCAGTGCCGACAAAAAAATACTCGAGAACTTTTTAGTGCGGGAAGCGAATTACATTGCATACGATAAGGACGAGAACCCTGTTTACCTGGCCAAGGGTGAATGGTATTTAAATATTACCAGGCAGGCTTTTCCTCAGATCGAATTCCATTCAAGTTCTGAATATAAGACGGAGCAGGCTGCAGTTATCGGGAGAAAATAGAACGCTGAGGAGCTGCGTTCCTTTTTTTACTTATCGTTTCACGATTTTCCTGGCCAGGCGGTTACCTGATTCCCGTGTAAATTCCAGGATGTAAAATCCGCTTACCCAGGTTGAACAATCCACCGGCAGGATGGTGGTGCCTGCATCCAGGTGGAGGGTAGTTGCGGATACTTTTCTTCCTGTAAGGTCCAGAACAGAAATAGCCAGGAGCTCCGGTTTATTTGCGGACACCTGCACATGTAGTTTCTCGTTGGCCGGGTTTGGAAATAAATGAATGGATAGCGGATCCCGGTTTAATTCGGTCACAGCAAGCGGTGCGCAATTGCCCGTTGGCGTAATGTTGGCGTCCAGCCAGCTCATCCGCGAGACCATCCAGTTTTTCATGGCCCGGATTTCATCTTCATATGTAGCCTGGATGGGGGCAGGGTTCGGCCAAACATATTGGCCGAGAACGGGCCAGCGTGTAAAATGCCGGCTCCGGGCGGAAGCCGTCCATGCGGCGATGGAATCCACCAATGAAAAAATGTGCGTCGTATCCAGGGTCGTTGACCGCAGCGCTGTCCAGCGGCAGTACAGGCTTTTCTTAAATGTGGTATCCGTCATAAATATGTTCCACCAGTCGTTAACCGGATTCGGGTCATTCCCGCAAACGTAATTGAAACGGTAGGCCCAGCCGGAGGTGTCGGTGGCATCGCAGTAATTTGCATTGCGGAAAGCTATATCATAGTCCCAAACCGGACCGGCCTTGAGTTTGCCACCCTTGCTGGCCCTGTCTTTATGGAAATAGGTACTGATCCGGTAACCATCCACGTTGCGGCTGAGTTCATTCAGGATGAAGTAATCGATGAACGTGCTTTCTTCCGCATACTTTCTCCAGCCCAAGGCCGTATCCTGCAGGTTGGGCGCATGCAGGGCATTTTCAAAACTGTCTACGTATGCTTCGATGTAATTCTGCTGTGGTAAGGTGATGTCGGTAATCTTCGGATATACGTGGTTGAAACGAATGATGGTCGATGCATGTGGAGTAGGATAGGAGGAATACCATCCGTTGGCGCCTTTGTCAATGCTGATGATGTAACCGCCTGTCAGTGGATTGCCTGAATTATTACTGGTGTCGAGGGAAGATAAGGCCACGCGTCCGGCGTCACGCTTAATCTTCTCCATGAAGACGTAAATGCCGATATACTGTCCGTTCAATACTACTTCCACATACCTGCCATGCGATGCCCAATGTCCCATTTCGCGGCTCAGGGTGTAAGCAAGGCAATTATGCGTCAGCGTTTTTTCATTGAAAGGGGCATACAATATCCAATCACTTTCAGCAGGCATTCCGAAAAGGGGAGCGTTGATGGAGTTGGCACCGGTGTCCCACAACTCAATTCCGTAGGATTTCATCGGGAACATCTGGGAAGACTGTCCGCGGGTTTCAATTCCGATCCTGCCGTTATAATGATTCATCGGATCGGTCATGTGATTCATTCCGTTACCATTCCAAATGATTCCCATGTCGGCCATGATCTTGGGGTCATCGACGATGGACTGGCCATTCGTATTGATGATCACAATAGGCAGGTTGGTGGAATCCAGTTGCTGGGCAATTCCGGGCATGGATAATGCCGCCAATACCAGGGTGGTAAAAAGTCTGTTCATAGAGGTCTGCGGCGAAGATAAGGAAATGAAACGGTGCCGGGATCAGCGCTTCCTCATGGCCCGGAAGAGTTCCTTATCGATTTGTTTAAGGTTAGGTTTAAATGACCGCAAGAACTAAATTTAATAAAATGCAAAACACCTGCATTCTAGCACGTCCACCCAGCCTTCAGTTGGAAATACAGCTTCGCTGGCGCAGTTTGGGAAGATGGCTTCTAAAACTCCGGCATCCGGCAGTGAAAAAGAAAAAGCAGGGTGGGCGTTGGCAGTATTATTATTCTGCTTCGTCTATTTCAATCATGCTGCCATGAACATATCCGAGCCTTGTTTTACCGAAATCATGTTCGATTTCTAAGTTACATTCTTTTAGATCCGGTATATTGAAGAGTTCTTCATGAAACAGGTCAATAATTTCCAGGGCCCCCGTTGATTTGTCGGCACAGAAATACCCCGGCCCAAAGCCTGTCAAACCTGCACTGAATTCAAGACCGGTTATTTTATCTTTAATAAAGAACTCATAGCCTTCGTAACTAACTTCCGGGTTGGTGCCAAACAAGCTATAAAGCCGGACAAAAAATTCAGCCCTGATTTTAGGGGTTTGGATGCTGAGGGCTTTCACCCGATCTCCTGTCCTGCGATTATTATTTATTATAAATCTGTCGTTCATTTTAGCTTGCGGACGAAGTTGTTTTTGATTCGAGCTTTCATGGATATGATTGACTTATAGAATGTTTGGGTTTTTACCGCAGAGTTTCGCAGAGTTGAGGACGCAGAGTTCCGCAGAGATGTTATGCATCGGGGTATTTAGTTGCTACACGTCTTATACCATCTTTAAGTTTTAGCACATTGAAACTCTGCGCTTCTCTGCGCGCTTTCCTCTGCGCTACTCAGCGGTTAATTTTAAAACATCATTCATTCCGCCATGCTCTTCTTTTCAAATGTTTTTCAATCAACACTCTTTTCGTACTACAATATATATTTGATTCTGAGATAATTTTACTCGCTCTTCGCCACAATATATGTAGAACAGATTGTGAAAGGTGATTAAAAAATGGCAGCTGGGAAATTCGGCGATACGAGCTTCACTCATTTTATTCCTTGAAGTGCTTTTGTAAATGTCGGAACGGGTGTTTCCATATGTCCGAACGCCGGGTATACTTCACTTATTATTTTGATATTTTTATACCTGCTATCGGATAACAAAACGAGTAGTGCATTGAACCGGTCAATGCCTGAAGTTCCTGTACCTCCGTCTTCGTTATCTTCTTTTCCTCCGAAAGTCATCAATAAGGTTTGTCGGTTTGTATGGCCGGGACCGGGGATGTTTTGAAGTTGTCTGACCAGGTAGCCGTCACAATAATGAAGGGAAGGGCTGGCGGCAACATACGTATTGAATAAGCAGTTTTTGTCCGGAAGCGTTTGCTCCAATGCATACAATGTAAAATAACCGCCTAAGGAATGTCCCATTAAAATTCTGTTGCCTGTATCTGTCCGGTACGTTTTGTCAATATAGGGGAGCAAGTCATTTTTCATGAAAGCCAGGAACTTGTCAGCCCTGCCGCTCACCGGGAAGCTGTCTTGCGGCAACGCTTCGGGGAATGTATAATCCCTGTTTCTTAATGAATCCATCGTTGGAAAATCCCTGTATCCGATACCAACCAGAATGGCATTCGTTTTCCTTTCCCGGAGTGCATCCGCTACCTGGTCAAAATAGACATTGGCATCCAACAGGTAGATGACGGGAAAGGCCCGGTTCTCTTTGGTTGCATAGGTTTTCGGTAGATAAATAAATAGTGAGAAGGTGTCGTTGACGGCTTCCGAGAATAGGGTAGTGGAAGGAGTGGATTCCTTTTCCTCTTCATCGCCCTCATGCGATTTGCTTTTCGCACCGGCTACTAAAGCAGTGACAAAAATACGGTAATGATGAGGCGGAACATTCCATTCTCCCTGGCTGCTTGCCCGCACGAAGCTTTTGGAAGAACCTCCAAGTTTTACCTCGTAATAAATCGGGCTGCTTTTTTTGGGGGTAGGGATGAATTCAATAGCGATAACAAAATTGCCTCCCAGGTAAACTGCGTAGGGGGTCAAATCAAACGTTAACCATCCCTCCCGGATTTCTTTGGTTTGAACAATGCTTTTTTCCAGTATTCTTTCCGTTGGCCTGCTGCCGTCATAGCCGTAAAAATTTATCCTGAAAGTTCCGCTGTCTTTCCGGGCCTGGCTGATAAACAGATTTACCGATGTGATTTTTGAAGGGGCGGTATCCAGCTTGATTAATTGGGCGATTTCAAAAATGTCGTTTTGATTCGTGCTGCCGTCGGTGAAGTGAAGGACGCCGGCCGGTTTTTTTATCCCAAACTTTTGTTCAACCAATTTGTTTGATGTGACAACTAAAGTCGTTAAGGATGTAGTTTTAAATTTTAACTGAAATGTATGTTGATTGAGCGCTATAATATCTTTAATCGGGAGATTTAATTCCGAATAGCCAACCATTGAAAAAGTTAATGTGTCATTTTCATTCTGTGGAGGAATTGCAATGGAGAAAGTACCATCTGGCAGCGAGCTGGTGCCGATGTTTTTCTTTCGGATACCAATATTTACAAAGGGCAATGCTTCCTGGTTTTCTGAAATAACCTTTCCTGTCAGGGTTGTTTGAGCGAAAGTTAAAACGCAAATTGAGTCAAGGAGGAAGAATACAAGGGCGAATTTTAAAGGCATATAATCGTTGTTATCTGCCGTCAGTTTAAGGTTTCGGCAAGGGGGATATTAACCGGGAGGCTAAACCGGGATGTGAAGTTTCATTTCAATCGAATCAAAGCGGGGAAGGTAATAAAAAGTACAGCATCCATTTCCAGGCAGTGATCCTGCATGATTGCCGTGTTGTATTCTCCTCGCCAGGTAACCGATTTTGATCATCAGATTTTTAGCCTTTTGAACAGCAAGTTGCTTTTCTGCAAGCCTTGAGGGATGGATAGCG
>Ga0315912_10001196_pt1 | contig 33830 bp, 44 predicted proteins | sample VfabasoilMG_FD_204469 | JGI IMG/M metagenome (GOLD analysis project Ga0315912, IMG submission 204469) | Garden soil microbial communities collected in Santa Monica, California, United States - V. faba soil | ecosystem: Environmental > Terrestrial > Soil > Garden | place: USA: California... | reverse complement strand
CGCGGAGAACGACGGCTATGCCGCCGTCCAGGTCGCGTTCGGCAAGCGCCGCGCGAGCCGCGTCAGCAAGCCGCTGGCGGGCCATCTCGCCAAGGCTGCGGTCGAGGCCGGGCACCTGCTCAAGGAATTCCGCGCCAAGCCCGAGCAGCTCGCCAGCCTCAAGGTCGGCGGCAAGATCGGCGTCGAGATCTTCAAGGTCGGCCAGAAGGTCGACGTGCAGGGCGTGACGATCGGCAAGGGCTTCGCCGGCGTCATCAAGCGCTACCACTTCGGCGGGCAAAACGCCTCGCACGGCAACTCGGTGTCGCACCGTGTGCCGGGTTCGACCGGGCAGAACCAGAGCCCGGGCCACGTGTTCAAGGGCAAGCGCATGCCGGGCCTCCTCGGCAGCGTGCGCCGCACGATTTCGGGCCTGGTCATCGTGCGCATCGACGAAGCGCGCCAGCTTCTCCTGATTAAGGGTTCAGTCCCGGGCTCCAAAGGCCGCGACGTGGTCGTATGGCCCGCGGTCAAGATCCAGAAGCCCGTCGTCGCGTCGCCGAAACCCGCTGCCGCCGCCGCGAAACCCGCTGCGCCGGCGCAAAAACCTGCCGCCCCGGCCCAGAAGCCGGCGGCAAAGGCCTGAGCATGGAACTGAAAATGGTCGGCAGTGGTACCCACAAGGCGGCGGACGCGGTGTTCGCGCGCGAATTCAACGAGGCGCTGGTGCACCAGCTGGTGACGGCCTACCAGGCGAATGCCCGGATCGGCTCGCGCGCCCAGAAGGACCGTGGCGCGGTCAATCACTCCACGAAGAAGCCCTGGCGGCAGAAGGGCACCGGCCGTGCGCGCGCCGGCATGACCTCGAGCCCGCTGTGGCGCGGCGGCGGCAAGATCTTCCCGAACTCGCCCGATGAGAATTTTTCGCACAAGATCAATCGCAAGATGTACCGCGCCGGCCTGTGCTCGATCCTTTCGCAGCTCGCCCGCGAGGGGCGCCTGAGCGTGGTGGAAGACTTCCGCCTCGACCAACCCAAGACCAAGCTGCTCGCGCAGAAGGTGAAATCGATGGGCTTCGAGCAGTTGCTGGTGCTCACCGACGGGGTGGACCAGAACCTGATGCTGTCCTCCCGCAACCTGCCGAACGTCGACGTGATGCCGGCGAGCCACGCCAATCCCGTGGTGCTGGTGCGCAGCGCGAACGTGGTGCTGACGAAGGCGGCGGTTGCCAAGCTCGAGGAGCTCCTCAAATGACGGCGAGCAAGAAATACAACGCCGACCAGCTGATGACGGTGGTGCTGGCGCCGGTGGTGTCGGAGAAGAGCACCCTGGTGGCCGACAAGAACCGCCAGTACGTTTTTCGCGTGGCGGACGGCGCGACCAAGCCCGAAATCAAGGCGGCGGTCGAGCTGATGTTCAAGATCAAAGTCGATTCGGTCACGGTCCTCAACGTCCACGGCAAGACGCGCCGCTTTGGCCGCTCGATCGGCAAGCGCCGCAGCTGGAAAAAGGCCTATGTGCGCCTGGCCGAAGGCCAGGAAATCAACTTCGCGGCCAAGGAATAAGGGAACACGACTCGCATGCCACTGATCAAGGTCAAACCCACTTCCCCGGGCCGGCGCGCGCTGGTCAAGGTGGTCACGCCCGAGCTGCACAAGGGCGAGCCGCACTGGCCGCTGCTGTCCAAGCAGTCCAAGACCAACGGCCGCAACAACCATGGCCGGGTCACCATGCGCCACAAGGGCGGTGGCCACAAGCAGCATTACCGGATGATCGATTTCCGGCGCGACAAGGACGGCATCGCGGCACTGGTCGAGCGGCTCGAGTACGACCCGAATCGCAGCGCACACCTCGCGTTGCTGCTCTACGCCGATGGCGAGCGGCGTTACGTGATCGCGCCCAAGGGCCTGCTGGCCGGCGCCCAGCTGATGTCGGGCGGCGAGGCGCCGATCAAGCCGGGCAATGCGCTGCCGCTCAGGAACATCCCGATCGGCACGATCGTCCACTGCATCGAGATGATGCCGGGCAAGGGCGCGCAGCTCGCGCGCTCGGCGGGTGCCGGCGTCCAGGTGCTCGCGCGGGAGGGCTCCTACGCGCAGTTGCGCCTGCGTTCGGGCGAGATCCGCAAAGTGCACATTGACTGCCGCGCGACGATCGGCGAAGTCGGAAATTCCGAGCACAATCTGGAGTCCATCGGCAAGGCCGGCCGCAAGCGCTGGCGCGGCATCCGGCCGACGGTGCGAGGCGTGGCGATGAACCCGATCGACCACCCGCACGGCGGCGGCGAGGGACGCACCTCCTCGGGACAGCCGCCCGTTTCGCCTTGGGGCGTTCAGACCAAGGGCTTCAAGACCCGCCGCAACAAGCGCACCCAGGTCATGATCGTGCGCGACCGGCGCGTGAAATAAGGACGCCAGGACATGTCACGCTCAATCAAAAAGGGTCCTTTCGTGGACCACCACCTGCTCAAGAAGATCGAGACCGCGCGCGGTACCAGCGACAAGCGCCCGATCAAGACCTGGTCGCGCCGTTCGACCATCGTCCCCGATTTCGTCGGCCTGACGATCGCCGTGCACAACGGCAAGCAGCACGTCCCGGTGTACATCACCGAGAACATGGTCGGGCACAAGCTGGGCGAGTTCGCGCTGACCCGCCTGTTCAAGAGCCACTCCGCCGTCGGCAAGCGAACCGAGGAAGCCGTCGGCCGGGCGCCGAAGGCGGCCCCGGGCGCCGCTGCGGCCCCCGCGGCTGCGGCCCCCGCCGCGGCCGCCCCTGCGGGCAAGAAGTAAGGAGCGCGAACCATGGAAACCAAGGCGATTCTGCGAGGCGTGCGCTTGTCGGCCCAAAAGGGCAGGCTGGTTGCCGACCTCATCCGCGGCAAGCCGGTGGACCAGGCCATCAACCTGCTCGCCTTCAGCCCGAAGCGCGGCGCGGCGATCATCAAGAAGGTGCTCGAGTCGGCGATCGCCAATGCCGAGCACAACGACGGTGCCGACATCGACGGGCTCAAAGTGAAGACTATTTTTGTCGAGCGCGGGGCGTTCCTGAAGCGCTTCCAGGCGCGCGCCAAGGGGCGCGGCAACCGCGTGCTGAAACACACATGCCATATCTACATCACGGTGGGTGAATAATGGGCCAGAAAATCAACCCCATCGGGTTCCGCCTGGCAGTCAATCGCAACTGGAGTTCGCGCTGGTACGCCAACAGCCGCAACTTCGCGCCGATGCTCGCCGAAGACATCAAGGTGCGCGCCTTCCTGAAGAAAAAGCTGGCGCACGCCTCGGTCGGCCGGGTGCTGATCGAGCGGCCCGCCAAGGACGCGCGTATCACGATCTTTTCCGCGCGGCCCGGCGTGGTGATCGGCAAGAAGGGCGAGGAGATCGAAGCGCTCAAGGCCGAGCTGCGCCGCATCATGGGCGTGCAGCAGGTGCACGTGAACATCGAGGAAATCCGCAAGCCCGAGATCGACGCGCAATTGATCGCCGATTCGATCGCGCAGCAGCTCGAGAAGCGCATCATGTTCCGGCGCGCGATGAAGCGCGCGATGCAGAACGCGATGCGCCTGGGCGCCCAGGGCATCAAGATCATGAGCGCCGGGCGGCTGAACGGCATCGAGATCGCCCGCACCGAGTGGTACCGCGAAGGCCGGGTGCCGCTGCATACGCTGCGCGCCGACATCGACTACGGCCAGGGCGAGGCGAAGACCAGCTACGGCGTGATCGGCATCAAGGTCTGGGTCTACAAGGGCGAAATCATGCCCAAGGGCGAATTGCCGGCGATCGCGCCGGCGGCCGCACCGGTGGCGCAGCCCGAAATGCCGCAGGAGCCGAAGCGTGCCAAGAAACCGGCGCCGCGCGCCGGCGCCAAGCGACCCGCCGCCAGGCCGCGTCCGGCCGCCGCCGAGGCCGACAAGAAACCGGTCAGGAAAAGCGCTGCGCCCGCCCCGAAGACCGTGGTCAAGCGCGCCAAGAAAATCGTGAAGTCAGACGGCGACAAGAAGGAATAGGGCGATGCTTCAGCCGGCAAGAACCAAGTACCGAAAGCAGCAAAAGGGCCGTAACACCGGAGTCGCGACGCGCGGCAGCAAAGTAGCCTTCGGCGAATACGGGCTCAAGGCGACGACCCGCGGCCGCCTTACCGCGCGCCAGCTGGAAGCGGCGCGGCGGGCCATGTCGCGCCACATCAAGCGCGGCGGCCGCATCTGGATCCGGGTATTCCCCGACAAGCCGATCTCGCAGAAGCCCGCCGAAGTGCGCATGGGCAACGGCAAGGGAAATCCGGAGTACTTCGTCTCGGAGATCCAGCCGGGCAAGATCATTTTCGAGATGGACGGCGTCACCGAAGCGCTGGCCAAGGAGGCATTCGCGCTCGCCTCGGCCAAGCTGCCGTTCCGCACCATCCTCGCGCTGCGCATGCTGGGGTAAGCCATGAAAGCTAGTGAACTGAGAGGCAAGAACGGGGACGACCTGCAGAAGGAGCTGGAGGCGCTGCTGCGCGCCCAGTTCGGCCTGCGCATGCAGCTCGCCACCCAGCAGCTCGGCAACAACAGCCAGCTGAAGAAGGTGCGCCGCGACATCGCGCGGGTGCGCACCATCATGAGAGAAAAGGCGGCGAAATGACGGCGGACCAGCAGCAGACCAAGAACCAGCGGCAGCTCGTGGGCCGGGTCACCAGCAACAAGATGCAGAAGACCGTGGTGGTGCGCGTCGAGCGGCGCGTGCGCGACCCGTTGATGGGCAAGACCATCACCCTGTCGCGCAAATACCACGCGCACGTCGAGTCCGGGTCCTATGGCGAGGGCGACCTCGTCGAAATCGCCGAATGCAGGCCGATTTCCAAGACCAAGTCCTGGCGGGTGACCCGCCTTGTGGAGAAGTCCAAGGCCGTCTAGAATTCTGGTCCCCGAACGGGGTCCAAAACTGCCCGCAACTTTGCGGTGCAAGTTGGAGTGGAGAAAACCAAATGATTCAGATGCAGACCGTGCTGGATGTTGCCGACAATACCGGTGCGCGCGCCGTCATGTGCATCAAGGTGATGGGCGGCTCGAAGCGGCGTTACGCGTCGATCGGCGACCTCATCAAGGTGAGCATCAAGGATGCCGCGCCCCGCGGCCGCGTGAAGAAGGGCGAGGTCTACGACGCGGTAGTGGTGCGTACCGCCAAGGGCGTGCGGCGCTCCGACGGCTCGCTGGTCCGCTTCGACCATAACGCCGCGGTCCTGCTGACGCCGAAGCTCGAGCCGATCGGCACGCGCATCTTCGGCCCGGTCACCCGCGAACTGCGGACCGAGCGCTTCATGAAAATCGTGTCGCTGGCACCCGAGGTCATCTAATGCAGAGAATCAAGAAGGGCGATGAGGTCGTGGTGCTGTCGGGCCGCGACAAGGGCAAGCGCGGCACGGTGCTGCGCCGCGTGGACGCGCGCCACGTCGTGGTGGAAGGCGTGAACCGGGTCAAGAAGCACCAGCGCCCCAATCCGATGAAGGGCCTCACCGGCGGCATCGTCGACAAGGACATGCCGATCGACGTCTCCAACGTGGCCCTCTACAACCCGGCGACCAAGAAGGCCGGCCGGGTCGGCGCGAAAACCCTGGAAGACGGGCGCAAGGTGCGCATCTTCAAGGCAAACGGTGAGCAGGTGGACGCTTAACATGGCCAAGGAAAAAGACTCCAAACCCCGGCAGGAACAGGACAAGAAGGCGCCGCCCAAGCAGGCCGCGCCGAAGAAAGAGCCGAAGAAAGAGGCCGCCGCTCCCGCGCCGAAGGCATCGGGCCCGCGCCAGCCGGCGCCGCCCGCGCGCCTGTCGGTGTATTTCAAGGAAAAGGTCGTGCCGGACCTGATGCAGAAGTTCGGCTACAAGACCGTGATGCAGGTGCCGCGCATCCGCAAGATCACGCTGAACATGGGCGTGGGCGAGACCACCAGCGACAAGAAGATGCTCGACAGCGCGCTCGCCGACATGGTGAAGATCGCCGGCCAGAAGCCGGTCGCCACCAAGGCACGCCGCTCGATCGCCAATTTCAAGCTGCGCGCCGGCTTTCCGATCGGCTGCATGGTGACGTTGCGCGGCGCGCGCATGTACGAATTCCTCGACCGCCTCGTGAACATCGCCATCCCCCGCATCCGCGATTTCCGCGGCGTGTCGAACCGGGCGTTCGACGGCCGCGGCAACTACAGCCTGGGCGTCAAGGAACAGATCATTTTTCCCGAGATCGACTACGACAAGGTCGACAACCTGCGCGGCATGAACATCGCAATCACCACCACGGCGAAGACAGACGACGAAGCGCGCGCCCTGCTCGCGGCGTTCCGCTTCCCGTTCAAGCACTGAAGGATCCGGCATGGCCAAGCTCGCACTGACATTGCGCAACAAGAAACGCCTCCAGACGGTCGAGAAGTTCAAGGCGCGCCGCGCGGCGCTCCTCGAGGTCATCAGCGACCAGCGCGCCTCCGACGAGGCACGCGAAGAGGCCCGCCACCGCCTGCAGAAGCTGCCGCGCGACGCTTCCCCGGTACGGCTGCGCAACCGCTGCGCGCTCACCGGCCGGCCGCGCGGCGTCTATCGCAAGTTCGGACTGGGACGCAACAAGCTGCGCGAGCTGGCGCTCAAGGGCGAAGTGCCCGGCGTCATCAAGGCGAGCTGGTAAGGAGACATCGATGAGCATGAGTGATCCGATCTCGGACATGCTGACCCGCATCCGCAATGCGCAGATGGTGGGGCATGCCGAGGTGGCGATGCCGGCTTCGCAGCTGAAGACGTCCATCGCCCAAGTGTTGAAGCAGGAAGGCTACATCGAGGACTTCGCGCTGCGCGACAGCGGCCCGCACAAGGAGCTGCGCATCGGCCTCAAGTACTACGCCGGCCGTCCGGTGATCGAGCGCCTCGAGCGCGTCTCGAAGCCGGGCCTGCGCATCTACAAGGGGCGCGACGACATTCCCCGGGTGATGAACGGCCTCGGCGTGGCGATCCTGTCGACCTCGCGCGGCGTGATGACCGACCGCAAGGCCCGCGCCGACGGCGTCGGCGGCGAAGTCCTTTGCATCGTGGCGTAACGGAGAAACCGATATGTCCCGCGTTGCCAAATATCCGATTGCCGTGCCGAAAGGCGTGGAAGTGAACATCGCTGCCGACCAGATTTCGGTCAAGGGGCCGCTGGGCACCATCGCGCGCGCCGCCGACCCGAACGTCGCGGTCGAGAAGAGCGGCGACCAGCTCGTGTGCAAGGCCCTAGGCAATTCGAACCATGCCGACGCCATGTCGGGCACCATGCGCGCCCTCGTGGCGAACATGGTCACCGGGGTCACCAAGGGCTTCGAGAAGAAGCTGGCCCTGGTCGGCGTCGGTTACCGCGCCCAGGCGGCGGGCGACAAGCTGAACCTGACGCTCGGATTTTCCCACCCGGTGGTGCACCAGATGCCCAAGGGCATCAAGGTGGCGACCCCGACGCAGACCGAAATCGTGATCAGCGGCATCGACAAGCAACTCGTCGGACAGGTGGCTGCGGAGGTGCGCGCCCACCGTTCGCCCGAGCCGTACAAGGGCAAGGGCGTGCGCTACAGCGACGAAGTCATCGTATTGAAAGAGACCAAGAAGAAGTAGGGGCCATGAGCGAAGACAAAAATACTGCCCGCCTGCGCCGCGCGCGCCAGACGCGGCTCAAGATCCGGGAAATCGGCGCGGTGCGCCTGACGGTCCACCGCACCAACGTGCATATCTACGCGCAGATCACCTCGCCTGCCGGCGACAAGGTGCTGGCAAGCGCGTCCTCGCTCGAAAAGGATGTGCGCGGGAAGCTCAAGAGCGGCGGCAACCGCAAGGCAGCGGAACTTGTCGGCAGCCGTATCGCCGCCAAGGCCAAGGAGAAGGGCATCGACACGGTGGCCTTCGATCGCGCGGGCTACCGCTACCACGGGCGCGTAAAGGCGCTCGCCGAGGCGGCTCGTGCCGCCGGACTAAAGTTCTGACGAGGAATCATGGCGAAGATCCATCCCAGGATGCAGTCGGAGGAACGCGGCGACGGGCTGCGCGAGAAGATGATCGCGGTGAACCGCGTCACCAAGGTGGTGAAAGGCGGCCGGGTGCTCGGCTTTGCCGCGCTCACCGTGGTGGGCGATGGCGACGGCGGCATCGGCATGGGCAAGGGCAAGGCACGCGAAGTGCCGGTGGCCGTGCAGAAGGCGATGGAAGAGGCGCGCCGCAACCTGTTCAAGGTCAAGCTCAAGAACGGCACCCTGCACCACACCGTGATCGGCCGCCACGGCGCGGCCAAGGTGCTGATGCAACCCGCCTCCGAAGGCACCGGCATCATCGCCGGCGGCCCGATGCGCGCGGTGTTCGACGTGATGGGCGTGCGCAACGTGCTGGCCAAGTGCTTCGGCTCGACCAACCCCTACAACGTGGTGCGTGCGACGCTGCACGGCCTGAAGGCGATGAGCACGCCGTCCGAGATCGCGGCGCGGCGCGGCAAGACTGTCGAGGAAATCACCGGATGAAAAAGATCAAGGTCCGCCTGGTGAAAAGCATCACCGGCTGCCGCCAGAGCCACCGCGACACCGTGCGCGGGCTCGGCCTGCGCCGCATCAATCACGTCGTGGAATTGACCGACACCCCGGCAGTGCGGGGCATGGTCAACAAGGTCAACTACCTGGTCCGCATCGAGGCTTAGACGATGAAACTGAACATGCTCAAGCCCGCAGCGGGCGCGAAGCAAACGAGGCACCGCGTCGGCCGCGGCGTCGGCTCCGGCTGGGGCAAGACGGCGGGACGCGGCCACAAGGGCCAGCGCGCGCGCTCCGGCGGCTTCCACAAGCTCGGCTTCGAAGGCGGCCAGATGCCGCTGCACCGCCGCCTGCCCAAGCGCGGCTTCAATTCGCTGACGCGGGACGACGTCGTCGAAGTCCGCATCGGGGAACTCGAGGCCATGAAGGCCACGACCATCGACCTCGCCGCGCTCAAGGACGAGCACATCGTGCCGCGTTCCGCGCTCTCCGCGAAGGTGATCCTCGCCGGCAAGCTGTCGCGCAAGATCACGCTGAAGGAAGTGAAGGCGACCAAGGGCGCCCGCGCCATGATCGAGGCGGCCGGCGGCAGCGTCGACTTCACCGAGAAGGCCGTGCCGCCGAAGAAGCTGCCGAAGAAAACCAAGGCTGAAGAGAAACCGAAGGCCTGATGGCGGCGGAACTCCCGAATGTCGGCAAGGGTGCGCGCTACGGCGACCTGAAGCGGCGCCTGCTGTTCCTGCTGGGAGCGCTGGTGGTGTTCCGCATCGGCGCGCACATCCCGGTGCCCGGCATCGACCCCAAGGTGCTGGCCGACCTGTTCTCGGGCCAGCAGGGCGGGATCCTCGGCATGTTCAACATGTTCTCGGGCGGCGCCCTGTCGCGCTTCACCATTTTCGCGCTCGGCATCATGCCGTACATCTCCGCCTCGATCATCATGCAGCTGATGACCGCGGTCAGCCCGCAGCTCGACCAGCTGCGCAAGGAAGGCGAGACTGGGCGGCGCAAGATCACGCAGTACACGCGCTACGGCACCGTGCTCCTGGCGCTGTTCCAGGCGACCGGCATCTCGATCGCGCTCGAATCGCAGCCCGGCCTGGTGCTCGAGGGCGGGCTCATGTTCCGCATCACGACGGTGACCACGCTGGTGACCGGCACCATGTTCCTGATGTGGCTCGGCGAGCAGATCACCGAGCGCGGCCTGGGCAACGGCATCTCGATCATCATCTTCGCGGGGATCGCGGCCGGGCTGCCGAATGCGATCGCCGGCACGCTCGAGCTGGTGCGCACCGGCGCGATGCACCCGCTCACGGCCCTGCTCATCGCGGTGGCGGTGGTGGCGATCACCGCCTTCGTCTGCTTCGTCGAGCGCGGCCAGCGCAAGATCCTGGTCAACTACGCGAAGCGCCAGGTCGGCAACCGCGTCTACGGCGGCCAGAGTTCGCACCTGCCGTTCAAGCTCAACATGTCGGGCGTCATCCCGCCGATCTTCGCGAGCTCCCTGATTCTTTTCCCGGCGACGCTGCTCGGCTGGTTCGGATCGGCCGAAGGGCTGATCTGGCTGCGCGACATTTCCGGCACGCTGACGCCGGGACAGCCGATCTACGTGCTGCTGTACGGCGCGCTGATCGTGTTTTTCTGCTTTTTCTACACGGCGCTCCAGTACAACCCGACGGAGACCGCGGACAACCTGAAGAAGTCCGGCGCCTTCGTGCCGGGCATCCGTCCCGGGGACCAGACCGCGCGCTACCTCGAGAAGATCCTGACGCGGCTGACGCTGGGAGGGGCGGTGTACGTTACCGCCGTCTGCCTGCTGCCCGAATTCCTGATCCTGCGCTGGAACGTGCCGTTCTACTTCGGCGGCACGTCCCTGCTGATCATCGTGGTGGTGACGATGGACTTCATGTCCCAGGTGCAGGCCTACGTCATGACCCACCAGTACGAAAGCCTACTGCGCAAGGCCAATTTCAAGGGCGGCCTGCCGGTTCGCTGATCAATGGCCAAAGAAGATGTCATCGAATTGCAAGGTGAAGTGGTGGAAAACCTGCCCAATGCGACGTTCCGGGTGAAGCTCGAGAACGGCCATACGATTCACGCGTTCATCTCGGGAAAGATGCGCATGAACTACATCCGCATCCTGCCAGGCGACAAGGTCACCGTGCAGATGACGCCCTACGACCTGACCAAGGGTCGTATTACGTTCAGAGCGAAGTAAAGGAGAGCTTTATGAAGGTGATGGCATCGGTCAAAAGAATCTGCCGGAAATGCAAGATCGTCCGGCGCAAAGGGGTGGTCCGGGTGATTTGCTCCGACCCGCGGCACAAGCAACGCCAGGGTTGATAACTTCATGATAAACCAGATATAATTTCAGGTTCCCTATGGCACGAATTGCAGGCATCAACATCCCCAACCACCAGCACGCGGAAATCGCGCTGACGGCGATTTTCGGCATCGGCCGCGCTCGCGCGGAAGCGATCTGCGCCGCGGCTGGCGTGAAGGGCTCGCGCAAGATCAAGGATCTGACCGACGCCGAGCTCGACCGGATCCGCGAAAGCGTCACGCGCTTCACCGTCGAGGGCGATCTGCGCCGCGAGGTGTCGATGTCGATCAAGCGCCTGATGGACCTCGGCTGCTACCGCGGCCATCGCCACCGCAAGGGCCTGCCGGTCCGCGGGCAGCGCACGCGTACCAACGCGAGGACGCGCAAGGGTCCGCGCAAGGCCGCGATCAAACTCAACGCACAAGTCGGCAAGGTGGCATAAATGGCAACCCGAAGCGCCCCCACCCGCCAGGAACTGCAGCAGACCGCGCAGGCGCGCGCGCGCAAGAAGGTCAAGAAAAACGTGTCGGAAGGCATTGCGCACATCCACGCCTCGTTCAACAACACCATCGTCACCATCACCGACCGCCAGGGCAATACGCTGTCCTGGGCGACCTCGGGCAACGCCGGTTTCAAAGGCTCGCGTAAATCGACGCCGTTCGCCGCCCAGGTGGCCGCCGAGCGCGCCGGACGCGCGGCGCAGGAATGCGGCGTGAAGAACATCGAAGTGCGCATCAAGGGCCCGGGACCTGGCCGTGAATCCGCAGTGCGCGCCCTCAACGCGGTCGGGTTGAAGATCGCCAGCATCGCCGACGTCACGCCGGTACCGCACAACGGCTGCCGTCCGCCGAAGCGCCGGCGCGTGTAAGGGAGACCCATGGCAAGACTACTAGACGCGAAGTGCCGCCAGTGCCGCAGGGAAGGCGAGAAGCTTTTCCTCAAGGGCGAGAAGTGCTTTACCGACAAGTGCGCCGTCGAGCGGCGCGCGTACGCGCCCGGACAGCATGGCCAGAGAAGCGGCGCCCGGCTTTCGGACTACGGCAAGCAACTGCGCGAGAAGCAGAAGCTGCGCCGCACCTACGGCGTCCTCGAGCGGCAGTTCCGCAACACCTACGCCGCGGCCTCGCGCTCCAAGGGCGTGACCGGCGAGCGCCTGCTGCAACTGCTGGAGTCCAGGCTGGACAGCGTGGCCTACCGCATGGGATTCGGCGCGTCGCGAAGCGAAGCGCGCCAGGTGGTACGTCATAACGCCATCCTGGTGAATGGCAAGCGGGTCAACATCCCGTCCTACAATGTCCGCCCGGGCGATGTCATCGAAGTGGCGCCGAAGGCCAAGGAGCACCTGCGCATCAAGGCCGCGGCGGAAGCTGCCGCCTCGCGCAACATTCCGGAGTGGCTCGACGTGGATTCCAAGGCGCTGAAGGGCACGTTCAAGGCCCTGCCGGGACGCGCCGAGCTGCCCTCGAACATCAACGAGCACCTCATCATCGAGCTGTACTCGAAGTAAGCCAACAGGATCCAACCATGCCGCAATCGGGATTTCTCAAGCCGCGTATCGTCGACGTTCAGAACCTTTCGCCGAACCACGCCCGCGTGACCATGGAGCCGTTCGAGCGCGGCTACGGCCATACGCTCGGCAACGCGCTGCGCCGCGTGCTGCTGTCGTCGATGCCGGGCCATGCCCCCACCGAAGTGCAGATCGCCGGCGTGGTGCACGAGTACTCCACCCTCGACGGCGTGCGCGAAGACATCGTCGACATCCTGCTCAACCTCAAGGGCGTGGTGTTCCGGCTGCATAATCGCACCGAAGCCATCCTGTCGCTGAAGAAGAAGGGCGACGGCCCGGTCACCGCGTCGGACATCGAGCCCTCGCATGACGTCGAGATCGTGAATCCCGACCACGTCATCGCGCACCTCGCCTCCGGCGGCAAGCTCGAGATGCAGATCAAGGTCGAATCCGGCCGCGGCTACGTGCCGGGCAACATGCGCTATCTGCCCGAGGAGACCAAGGGCATCGGCCGCATCGTGCTCGACGCCTCGTTCAGCCCGGTACGCCGCGTTTCCTACGCGGTCGAATCCGCGCGCGTCGAGCAGCGCACCGACCTCGACAAGCTGATCATGGACATCGAGACCAACGGCGCCATCGAGCCGGAAGAGGCGATCCGCTACGCGGCGCGCGTCCTGGTCGACCAGCTTTCGGTGTTCGCGCAACTCGAGGGCACGGCGATGCCCACCGAGCAGCCGAAATCGCCCGCCGTGGACCCGATCCTGCTGCGCCCTGTGGACGACCTGGAACTCACCGTGCGCTCGGCCAACTGCCTCAAGGCCGAGAACATCTATTACATCGGCGACCTGATCCAGCGCTCCGAGACCGAGCTGCTCAAGACGCCCAATCTCGGCCGCAAGTCGCTCAACGAGATCAAGGAAGTGCTTGCATCGCGCGGCCTGACGCTCGGCATGAAGCTGGAGAACTGGCCGCCGGCCGGGCTCGAGCACCGCACCTGAGGACCTAGCCATGCGTCACGGAAACGGACTGCGCAAGCTCAACCGCACTTCGAGCCACCGGCTCGCGATGCTGCGCAACATGACGGTATCGCTCCTGCGCCACGAGGAGATCACGACCACCCTGCCCAAGGCCAAGGAGCTTCGGCGCGTGGTGGAACCGATGATCACCCTGGGCAAGAAGCCCAGCCTCGCCAACCGGCGCCTGGCCTACGATCGCCTGCGCGACCGCGACATCGTCGGCAAGCTGTTCGAGGACCTTGGGCCGCGCTACGCCAAGCGCAAGGGCGGCTACCTGCGCATCCTGAAGGCGGGCTTCCGCAAGGGCGACAACGCGCCCCTCGCGCTGGTCACGCTGATGGATCGCGTGGACCAGTCCGCGGCGACGCCGGCGGACGAGAAGAAGAACGAGAAAAAGGAAGCGGCAAAAGCCGCCTAGAGCACCAGGATCGCGCGGTAGTCGTTGACGTTGGTGCGGGTCGGCCCCGTAAAGATGAGCCCGCCGCTTTCCTTGAAGAATCCATAGCTGTCGTGCCGCTGGAGCAGGGCCTTCGCGTCCAGGCCCTGCTTCATGCTATCCGGGGTCAGGATGGCGCCGGCGTTGTCCTCCGACCCGTCGATGCCGTCGGTGTCGGCCGCGATCGCCCAGATGCCGCCGCTTTCGATTCCCAGCGACAGCAGGAACTCGCAGCAGCGCCCACCGCGGCCGCCCGCATATTCCCCGCTATCTTCAAGCGTAACCGTGCATTCGCCGCCGGAAATCAGCGCCGCCGGCCCCTCGGTGCGGCGTGCAAGCTGCGCCATCTCGCGCCCGACCTCGCGCGCCTCGCCGGTGATGGTGTCGCCCAGGATCTCGGGCCGGATGCCCTGTTTGCGGAACACTTCGGCCGCCGCCTCGAGCGAGCGATAGGCCGTCGCGATGACCCGGTTCTCCGCCCGCACGGCCTTGGGGCTTTCCGAGAACGGCCCGCGGTAGTCGATGCGGTACTTGGCAAGGATCGCTTTCGCGTCGTCGATCGTCGTGGGATCCGGCGAGCAGGGTCCGGAGGCGATGTGCGTCGGGTCGTCGCCGGTCACGTCGGAGATGATCAGCGCCAGCACCGGCGCGCGGCAGGCGGCCGCGAGGCGCCCGCCGTGGATCGCCGAAAGGTGCTTTCGCACCGTGTTCATGTCCTGGATTGGCGCGCCGCTTCGCAGCAGCCGGCTGGTCAGGTCCTTGAGCTCGGCCATGGAAACACCGGGAGAAGGCAGCGAAAGCAGGCTCGATCCGCCACCCGACAGGAGTGCGAGAAGCAGGTCACCTTCATTCAGTGATTTTGCTTGTTGAAGAATTTCCCGCGCAGCCGCTTCTCCGGCCTCATCCGGCACGGGGTGGCCGGCCTCGACCACGCGAATTTTCTTCGTCGGCAGGCCGTGCCCATAGCGCGTGATTGCGATGCCGTCGAGCGTTCCGTGGAAATTCCGTTCGACCGCGAGGGCCATGGAGGCCGCGGCCTTGCCGGCGGCGGCGACAAACGTGCGCCCGCGCGGCGGCGCGGGCAGGTGGGGGGCGAGGATCCGGAGCGGATCGGCGGCGGCGACCGCGGCCCGGAAACTCTCTTCCAGCAGCGCGCGCATCAGTCGGGCGTGAAGGTTTCTTTCGCCGCCTCGGCTCCCAGCCGGTAGAACTTCGGATAGGCCTCGCGGAACGCGCGCTGGATTTCGTCGACCGGGACGTCGGCGAAGCTGCCGCGGTCCCGCAGGTATTCCATGTGCCGCCGGTTGTCGGCGTCGAACGGGTGGAAGATGGAGTCTTCGCGGCCGTCGAACTCGAGCGGCTTGACGCGGAACCTGTTGCACAGCGCAAGATTGAACGCCGGCGTCGCCTTGACCCAGGTGCCGTCGATCAGGAGCTCGGTGTAGCCGTGGTAGACGAAGAGATCGCTTCCCATGGTCTCCGCGAGGCGCGGCGAGGTCAGGTGGTTCTTCACGTCGGCAAAGCCGACGCGCGCGGGGATCCGGGCGGCACGCGCGCAAGCGGCGAGCAGGGCCGCCTTGCCGACGCAGAATCCTTCGTCGGCCTCGATCACGGCGGACGCCTGGAAGGCCTCGGCCCGGGAGAAGTCGAGGAACGGGTTGTAGCGGATTGCGTCGCGCACCGCGTAATACAGCGACACGGCCCGCTCGCGGTCGCCGTTGCCCGACGCATGTTTTTCCGAGAATGTGACGACAGCAGGGTGGTCGCTGTCGATGAAGCGGCCGGGCTCGAGGTATTCCTTCATTTGTCCAGCTTCATCAGGCGGCGCGCGCCCTGGAACAGGGTGCTCGACTCGTCGGCAAGGTCGTCCATGACCGAGAAATGGTTCCGCCCGGGCATCGCTACGTCGCCCGCGAAGGCGCCGCGCCAGCGTTCGCCTAGCAGCGCGTTCTGGCGCAGGAACTCGCTCGATTCGGCGCCGCCGACACAGGTCATCACCGGCGCGCGCGTGGCGGGCGCCAGGTAGGCCGGGGAGAGCCGCAACGCGCTTTCCTCGTCCAGGCGCAGGTCGGGCTGCAGGAAATCCACCTGGATCAGCGGCCGCAGGTCGTACAGGCCGCTGATGGCGAGGCCGCCTTTCCACAGGTCCTTGGGCAGCCGTGCGTCGAACACCTGCCAGAGCGCCGTCATCAGCATCGCGGTCAGGTGCCCGCCCGCGGAGTGCCCCGAGACATACAGCCGGTCCTGGTCCATGCCGTAGTCCTCGGCATGCAGCCACAGCCAGCGGCTGGCGCGCAGCATTTGGCGCACGATCTCGTCCATGCTCACGCGCGGGCACAGGTCGTAGTTCACCACCGCGAGCGAAATCCCGGCGCCGACCCAGGTGGGGGCGAGAAACGAGAAGTCCTTCTTGTCGAGTGCGCGCCAATAGCCGCCGTGGATGAACATCATGCAGCTGCCGTCGCCCTTGCGCGACGGGAAGAGATCGATGGTCTCCCCCGGCATGTCGCCGTAGCGCAAGTCGAGATGGGAGGTCATCGTGCTGCGCGCGCGCGCCGAGGCTTCGGTCCAGCGCGCGAAGAATTTGGGGTGATCCGGGACCAGGTCGCGATTGTTATATTCGCGGCTCAGGAAACCACTATCCACGCTTCTCCCTCCACAGGCCCATGGCTTCCTGGCCCGGACGGTCGGAGTACGAGAACAGCACGGCTTCGCTGGTCGCCTCGAGGGTCAGCGGCACCCACGAGGGCACGACAAACGTGTCGCGCGGCTCGAAGTCGTACCTCTCCTTGCCGATGATGGCGGTGCCTTCGCCTTCGACGACCGAGTAGATGGTGCCGTCGGTGGAGCGGCAGGGCGCCGAACGGAAGCCCTTCGGCAGCAGCTGGATGAATGCCGCGATGGTCGGCATGGCGTGGCCGCCGGTCAGCGGGTTGATGAACTGCATCTTCCACCCGTGGCAGGCGTCCGGGTCCTGGTCGCGCGACAACATGGAAAGCGACTCGCGGCTGCGGTCGTACGGATAGTTGAAGATCGGCGAAGTCTTGCCGAACGGCGGCGCGGCGCGCAGCGGCACGAGATTGTTGCCATAGCGCGCGACCGACGCGCCCTCCTGGTGGGACACCGGCTGCACTTCCTCGGGGAACACCTCGTGGAACTGCGCCGCGAAGGTCTGCACGATGCGGATGTCGAGGCCGTCCATCCAGACCACCGGGTCATTGCCGGGATTGCCGTGGTCGTGCCAGGTCCAGGACGGCGTGATGATGAAATCGCCGGGCCGCATGGTGGTGCGCTCGCCGTCGACCGCAGTGTAGGCACCGGAGCCCTCGACGATGAAGCGCAGCGCCGACTGCGAATGGCGGTGGCTCGGCGCGATTTCGCCCGGCAGGATCAGCTGCAGGCCCGCGTACAGGCTCTGCGTGATGCAGGATTCGCCGCGCATGCCGGGGTTCTCGAGGATCAGTACGCGCCGGATCGCTTCCTTCGCCGTGATCAGTTCGCCGGCCTCCATCAAGTAGGGCCGCGCATCGCGGTAGCGCCACAGCGCCGGCTTGCACAGCGTCGACGGCTCGTTCGGGATCAGGTTGTGCAGCACTTCCCAGAGCGGTGCGAGGTGGTGCTTGTCCATGCGGCGGTAGAGCTTCTGCCGCGCGGTGCCGAGATGGGGCTGGGGGACGCTTGCCATGGCCTGTCTTCCGGGGAAAGAGGAGATTCTACGTTCGTGCGACGGGCTTGAGCCAGACGACCGGCTTGCCGAGGGCCGTGCCGAGCGCCTTGCCCTCGGGATCGGCGAGCGCCGCCTCGCGCGCTTTGCGCAAGGCCGCCGCCTGCTCGCGCGGGTCGGCGGTGGCCGGGTTTTCCACCAGTGCGTCGACTATGACGAGGAAGTTGGCCTTGCCGCGCCGGTGCGTCTCGCCGTAGCCCTTGACCAGCCGCGCGCAATCCGCGACCTCGAGGGCGAGGGCGGTGTCGCGCTTCGCCGCCTCGGCGACCAGCGCGAGCCAGCGCTCGATCAGCTGCTGCTCCTCGCGGTACCGGTAGCTCATCGGCCGCCAGGGCTTGAGCCAGGCGAGCGAGCGCACCATCAGGTAGCCGAACAGTCCCGAGGTCTTGATGTGCATGCCGACGTTGTAGGAATCAAGCTTGCCGCGGCGTTCGGCCCAGGCGAAGAGCCCCTTGCCCAGGGCATGGGGCAGCAGCGAAGCGACCTCTTCGACCCCGGGCTTCAGGTAGTCGATAACGATGACGGGTTCGCCGCTTTTTGCTCCTACTTCCCTTCTGACTCTTTCAAAACGCGAGGCGCGCGTCTTCAAATCAGCCACGCGAATGATGTCCTCGTAGCTCATCCACACCGCGAGATGCCGCGCCACTTCCGCGGCAAGGTGCGCATCGCCTTTTTCAAATGAACGGATTCTTTCCTTGAAAAGCGTTGCATAGGCCTCGCCTTGATAGTCCCGGAGGCGTTCAATACCCAGCTCGACGATTTCCTTCAACTCCGTCGCCCGCTTTGGCGGGAGCGGGATCGCCGGTGCAGGCCGGGTGCGTGCCGCGATGTCGAAGCCCGCCGCGAAGCCGCGCAGGCTGGCTTCCGCGCCGCGTCCGCCGCCCCGGATCGCTTTTTCGCAGGCCTCGCGCGTGAGCGGCAGCCTGCCGCTTCCCGCCATGGCGCCGAACAGCACCGCATTGATTACCGTGCCGCTTTCCTGGGCGAGCTTGCGCATGTCGAACATCACCGCCTGCTTCGCGAGCTGCTTTCCGGCTTCCAGGATGCGGTCGCTGTCGAAGCGGCCGTCGGCCATCTGCATCTTCTCGACGGTGGCGTAGATGCGGTGCGTAGAGGCGATCAGCGTGGTGCGCTCGGGGTTGACGTAGCCGTTGGTCATGGCGCGGCCCGCTTCGACGAGCTCGGAGGCCACCATGATGTCCACGTTAGCCGGGCTGGGCGTCAGCGAGAGCACCGGTTCCCGCCCCCCCAGGTTCTTTCGCTCGACCGGGAAGATCTCGAGGTAATAGGTCGTGGCGCCGGTACGCTGCGCCACGCCGGGGATCGAAGTGGCCTGGGCAGGCAGGCCGCTCGCGGTCGAGGCTTCCATCAGCCAGTCGGCCATTACGCCGCCGCCTTCGCCGCCGAGGGCGGCAATCAGAATCGTGATCGGTCGTTCGGGGAGGTTCATAGGATCCTGGAAATCAATTTGTCCCAGACACTGGGGTTCTGGATGACTTCGGCGCGGTAGAACGACGGGCAAAGGACTGCGGCGTGCGCGTTCTCGCCGCACAAGCCGCAGCCGACGCAGCCGTCCACCACCGTCGCCACCGGGTCGCGGCGCAGGGGATCGGGATTGTCCTTGACGGTGAGCGTCGGACAGCCCGACAGGCGGATGCAGGAATGGTCGCCGGTGCAGGTGTCCTCGTCGACGCCATACTTCACGCGCACGGTCCTGACTCCCGACGACAGGTTCTTGGCGACGATGGGCTTCAACCGCCGTTGCCGCTCAAGCTGGCACTCGCCTTCGGCGATGATCACCTTCAGCCCCTTGAAACCCGTGCTCATCGCCTCTTTGTAGACCTTGGCGACCTCGCCGACCTTGTAGTTGTTCACCGTGCGCAGCCACTTCACGCCGAGCCCGGTGAGGGTGTCCTCGATGGTGTGGTCGGCGTGCGCCGCGCTGCCGCCAACCGCCACCATGCGGGCGTCCTCGGGCGGCGAGGACAGCAGCTCCTGCGTGCCGGTGGCCGAGGCATAGCCGTTCTTCATGATGACCAGCACGCCGTCGCCCTTGTTGAGCAGATTGGAGGCGACGCCCGACAGCAGGCCGTTATGCCAAAAGCCGCCGTCGCCCATGATCGCCACCGGCCGGCGCGATGACATCGGCCCGACGCCGGCGGCGGACGCCAGGCTCATCCCGTAGCCCAGCAGCGTATTGCCTTGCGAGAAGGGCTCGAACGATCCGAAGCAGTGGCATCCGACGTCCATCGAAACGTGCGGCCGGCCGATGTCCTGCGCCACCAGCTTCATCGCGGAGAAAACCGGCCGCTCCGGGCAACCGGTGCAGAACCCCGGCGGACGCATCGGCAGCGTGCCGAGCAGCTCGGCCGCCTTTTCCTTGATTCGTTGAACGGCATCCAGCCAGGAAGCGCTGGAAGCGAGATTGAGCTGCGGCGCATGCCGCGCCAGGAACTTGCTGAGGCCGCGCACCAGCGATTCGACGTTGTAGTCGCCTGCCATGTGCATGCAGTCCTTGCCATGCAGCTTCGCCGCTACGTCGGCGCGGCGCAGGGCCGTCGAGATTTCCTGCTCGATGAATTCGGGTTGCCCTTCCTCGAGGACCAGGACCGCGGCCTTGCTGCGGCAGAAATCGTTGATTTCCTCGGGCACCAGCGGATAGACCACGTTCAGCGCCAGGATCGGGATGCGGCTCTCGCCGAACTGGTCGGCGAGGCCCAGCGTGCGCAGGGCCAGCATCAGGCCATTGAACAGCCCTCCCTGCACGATGATGCCGAGCTCCTTCTCGGGTCCGTCGAAGTGCTCGTTGAGCTTCTTTTCCACGATGAAACGCCGCGCGGCCGGCAGGCGCACGTCCGACTTGAGCTTTTCCTGGCGGAAGATGGCGGGCGGGTGGGCGAGCCGGTCGTAGATGAATTCCTTCGGCGGGCCGTCGAGCTTGTGCAGGCCGGACACCGCGGGAGGCGGATTGCTTCTCGCCTTGAAGCTGCCCCGCACATGACAGGCCCGGATGCGCAGCTCCATCATCACCGGCGTGTTCGACGCCTCCGACAGCGCGAAGCCGTGCTCGACCATGTCGACGATGGTGGTGAGGTTCGGCCGCGGGTCGAGCAGCCACATCATCGACTTCATGGCGAAAGAGTGGCTGCGCTCCTGCGCCACCACGCCGCCCTCGCCGTAGTCCTCGCCGAGGACAATCAGCGCGCCGCCCATTACGCCCGCGCTGGCGAGGTAGGAGAGCGCATCGGCGGCGACGTTGGTGCCGACGATCGACTTCCAGGTGACCGCGCCGCGCGCCGGGTAGTTGATCGAGGCGCCGAGCATCGCGGCGGCCGAGGCCTCGCTGGTACAGGCCTCGACGTGCACGCCGAGTTCGTCCATGTAGTCGCGCGCCTGCACCATGACGTCGAGCAGGTGCGACACTGGCGCGCCCTGGTAGCCGCCGACGTACGACACCCCTGATTGCAGCAGCGCCTTGGTCACCGCGAGGATGCCCTCGCCGTGGAAGGTCTCGCCATTGCTGAGGCGCAGGGACTCTATTTCCTTAGTGAACTGGCGTTCCACGAATCCTCGCAACGAACTTGTCCCACCAGGTGGGGTTCTGGATGACTTCGGCCCGATAGAAGGAAGGGCACAGCACCGCGGCATGCGCGTTCTCGCCGCACAGGCCGCAGCCGACGCAGCCGTCGATCACCGTGGCCACCGGGTCGCGGCGCAGCGGATCGGGGTTGTCCTTGATGGTGAGGGTGGGGCAGCCCGACAAGCGGATGCAGGAGTGGTCGCCGGTGCAGGTGTCCTCGTCCACGCCGTACTTCACGCGGACATGCCTTTCGCCCTTCGACAGTTTTTCCGAGACCTGCGGCCGAAGCTTGCGCTGCCGTTCGAGCTGGCACTCGCCCTCGGCGATGATGACCTTGAGGCCCTTGTGGTCCGTGGTCATCGCTTCCTTGAGCGTCTTCGCCACTTCGCCGACGCGGTAGTTGTCGACGGTGCGGACCCAGTCGGCGCCGATGCCGGCGAGCGCGCGCTCCATGCTCATGTCGGGCGCGTGCGTGTCGCTGTGCTGCGGCGAGGAGGGCAGTTCCTGCGTGCCGGTGGCCGAGCTGTAGCCGTTCTTCATGATCACCAGGATGCCGTCGTTCCTGTTGAACACGGCGTTGGCGATGCCGGAGGTGAGGCCGTTGTGCCAGAAGCCGCCGTCGCCCATCATCGTCACGGTGCGCTTGGCGAACATCGGGTGTACCGCCGAGTTGGAGGCGAGGCCCAGGCCGTAGCCGAGCACGGTATTGCCGATGTTGATCGGGGGCAGCGTGGAGAACAGGTGGCAGCCGATGTCCGCCGAGAGGTGGAACTTGCCGGTGTCGCCCTCGAGGATCTTCATTGCCGAGAATACCGGGCGCTCCGGGCAGCCGACGCAGAATCCCGGCGGCCGCACCGGCAGGCCGCCCAGCAATTGCGCCGCTTTCTGCTTCAGGTCCCTGACGGGTTTCATCGTTTCTTCCCGATTCAGGAACCTGGAAATTCCCGTCAGCACCACCTCGCCGGTGTATTCCCCGGCCTGCGGCAGCATCCCCTTGCCGTGCACCTTGACGTCGTTCACGTTGTAACGCCGCAGGGTGGCGAGCACCTGTTCCTCGATGAACGCGGGCTGGCCTTCCTCGACGATCAGGATCGATTTTCGGGTTTTCGCAAACTCCACGATCTCTTCCGGAACCATCGGGTAAGTCACGTTCATGCAGTAGATCGGGACTTTGGAGGCGCCGAAGATGTCGGCAAGGCCCAGCGTCTGCAGGGCCCGGATCACCGCGTTGTACATGCCGCCTTGGCAGACAATACCGGCGTCGCGCATTTCTCCCGGGAAAAACTCATTTAGTTTTTTTTCTTTGATAAAAGCGACGGCAGCAGGCCACCGCACATCGATCTTGTGTTTTTCCTGCGAGTAGGTCGCCGGCGGCAGGCAGATCCGGCTGTAGTCGAAATCGGGGGCGTCGAGGAAGGCTTTCTTGGAAAACTTTGACGCCAGGTTCTTCTTGGTGACGAAGGATCCTTGTACATGGCAGGCACGGATGCGCAGCTCGAGCATCACCGGCGTGCTCGAGGCCTCGGACAGTTCGAAGCCCTGCTCCACCATTTCCACGATCTTCGGCAGATTGGGCCGCGGGTCGAGCAGCCAGATCTGCGATTTCATGGCGAAGGCGTGGCTGCGTTCCTGGATGATCGAGGAGCCCTCGCCGTAGTCCTCGCCGAGCACGATCAGCGCGCCGCCGATCACGCCGGCCGAGGCGAGATTGGAGAGCGCATCCGAGGCCACGTTGGTGCCGACGGTGGACTTGAACGCGACTGCGCCGCGCATCGGGTAGTTGATCGAGGCGCCGAGCATGGCAGCGGCGCCGGCCTCGCTGGCATTGGTTTCCACGTGCACGCCGAGGTCGTCGAGGATGCCGCGCGCGTCGTTCAGGACGTCCATGACGTGGGAGACCGGCGCGCCCTGGTAGCCGCCCACGTAGGCGACGCCCGACTGCAGCAGCGCCTTGGTCACCGCCAGGATGGCTTCGCCATGGAACACCTCGCCCTCGGCGAGCTTCAGTTTCTCGACTTCTTCCTTGAAGGAGCGTTCCATGTCATCCCACCAGGTTAGGCAGCCAATTCGCCACCGCGGGCACGAAGAACACCAGCGCGAGGACCAGCAGGCTGATCGCGATATACGGCAGCACCGCCTGGAAGATGTGGCTCATGCGCACCTCGGGCGGCGCCACGCCTTTCATCGTCATCAGCAGAAGGCCGTGCGGCGGCAGCAGCAGTCCGAGCTGCATGCAGATCAGGAACATGACGCCAAACCACACCGGGTCGATGCCGAACTTGTGCACCAGCGGCATGTAGATCGGCAGTGTGATCAGCATCATGCTCACCTGCTCGACGAACAGGCCGAGGAAAATCAGCAGCAGCATCATGGCGGCGATCAGCGCGAGCGGTGACAGCCCCATTCCCGCGATCAGCTCGACCAGGCCGTTGCTCGCGCCGGAGAAGGACAGGATCTGCGAAAAGGTCGTGGCGCCGAGGATGATGAACAGGATCATTCCCGAAATCGCCGCGGTGCCGCGCAGCGCGGCGAGCAGGTTCTTCACCGACAACGAACGATAGAGCGCGGCGAGCACCATGGTGAAGAAGGCGCCGATCGCCGCCGACTCGGTCGGCGTGGCCCAGCCCGCCGACATGGACGCGACCACCACGACGAAGATCGACACCAGCGGCAGCACGTACTGGAAGAGCGGGCGCAGTTTTTCCCAGCCGCGGTGCTCGGTGAACGCGCTCGACGGGGCGAGCGCCGGGTTGAGCTTGACGCGGACAATGATGTAGACGACGAAGGCGGCGCTCAGGACCAGGCCGGGCACCACGCCGCCGATCAGCAGCTTCGAGATCGAGATACCCGACAGGCTGCCCAGCAGCACGGTGAGCGCCGAGGGCGGGATCAGCATGTCCACCGCGCCGATCGCCATCAGCGGCCCGGTGGCCATGGTCGGATGGTAGCCGCGCGCGAGCATCACCGGCAGCATCAGGCTGCCGAGCATCGCGGTGGTGGCGATGGTGGAACCGGAGATCGCCGAGAAGACCGTGCCCGCTACCACGGCGACGACCGCCAGGCGTCCCGGCACCTCGCGGATCAGGCGCTCCACGCCGTCGATCACCTTGACCGCGAGGCCGGTGTGGAACAGCACTTCGCCCATGAGGATGAAAAGCGGGATGGGGGTGAGCGAAAAGCTCGCCACCGAACCGATGCTGTTGCGCGCGAGCTGCACCAGCCCCGCCTCGCCGCCCAGGAACAGCAGCGCGCCGAGCAGGTTGATGACGAGGAACGAGAACGCCACCGGCAGGCCCAGGAACAGGAGCGCCGTCGAGCCTCCGAGCATGAGCCACGCCGCGGCCTGCCATGACATCAGCCGGTCGAGACCGCGTCATCCCGCGGCGCGCGCTCGCCAAGCCAAAGGCGGCGCATGCGGAAGAGCATCTCGATGGTGAGCGCGAGGAACGCCAGCGGCAGCGCGCTGAGCAGCCACCACTCCGGCGTGATAAGCGTCTTGATCGAGACGGAGCCGGCCAAATAGCTGCCGAGCGCGGCGCGCGCGCTGTAGTAGGCGATCGCCGCGCAGCAGACGAGGCCGAGCAGGTCGACGATCCACTCGAAGGTCCAGCCGACCAGCTTCGGCACCGCGCGCAGCACGATATCGACGCGGATGTGCTGGCCGCGCCGCAGCAGCCACGGCGCGGTGAGGAGCGTGATGAGGTAGAGCATCGCCTCGGAAATCTCGTTCGCCCATTCCAGGCCGACCATGCCCGGCACGATGCGCACGTTGCGCAGGAACACGTCCGCGCAAATCATCAGCGTCATTCCGAGGATCAGCGCACAGCCGGCCAGCGCCAGGACCTCCAGCAGCCGGCCGTACGCCGATTCCAGGCGCTGCATGCTTACTTCGCCAGGACCTTCTTGAGCTGCTCGCCGTACTGCGGGCTCGCCTTGATCGCGGTCGCCCAGCCGATCTCCTTCGCCTTGTCCGAGAACGCCTTGCTCGTCGCGGCGTCGAAGCTGATCGTCTGGATGCCCGCATCGGCCTGGCGCTTGGCCTCGTTCTGGTTGTAGGACTTCCAGAAGTCGTTCTGCTGCTCGTAGCCGAGCGCCAGCCGGTCGAGGAACTCGCGCGTCTTGGCCGGCAGCCCCTTGTACTTGTCGAGGTTCATGATCAGCGACACCTCGGCGTTGTAGAAGCCGGGGTCGACGCGGAACTTGGTCTTCTCGTGCCAGTTGAGGTCGAAGAGGGCGTGGATCGGCCAGCCGTAGCCGTCGATCACGCCGCGCTCGAGCGCGGTGTAGACCTCGCCGGGCGCGGTGGTCATGACGGAGGCGTTCATCGCCTGGAAGAACTCGCGGTACACCGGCGTGATGCGGATCTTGAGGCCGGTGAGGTCGGGCTTGTCGATCTTCTTGTTGACGTAAATGTGGAACGGCGTGAACTCCACCACCTTGGCGAGATAGCGCATGTTCGCCTTCTCCGCCCAGATCCGGTTGATCAGCTCATAGCCGCCGTTCTTGCGCTGCTCCGCGGCGCTGGTCTCCGACAGCTTGAGGATGTCGGCCTCGGGCATGACGTTGGTGTAGAACGCGCCGGTGCTGAAGCCGATGTCGACAACGCCGCTCTGCACCGCCTTGCCGACCTCGAAGGTCGGGATGGCTTTCGGCCCGCCGATGAAATTGATCTGCAGCGTGCCCTTGCCTTCCTTGTTGACCTTCTCGACCCATTCGATGGTGCGCTTCACGTAGAACTGGTTTTCCGGGAACGCGCTCACCATGCGCAGCGTGGTTTCCTGGGCCTGCGCGAGCATCGGGACGGCGAGCGCCGCGGCGGCAAGCCAAAGCTTGGATTTCATGGGGACTCCTCCTGTAGGAAGCGGAAAGGGTAGGCGTCCGCGCCGCCATTTGTCAAATCAATGTGATGCATGATATGAATCACGGTCATGAATATCAATGACGTCGACCTGAACCTGTTGCGCGTCTTCGATACGGTCCTCAACGAACGCGGCGTCACGCCGGCCGCGGTGCGCCTCGGCCTGACCCAGCCGGCGGTGTCCAACGCCCTGGCGCGGCTGCGAGGCGTGTTCGGCGACCCGCTGTTCGTGCGCACCCCCGGCGGCATGGACGCGACGCCGTTCGCGCGGCAGCTCGCCGAGCCGGTCCGGCAGGCGCTCGCGCTGCTCGACTCGGCGCTTGCCCACGGGCCGGGCTTCGATCCGGCGACCTCGACACGCCTGTTCCGCTTCTACATGTCCGACCTCGGCCAGATCGAGTTCCTGCCACCGCTGGTCGAGCGCGTGCAGCGGTCGGCACCCGGGGTGCGCCTGGAGGCGGTCGGCCTCGAGGTCGAGGACATCGGCGATGCGCTCGCCGCCGGCGCGCTGGATCTCGCGGTCGGCTTCCTGCCGGGGCTCGCGCGACCCGTCCAACGCCAGGCATTGTTTCGCGATCCGTATGTCTGCCTCATGCGCACGGACCACCCCGTCAAGACCCTGACGAAAAGAAGGTTCCAGGAGGCGTCGCACGTGCTCGTGTCCTACCGTGGCGGCCACCGCGTGATCGAAGAGGCGCTCGAGCGTGCCGGCCTCGCGCGCCGCATCGCGCTGCGCGTGCCGCATTTCACCGTGGTGCCGATGATTCTGGAGCGCAGCGACCTGATCCTCACGCTGCCGGCGCGCGTCGCGAGCGTTTTCGAGCGCCGCGGCACCCTCCGGTCGCTGCCGCCGCCGGTGCCGATCCCGCCGGCCGATGTCGGCGTGCACTGGCACGAGCGCTTCGAGTCCGATCCGGGAAACCGCTGGCTTCGCGAACTGCTGATTACGCTGTACGCTGACGGGAAATGACGCCGCCTTTTCGCGCCGACCACGTCGGCAGCCTGCTGCGCCCTAGGAAGTTGCGGGAAGCTTTTCGCGGACCCGCCACCGCTTTGCGCGCAGCGCAGGACGACGCTATCCGAGAAGTCGTAAAGCTTCAGGAGGAGTGCGGCCTGCAAGTCGTGAACGACGGCGAGTTCCGGCGCATTTCCTACTGGGAAAAATTCGTGCGCCTCACCGAGGGGCTGGTGGTGAAGGAGGCGGTGTTCCGCTTCCACGACGCGCATGGCCACGAATCGGAGTTCACTGCGCCCTATGCCGCGGGAAAGGTGTCGCGCCGGGAAGCCATTGCGCTGGACGAGTTTGAGTTCTTGAAGAAATGCAGTTCATTGACCGGAAAGGTCACGTTGCCGGCGCCTTCCACCATGCATTTCTATCGTTTCACGGATTGGGGAAGCGCCTATGACGACGCAGTCGAGTTCTTCAGGGACCTCGCCAAGGTCTACCAGGCCGAAATCGCCGACCTTGCCGCCGCCGGTTGCAAGTACGTGCAGATCGACGAAGTCGCGGTAGCCATCCTCTGCGATCCCGCCGCGCGGGAAAAGGTCAAGGCGAAGGGCGGTGACCCCGACCACCTCGTGGACCTCTACATCGATGCGATCAACGAAGCAGTGAAAAATCGCCCGGCGGGCATGGCCATCGGCGTGCACGTCTGCCGCGGCAATTACAAGGGCATGTACCTGTCCGAGGGCGGTTACGACTCGGTGGCGGAGAAATTCTTCGGCCGCACGCGCGCAAATCATTTCCTGCTCGAGTTCGATACGCCGCGGGCGGGCGGCTTCGCGCCGCTGCGCTTCGTGCCGAAGGACAAGGGCGTGGTGCTGGGACTGGTGAGCTCCAAGTCTCCGGCACTGGAAAACCTGGATGACCTGAAGAGGCGGACGGAGGAGGCGGCGAAATTCATCGATCTCTCCCGGCTCGCGATCAGCCCCCAGTGCGGCTTTGCCAGCACCATGGGGGGCAACCCGGTCACCGAGGCCGACGAGCGCGCGAAGCTCCGGCTCTGCGTCGACGCGGCAAGGGCGATCTGGGGTAGATGAAGGTCCTCGTCGTCGGCGCGGGTCCCGCCGGGCTCTATTTTTCCTATCTCTTCAAGAAACGGAACCCGCACGGCGAGTTGCGCCTCGTCGAGCAGAACCCGCCGGAATCGACGTTCGGCTTCGGCGTGGTGTTCTCGGACCGCGCGCTCGAGTTCCTGCGCGGCGACGATCCGGCGACCTACGACCTGATCACGCCGCAGATGGAATCCTGGAACGACATCACGGTCGTCCACCGCGGCACGCCCGTGGTCATCGACGGCATCGGCTTTGCCGCCATTGGGAGACTGGCGTTCCTGCGGCTGATGCGGCAACAGCTGGCGAAGGTCGGGGTGACGCCTGAGTATGGACAAGTCATTGACGAGAAAGCGGCGCTCCAAGGCCATGACCTGGTCGTCGCGGCCGATGGGGCGAACTCCTTCGTCAGAAAATCAGGGGACTTCGGGTCCAGCGTCACGCCACTGGACAACAAGTTCGCCTGGTTCGGCACCTCGAAGGTCTTCGGGACGCTGACCCAGACTTTCGTCGAGAACAACGACGGCCACTTCAACGCGCACCACTACCGGCATTCGCCCGGGATGAGCACTTTCGTCTTCGAATGCGATGCCGCAACCTGGGCGCGCGCCGGGTTTGCCGCCAAGGGAGAAGCGGAGACCCTGAGCTACTGCGAAAGGGTATTCGCCGACTCCCTGGAAGGCCAGCGCCTGGTCTCGAACAAGTCGGTCTGGCGGAACTTTCCCAACATCCGCAACGAACGCTGGTCGGCGGGAAACACGGTGCTCATCGGCGACGCGCAGCGTACCGCCCACTTTTCCATCGGTTCGGGCACGCGCCTCGCGCTGGAAGATGCCATTGCGCTGGCGAAAGCGTTGTTTGAATTCAGGAATGACGCGCGGCAGGCGCTCGCGGCCTTTGAAGCGGGGCGGCGGCCGATTGTCGACAAGCTGGTCGCGGCGGCCGACGCGAGCGCGCAGTGGTACGAGCGCTTTCCGGAGCACATGAAACTTGCGCCGCGGGACTTCGCGTGGAGCTATATTCAGAGGAGCGGGCGCATCGATCCGGCCCGCCTGAGGAAGATTTCCCCGAAATTCGTCGACGGATGACCGCCATGCTCTTTCCCACCACCCTCGTCGGCAGCTACCCGCAGCCCGACTGGCTCATCGACCGCAAGAAACTCGCCGGGCGCTTTCCGCCCCGCGTGCGCGCCAAGGAACTCTGGCGCGTGCCGGAAGCCCATTTGCGCGAGGCGCAGGACGACGCCACGTTGCTCGCCATCCGCGCGCAGGAGGCCGCCGGCCTCGACATCATCACGGACGGGGAAACGCGCCGCGAGAGCTACTCCAACCGCTTCGCCACCGCGCTGGAAGGCGTGGACATCGACAATCCGGGCAGCGCGCTCGACCGTTCGGGGCATCCGAACCCGGTGCCGCGTGTCGTCGGCAAGGTGCGCCGCAAGCATGCGGTGGAGGTGGAGGACTTGCTGTTCCTGAAGAAACACACCTCGAGAAAAACCAAGATCACGGTGCCCGGGCCGTTCACCATGTCGCAGCAGGCGCAGAACGATTTCTACCAGTCGGAGGAAGAAGCGGCGATGGACTATGCCGCCGCAGTCAATGCCGAGATCAAGGATCTCTTTGCCGCGGGTGCCGACATCGTGCAGATCGACGAACCCTACATGCAGGCGCGACCCGAAAAGGCGCGCTTGTACGGGCTGAAGGCGCTCAACCGCGCGCTCGAGGGCGTCAAGGGAGAGACGGCGGTGCATATCTGCTTCGGCTACGCCGCGATCATCCACGCGCGGCCGGAGGGCTATTCCTTCCTTCCCGAATTCGCCGGCTGTTCCTGCAGCCAGGTGTCGATCGAGACGGCGCAGTCGAATCTCGATTGTTCCGTCCTGACCTCGCTGAAGGACAAGAAGATCATGGTCGGGGTGATCGATCTATCTGACATGGGCATCGAGACGCCGCAGAAGGTGGTTGAGCGGCTGAAGAAGGCGCTGAAGTTCGTGAAGCCGGAGAATGTCGTCGTCGCACCCGACTGCGGCATGAAATACCTGCCGCGCGAAATCGCATTCGAAAAATTGAAATCCATGGTGGAAGGCGCGAAGTTGATGCGCGCGCAGTACAGGTGAACCCGCCATTCCGCGTCGAGCACGTCGGCAGTTTCGTTAGGCCGGAGCCGTTGCTGCAGGCGGCGCGCGCTTTCAAGTCGAAACAGATTTCTCAAGAGGCTTTTGCCGATATTCAGGACAAGAGCATCCGCGACGTCGTTTCATTCCAGGAATCCATCGGCCTCCCCGCCATCACCGACGGCGAGTTTCGCCGGCGCAGCTGGTCGGCGGGATTCATCGACGCGGTGGACGGGTTCGGGCTGCGCGACGGGACGCTGACGTTCCGGGACGAGAGCCGGGTCATCGGCATTGCCTCCTCGCCCTATGCGAAGGCGCCGCTGCGCCGCCGGCAGCGCATCGTCGCCGACGACTTCAGGTTCCTGAAGAAGCACGTGAAGAAGGGCCTGCCGAAGGTGACCATCGCGGCACCGGACGTGATGCATTACTTCCTCGGGCCGAAGTCATTCGAGACTTCGGCATACCGGGATCGCGAAGCGTTTTTCGGCGACCTGGTCCGGATCTACCGGGAAGAAATCGCCGAGCTTGCCGCCGAAGGCTGTACCTACCTGCAGCTCGACGATACCGCGCTTCCCTGCAACTGCGACGACCATGCGCGCGAGGACGTGAAGGCGCGCGGCGAGGATGCGATGGAATTGACCGTGCGCTACGCGCGCCTGTTCAACGACTGCATTTCGGCGAAACCGCAGGGCATGAGCGTCGCGATCCACCTGTGCCGCGGCAACCTCAAGGGCGCCTGGATGGCCGAGGGCGGCTACGAGCCCATCGCCGAGGTGCTGTTCAACCAGATCAACGCCGGCACCTATTGCCTCGAATACGATACCGAGCGTTCGGGGGATTTCTCGCCGCTGCGCTTCGTGCCCAAAGGCAAGCGCGTGATCCTGGGATTGGTGAGCACCAAGACACCCAAGCTCGAATCCAAGGAAATTCTCAAGCGAAAGATCCATGAAGCCGCAAAATACGTCCCCCTGGAACAGCTCGGCATCGGGCCGCAGTGCGGTTTCTCGAGCGGCGGCGGCGGCGGACAGGCAGTGACGCAGGACGAAACCCGCCGCAAGCTGGACCTGGTCATGGAGGTGGCACGAGATGTCTGGAACTAAGAAAGGCCTCGCACGCGGTCTTACCAACTACGGCGATGCGGGGTTCTCGCTTTACCTGCGCCGCTCCTTCGCGAAGAGCATGGGCTATTCAGGCGAACTGCTGGCGCGGCCGGTCGTCGGCATCGCCGATTCACGCAGCGGCTTCAACAATTGCCATCGCCATTTCCCGGAACTGATCGAGGCGGTCAAGCGCGGCGTGCTCGCCTCGGGCGGCCTGCCGGTCGAGTTTCCCACGGTGTCGCTCGGCGAAGTCTTCCTCAGCCCGACGTCGATGATGTTCAGGAACCTGATGTCGATCGACGTCGAGGAGATGATCCGCGCGCAGCCGATGGACGCGGTGGTGCTGGTGGGCGGCTGCGACAAGACGGTACCCGCGCAATTGATGGGGGCGGCTTCCGCCGATGTCCCGGCCGTGCAGCTGCTCGCCGGGCCGATGATGCCCACCTCGTACCGCGGCGAGCGCCTGGGTGCGTGCACCGATTGCCGGCGCTACTGGGCCATGCACCGCGCGGGGACGGTCAATGCCCAGGAGATTGAAACCATCGAGGGCAACCTCGCGACCACGGCAGGCACCTGCGCGGTGATGGGCACGGCATCGACGATGGCCGCGATCGCCGAGGCGCTCGGCATGGCCCTGCCGGGCAGCGCTGCGATTCCTGCCGTGCACGCCGACCGGTTGCGCGCCGCAGAGGAAAGCGGCCGCAGGGCGGTCGAATTCTGCAAGAACCCGATCCGCCCATCGCAGATCATCACCGAGAAGTCGGTCGAGAACGCGCTGCGCGTGCTGCTCGCGATCGGCGGCTCCACCAACGCGATCGTGCACCTCACCGCGATCGCCGGCCGGGCCGGGATCAAGATCGAGCTGCAGCGCCTGAACGAGTTGTCCGATTCCACGCCGGTCCTGGTGGATCTCAAGCCGACCGGCCAGTACTACATGTCCGATCTCTACGCGGCCGGCGGCGTGGGCGCGGTGATGCGCGAATTGAAGCCGCTGCTGCACCTCGATTGCATGACGGTGGCAGGAACCACCCTCAAAGAGGTCCTCGACAAGCTGCCGGATTGGGTGGATCGCGCGGTGGTCAAGCCGCTCAACGAACCGCTGGCGAAGGAGGGCGGCCTGGTGGCGCTGTTCGGGTCGCTCGCGCCCAACGGCGCGATCCTAAAGCGCTCCGCGGCCGATCCGACGCTGTTCGAGAAGGAAGGGCGCGCCGGGGTGTTCACCTCGCTCGACGACCTCGCGGCGCGCATCGACGATCCGGCGCTCGACGTGACCGCGGATGATTTTCTCGTGCTGCAGAACGCGGGCCCCAAGTCCGGCTATGCGATGCCCGAGGCGGGTTACCTGCCGATTCCTTCCAAGCTCGCGCGTGCCGGCGTGAAGGACATGGTGCGCATCTCGGATGCGCGCATGAGCGGCACGGCCTACGGCACCATCGTTCTGCATGTTTCCCCGGAGGCAGCCGTAGGGGGCCCGCTGGCGCTGGTCAGGAACGGGGACAGGATAAGACTGTCCGTGAAGAAGCGATCCATCGAGCTGCTCGTCGACGATGCCGAATTAAGAAAACGCAGATCTGCCTGGAAACCGCCGGTCGCGACGCCTGCGCGCGGCTACGCCAAGCTCTACATGGACCACGTGCTCCAGGCGGAGCACGGCTGCGATTTCGATTTCCTGCGCAAAGCCTGAAAGCGCCCGCCAAGCTGGTCTGCCTGGAGTCGTACTGGAACGAGAAATTGTTCCAGACGACCTCGGTCAAGGGTTTCTTCGAGTCCATGGCGCCGCTGTCGCATCCGCCGCTGACCGTGGCGCACCGGTTCGTCGAGTCGGAAGAGGGCCTCGCCTACTACCTGCGGCGGCCTGGCGGCGTGATGTGGCGCCAGAAGGAGCTGTTCGACACCCCGGTCTACTACCTCGCGTTCCACGGGCGGCCCGCGAGCGTGACTTCACTGCTGGGCAGGATCAGCGGCGAGCGCCTGTGCGAGGCGTTCGCCGGCTATGGCAGCTACAAGAACCTCGTTTACTTCGCGTCCTGCAGCATGTTTCGGGGCGGCAAGGGCCGGCGCTTTGCCAGGGATTTCCTCAAGGCCACGGGCGCAAGGGCTGTCATCGGCTACACCACCCCGGTGAACTGGATGGCGAGCCTGGTGGCCGACATGCTGTTCCTGCACCGCTTCTACGCCGACCCGTCGCCCTGGAAGAACCTGCGCAGGCTGTTCAACTCGGTGCAACGGGACTACCCTTTGGCGCGTCGCCTTGGGCATACGCTGATTACCGGAGATTGATCATGGACCGACCCATGTATCACGACCAGAACCGCGCCCTGCAGGACCGCTTCGACAGCCGGCGGCTCGCCGATCGGTTGGCGGAGAAACTGCTGCGGGCGAAATTCACCGATGAGGATCGCGCCTTCATCGCCCGGCAAAGGCAATTCTTCCTGGCGACCGCGGACGCCCAGGGCCGTCCCGACTGCTCCTACAAGGGCGGTGCGCCCGGATTCGTGCGCGTCGTGGCCGAGGACACGCTTGCCTTTCCCAGCTACGACGGCAACGGCATGTTCAAGAGTCTGGGCAACCTGGTCGCCAACCCCGGGGTGGGCATGCTGTTTATCGACTTCGAGCAGCCGAAGCGGCTGCGCGTGAACGGCGTAGC
>Ga0315912_10001195_pt1 | contig 33864 bp, 37 predicted proteins | sample VfabasoilMG_FD_204469 | JGI IMG/M metagenome (GOLD analysis project Ga0315912, IMG submission 204469) | Garden soil microbial communities collected in Santa Monica, California, United States - V. faba soil | ecosystem: Environmental > Terrestrial > Soil > Garden | place: USA: California... | reverse complement strand
TGTCGGACCTGGTATCTACCTTAGAAAAGCAACTGTCTTGACTGTCAAGCACGCAAGGGTACCCTTGCGCACTCAGAGGCACGCATGCCACGACTGAAGCACCAACGATTCCGGCTTCCCAATTCTGTGTCCCATCCTTGCGATGCGGGCTTACAAGCCCACGCAACTGTTCGGGCTTATGCAGAAGATGGATGTGACGACCATGCTTTTCTTCGGCCTCACAGGACCAAGGGGACAGCGGCCTATCACATCCAGGGTTCCGGCCAACCATATGATTGAGAAATACAGGACCAAGATACAAGGGGGCAAGTCATGCGATTCCTCCTTGCTGTAATTCTTGCGGTGATGACTGCAATCAGTTCATCTACCTGGGCATATGAGGAGAGTTCCGTGACAGACGGTGGGCAATTAGTAGGCACAGTTGCCCTCGACGGCCAAGTGCCCAGGCCGAAAGGCTACAACCTGATTACGCTTCCTGATCAGGTCTACTGCGGGAGGATTTCCGACGGCCAGGGGTGGCGACTGCTCCAGCCCTTCAACGTGGGTTCCGCCGGACAGTTCCGTGACGTGGTGGTGTATCTCGAACATGTCGAGAAGGGGAAATCGTTCTTGCACGAACAAACGCCGCGCATCGAAGCCAAGGATTGCCGGTTCGTTCCCTTCACGACCGTGATGCGTGAGAAGAGTAACGTGGTCGTGGTTAATATGGATCCGGTCATGCATGATATTCAGGCCTATGAGACCTCTCAGCTTGGCCCTCGCATGCTCTTCAACGTGCCGCTCCCGATAAATCCGCACCATCCGCAAGACCTGAAGGATCGTGGCGACGACGCGGCCATGTACCACACGCATCACCCAGGCGAACCGATGAAGCAGTTCGTCGACCTGACGAAAGGACGCAAGGTGTTCGTCATGCAATGCGGCTTCCATGCCTACATGGAGAGTTGGGGGCTGGCGATGGAAAATCCCTACTATGCGATGACCGACCAGGATGGTCGATTTGAAATCGGCGACATTCCTCCCGGTACGTACAAGCTGTTGATCTGGCATCCGTACCTCAACGGCACGAAAGAACAGATCGTTACAATACAGCCGAAGAGCCAAGTGAAGGTGGACATAAAAATCCCCGCCCCCACGGGTCGCCTCTACGCCAACGAGAAGCCGGCCAATAATTTTACGCGGTTTAGCATCAGCGACGAGGCCCTGAGCCGCCTCGTGCCAACCTTGATTCGTCAGGAGCAGTAGTCCGGCCACTAGTATATGTTGAATCTTTTTCTTCTACTTTTCGCTGGTTACCTAGCCGGACTGCTTCTCCTTCTGTGTTTCCCTGCCCATCCAAGAGTGCAGAACCTCCTTGCTCATGGGTTTGCCGGGCTGGGTAGCGTCGCAGGCATCGTGATGGGAGTCATGGGCCTTCTCTCGCCGGAATCCTGGAAGGCTTCAGCGCAATCCCAGCCGGATCGGCGGGGCTGCCGTAGACCTCACGGCTGGGCAACTGACCGAAATAGTTGATGAACTGGACCGCATTGAAAGGGATTCCTCGGAACTGGAATCCATCATTGTCTCCAATGCTTCCCTGACCGACCGTTTGGAGACCACCGGTGTGTTGACAGAACGCACGGCGTGGGATCATGCCGTCGTCGGTCGAGCGTCAGGACTCGATCAAGACCTCCGTCGCGATCGACCGTTGGCGGCCTACGACGAGCTTCAAGTCAAGGTCGTGCCCTACCGTTATGGTGACGTGCGGGCGCGGATGCGGGTCCGCATGGACGAAATTCATGAATCCATACGGGTGTCCGCCGCGACCGTCAGAAATTCTCGAGGCGCTGTCGGAACTGCGGAATCGAAGAGCATGAAACGCAGACACAGGCGACTCCATGATGGAATCGCCACATTTGTGCCGAATGGGTGCGCCTCCTGTTTCGTGAGGGTTGGAACCGGGGCGAAAAAGGATTTGAACCGGCCGATGGCAGAAGATATGATGAGTGCCAATCAAATAAGGGAGGTCGGCATGAACACATTCTCAATGATCGGCGCAGGGGTCGCCTTCGGGCTGCTTCTGAGCGGCTGCTCGTCGTATCACACGGGCAAACTCGCGGCGCCGTTGTACGCGAAAGCGACAATTACCGGACCTGGAATTACCGGAGAGGTGCAACTCTACGAAAAATATGAAGGGCGTGTGCGGATCAAGCTGACCGTGAAAGGCAGTCCGGAAAGCAAACTCACGCCGGGATTGCACGGGATCCATATTCACGAAACGGGAAGCTGTGACCCCTTTGCTTCGGCCAAAGGCCATTACGACGGCAATGTCGATGCCAATGTCAATCCGGAGGCATCGGTTTCCCCGGGGCTTGCGAATCATCCCTATCATCTTGGCGACTTGCAGAATCTGTATGTCGATGAGAGCCGGAACGGCTCGCTGTATACCATCACGAGCCGAGTCACGCTGGCCGATGGGCTGAATACGCTGTTCGACAAGGACGGCAGCGCTTTTATCATCCATGAACTTCAAGATAAGTATGTGCCTGATCCACTCACCAAGGATGCGCCCGGCGGACCCCGGATCGCCTGCGGCGTAATCGTCAAACAGTAACGAGAATGTGCTGAAGGGCGCAGGACGTGCGGGATCGATCTCTTCTCAAGAGATCAATCCCGCACAATTGTGGTCTAGGCTGAGGATATGATGGAACTTCCAATGAGAGACAGTGTCGCAACCTTCACTGAAGCATCTCCGATGGCGGTGTTCGACGTGGGCGCGCAGCTTGAGTCCGTCCGTCTGCAGGACCCGGCTCAGGCTCAAAAGGATCGAACCGTTATTCTATTGAAGACGGACAGCTTGCGCCTGATATTCCGATCCTTCAGCGAAGGTGCCAGCCTTCCCACTCACAAGGCTCCCGGCCCGATCACGGTGCAGGTGTTGGACGGCCACATTGAGTTCACGGCCGGCACTAGGACGACTCCAGTCCGGAAGGGTGAAGTCCTGGCGTTGGAATCCGGAGTTCCCCACTCCGTGAAGGCGCTCAGCAATTCCGCCATTCTCATCACGGTCGCGGTGCGTCCTCAGAATCCCTGAGACCCGCTCAATACGGGTCGGCTGTGAGGGCTCAAGAAATCCGTAATGGGGTAGCTCTCGCAACGGTCTCAATGACTGGTCCTGCAGGCCCATCGTCTTGTTTGTGGTAGCGTCCTCCCATCCTTTTGTCGCATTTTTCCCCAGGGAGGAAGTAGGGCCTGGGTATTCCTGCATCACTTCCGCACCCGCTGTCTTCGATCGGATGATCTCAAGTCCTTGTTTCAGCGGATGTCAGTTGCATCCCGCTTGAAACAACCGCGACGGCACCGGAATCGCACTCAACTTTTCTGAATCCTATTTCATGGGAGCGGCTCCCATTCAATAGGCAGTTGCAATCGCTCAACTCCTGAACGAGCGCAAGGCCGGGAAATCAAGTTGTTCGGGTATGCCAACATCAACCAGTAGGAGAATACGATGACCACTTTAGCCAGGCCAGGGGTTCCGGTCGGGGGATTCAAAACAGTCGGACAAATACGTGCGACGAATGAACTCGTATTTCGTCGCGACCAGAATGCCATGGGAATTGCCGTCGAGCTGCTTACCACGCATACATCGGGCGCCCCGATCGTCGATGAGCAGGGCGCGTTCCTCGGTTTCATCAGTGAGTTCGATATTCTCCGGGCACTGGAGGCGGGAAAGGATCTGAATCGTCTGACGGCGGAAGATATCATGGCCAAGGAGCGCATCGCGGTGACAGAGGAAACGAGCATCGATGAGGCCGTGAAGATCATGGAAGAGAAGCGGCTCCTGAACCTGCCGGTCAAGAAAAACGGGAAAGTTGCTTATTCTATTACGCGACATGATCTTTTGCGGGCCTGGATCGGTCTTGGTGTGTCTATCGAGGATCAGGCCGGGTGAGGACAGAGTCCGGTCGTTCATATGAGCTGATCAAAGAGAGACTGGGAGCACAGCTTCTGGAGGAACGAGATGGTATCGAACGACTTGTGCCTGAAGATAATCACGAGAGCGGTCATACGCGTTACCGTCTCAATAGTTGGAGTGGCGGCTGTTTGTATGAGCGGGATCGCCACCGCCGCAGATTCAGGCGAGAAGACGGTCAAGTCGTTGTGTGTGCAATGTCATCGTATCGAGGGCAAGCCGGCGCCGCGCAAAACAAAGAAGGCGCCGGATCTTATCTGGGCTGGAAATAAGTATCAGCAGGACTGGCTGAGGGCGTGGCTCCAGAAGCCCGACTTCAAACATTACCCCGTCGGGTACGACTTTCGCCCGGAGCGCAAGAAGCGCCATCTAGCCTTGCCTGCCGATCAGGCGAAGGCGGTGGCGGGGTTTCTTGCGAAGCGGAAGGATGCTCGCATCATTGAAGGCGTCATGAAGCCGGGTACGCCGGAACAGCTGGCTCGAGGAGAAAAGCTGTATCGGGAGCATGGCTGCCAGAACTGTCATCTCACGCCGGCCAACACACCTAAAGGGTATACAGGTGGCACCTCCAGCACGTCGTTTCTCAAGCTGAATGAACGTCTGCATTCGGATTGGGTGTATCGTTTCAACAAAAATCCTGATGACTTCGAGCCGGACAGCGGGGCCTATATTCCGAAACCTGCGCTGCCGGATGCGGACATTTATGCCATCACGGCTCACATGATGACGTTCAAGTAAAGACGTCACACGAGGTACACAACACACGCGACCGTGATTGACCGAAAGCGGTTTAACCATGCTGGCAACAAAGATATTCAGTCTCATGGCAGCCCTCACGGTGGTGAGTGTGTCTCTGGTGACCATCGCTGCGCCATCCGGCAACCCGGAGTCCGGCAGAAAGATCTATCTGGAAAGTCGTCAGAGTTGCCACGGTCCGACAGGCAAGGGCGACAGCGACTTGGCTGCGTATCTCAAGCCACCGCCCGCGAACCTCACGGCCAAATCCACCCAGTCAAAGTCCGATGCAGAGATCCGAAAGATTATTCTTGAAGGACGACCAGGGACCGCCATGGCGAGCTTCGCTGGGGCGTTCGACGAAGCCCAACTGGCCGACTTGATTGCCTATCTCCGGTCAATTAGGTCCTAACGCCTGAGGAGGAGCATCATGAGTCTTATGAGGATGTCGCTCATGGTCATATCCGCCGGATTTGGATTGGCGACTCTCCTGAGTCTGGCAGTCGTGGTTGAGGCTCAACATGAGCACGAGCACCCCGTGAACAAAGAAGGAGCTCCCACTGGGAGTCGGCAGGATGAACGCTTGGCGCTCGATTTGAGTGAGCAGGCTTCAGTCGGTATGAAACTGACCATGCGGGAGCATTTGGAGGCGATCCGCGACATTGTCGACGGGTTGGGGCGGCAGGATTTCGAGCAGGCGGCCAAAGTGGCTCGTGATGAACTCGGCTTTTCCAAGCACCATCAAGCGATGAAACGGGAAGCCGGAGCGACGTTTCCTTCGAAGTATCACGAACTCGCGATGGCGCATCATCAAGAGGCTGAGGACCTGGCCAAGATGATTCCTTCGGAAGATCTCAAGACCATTCTGCCGCAGCTTGAGAGGACGATCGGGGCCTGTGTCGCATGCCACCGGGCCTATAAGTTGTGACGGTTGATCATGATCGGCGAGAAAACCAATGAGATCGGTCCTACGTGAGACCGTCACAACAGTCAGATGTAATCGCTCTAACACTGGAGGGAATGGTTATGACGAAGTGGAAGAAACGGTGGATGGTTGGATGGGGAGGAGTCGTATTGATCGTAGCGATGACCGTGTTCCCCGGCTTTGCCGACCAGGGGCATTCTATGATGCATGGCGGCCACGACCAGGAGGAACAGGACGACCATAGTACGTATTACCTCAAACATTTGCTGAAACAGGCCAAGGAGATCGGCCTGACGCAGGAGCAGATCGGAAAACTCAAAGCCCTGCAGCTGGAGTTCAAACGGACCGAGGCGAGGTTGGAAGCCGATGTCAAAATTGCAAAACTCGACCTGCAGGCCCTATTGGAAGATGAGAAGGCCGATCTCGGTGCGATCCAGGCGAAAGTCGGGCAACTGAAAAACTCGGAAGGTGCCTGTCTGTTCGCGGCCATCAAGAGCAAGCACAACGCCCTGGCCCTGTTGACTCCCGACCAGCGGGAAAAGGACCGTGCCCATCGCGAAGCGATGAAAAGCGAACATCAGGGACAACAAGGAGGCGGAATGGGCGGGATGGGGCATGGTGGGATGATGGGCGGAATGATGGGGGGCGGTGGTCATGGAGGACAGGGCGGCGGTGAGCACGGAAGTGGAGGAGCGGGCGGAGGCCAGCAACACCAGCATTGAAGATCGAGCGTACTTCTCTGCAATGTGAGTCGTGCGTTTCTTCGCGTACTCCTGGATGTCAGGGTCGGCTTCTCACGAGAGATTGTCCATCGACGGGCGAAAGGGCGGCAGGAATGGATGGCTTCAACGGGGGACGTAGGTATTTACATAGACTGGTAATCGTCGTGGTTGTCGTCTTGACCGGATCCTGGGCCCTGGCTCAAAGTCTGCCGGGAAGTCCACAGGACGGCAAGGACATTTACCAACAACACTGCGTCGGCTGCCATGGAATTTCCGGTGACGGGTTGGGACGTGATATCAAAGACCTGATTGTTCCTCCCGTCAATTTTCACGCGATGAAATCGCGGTCGAAGACGGACATGGAACTGTTCCTTGCGATCAAACAGGGGGTCCTCTTCAGTCCGATGCACGGCTGGGCCGATCGGTTATCGGATGAGGAGATTCGGGATGTGCTGACCCACATTCGAAGGTTGGCTCCTTTTAATCCTATTAGCTAAGTCGAACTGGACCATGGTATTGATCGGAATCGTCTGTTGCTTTTTGCAACAGGCGTGGGTCAACGAAAGACCTGGAATTCCCCAGCTGGGTCGTAATCGCCGGCCTCCTGCTTCTTGAAGACCTTGTCCAAGAAGGACAAATCTGCGTTCATTCACAGCACAGCTCTGGCACGGGCTTGGCTTTTCAGTAAAATAAACCATTTCGTCACGGGAGGATTGCTATGGAACGTCAGAATGCCGAGTGCTCAGCAGCGCCCATTGCCCTCGCCTTTCTGGGTGGTGCCCTTGTGGGGGCCATTGCCGGTCTATTGCTCGCGCCAAAGTCAGGAGCAGAGACCCGCCGTGCGATCAAGAGCTATGCCGACGAAACTGAGGAAGAGATCATCGAAAAAGCCAAAGAAGCGCGGGCAGCGCTCGATGAGACCATCGAGCGAGGCAAGCACTACATGGCAGAGAAGAGAGCCGATGTCGAGGCGGCGGTCAAAGCCGGCCGGGAAGCAATGAAGGAAAGACTGGAACACAAATCCAGTTAGGGAGAAGCCGTGATTGCTGTTCGGTTCCATGGACGAGGGGGGCAGGGGGCGAAGACGGCAAGCCGCATTCTGGGAACCGCCGCATTCCTGGAAGGGTTCGTGGCGCAGGACTCGCCGATTTATGGGGCCGAGCGGCGCGGCGCCCCGGTGGCCGCCTACACGCGTATTGCCAGGGAGCCGATCCGCGAACGGGGTTTGATCGTTCATCCCGACCTGGTTGTCGTGGCCGACGCGTCGCTCATCCCCGATCCGGCCGCCCGTGTGCTGGAAGGAATCGATGAACGCACGGCGGTCTTCGTCAACTCCCCGCTGACCCCGGAACAAGTCCATGCGCAGAGCTTTCTTCCCGGCCGCCTGACGACGCTGGATCTGACGGACATCGCACTGCAACAATTCGGGAAACGCGGCGCAATCAGCGCCTTGCTCGGTGCCGTTGCAGGACGGTTCGTCGGGCTTCGACAGGAATCGATTCGTGAGGCGATTGCACAGGAACTGGCTGACCTCGGGCTCTCTGCCTCTGTCATAGAGCAGAATCAAGACGTCGCGCTTCAGTGTCATGACGCTGTGAGCACAGTCTCCGTAGTGGCGGGCGCGCCCCAGCCGGTCGGCCCTGCCAAACTGCAGACGCCGATCTATGAGCCTCCGTCGAGGGGAACAGCGAGGATCAGCGCCGCAGCGAACTCAGTACTACGGGAGACCGGCGGCTGGCGGACATTCAGGCCGGTGTTGTTGCCAGACAAGTGCAACGGCTGCTGGCTCTGTTTCGGCTATTGCCCCGATGGCGTCATTTCAATGAGCAAGGACGACAAGCCCGTGATTGATTATGATCATTGCAAGGGATGCCAGATCTGCGTCCATGAATGTCCGACCGATGCCCTGGTGGCTGAGCGGGAGAAGGAAGGTGGCGTGGCTTGGACGGCCCGATAGGGATGGGAGACTGAAGCAAGTTTGAGAAACAGGAGGAAGGTTTACCATGTTTGTTTTGTAGATCTGGAGGAACCAGAGTGACCAGACCGACTAGACGAACGAAACAAACGAGATGAACCACATGAACCAGACAAACCAGATGATGATGACCGGCAACCTGGCGGCAGCGTGGGGCGCGCGGGTGGCGGGGGCGGACTACATTCCCGCGTTTCCCATCACGCCTCAGACGGAAATCGTGGAGGCGTTGGCCAAATGGTGCGAGAGCGGCGCGATGGCCGCGCGGTTTGTGACCATGGATTCCGAGCATTCCATGATGACAGCGGCGGGGGCTGCTGCGGCCACGGGGGCCCGGGTGTTCACTGCGACGTCCAGTCAGGGGCTGTTGTATGCCATTGAAGTGCTCTATTCGATCTCCGGATGGCGCGCGCCGCTGGTGCTGGTCAATGTCTCCCGGGCGCTGGCTGCCCCGATTACACTCGAACCGGATCACAACGACGTGCTGGCCGCGCGGGACTCCGGCTTTCTTCAAATCCACGCCGAGACTTGTCAGGAAGTGCTGGATTCCATTCTCATGGCCTATCGGATTGCGGAGGATGAGAGGGTCATGTTGCCGGTCATCGTCAATCTGGACGGCTTCTATCTGTCCTTCACCCGCGAGCCGGTGATTCTGCCGGCCCCGGAGCAGGTCGCGCAGTTCCTGCCGCCGTTTCGACCTGCCCATCTGGGTTTCAAAGCCTCGGCCCCGCATGCGCTCGGTGTGGCGGTGCTCGGCGGGACACCATACTCCTATTTCCGGCATCAAATGCATCTGGCTGCCATGAACGCCTTGGACGTGCATAGTGAAACGGCTGCGGAATTCGAACGACTGTTCGGACGGCGGTACGACGTGGTCGAAGGGTATCGGCTTGACGATGCGGAGGATGTGCTCGTCATGAGCAACGCTTTTGCCAGTAGGGGCAAGGTTGCGGTTGATGCCGCCAGAGCGGAGGGCAGGCGTGTGGGCCTGCTCCGGCTCCGCATGATCCGCCCCTGGCTGGCGGATGCCATCCGGGACGCGCTGAGAAGCCGCCGGGCCGTTGCGGTGCTCGATCAGAATCTGGCGCCGGGGCAGGGCGGGATCCTCTTCCAGGAGGTTGCGGCCTGTCTCTACGGCGAAGCCTTGAGACCACGGGCGCTCTGCTCGTTCATCGGCGGGCTGGGAGGAAAGAATCTCTCCGAAGGCGAGTTCAGGACGATCTTTGAGCAGACGGCAGAGGCCGGCGTCCGAGAAACAGGCATCGGGCCGGTCCTTCTGTACACGGAAGCCGAGCATCGGGAAATGAAGCAGCTCCAAATGTTGGCAGGAGAACTCGGATCGTGAAACGTCGCTCGTATCTGATGAGCGAGACGGACGAGACGCGCATGACAAGCGCGACTCGCATAGATGGCACTTCCGACTCGTCTCGCACGAGGAGCGAGATACGCTTCACGAATGACGAGGGACAATAGCCATGTGGCAACGCGAGACATTCAAAAAGATCAAACAGATTCCCCGCGAAGAACATGTGCTGCCGGGAACATCGCTCTGTGCCGGCTGCGGAGGACTGGAATCGCTGCGGTTGGCTGCTAAGGTATTGGGCGACGATGTTGTCTATGTGAATGCCGCCGGGTGCTTTACGATGCTGGCCACTTACCCGTTTACTCCCTTCAAGGGGTCCTGGCTCTATACGACGATGGCATCGGCTCCCGCCGGCGCACAGGGTGTGCGCGATGCCTTGGATGTGCTGATCGCCAAGGGGCGATTGCCGAGGAATGAGAATCTGAAAGTGGTGGTCTTGGGAGGAGACGGCTCGACGTACGATATGGCACTTTCCTCGACATCTGGTGCCATCTATCGCGGGTTGGACTTCTACTACTTCTGTTATGACAATGAAGCCTACGGCAATACAGGCATGCAACTCTCTGCCGCAACACCCTATGGAGCACGGACCAGTACCTCGCCCTGCAGCCTACAGCACCCCTCTGCCTCGATGCAGGAAAAAAAGGATATTTTCGAGATCTGGCGGGCCCACAAACCGCCGTACATTGCGACAGTGGCACCGCGGTATCCTTTGGATCTGGAAGAAAAATTCGCACGTGCGGTCAAATTCACGGGGCCTAAGCTATTTCTCGCGCTGTCTGCCTGCCCGACCGGCTGGCTCTACGATCCGGGAGAGACTCCGGAGGTGGCCAAGTTGGCGGTGGAGACCGGTCTATGGCCATTGAAAGAGGCGATCAACGGAGCCGTCACCCACACCTACATTCCCAAGCGTAAGCCGGTGGAAGATTACCTCAGGCTGCAGGGCCGGTTCCGGCATCTCTTCGAGCCGACGAGACAAGACGAAGCCATTCGACACATTCAGGAGCGAGTCGATACCTATTGGAAACTGGTCAGCGGATAATATTCACAGCTGTATGGAGGTGATCAATGGATATCAAGGTGTTGTTGTGCAACTGCAAGGGGCTCTGTGATTCATTCAAAGACTCCGACATGAACAAACTCCCCTTCGAGGTTGAATCCGACTTGGACGTTAAGTACACGGTCTTGAGCCCGCAGTTATGTGGTCAGGGGGGGGACGCCATTTTGGCAGAGGCCATGAAGACGGCAAGTCCAGACAGCTACCTGCTTGTCGGCGCCTGTGCTCCAAAGGCCCAGGAGAAGCTCTTCAAAAAACTCATTCGTGCGACTGGCTTCAATGAGAAGCATTTCGTGCCAGTCGATATCCGGGGCACCGATAACGCGGGAATTCTGGGTCGTCTGCGCGAATCTGTGGAAGGGATTCTCAAGCAGGCGGAAGCCGAGCCGAGCCCTGCGAAATAACTAAAGCGATCTGCAGGGCACCTCGAGAACACGATGGACACGAGCGATATACTCCAGCTTGAGGAGGTGAGCGTTGATGTCGGCGGACGACCAATCCTCCACGATGTCAGTTTGCGGATCAGAGCGGGAGAGACGCATGTGCTCTTCGGTCCGAACGGATCAGGCAAATCCTCGTTGCTGATGGCCATCATGGGACTGAGTCGCTATCGCGTCACCAAGGGCCGTATCCTGTTTCAGGGCCAAGACATTACCCACCTTCCTGTCGATGAGCGCGCGCGCCTGGGGATCGGCCTCATGCAGCAGCGTCCGCCGAGTGTGCGCGGCATTCCGTTGGGACAACTCGCCGAAGTCTCGGCACAAGGGAAGAACGGTAAGCACGTTTCGGAACTGGCCGAGCAGCTTGGCTGCTCCGGCTTGCTCGGGCGGGATGTGAACGTGGGGTTTTCCGGCGGCGAGATAAAGAAAGCGGAATTGCTGCAGCTCATGGCCCAACAGCCGGCCTTAGCGTTGGTTGATGAACCGGACGCCGGGGTGGATCTGGACAGTATTGCGGTGGTGGGGCAAGCGCTCGCTTGTCTCGTGAAGCAGCCGAGTGCCGAGGCCGTGGCGCCGGCGACGCTTATCATTACGCACACGGGCCACATCCTCAATTATCTGCGGGCTGATGTGGGGCATGTGCTCTACGGCGGCACGCTCGTCGGCGAAGGGGAAGGACTCCAGTTGCTGGAGGAGATTCGCAAACACGGGTACGGGAAATGTCCGATCTGTCGCTCGCACATCCCAGTCCAATAGGTGCCAGGGAGGAATCGCTCCGTGCTCGGGCAATCCAGGCCCAGAGACGGCCGTCACCCTATGGCCCCGATTTGGACCTGACGACGTTCAGTCAGCCTGTCGAGCAGCAACGCCAACGGGTCGAGGCCTTGCGATCGCTGGAGCATCAGGTGCGGGAAGCCGCGTTGCTGGCCGGCATCGACAGCGAGGAAGTCGGCCGCGCGGCGTCGTATTTCCAAGTCGACTATTCCGCGATCTACGAGCGCATCCAGCGCCGTTATCAGGGCCAGCTTGAGCTCATGACCACAGCCGAGGCGCTCAAGACCTACGATTGGTTACGGGACTATTGGTGGCAAGCGGTTGCCGTCGATCAGGACAAGTACACGGCGGCGGTGGAGCTGGGTCAAACGGGCGGCTTCTTCTTGAGGGTATTCGCCGGCCAACGCGTCAAGGAAGCCATCCAGGCCTGCCTGCTCGTGCAGGAGAACAACATCAGTCAGAACGTCCACAATGTGATCCTCGTCGAAGAAGGCGCCGACGCCCAACTCATTACCGGCTGTACACTGCATCCGCGCGTCGAAACGGGCCTGCACATCGGGGTGACCGAAGTGTTCCTCAAAAATGGCGCGACGCTGTCAGAGACGATGATCCATAATTGGGCGGAAGGGTTTCACGTCCGGCCACGGACCGGCGTCATTGTGGAGGAGGGCGCGACGTTCGTCAGTAACTATATTCTGCTCCGTCCTGTACGCTCGGTGCAGGCCTATCCACGTGTCTTCCTTCGTGGAGCGGGCGCGCGGGCCCAGTTCAACAGCATCATGGTGGGCCTCAAGGAGTCCCTTATTGATATGGGGACTTATGTGGAGCTGACGGGGCAGGGCACTCGAGCCGATGCGATCTCACGGGCTGTCGCGAGAGACCGGTCCACGATGTATCTGCGGGGTGAGTTAGTCGGTCAGCACAACGAGAGTCGGGGGCATCTGGACTGCCGCGGCATGTTGTTCTCGGAGAACGCCAGGATGCATGCCATCCCCGAATTGCTGGCTGACTCGGCGCCACGGAGTCAGTTGTCGCATGAAGCCGCCGTCGGCCCGATCGCCGAAGAAGCGGTGGAATATCTCATGACGCGCGGGCTACCGCGAGACGTTGCGATTTCGACCCTGGTTCGCGGCTTCATGCAGATCGAGCTGCCGGGCCTTCCGGAGATCCTCACCAAGCACATTCAACGGGTACTCGCGGCGACGGCTGAGCGCTCCTTATAAACAAGAGGGCAGTAGACGATGATCACGAAGGAAGAAGTGCTGGATGCGTTACAAACGGTTCAGGACCCGGAGCTGGGTCAGGATCTGGTCAGTCTCGACATGATTCGGGACGTTCGGATCGAAGGGGACCGGGTCTCCTTCACCGTGGTCCTCACGACTCCAGCCTGCCCGCTGGGGATGGAATTCCAGGAACGGTGCGAGGAAGCGGTCCGGCGGCTGCCCGGCGTGCAAGATGTTGCGATCACGATGACCGACGAAGTGGAATTCATAGGCGAGACTCCATGAGGCGTTACTGAAAAAGGATGTGTCATAGGAGCTGATTCTTCTCGACTCATACGGCATATGATGCATCACGCGCATGCGTACTCCTAGGTCATCCGAACGAGAGCCCTTTGCGATGCACTCACGACGTGTACTCACGATAGACGCCAATGAAGCCGTGGCCTCGGTTGCATACCGGACAAACGAGGTGGTCGCGATTTATCCCATCACGCCCGCTTCCGCGATGGGCGAACTGGCCGACGAATGGGCAACACAACAGAAGCCGAATCTCTGGGGGACGATTCCCACCATTGCGCAGATGCAGTCGGAAGGCGGAGCTGCCGGGGCGGTCCACGGCGCTCTGCAGGCCGGCGCCTTAACCACCACGTACACGGCCTCGCAGGGCCTTCTACTCATGATTCCCAACCTCTACAAGATCGCCGGAGAACTCACGGCCTTCTGCATGCATGTGGCGACGCGCACCGTCGCCACCCACGCCCTGTCCATCTTCGGCGATCATTCCGATGTGATGGCCTGTCGCCAAACCGGGTTCGCCATCCTGACCTCCGGCTCCGTACAGGAGGCGCACGACCTCGCCTGCGTCGCCCAGGCCGCGACCCTGACTAGCAGGATTCCCTTCATCCATTGCTTCGACGGCTTCCGCACGTCCCATGAAATCGCCAAGATCGAGGAACTGACGGATGCAGATCTCCTCGCCATGATCGACGAGAGCTCCATTCAGGCGCACCGGGAGCGAGCCTTGACCCCAGACCGTCCGGTCCTGCGCGGCACAGCCCAGAATCCGGATGCCTTCTTTCAGGCACGCGAAGCCTGCCAGCCGTTTTACTCGGCCTGTCCAGACCGTGTGCAAACCGTGATGGACCAATTCGCCGCACTCACCGGCCGTCAGTATCACTTGTTCGACTACGTCGGTCATCCCGAAGCCGAACGCGTGATCGTGCTGATGGGCTCAGGCGCTGAGACCGTTCATGAAACGGTCGACTGGCTGCTCGAACGTGGCGAGCGAGTTGGCGTGCTGAAGGTTCGCCTCTATCGTCCGTTCCACGTTCAGCGATTTCTGGCCGCCCTTCCATCGACCACCCGGGCCCTCGCCGTGCTGGATCGGACGAAAGAGCCTGGTTCGGTGGGTGAACCGTTCTATCTCGATGTGGTCGCCGCCTTGCACGAGGGACGTGCCGAGGGAGGGGGCCGCTTTACGGAAGAGCCGACCGTCATCGGTGGGCGGTATGGGCTCTCCTCGAAAGAATTCACGCCGGCCATGGTCAAGGCGGTCTTCGATGAACTGGCCAAGTCCAGTCCTATACGTCATTTCACGGTCGGCATCACGGACGATGTCAGCCGGACTTCGCCGCCTGTCGATCCAGAATTCGACATTGAACCTCCCGATGTTCTTCGAGCCGTGTTCTTCGGACTCGGCTCCGATGGAACAGTCGGCGCCAACAAGAACTCGATCAAGATCATTGGCGAAGGCACCGACCGCTGGGTGCAAGGCTACTTCGTCTACGACTCGCGCAAAGCCGGCGCGATGACGATCTCGCATCTCCGGATGAGCCCCCGTCCGATCCGCTCGGCCTCACTCATTCGACAGGCGGGCTTTCTGGCCTGCCATCAGTTTGATTTTCTCGATCGTTATGATGTTCTGAAGTACGCAGCGCCTGGCGGTATCTTTTTGTTGAACGCCCCTGCTCCCGCCGACCGGGTCTGGGATCAGCTTCCGCGTGAAGCCCAGACGCAGATCCTCGACAAGCGCCTCCGGTTCTATGTGATCGATGCCTATCGCGTCGCCGGCGACACTGAGTTGGGCCGACGCATCAATACGATCATGCAGACTTGTTTCTTCGCCCTTTCGGGAATCTTGCCTATTGAGCGGGCGCTCGCCGAGATCAAACAGACAATCCAGGAGACCTACGGCAAATGGGGAGCCGACACAGTGCAGAAGAATCTGGCCGCTGTGGATCAGGCCCTCGCGCATTTGCACGAAGTCCGCCTGCCTGACCACGTTACGGCGACTCGCGCATTTGCCCCATTGGTCCCCGCTGAGGCACCGGACCTTGTCAAAACGGTCACGGCGCTCATGCTGGCCGGCAAGGGTGACTGGCTGCCGGTGAGCGCCTTTCCCGTGGACGGGACCTGGCCAGTGGGCACGGCTAAATGGGACAAGCGCAACCTGGCCCAGGAGATTCCGGTCTGGGATCCCGCCATCTGCATCCAGTGCAACAAGTGCGCGATGGTCTGCCCCCATGCAGCGATTCGCGCCAAGGTTTATGCGCCTGCGGCCTTAACCGGAGCGCCCTCGGCCTTCAAGGCCGTGGACTACAAAGCCCATGAGTTTCCCGGGTTCCGTTATACGATCCAGGTGGCCCCCGAGGATTGCACCGGCTGCAACCTCTGTGTGATGGTCTGCCCCGCCAAAGACAAATCCAATCCGAAGAACAAGGCCATCGACATGCAGCCGCAACGTCCGCTGCGAGAGGTCGAACGGCACAACTATGCCTTCTTTCTCCAGCTTCCCGAGGCCGACCGGACGGCCGTCAAACAGGATGTGAAGGGGATTCAGTTCTTGGAACCCCTGTTTGAATATTCGAGCGCCTGTCCGGGCTGCGGTGAGACGCCCTACATCAAACTCTTGACCCAGCTCTTCGGTGACCGGGCCTTGATCGCCAATGCCACCGGTTGCTCGTCGATCTATGGAGGGAATCTCCCGACGACGCCGTACGGCGTCAATCGGGATGGACGCGGGCCGGCCTGGTCGAATTCTCTCTTCGAAGACAACGCGGAATTCGGGTTCGGCTTTCGGCTGGCGCTGGACCAGCACAGCGAGCAGGCGCGGGCCTTGCTCAGCCGTCTCGCTCCACAGCTGGGGACGACGTTAGTCGATGAACTCTTGCAGGCCGATCGCCACAGCGAGGCCGGCCTTGCCGCCCAACGGCAACGCGTCGCGGTCCTGAAGCAGACACTGTCGGCGCTGGCCTCTCCGGAGGCGCGTCGGCTGACGACGCTGGCGGACTATCTGGTGCGAAAGAGCGTCTGGATCGTCGGCGGTGACGGCTGGGCCTATGACATCGGCTATGGCGGACTGGACCATGTGCTGGCAATGGGGCAGGACGTCAACATTCTCGTGCTCGATACTGAGGTCTACTCCAATACGGGAGGTCAGCAATCGAAGGCCACCCCTCTGGGCGCAGCCGCGAAGTTCGCGACCGCAGGCAAGGCGACACCCAAGAAGGATCTGGGCTTACTGGCGATGACGTACGGCACGGCCTATGTGGCGCGCATCGCCTTCGGGGGCAAAGACACCCAGACCGCGCGCGCGTTTCAGGAAGCAGAATCGTTTCCGGGCCCCTCGCTTCTGATCGCCTACAGCCCCTGCATCGCCCATGGCTACGATTTGAAATTTGGTCTTGACCAGCAGAAGTTGGCAGTGGAATCGGGCTATTGGCCGCTGTATCGGTTCGATCCACGACGACTCGATAAGGGGGAATCTCCGCTGCAGCTGGATTCGGTTCCAAGCCGCTCGGATCTGATCCAGTTCATGCGCAACGAGACCAGGTTCAGGATCGTCGAACATCAAGATCCGGAGCGCTTTCGCGAGTTGGTGGCCGCAGCTCAACGACACAATGCGTACCGCACCGCGCTTTACCAACAGCTGGCCACCGTGGTGCCCTCGACCGTTGCGAGACGAGGCGAGCGGTCAACGTCGTCATAGAGAGGGGAGTCAGCATGGACCTGTCCACGACGTATCTCGGCTTGTCGCTGCCGCACCCGCTCATGCCCGGCGCATCGCCCCTGGTCGATGACCTGGACATGGTGAAACGTTTGGAGGACGCCGGTGCGGCGGCGATCGTCATGCACTCGCTCTTTGAAGAACAGATCACCGGGGAGCGAGCGCAGACGCTCCGTCACATCGAGGCGCATACCGACTCCTTCGCGGAAGCGCCCTCGTACTTTCCTGATCGCCCTGGAGTTTCGGTCGGGCCAGAGTTCTATTTGGAGCAGATCCGTCGAATCAAAGCTACCGTCCATGTGCCGGTCATCGGCTCCTTGAACGGCACCACGGCAACCGGCTGGCTCGAATACGCCCGAATGATTCAGCAGGCTGGCGCGGATGCGCTCGAACTCAACTTTTATGTTGTTGCCACCAATCCGCAGGAAGACGGACAGGCCGTCGAGCAACGGGCTCTGGACATTCTGAGCAAAGTGAAGGCTTCCGTTACGATTCCAGTCGCCGTCAAACTCTCTCCCTTTTTCTGTTCCTTCGCCCACTTCGCGTCGCAGCTCGACAGCCTCGGGGTAGACGGACTCGTGCTCTTCAATCGCTTCTATCAGCCGGATATCGACGTGGACATGTTGGAGGTCGTGCCCCGGTTACAGCTCTCCGATTCGTCCGAACTCTTGCTCCGGCTGCGCTGGCTCGCCGTGCTCTCCGGACACGTTCGTGCCTCGCTCGCGGTCACCGGCGGCGTGCATACTGCCGTGGACGCCGTCAAATCCGTCATGGCCGGAGCCCATGCGGTGCAATTGGTGTCGGCTCTGCTCCAGCATGGACCGGAGCGTCTCCAAACAATTCGAGAGGAGATGGTCCGCTGGATGGAAGAGCACGAATATCACTCGTTGGGTCAAATGCAGGGCAGCATGAATCTTATGCGATGCCCCGATCCGCAAGCCTTTGAACGAGCCAACTACCTGCGGGTGTTGCACAGCTGGCGCGCATGAAGGATTCCAAGAGCTCACTACTTGCGTGTGGATGAGTACGTATTCCCTCTTCGCATCGATGGCTATCAATCCGTCAAAGAATGCCCTTGGTATGCTGACAGCCCGGTATCAGTGCCGCGACGCGAAGCGGCATCTCCTTGAAACAACCTGATTCTCATGGTGCTCGGTCTCTCATGAAGCCCGCAGCTCAACGAGAGTATGCCCACCTGGTCGAGCGGGTCCGTTTGGTTGTGAGTACGGATCGTGAGGCGAGGCTGGGACTTCATGAGTTCACCGCGGCAGGCAAGACCTATAAGTTCATGCAAGTCGTCCTGGGAAGCGGTGCGCCGCGGCGGCTGTTGCTGTCCGCCGGCATTCATGGCGACGAACTCGCCGGAGTGGAAGCGCTGTGTGAATGGCTGGAATCTCACGCCTATACAAAGTTTCTTCACCGGTGGGACATCACGATGCTTCCCTGCCTCAACCCGTGGGGCTATGAACATGACACACGTGAAAACGGTGACGGCCGTGATCTGAACCGGGAGTTCAACTCGTCGCACCCGCCGCAAGAAGTCCGGTTCGTTCAGTCGGTGCTGCAGGAGCCGTTTGATCTAAGCCTGGAACTCCACGGAGACGAGGATAGCGCCGGTTATTATCTGTATGAGACGGTCCAGCCTGGAGCGGATATCGGACACCGTGTGATCGAGCAGATTCACACGATTATGCCCGTGAATCTTGATGCGACGATTGACGGGAAGTCAGCCAATGGGGGAGTCATCGCACGGCCTCTCGAACCTGGGACTCACAGCTGGTGGCCCATGGCTCGGTACGGATTTGCCCAAGGAATCCCCTGTTCCTTGACTCTGGAGGCAGGCCGGTCCCCACTACAGATGCAGGTTCAGGCACATCTCCAGGCGATCGAGACGGCATTGGGTCTCTGCTCCTAACGGATTCCCAGCCAACGCGACCCACAATCGTTATGCATCCTCAACGCAATCACGGCATCGCGTGATCGTGGGGTCCGCGCTCAGGCGGCGAAGGTCGATCTCTATTCCGCACAGAAAGCACAGGTCAAAGCGCCCTGATTCGATGCGGCGTAAGGCGCCCTCAATTTTGACCAGGAGTTGTTGGCGTCGGCGCGCGGCTTCTTGGGAGATCTGCTGAAGCTGCATCGCGGTCAGCTTCGCGCGGAAGTGTTCCCGCTCTTCTTCCATCATCATCGTCGTCGTATTTCATCTGTTCCTGTTGAAGATCCCAACGAGCTTGTATTGACAACAGTTTATACATCCATCGCCCCCGCTCTTGACACATCAATAAATGTTGTTATACGAATGAAGTATGGCAACCACCATCTCCAAGCGACGAGACAAAGGCGTGAGTCTTTTCCACGCTCTATCGGACTCCACGCGGTTAGAGATCATGGAGCGCTTGAAGGACGGTGAGCAATGCGTATGCGATCTCACCGACGTGATGAAGACGGCGCAGTCGCGGTTGTCCTTTCATTTGAAAGTGCTCAAGGACGCGGGGCTGATTACGGATCGTCCCGAGGGGCGGTGGATCTACTATTCCATCGATCAAGAAACCCTGGATGAATTAGAGGCGGTCGTCGAGTCGTTACGAGGCTCACGCCCACGAGTCGGCACCTCATCCCGGTGCGGGTAATTTTTTTGGCGCTAAGCAATCAACTTTTGTTGATTAGTAGAGAGGATACCCAATGAGAGATCGAATGCGGTCAGGGGAGGTCGTGTGATGGATATTGCGATACATCCTGAGCTCTGTGTGGAGCCGAGTGAAAAACGGCTCAATGTTTCTGAACGCTTCCTCACCGCCTGGGTCGGGCTCTGTATGGTGGCGGGCATTCTGTTAGGGCAGTGGGCGCCGGAGACCATGCAGGTGCTCAGAAGCCTCGAATTTGGCCAAGGGAGTCACGTCAATATCCCGATCGCCGTTTTGATCTGGCTGATGATCATCCCGATGATGATGAAGGTCGATTTTGCGGCCGTGCGCAATGTGGGGAAGCGGCCACGAGGCTTGCTCGTGACGTTGTTCGTCAACTGGGTCGTGAAGCCCTTTTCCATGGCCTTCTTGGCCTGGCTCTTTTACCGGTATGTGTTCTCGGCCTGGATTACTCCAGGGGACGCGGATCAATACATCGCCGGGGCCATTATCCTCGCCGCCGCGCCCTGTACCGCCATGGTGTTCGTCTGGAGTTACCTCACGGATGGCGATCCGGCCTATACCCTGGTCCAGGTGTCCGTGAACGACCTCATCATGCTGGTCCTCTTTGCTCCGCTGGTAGGGTTTCTCGTCAGCGGCGTGTCATCCTTGAGCGTCCCATTCGAGGTCTTGCTGTACTCGGTGATGGCCTTCATTGTAATCCCGTTGAGCCTTGGAGTGCTGCTTCGGCACCGGCTCATTCGCCGACACGGCAAGACGTGGTTTGAACAGAGCTTGCTCCCGCGCTTTGCGCCCGTCACGATCGCGGCGCTCCTCGCCACGCTCGTGCTGATCTTTGCCTTTCAGGCCGAGAATATTCTAGGGAAGACATTTCATGTACTCTTGATTGCCATCCCGATCCTTGTTCAGGTCTATTTCAATTCGTCGCTGGCGTATGGTCTGATGAAATGGCTGGGCGTACCCTACGCGGTGGCCGCACCAGGGGCGCTCATTGGGGCGAGCAACTTCTTTGAACTTGCGGTGGCCACGGCTATTGCGCTGTTCGGACCCGAGTCCGGAGCGGCGTTGGTCACGGTGGTCGGAGTGTTGGTGGAAGTCCCCGTCATGCTGTCCGTCTGCGCGCTGTGCAATCGGACTCGTGATTGGTTCCCAGCGGAGGGCTCCGCATGACACGCTCCGTCTTATTTCTGTGCACCGGCAACTCCTGCCGCTCAGTATTGGCGGAGGCCACATTCAATGCCCTCGCAGGGCCTGAGTGGCGCGCCATGAGTGCGGGGAGCCATCCGACCGGGTTGGTCCATCCGCGCTCCCTGGGCTTACTACAGCGCGAAGGCATTTCGACCGAGGGCTTGCACAGCAAGTCGTGGGCCGACCTCCTGGCCATTCCGGATCTCGTCATCACGGTGTGTGGGAGCGCAGCCGGAGAAACCTGCCCGGCCTATCTTGGACCGGTGTTGCGTGCCCATTGGGGAGTGGAAGATCCGGCCAAAGCGACCGGGAGCGACGCTGAAATTGACGCGAAGTTCGAGAGGGCCTATCGCACCCTGCGCGCCCGCATCGAAGCATTCTTGAAATTGCCGCTCGACCGCCTCCGGAAGGATCGCGAGCAGTTCAAGGTGGAGCTGGACAACATTGCCAAGCTGCCGTAAGCGGTGTTTGTGTTCATTCTTGCGTCCCGATGTCATGGAGGATCACCACGGCCAAGAGTGAGGCCCTTGACCCGGCGCTGATTTCCCAATTGCAACGCCGGCAGGATCAGGACTCGTGTGAGCGGAGGATAAACCGGTCGTGTCTGTCTCGTTACCGCTTCAACCGCGGGTTACAACACCTTGGTGATCTTCTTGATAGATGAGTCTTCGTGACTGGTCGCAATGGTAAAGCCAAGCGTTGCCACCAATTTGAGCATTTCATGGTTGCTTGCCATTACTTCGCCTTCCATGGTCTTGAGCCCCTTGCTGCGCGCTGCATCGATCAAGCTGCCCATCAGCCGATGGCCGATGGCCTTGTGCTGCCACTGGTCGCTGACCACCAGCGCGAATTCGCAAGACTCTCCGTCAGGATTGATGGCATAGCGACATACGCCGATTTCCACATCCCGGCCCTTCTCTTCGGTCACGGCAATCAACGCTAACTCACGGTCATAGTCGAGCTGGGTAAAGCGCACCAGCATATCTTCGGAAAGCTCTTGCACCGCGTGCATGAACCGAAAATATTTGGTTTCTTCCGACAGGTGGCGCACAAACTCCTGTTCGATGGCGGCGTCTTCCGGGCGCATCGGACGAATGGTGACATCGGTGCCGTCCGGCAATTGCCAATGCGTGACCAGGTGGGTCGGGTACGGGTGAATCGCCATATGGGCGTATCGGTCGGCTGAGACCGGCGCATAATCCACCACGACGCGGGCATCCACGGCCAACAGGCCGTGCTCATCCACGATCAATGGATTGATATCTATTTCCCGTAACCAGGGCAGTTCGCACACCATTTCGGAAACCCGGAGGAGCAGACTTTCCAGCGCTTCCATTTGAACCGGCGGCATATGCCGGAACGAACTCAGCAATTTTGCGACGCGCGTGCCGCCGATCAGTTCTCTAGCCAGGAAACCGTTTAGAGGGGGGAGTGCAATGGCGCGATCCCCAAGCACTTCCACGGCGGTGCCTCCTGCGCCAAAGCTGATCACCGGGCCGAAAATCGGGTCCGAGATGACCCCAACCATCAATTCGCGCCCGTTGGGCTTCGACACCATCGGCTGGATGGCGATGCCGTCGACTCGCGCATCCGGACGGTTTCTTTTCACTTCCTCGATCGTCTCGTTATAGGCAGCGCGAACCGCGGCCGCATTCATCAAGTTGAGCTTGACCCCGCCGGCATCGGATTTGTGGGTGATGTCCGGCGAATTGATTTTCATCGCCACCGGGAAACCGAACTGCTCCGCCAGCAGCAGGGCTTCGCCGGGAGAACGGGCAACCACTGTATTGGCCACCGGGATATGGAACGCCGACAGGAGCGCCTTCGATTCCATTTCAGACAACACCTTACGCCGTTCCGCCAATACGGACTCAATCACCATGCGCGCGCCCGCTACATCCGGAGCATCACGGTGCGATAAGGGTGCCGGAACTTGCGCCAGCAGGCGCTGATTGCGGTAATACGCGGTGATATAGGAATAGGCCTCGACTGCCGCTTCAGGGGTGTTAAATGATGGAATGCCGGCCTGCGCGAACTGTGCCCGCCCATCCATGATTTGAGCAGCACCCATCCAACAGGTCAGCAGCGGCTTGCTGAATGTTCCTTCATCCTGGACCAGTAATTGGGCGACTTCCAGTGGCTGTGTCATCGCCTGGGGAGTCAGAATCACGAGCACGCCATCCACGCCGGGGTCTTCCATGCAAATGCCTACGGCGTCACGATAGCGTTGCGGTGTGGCGTCGCCGATGATGTCCACCGGGTTATTGTGCGACCAGATGGTAGGCAACACCAGGTTGAGCCGTTCGACGGTTTCGGGGGACAGGCTGGCCACGCTGACGCCCACATCCACCGCGCGATCGATTGCCATCACGCCTGGACCGCCGCCATTGGTGATGATGGCCAGACGGTTGCCGCTGTACTTGTGGGGTGAGGCGAGTGACTTCGCGGCAGAAAACAACCCACCGATCGATTCCACGCGGACCACTCCGGCGCGACGCAGCGCAGCGTCGAACACGTCATCCGAACCAACCAGCGCACCAGTGTGCGAGATCACCGCTCTTGAGCCGGCATCATGGCGACCCACTTTGATCACGAACACGGGTTTGCTTCTTGCGGCAGCGCGCAAGGCACTCATGAAACCGCGCGCCTTGCGGACGCCTTCGACGTAGATGAGAATACTCCCCGTCTGCTCGTCGGATGCGAGGTAATCGAGAATCTCACCAAAGTCCACGTCGGACGCGGCGCCCATCGATATGACACTGGAAAAGCCGATGTCGTTGGCCGGTGCCCAGTCGAGGATGGCCGTGCACAAGGCTCCCGACTGAGAGACCAGCGCGAGGTTCCCCGGCTTGATGCCGCCTTTGAAAAAGGTTGCGTTGAGCCCGATCCCTGTGCGGATAATGCCCAAGCAATTGGGGCCGATGATGCGCACACCATGGTTCTTGGCATTGGCCAGCATCGTGCGTTCGAGCGTGGCGCCACGGGCACTTGCCTCAGTGAAACCTGCGGACAATACCACTGCAGCACGCACACCATGTTTGCCGCAGGCCTCGATGATGTCGGGCACAGTCTCGGCCTCGGTGCATATCACCGCCAACTCGACGGAGGTTTTGATGTCTTCTATCGAGGCATAAGCGCGCCGGCCCTGCACTTCCTGATGTGCCGGATTTACCGCATAGAGTGAGCCCTGATATCCGCTCTCCAGCATGTTGCGGAAGACAACCTCGCCTACCGCGTTGGGGCGGTCGCTGGCACCGATGACGGCAACCGACTTGGGAGAAAACAGCGTGCGGAGGTAATGTTGTCCCATGGCTTGCACTCGTGGTTGGTTGAGGTGAATATAACACTACACGGCGGGATGCTCTATCCCACATGGCCTCCCTTGCCATCAACGATCCGGCCGGAACGCATCACGAGACGACGGAGGAATTCGTGAGTGATTCCTAGCAAGGACTTGAAGCAGATCTTGTTGATGTTCAATAATCACATAAAAGCGTGTAGGGCTTGTCATCTGGAGTGCAAAATCGGGGCGGGTTGATAACTTATGGGAGTACACAATGGGTGAGCAGACGACGATCACCACGTTCTATGAAAAAGATCATGATCGACTGGATGAGCTGTTCAAGACGTTTCAACGATTGAAACGGTCCGATTTTGTGAAAGCCAAAGACGCGTTCAAAGAATTCAAGGTCGGTCTCCAGCGGCATATTGTGTGGGAAGAGGAGCTGCTGTTCCCGATGTGGGAAGAGAAAACCGGCATGGTCGAGGACGGGCCGACACCTGTGATGCGGTTTGAGCATAGCCAGATCAAGCAGCTGCTTGACACAATTCACCAGAAGGTGGAAAAACAGAATCCTGAGACGGATCAGGAAGAACAAGCGCTGCTTAACCTATTAAGCTCTCATAATCGAAAAGAAGAGCGGGCGCTCTATCCCGCAATCGATAATGTGACCAGTGCGGAAGAACGCGCAATGATCTTCAGCAACATGAATACTATTCCGGAAGATCGCTACAATACCTGTTGCGGGCAAGACTGATTAGCCGGTTGATCTGGTTAACCAAACAAACGAGACAAACGAAATAGACCAGATAGACCAGACAGACCACATGAACAAAACAAGCTACTTGAACGTTTTCGGCATTCTGCTCACAGCCTGGCTGGGCATGTCGCTTCCACCGCTGTCCGATAGGCCCGCCTCGGCCGAGTCATCCGTCTCACAACCGGGTATGAAGCGCAAGGCTAGTGTTGAACGGGGCCGGGACCTCTTCCACGGCAACGGGGCCTGCTCCTACTGCCATGGAATGGACGGCTATCTTGATCGATTGCCACAAATGAAAGAGGACATCGCCGCGCGCGTTGCGCGGCTGAATCCGCCTCCGACCGACCTGCGTGATCCCGGCGTGCTTCGCTTGAAGACGAACAAGGAACGAGCCCGCGCCATCCGGGAAGGCCATCCGAGCACCGGCAGGTTTCGAGATTTCGCCATGACCGATCGGGACATGACCGATATCTTGTTCTATCTGGCGTTTATCAGAAAAGATCCCAACCCGGAAAAGGATTGATCATCACGGAAAGTGGGCAATCGATAATGTGACCAGTGCAGAAGAACGTGCAGCCGTGTTCAGCAGCATGAACGCTATTCCAAAAGACCGGTACAATGCCTGTTGCGGACAAGACTGATTAGCTGGTTGATCTGGTTAACCAACCAAACCAGACAAACGAAATAGACCAGATAGACCAAAACAGACCACATGAACAAAACAAGCTACTTGAACGTTTTCGGCATTCTGCTCACAGTCTGGTTGGGCATGCCGTTTCCACTGCTGCCGGATAGGCCCGCTTGGGCCGAGTCCGTTCCGTCGCCACCCGGTGGAATATTGAAGGGAGATGTTGCCCGGGGTCGGGAGATCTTCAACGGGAAGGGCGTCTGCTACTATTGTCACGGGATCGATGGATATCTCACCAGGACACCTCGCCTGGAAAAAGATACTGCCGCGCTCATTGCGCGGCTAAGTCCCCCCCCTACGGATTTGCGTAATCCGGCAGTCCTGAAACTGAGAACCAACAAGGAGCGGTCCCGCGCCATCCGGGAAGGCCATCCGGGCACAGGCATGTTTCCCGACACGACCATGACCGATCAGGACCTTGCCGATACGCTGCTCTACCTTGCGTTTATACGAAAAGACCCCAACCCCACAGCAGAGTAAGTGCGATCATGCGGTGGGATGGCCGGCGAAAGAGGACAATCTTCCCATGAGAAAAATCCTGAGTTCCATTGTGCTTTGGATGGCTGTTCTCGGAATACCCGCGCCCCTCCTCAGCCCTGATGCTCATGCTGGTGATGTCGGCGCACAAGGAATTCCCAAGAACGGTTCCAGTGACATCGGCCAGAAGCCCACCTCCGGGGACAGCAACCGTGGCGAGAAACTGTACGAGGCGAGCTGCATCGTCTGCCATGGTCCCGGTGCGACCGGCGGTATTGGCCCTCGGCTGGCTGGCAATCCCGTGCTGTTGAAAGAAAAGACATTTTGGACAGTTGTCTATGAAGGTCAGCACGTGATGCCGCCGCTCAACGGGGTCATCACCAGCCAGCAGATGGCCGACATCCGCGCCTGGCTCCTGACGTTACGGTAGTTTGATTGGACGGAGAGCGCACGTCGGGTTTGCCGGGGGAAAACTTCCCTACCTGGTACGTTGCGGTAGTTCGATGTGTATCCTCGCATCCACGATCTTACAGCCCTGGCCATCAGGTAATGCGAAGATCGGATTCAGGTCGATCTCGCTGATTTCAGGGATCGTCTCGACGAGGTGGGAGATACGCAAGAGGACATCTTCAATCGTCTTTGAATCGACTGCCGGCCGGCCGCGATACCCGGTGAGTAACCGGTAGCCCTTGATCGTCCGCACCATCTCGGTTGCGTCCCTGTCGGTGAGCGGTGCCACACGGAATTGAACATCGCCAAGTATCTCAACGTGAATGCCACCGAGTCCGAAGCTGATCAAAGGACCAAAGAGCGGATCGCGGGTCATGCCGACCATCACTTCTACTCCCCCTGACAGCATTGGTTGAACGAGTACTCCTTCCATCGCCTCCAGCTTGCCAGCCTGCGCGAGTCTGGCGCGAATCGCGTTGAAGGCTTCCCGCACCGCTTGGTCGTCGGCCAAGTTTAACCGCACCCCACCCATCTCCGTCTTGTGCGCAATCTGATGTGATGCGAGCTTGACTGCAACAGGGAATCCGATCTTCTGCGCCAGTTTGACCGCCTCTTCGGCGCTGCCTGCCACGGTTCCTTCCGCAAGAGGCAGATTCACTGCGCCGAGGATGGCATGGGTCTCTTCTGTCGTCAGCCAGCCGGATCCGCGTTCCGATATGGCCTTTGCGCAAATCGACTTCACCATTGATAGGTCAATGTCGGAATCGTGTAGCGCCTGTCCGATTGGCTGGTGCCGCCAGCCTTCATAGGCCATGGCACGGCTGATGATGCGCGGCGGAATCTCAGGGTGCCGATAGGTAGGAATGACCTCTCCGTCTACCGTGAATGCTCGATCCGAATCTCCTTCCGCCATCCAACAGAGATAGGCCGGCTTTTTGTTGGTATCAGTCTGTCGAGCGGCGCTGATTCCTCGCAGGATTCCTGCCGCAACGGGGTCATTGTCCTTCGCTCTGACGGATACGTGTACGATGATGAGGGCGTCGATCTCGTTCGCCTTGAGCATGGTTGCAACGGCCTCTGCATGCTGGTCCTCGCTTGCAAAGCCGATTACATCGACAGGATTGTTCAGTGCCGCTGTGGGAGGAAGAAAGACGGCAAGCGTGGATTGTGTCTCCTTGGACAATTCCGGCACCATGAGCCCTTCCGCTGCGCAGCTGTCGGCGCAGAGGACGCCTGGCCCCCCGGAATTGGTCAAGATGCCTATTCGGCGACCCGACGGGAGCCGTTGATTGGATAAGCCAGTGGCGAGCGCGAGAAATTCTTCGAGGGTTTTCCCACGAATTGCGCCACACTGTGTGAACAATGCGGCAACCGCCGTTTCGTTCGTGGCCAGTGCCGCCGTGTGAGATCCGGCCGCTGATTGTCCAACCTGTGTTCGACCCGCTTTCATGACGACGACGGGCTTCCTTTTTCCCACCCGCTCGGCAATCAATCTGAACCGGTGAGGATCGACGATGGTTTCAAGATAGAGGAGAATCACGTCTGTCGCCTGGTCCTGTTCCCAGTACTCCAGAAGATCGTTCACCGTGACATCTATATGGTTGCCGAGACTGACGAAGCTGGACAGGCCGAGATTCAACCGTCTGGCCGCCGTCACCACTGCGAGCCCGACCCCGCCGCTTTCAGAGGCGAGGGCGACTCGACCGGTGGGCGGGATTGCCGGCGTATAGGTCGCATTGAGACGGACAGTGGAGTCCATGTTCATCAGTCCGAAGCAGTTCGGTCCGATCAGGCGAATCCCATGCTGACGGACTTTTGCACGCAGTTGCTCTTCGAGTGAGATTCCCGATGCGCCGGTTTCGGCAAATCCCGCCGTGATGAGAACCACAGCGAGCACTTGCTTGGCGGCGCAGTCGTCCATAACCGAAAGAACACACTCAGATGGCACGGCGATGAGGGCGAGATCGACAGGGCCTGGAATGGCCCTCAGTGAGGGGAATGCCCGTAGCCCTGCAATTTCCGTCGCATGTGGATTGATCGGGACGATGGTTCCGGCGAAGCCGCCCTGTTGCAGCGATTCGATGATCCGATGCCCGATACCGGTTGGCTTACGGGAGGCGCCGACCACGGCGACATGACGGGGATAGAAAAACGGCTTCAGCGAGTTGATACCGTAATCAGGTGAAGAGCAAGCCATCGATACCTTCCTGCATGGATAATCACGTTTGGTTCAATGCGTTCCCTCATCAGATAAGCCACTTGGGTTGAAGAAGCAAGGCAGCCCCCAATCCGGCCATCACCAGGCCGCTCGTGAGCTTCAGCCAGCGCCCCGCACTTTCTTGTAGTTTCCTCCGACCCAATGTGACTACGGCAATTGTGACCATGAGGCTGTCATCAAAGATATAGGCCAGGTTATAGAGGCCGAGGTAGCCGTAGTATTCCCACATCGGCAATTGCTGCAGAGTGAGAATCTGTGTATAGAGCGCCGGGAATCCGGCGGTGCACAGCAGTTCGATGATGTTGACGAGTCCTGCGAGGATCACGACGCTTGCCATGGCGCCGGCGAGGTTCTCGGCCTGGAGTATCCCTCTGACCCTGGCGTAAAGCCCCGGCTTGGCAAATTCGGGAATGCTCAGCGAGATGCCGCGATGGAGGGCAAAGAAGTCTTTGATATTGACCGTTCCCACAACCAGGGCAACGCTTCCCAGTATGATCTGAACAGCGCGGGAAAGGCCGATCAAGAGAAACATGTTCACCCAGGCCGCCATGAAGGCGAAATAGACCACGCCGCTGACGAGCACGAACGTTCCGGCGATCAGGGCCATCTTCCGCCGATCCTGAAGATTGACGAGCAGCGACAGCAGAAAAAGCAGCACCCACATCGCGCAGGGGTTGAACCCGTCCAGCAACCCGATGGCAACGGTAAACAGCGGAAGGCCAAGGTCCCTGACTCGTAGCTCGCCGAACCATTCTGTCTTGATACCCTCGCCCACAACCGGCGCGACGCCTGGCACAGGCCGATCGAGCCGGGCGCGTATCTCCGCTCCGGTCGTGTCGGCTGAGCGGAACCCGATCGTCAGTTCCCCGCCGATCAGAAAGGCCGGGACGCCGAAGTCGGCGACTCCCCGTTCAGCCGCCAATAGTGCAAGGCGCTTACGCGCGGCGGAGTTCTCGGCGATGTCGTAACTCGCGATCCAGAGCGATGGGCGTTCATGCTTAAGTTCATCGAGAAAGATCTTGGCGGTTTCGCAATGGGGACAGCCTGCGCGGACGAAGACCTCGATGTCCGGAGCTCTTTCTTCAGCGTGAATCTGTGTGGTGCCGGTGAAGCACAGCAGAACGAAAAGACCAGCGGCAAGTTGCAGAACCCGCCCCTGCCCGGCTGTGGATTGGCAGAACACCTAACTGACGATGTCGGGCGGCGACATGGCTCTGATATAGGACAACACGTCCAGGATCTGTTCGTCCGTCAGCTTGCCGCGGAATCCGTGCATCGGGCTGAACAGCACGCCGTTCGAGATCGCCACGAGCAGTTCCCAGTCTGTTTTCGAGCGCGTGATGCGAGACTGCAGATTCGCCGGACGCACGATCAAGTCTTCGCTGTCGGGGCCGTTCCCGTCCAATTTGGATCCATGGCAACGAAGGCACTGTTGTTCATACACGCCTTGCCCGATCTTTGGATTTCCGCGAGACATCTGCGCCGAAACCCAGGACGTTCCGATGAATATGAGGATGACAACGGCGGCCAGTGTTGTTTTCATGATCGATCCCTTTCACCGTATGACAAGGATGGGACATGTCACCTGATGGACGATGGCGTGCGACACGCTTCCCAGGAGGAAGCGGTCGATTCCCTTGCGTCCGTGCGAAGCGACCACCACCAAGTCCATGGCTTGCGCCTGCTCTCCGACCATCGCCGCCGGATTGCCTACCGCCACCTTTGTGCTGACCGTATATCGGGAATCCAGGAGTTTGGCCGCAGTGGCCTTGACGAATTCCTCCGCATAGGACTCTGCGCCTTCCCACCAGGCTCTTGCCCCCAGCGCGTCATAGGGGCTGTCTAACCCGACGGGGACGACGGCATTGAGCACACAGAGTTCGACCGGCGTCGCAAACTGGTGACGGGTCAGCCACTGCGTGATTCGATCGGCGTCATCATGGCCTTCAATGGCGACCAGTACCCGCTTAATCGGCCGCGCGGGTCCTTTGACGATCAACGTGGGACGGGATGCATGCGACAGCACGCGATGAGAGACGCTGCCGAGGACGGTTTCAGCGACACGGCTGCGGCCGCGCGCGCCAACGACGACGAGGTCGGCCGCGACGGTTTGAGCGCTGTCGAGAATGATCTGAGCGGGGCTGCCGATTTCATTGACCTTTCGCACGGACCCTACGTTGGGTGGAACCATGGCGGCTGCGCGTTCAAGCAGTTGACGGCCTGCGTCCACCATCGCGTTACGAAAGTCGTCGTAGCCTTGCAGATTGGTCATCTCGGCTAGGAGCGGCTGCTCGAAAAAGCCGAGATTGACCCCGTGCACCAGCGTGACGTCTGTTGGATGATAGACATGAAACGTCTGGGTGACAGCGGTAAAGGCCTGGTCCGACCAATCGATGCCGATCGCGATTCTCATACGTGAGGCTCCTTCATCTCTTCGTCAAAACAGAGGATGGGGCGATGTGCCGAACGGAAGCGTACGCGGCGAATCGCCGAGATTGCCTCGAATGCGCCACTCACCTTCTTCCATCACGAGGTAGTGCACTTCCTCATGCCAGCTGTCGATGGGCACGTACAGGCCACTGGTCTTGGACCGTGCCCACAGATGGCCGGTGCAGGTGACCTCCAGCACGGTCTGGCTTCCCGATCCGACCTTGGTGAATTTGCTGAGGATATGGGTGCTGGCAATCTCTTGATACTCGTCGAACAGGTCTTTCCAAACCTTGCGGATATCATCCTTCTTGAGCCCATGGTAGTTGTAGTGCTGAGAGTAGACGGCCATGACCCTGTCGAGATCATGGGCCTTCACCGCCTGTTCAGCCCGCTCGAATACGGCCACTACGGACTTGACGGTAACTTCGTCCACTTCGATCACGGAACCGGCCGGGACGACGATCTTGGCCTGCGCCGTGCCTCCCGGGCCGGTCAGGGTCAGGCAAAAGCACATGAATAAAGCGGTGACGGCGGCATACATGTTCTGGCCTCCAGCAGGCATCGCATTCTCCCTTCCTCGTTGCATCACAGGCAGATTCTCCACCGGCTTCATCACAGACGCTCGCGAATCATGCGGCTAGGCAGAGGAAGGCTCTGCCCGCTCGCGCATCGCTTCCTCAGCCAGGTTCAAGTACTCCACGACATCACGATCGTCGACCTGGGCGAAATCGACATAGTGATTTCCTACCGCCCAGAATGGGTCTGGTGTGGCAAGCACCACCAACTCATCGACTTGCGCGCGGGCTTCCAGGATGGTGTCCGTCGGGCCGACCGGGATCGCTCCAATCAGGCGACGCGGATTCAGGCTTTTGATCGACTGGACCGACGCGAAGAACGTGGAGCCGGTGGCGATTCCGTCGTCCACGAGAATGACGGTGCGGCCGGTGAGCACAGGAAACCGGCGGTCTTGCCGATAGAGAGTCTGTCTGCGGGCGATCTCCTCCTGCTGGGCTCGAACAAGTTGTGTGATGTCCGCCCGGGAGAGACGACAGGCCGCCATCGCTTCCGGATTCAGATAGACCACTCCCGTCTCGCCCACCGCGCCCAAGGCGTACTCCGGATTATCCGGCGCCCCCAGCTTGCGGGTAATGAACACGTCCAGCGGAAGATGCAGCCCCAGGCTCAATTGGTACCCGACAGCCACGCCGCCACGGGGGAGCGCCAGGATGAGAGTTCCCGGCTGGTCACGATAGGCGCTCAGTCGTTCGACGAGCCGGTGACCGGCCTCTTCACGATTCTTGAAAATCATAATACGGTCTATCCCGTCTACTATCCTGTCTATGTGGTCGTTCAAGCCTTTCCGGTCTGTCCGGCCTAGGCGGACCGGGCAGTCTCAATACCGAGACAGACCGTGAGACTACTTGATACCGCTGGTCACCCCGACTCCGATTAAAAACATAGCGGCCAAGATCAGCAAGACCATCAGCCACCAGAAGTGGCGGTGACGCCTGGTCTCCCCCTGTTGCCAATGGACATCCCAGGGGATCTCAAGATATTTTTGATGCCGGAACATGGTGTCCTCCTTTTCCTCACGACACCTTCACCTCGATCGATTTCGGCCTGGCCTTCTCCGACTTCGGGAGACGTACGTTTAGTACGCCATCCTTGTACTCGGCGCTGACCTTGGAGCCGTCGGCATCTTCGGGAAGGGTGAAGCTCCGCATGAAGCTGCCGTAGGCCCGTTCCACCCTGTGATACTTCTTGCCCTTCTCCTCTTTCTCATATTTGCGTTCTCCGCTGATCGAGAGGACGTCGTCAAGGACGTTGATCTTGATCTCTTCCTTCTTCATCTCGGGAAGTTCAGCCTTCACGACGTATCCCTTGTCGTCTTCACTGATGTCGACGAGGGGTGACCATTCAGCGACCGCCATGGCTTCCTTCTTTTCACCGCTCGTCGCTATTGGGGCGCGCCCGAAGATCGTCGAAAGGCGTTTCTCCATATCTTCGAATTCTCTCCACGGATTCCAACGAGCCGACGGTTCCCATCTGCTGAGTCCGGACATGGCAGACCCTCCTTATTTTGTTAATCAATAGTTATGGTTACGGTCATTCCTACCGTGGCATCTCTACGCCGTCAGGACTCCCTGTTCGGTGAGGTGCGACCGTTGCAGAGTCAGATTGCATCGGTAATGCCACATTGATGGCAGCCTGGAGCAGGCTCGGTCGATTGTACAGAATCAAGGAGTTGCGAGCTTGGCGAGGTGCAGGCCATGCACTGTGGATTGACACGCTGTTGCATTACAGGGCAGGACCGTTTCTGGCACTGTGGAATCTTTCGACAATCAATAACGCTCGGCAGGCGGCTCGGACTAAATGCTAATTGGGTCGGTCAGCCGAACTCCGTGGTGGGGATTAGTGGACTGCCACGCAATCTGTAGATAGCAAGTTAAGTTGTCCGGTTTGTGTAGCGCATGATCTGTCCGGTTTGTCCTGTCACTGGTCTTTCAGTCGCCTGCTGAATTCATTTCGCGCACACACTGGCCCCGGGAGCGATGATCG
>Ga0315912_10001194_pt1 | contig 33872 bp, 28 predicted proteins | sample VfabasoilMG_FD_204469 | JGI IMG/M metagenome (GOLD analysis project Ga0315912, IMG submission 204469) | Garden soil microbial communities collected in Santa Monica, California, United States - V. faba soil | ecosystem: Environmental > Terrestrial > Soil > Garden | place: USA: California... | reverse complement strand
GTCCCGACGCGATCGAGGCGCGGCTCGCTTCCCTGTGCGCGCAGGCGGAGGACGCCGTGCGCGCCGGGTTCACGATCCTCATCATCTCGGACCGGCGGATGAGCCGGGAGCACGTCGCAATCCCGTCACTGCTCGCGCTGTCCGCGATTCACCAGCACCTGGTACTCAAGGGCCTGCGCACCTCGACCGGCCTGGTCGTGGAAACGGGCTCCGCGCGCGAGGTGCACCATTTCGCGCTGCTCGGCGGCTACGGCGCGGAGGCGATCCACCCGTACCTCGCGCTCGAGACGATCATGGATCTCGCCTATTCCGGGCAGCTCGGCGGACTGGACGCGACCAAGGCCTGCAGGAATTACATCAAGTCCATCGGCAAGGGCCTCAAGAAGGTCATGTCGAAGATGGGCATCTCGACCTACATGGGCTACACGGGCGCGCAAATCTTCGAGGCCGTGGGCCTCGCCCGCTCGCTGGTCGACAAGTACTTCACCGGCACTGCCTCCAACATCGAGGGCATCAGCGTGTTCGAGGTGGCCGAGGAGACGATCCGGGTGCACAAGGGCGCCTACGGCGACGACCCGGTGCTCGCCCGCGCGCTGGATGCCGGCGGCGAGTACCACTTCCGCGTCCGCGGCGAGGATCACATGTGGACGCCGGATTCGATCGCCAGGCTCCAGCACGCATCGCGTTCCAACTCCTACGCGACGTACAAGGAGTACGCCGCGCTGATCAACGATCAGTCGAAGCGGCTGATGACGCTGCGTGGCCTGTTCGAGTTCCGCTTCGCCGGCTGCACGCCGGTGCCGATCGAGGAAGTCGAGCCCGCGAAGGAGATCGTGAAGCGGTTCTCGACGGGCGCCATGTCGCTCGGCTCGATCTCGACGGAAGCGCACACCACACTGGCCATCGCCATGAACCGCCTCGGCGGCAAGAGCAATACCGGCGAGGGCGGCGAGGACCGGCGCCGTTACGCGCCGATCGAGGCCGGCGAGTCGCTGATGAGCCGACTGGGCGAGAAGCGCGTCGAGATCGACCTGCCGCTGCAGCCCGGCGATTCGATGAAGTCCAAGATCAAGCAGGTGGCCTCGGGCCGCTTCGGCGTCACCGCCGAGTACCTGGCATCCGCCGAGATGCTGCAGATCAAGGTCGCGCAGGGCGCGAAGCCGGGCGAAGGCGGGCAGCTGCCCGGGCGCAAGGTGTCCGAGTACATCGCCGAGATCCGCTACTCCACGCCCGGCGTGGAGCTGATCAGCCCGCCGCCGCACCACGACATCTACTCGATCGAGGATCTCGCGCAGTTGATCCACGATCTCAAGAATTCGAACCCGGAGGCGGCGGTCAGCGTCAAGCTCGTCTCCGAGGTCGGCGTCGGCACGATCGCCGCCGGCGTTTCCAAGGCCCGCTCGGACCACGTCACGATCGCCGGCCATGACGGCGGCACCGGCGCCTCGCCGTGGTCGTCGATCAAGCACGCCGGCTCGCCCTGGGAACTCGGGCTGGCCGAGACGCAGCAGACGCTCGTGCTCAACCGGCTGCGCGATCGCATCACCGTGCAGGTCGACGGCCAGATGAAGACCGGGCGCGACGTGATCATCGGCGCGATCCTGGGCGCGGACGAGTTCGGCTTCGCGACGGCACCGCTGGTCGTCGAAGGCTGCATCATGATGCGCAAGTGCCACCTGAATACCTGCCCGGTCGGCGTCGCCACGCAGGACCCCGTGCTGCGCCGCAAGTTCGAGGGCAAACCCGAGCACGTGGTCAACTTTTTCTTCTTCGTCGCCGAGGAGGCCCGCGAGCTGATGGCGCGCCTCGGCATCCGCAGGTTCGACGATCTGATCGGCCGCGCCGACCTGCTGGAAACGCGCCACGGCATCGAGCACTGGAAGGCCCGCGGCCTCGACTTCTCCCGCGTGTTCCACGTACCGGCGATGCCGAAGGAAGTCGCGCGTCACAACACGACGAAGCAGGATCACGGTCTCGCGCGCGCGCTGGACAACCGGCTCATCGAACTGGCGCAACCGGCGCTCGAGCGCGGCGAGCGCGTGGTCGTGGAAATGCCGATCCGCAACATCAACCGCACGGCGGGCACCATGCTGTCCTGGCAGGTGGCGAAACGCTACGGCCACGCCGGGCTGGAACCGGACACCATCCAGGTCCGCTTCCACGGCTCGGCGGGCCAGAGCTTCGGAGCGTTCCTCGCGCGCGGCATCCGGCTGGACCTCACCGGTGATACCAACGACTACTGCGGCAAGGGGCTCTCCGGCGGACGGATCACGGTGCAACCCTCCGCCAAGTTCCGCGGTGACCCCGCGGAGAACATCATCACAGGCAACGTCGTGCTGTACGGCGCGATCGCCGGCGACGCCTACTTCCGCGGCGTGGCGGGCGAGCGCTTCGCCGTGCGCAATTCAGGCGCGGACGCAGTGGTCGAAGGTACGGGCGATCACGGCTGCGAGTACATGACCGGCGGCACGGTCGTCGTCCTCGGCGCGACGGGCCGGAACTTCGCAGCCGGGATGTCCGGCGGCATCGCCTACGTCTACGACATCGACGGCCAGTTCGCCTCGCGCGCCAACGTGGCCATGGTGGACCTCGAACCCGTGCTCTCTGAACAGGAACAGCAGGCAAGACTGAAGCCCGAATTCTGGCACCAGCGCGAATCCGACGAGGCGATTCTCCGGCGGCTGATCCAGTGCCACGCGGAGTTCACCGGCAGCCAGCGCGCGCGCGACATTCTCGCCGGCTGGCCCGAACAGCGGGCGCGATTTGTGAAGGTGTTTCCAAAGGAATACCGGCGCGCGCTCGGCGAGAACGCAGCGGCCGGCCGCAACGCGGCCTGAGGCATCGCCGTGGGCAAACCGACCGGTTTCATTGAATTCGAGCGGCAGGACGAGCCGCATGAGGCGCCCGATCAGCGTCGCCGGCATTTCCGTGAATTCAGCCTGCACCTGTCCGACGAACAGGCGCGGATCCAGGGCGCGCGCTGCATGGACTGCGGGATCCCGTTCTGCATGAACGGCTGTCCCGTCAACAACATCATTCCCGACTTCAACGATCTCGTTTACGCGCAGGACTGGAAGTCGGCGATCCAGACGCTGCACTCCACGAACAATTTCCCCGAGTTCACAGGCCGCGTGTGCCCGGCGCCCTGCGAGGAAGCCTGCGTACTCCGCATCAACAACGACGCGGTGGGCATCAAGTCCATCGAGCACGCCATCATCGACAAGGCCTGGGAGAACGGCTGGGTCGCGCCCGAACTCGCCGCGCACCGGACCGGGCGGCGCGTGGCCGTGATCGGCTCCGGCCCGTCGGGCCTGGCGTGCGCGCAGCAGCTTGCGCGTGCCGGCCACGAGGTCACCGTGTTCGAGAAGAACAACCGCATCGGCGGCCTGCTCCGCTACGGCATCCCCGACTTCAAACTGGAAAAATCCGTCATTGACCGGCGTCTGGAACAGATGGCCGCGGAAGGCGTCGCCTTCCGCACCGGCGTCTACGTGGGCCGTGCCGGACCGGGCCGCGGGGTCACCAGCGACGCGCGTGAAACGCTCGCGCCCGAGCGCTTGCTGTCAGACTTCGACGCGATCGTCCTTGCCGGCGGTTCGGAGTCACCGCGCGATCTGCCGATCCCCGGACGCGAACTCCAGGGCGTGCATTTCGCGATGGAGTTCCTGCCGCTGCAGAACCGCCGCGTGGCGGGAGACAAGGGCATCGGCGACATCGTTGCGACCGGCAGGCACGTCGTCGTCATCGGCGGCGGCGATACGGGTTCGGACTGCGTCGGAACCTCGATTCGCCAGGGCGCGCGCTCGGTGACACAGCTCGAGCTGATGCCCATGCCCCCGGACGTGGATCGGAACCCCGTGTGGCCCTACTGGCCGACGCGGCTGCGTACCTCCTCGTCGCAGGAAGAAGGCTGCGAACGCGACTGGGCGGTGACGACCAAAAATTTCAGCGGCAAGAACGGGCGACTCACAGGGATTACGGCGGCGCGTCTCGAGTGGCAGAAGGACCCGGCCGGCGGCCAGATGAAGATGGTCGAGGTGCCCGGCTCGGAGTTCGAACTGAAGGCGGAACTGGTGCTGCTCGCGCTCGGCTTCGTCAACCCGGTCGCCGACGTGCTCGAGGGTTTCGGCGTCGCCCGCGACGCGCGCGGCAATGCCCGTGCCGCGACCGAAGGTGCCGGCAGCTACGCGACCAGCGTCGGCAAGGTATTTGCGGCGGGAGACATGCGCCGCGGACAGTCACTGGTCGTCTGGGCGATCCGCGAGGGACGTCAGTGCGCGCGCGCGGTCGATGAATTCCTGATGGGGTGTTCGGACCTGCCGAACTGAGTATTCTCTGAAAAAGCCATCCATGGCTTTTTCAGAGACGGCAGAAATCTGCTCCCTGCGATTTCTGCACTTCCGCCATCCCTGGCGGTCGGAAAACGACCGATTCGCCGGGAGCGAATCGGGTCGCGCGCAGCGCGCCCGAAGGGCGCAGATCAGGGATGGTCTGCGACAAAAGTGCGATTTTCGTTTTCCTTCATTCCGCAATCGCTTACGCGAATGCGGAATGCCGCACCTCCCTGTGCGGGAGTACAACCACGAGGTTAATCAGCGATTCCCCAAGGAAGGGCGGAGCGGCCCACGCGAGTCAGGGTTGTTTCTTCAGGTACTGCGCGAACATCTCGTCGAACACTTCCGCCTTCACGTCGAGATCCTCGACGTCCACCACGAGCCGCTTCTCGACTGATCGCCGCACCTCGTCGTTCAGCCTGCGGATCACCGAGAGGTCCATCGGCACCATGCGCAGATCGCCCACGGGCAGGCCGCGCTCGCCGTCCTTCGCCCGCGCCTCCGTGAGCAGCACCACCGGCAGGAAATGGTTGTCGAGCATGAGCTGGTAACCGCGGTACACGCTGCCCACGAATTCGATCAGGCTTTCCCCGTACTGGTTCTCCGCCGCGGAAAGCGCGCCGTGGCGGGTCTTGCCCAGATCCACCGGCAGGTCGCATTTTTCCAGCCCGTAGAAGGTCATGCTCTGCCACTGGTGCTTGCCGGACTCCGCGACCATGCCGAGGATGCCGCCTTCCCAGCACGGCGTAAGCTGGGTGGGCTTGAGACCGGACAGATGACCGCTGTCCTTCAGCATCACCCTGCCCTTCTCCAGCAGGATGTTGCCGAGGCAGACCGTGCTGCTCGTCACGTGCAGCACGAGCAGTTCGCCCAGTCCCTGCTTGAAGAGCGACAAGACGAGTCCGGTAGGGATCATTGTGCGGAAGAGGCGGGGGCGTGAAGCAACAGATTAGCATTTCCGGTCGAGGATTGGATTAACGGAGGTGAATTGCCGCGCCGTGCGATGTACCGGCACTGGCGGCGCCCCCACCCGCGATCTATAGTTGAAACCGGAGCACGGATTGCTCAATTCGCGAGGGACCGCCATGTCTACGACCACCACGCCGTTCATCCATGATTCCGTCACGCCGTTGGGGTACATCCACGCGCGGGTACTGCGCGATCAGGCGTCGATCACTTATTTCTTTCCGATCGCCGCAGCACTGGCGCTCGGCCTGCTGCTGTGGGACGAAGCGCCCCGCCCCAGGCTCGCGGCCTGGATCCTGGTCGTGCTCGCGCACGCTTTCCTCCGCTACAAGTATCTTTGTCCCGCCGGCGCCGCCGCGCCGCAGGGGATCGGCCGCTTCGCCGCCGGCGCCCTGTCTTCCGGGCTCATCTGGGGTTCGGCGCCGCTGCTGCTCATTCCCTACGACCCGGCGCGGATCGTCGAATTCACGCTGTTCAACGGCCTGACGCTGCTGGTCATCTGCGGACTGACCGCGGGCGCGGCGTTCGCCTATGCGGCCAGCCTGCGCGTGCTGTTCTGCTTCACCGTGCCGGCGCTGCTTCCGTCCGCTCTCTATCTCATCTCGCTCGGCGATCGCTTCAACAGTGCTCTCGGCGGATTTGTCCTCCTGTACTTCCTGTTCGTCACCGTCTCCGCCCTGCGCATGAACCTGCAACTGCGCGGCTTCGCGCTCGCCGAACAGGAACGCGACGCGCTGCTCGACGCGATCGCGCGGGCTCGGGCACGCCTCGGGACGCGAACGACGTGAACGCGCGCCTGAAATCCCGCCCGGAACCCTCTGCTATACTTTCGCGGCCCCATACGAGCGGGTCGACGCGATGCACGCACCTGAAATCGGCCGTCCACGCCGGTTTGCGGATCGCCACATGGAGGCGGCCGAGCTGTACCGGCTGGGACGGGGTTCGGTCTCCGTTTTCTCGGCGCGTTCCCCGGGCCGATCCCGTTGCAACGAGGACGCGGCGGCGCTGATCCCGGTCGGCAGACAGGCGGCGGTACTGGCCGTGGCCGACGGCGTCGGTGGACTTCCCGCGGGCGCGAAGGCCGCGGCCGCGGTTATCGCCGCGCTGCTGCGCCACGTCGGCCGCCGCAATGGACGCAGCCCCGAACTGCGCGAGTCCATCCTCGCCGCCATCGAGAGCGCGAACCGGATCATTCTCGGCTGGGGAACCGGGTCCGCGACGACGCTGGCGCTGGCAGAAGTGCACGTGGACAGCCTGCGTACCTATCACGTCGGCGATTCGATGGCCCTGGTTGCGAACCGGCGCGGACAGGTAAAGACCGAAACGGTCGCGCATTCGCCGGTCGGCTACGCGCTCGAGTCCGGCTTTCTCTCGGAATCCGCGGCCGCCCGGCGCCGTGATCGCCACCTGGTCTCGAACGTCATCGGTTCGCCCGACCTGCACGTCTCCGTGAGCGCGGAGATGCCCTTCTCCATGCAGGACACGCTGCTGATCGCGACCGACGGGCTGGTCGACAACGTCAGGAAGAAACGCATCGTCGAGTTGATGCAGAACGGTTCGCTGGCCGGGTGCTCGAAGGCGCTCGCGGATCTCGCGCGGCGCGGCATGAACGGCGGCAGCGGGCCCGGCCGGCCCGATGATCTCACGCTGATCCTCTACCGCCGCACGGCGACGCGATCGCGGAACGGCACACCGTGAAGCGCCGGCCGAAACTGCAGGACTCCTTCCGCGTCGAAAGCTTCGACCTGCAGCCCGGCCGCGTCATCGGTCGCAAGTACGAAGTCGTCGAATGGCTGGGCGAAGGCTGGGAGGGCGAGGTCTACAAGATCGTGGAGCGCTCCACGGGCATCGAGCGCGCGGCGAAGCTCTTCTATCCGCAACGCAACCGGCGCGATCGCGCGGCAAAACCGTACGCGCGCAAGCTGCACAAGCTGCGGCATTGCCCGATCATCATCCAGTACCACACGCGCGAGGAAATGCGGCATCGCAAGGGTGTCATCACGGTGCTGATCTCGGAGTACGTCGAGGGCGAACGACTGTCGGATTTTCTGGAGCGCCAGCCCGGCCGGCGCCTGCAACCGTTCCAGGCCGCGCACCTGCTCTACGCGCTGGCCTCGGGGATGGAACAGGTGCACCACGAGCGCGAGTACCACGGCGACCTGCACACCGACAACATCATCGTTCACAGCTACGGGCTGGGCTTCGATCTGAAGCTGCTTGATCTCTACGAGTGGTCGGCGCCAAAGCGCGAAAACATACAGACCGACATCCTGGACATGATCCGCATCTTCTACGACGTGCTGGGCGGCGCCCGGCACTACCCGCGGCAGCCGCGACACGTGCGCGACATCTGCTGCGGCCTCAAGCAGTCGCTGATCCTGCGGAAGTTCCCGACGACGTCGCGGCTCAAGGAGCACCTCGAGTCGATGCGCTGGGATTGAGGTGTCAGGCGCTCTGCAGCGCGGCGCCTTCCTGCTCCTCGCATTCCCACTGCGGAAAGCGGAAGTCAGCGACGATCGCACGCGGCATCAGCAGGACGCACTGCAGGAACCGCTCCAGGCCGGCGACGCCGCAGATGGTGAAATCGAAGCCGCAGGCCTCTATCGAATCCAGCACAGTCCGCAGATCTGCCAGGTCGCGGTCCAGCGCAAAGCGGTTGATGCCCCATTCCGTAAACGTGTCGAGGATGGCCTCCGCCTGCTCCGGCGCGCTGAGGATGAGCGGCGCCAGGAAATCGATCGGGCACTCGATGATCGCGCCGTGGAACGACCGCGCCAGGCTCCTGAAGCCGTCACTCTTCAGATCCTGCAGCGCCGCGGTGAACCAGAGCGATCGCGCCTCCAGCCCGGCATCGCGCACGGCAGCGAGCGTGCGGTCCGTGGCGCCGCGATCGGCACCGAGCGCGATGCGGGCGCCGCGGCCCTGCTGCTTCAGGCGCGTGAGAATTCCGCAAAGCCCGTCCGGCGGGACCTCCCCGAGATCGGCCCAGTACACGTTCGACTGCAGAAAACCCTCCATTGAATCGCCCGCGCCCGACCACACGAACTGGATATGACGCGGCAGCGCCCGGCGCGGGATGAGCTGCGTCAGGTCGTACACCTTGCCGTCGACCGCACGTCCCGGAACCTGGCCGCGGCGGCAGCGGAACAGCGTGCTGGCGTGCAGCAGCAGGATCTCCCGCCCGGGATCGATCTCGGCGATGCGCTGCAGGTTTTCCGGCTCGTTGTCCACGACGCAGATCACGCGGAATCCGGCTTCGCGGTAGCTGCCGACGCCGGCGCCCTTCACGTCCGCGATCGGGACATCGGGGCCTCGCCGGTTCATCCGCAGCAGCTCGCTGCTGAATGCGACCCGGAACTCGCGCCCGAGCCGGTTCAGCGACGCCAGCGTCTCGGCACGCGTCGACTCCGGACGACCCGTGTTGAGTCCGACGAAGGTGCCGGGCTGCACCTGGAACCAGCGGATCACTTCCAGTACGCCGGGGAACGGGCGATGCGCCTCGAACAGCGCCCAGTTGGACCAGCGGTGGCGGCAGTACCAGGCCACGATGGAGCGGTGCTCGGCCGGCGGCACGCCGAGAGCGCGGAGCCCTTCGAGGATGTCGTCTTCGTGGAAGTCGATGTCCGTCAGCTGCAGCTGCCGGAAGTGCGCGGTCCCGTACTGGCTGTCGTAGGTCTTCAGCAGGTGCTGGACCGTATAGCGCATATCGAGGATCGTGCCGTCGATGTCGAACAGCAACAGCAGCCGATCGTCCGGGAATCTCTGGCGGGCGTATTCGTAGTGCGCGGCCAGCGCGCGCATCCAGTTCTGCATGCATCACCTCGCGGTCCCGGGTGCCGGGAACAGGAGCGAGGCTAAGCGGGGAATGTGTAGCAGACGTGACGGTCGCGCTGCGCACCCGTGACGGGCGCGGAGCCCGCGTCAGTCGCGGACCTTCTTGTGCAGGTGCGGCCGCGTCCCGCGCTGCCCGCGCCGCATGAATCGATCTTCATCGCCCGTCGCTGTGACGTTCTCGTACACGCCGTCGTCCCGCTTCACGAGCTTCGTGAAGCCGGCGTCGCGAAGATCGCGGTCGGAGGGCGGAACGGTGAAGGCGGGAGCGCCGGTCAGCACGCGCCGGACCGGCGCGCCGGGGTCGGTGTTCCCCGGCTCCAGGCCCACGACGTAGCAGACTTCGCCCCACGTGCGCAGCGTGACGCCGACGTCATGCACGACCTCGATGACGGTACGGTTGGCGTCGCAGGCGTAGTCGTACTTGGGCACGGTGCCGCCTCAGCCCGGCTCCGCCAGCAGGCGCGCCATGTTCGCGCGCGCCCGCACGACCAGCACCGACTCGCCGCCCGGATCAACGTCCGCCGGCAGCAGGTCAAGGCGCTCGCGCAGGAACGACGCGATCCGCCGGCAGGCATCCTCGCGCCAGCTGCTCCATGGAATGTTCTCGCCGGTCATCAACTCGTGTTCGCGCTTCAGCTTGAGCGCGTCGTCGCGGAAGCTCGGGAATTCCGCGGCAAGTCCGGAAAGATCGGCGGCCCGCACGGCCCGGGCTTCGACGGAAGCGCAGTGCGCGTCGCAATGCGTGCTCAGTATCGCCTCGTGTACCGCCGCCGCGACGACGCGATCGACGCCGCAGCGGGCCAGGACGTCGTCCGCGAGGTGGGCGGAATAGGCTTCCTTCGATTCGAAGCCGCGCGCCGCATGATCCTCGCGATAGCCGGCATCGTGCAGCAGGCAGGCGTAGTGGACCACGTCCGCGTCGATCACGACGCCCTCGGCGCGGCAGCGGCGGACGATGCGCTTCCCCTCCTCCGCCACCGACAGCGCGTGCCGGAAATTGTGGTAAGGCAGCGCCGGGTCGTACAGCGCCGCCGCTGCCTCTTCAACCATGGGTATCGCCACCGCGTCGTCTCCCGCGAACCGCGTGCATGATTTGCGTCTGCAATTATATCCGCGCCGGCGCTACACGAGCACGAGCGTGGCGGTGCCGAGAAACATGAAGAATCCCATGCTGTCGGTAACGGCCGTGAGCAGCACGCTGCTGCCCATTACCGGATCACGGCCCAGGTAGTGCAGCGTCGCCGGGATGAACACCCCCGCGACCGCCGCGATCAGCAGGTTGCCCGCCGTCGCCGCCATCATGACCAGCGACAGGGAAGGATCGAAGTACAGCAGGTACGCCGCCATTGCGATGACGGCACCCCAGACGAGGCCGTTCACGATACTCACGCCCAGTTCCTTGAACAGGAAGTGCCGGATGTTGCCGCGGTTGATCTCGCGCAGCGCGAGGCCGCGGATCATCAGCGCAACCGTCTGGTTGCCCGTGTTCCCGCCGATGCTGGCGACGATGGGCATCAGCGCCGCGAGGGCGACGAGCTGAGCGATCGTGTCCTCGAACGCGCCGATCACGCGCGAAGCGATGAACGCCGTGGTCAGGTTGAGGCCCAGCCAGATCCAGCGGTTCCGCGCGCTCGCCCAGACCGGGCCGAAGGCATCCTCGTCCTCGGTCAATCCCACCTGGTGCAGCCGTTCGCGTTGCGCCAGTTCGTCCTTGAAATCCACGACCCGGTCGATCTTGACCACGCCGACCAGCTGGTTGTGCAGGTTCAGCACCGGGGCGCTGATGAGGTCGTAGCGCTCGAACGCGCCCGCCGCGTCGCGCGCCGAATCGTCCGTGAAGAAGCTGACGGGATCCCGCTGCATCAGGTCCCGGATCGGCGCTTCCGGCCGGTTCCGGATCAGATCCCGCAGCCTGAGCACGCCCTGCAGCACGCCGTCGACGCCGACCACGAACAGCTCGCCGAAGTTCTCCGGCAGGTGCTCCTGCCGCCGCAGGTGGCCGAGCACGTCGTCGACGGTCATGTCCTCGCGCGCCGTCAGCATGTCGAATTCCATCAGCGCGCCGACGCTGTCGCGCGGGAAGGACAGGGCCTCCTGCACCTCCTTCCGGTTCTGCCTGTCGAGCGCGTTCAGCACGTCGAGCGCCAGCTCGCGCGACAGCTTCGGCATCAGCTCGGCGATCTGGGAGGCATCGAGGTAGGCCGCGACGTCCACGACTTCATCCTGCTTCATGCCGCCGATCAGCGACTCGCGCACGACGTCGGCGAGCTCGAGCAGCACGGCGCCGCGGCGCGGCTCCGGGATCAGCCTCCAGATCATCTGGCGCTTGTCGAGGGGCACGTTCTCCAGGACATACGCAAGGTCGGCGGGATGCATGCGGTCGAGGCGCCGGCCGAGTTCCGCCGACTGCTGCCGCTGCAGCAGGCTCTGCACGACTTCCTGGCGCGGCGTCGCCTGCCTGCCGACGAGATCGGCGACCACGTCCTGGCGGCTGATGAGCCTGACGATGTCCTCGAGCGTCGCGTCGAGATCGCGCTGGTGCTTGAGCTGGTCCTGGTGCGGCATTCTGAATCTCCATCTTTGCCGCGCGGGCGGCATCGGTGAACGGGGCGCCCGCACACAACCGGGCGGCGGGTACAGCATGCCAAAAAACCGTGCTTTCCGGGCTGCCGTCGGCGGGCCCGCGACGGCAGGCGGATGGAGGGCGGACGGCAGGCGGAACCGCGGCGACTCCTGCGGGGGAACGCCCGCGGCACGGGCGCACCACGGCCGGTCGCATCTTTCAGAATGCGCGGCCATATTTACAAGAAATATCCTTTATAGTCATTGCACTGAATCCAAATCCATAAATCTGCTCGTTCATGCATATAAGCTTCGATCTGCGCTGGCTTTTCGGCGACGGACAGCGCGAGGAAATCGACCGGACGCTGTTCCGGCTGCTGGAAGCGGTCCGCAATGAAGGTTCGCTGACCCGCGCCGCCGACAGCACTTCGGTTTCCTACCGCCATGCCTGGGGGCTGGTGCGTAAATGGGAAGAGCGCCTGCATGCGCCGCTGCTGCACATGCAGCGCGGCCGCGGACGCGGGGCGCGGCTGACCGATTTCTCGGAGCGCCTGCTCGAGGCGCGCGCGGCGCTGGATGCACGGTTCGGTCCGCCGCTCGAAACGGCCGCCGCGGAACTCGCCGCGGACCTGCGGCGTTTCGGTCGCGCCCGCCAGGCGCGCTCCGTGCGCATCGCCGCCAGCCACGGCATGGGCATCGCGCACCTCGCCGAGCTGCTCCGCGAGGACACCGGGCAGGAGGTGGAGCTGCACACGCACGGCAGCATCGAGAGCCTGCGCCAGCTGTCCCGATCCGAGTGCGCCGCCGCCGGTTTTCACCTGCCGCTGGGGCCGCTGCGGCCGCGGGTGTTTCCCGCGTACGACCGCTGGCTGCACGGCAGGGGACACGCGCTCCTGCTCGTCGCCACCCGACAGCAGGGCCTGATGACGCCCCCCTCGAACCCCAGGCGTATCCACGGACTCAAGGATCTGACGCGCCGCTCGGTACGCTTCGTCAATCGCCAGCCGGGTTCGGGAACACGCGTCATCTTCGACGGGCTGCTCGACCTGGAGGGCCTCGATCGGGAGCGGATCCGCGGGTACCGCACCGAGGAATTCACCGAGACGGCCGTGGCGGCGACGGTCGCCGGGGGCGCCGCCGACGCGGGCTTCGGCATCGCCGCCGCCGCCGCCATGTTCAAGCTGCGTTTCGTGCGCGTCCTAGACGAGGAATACTTCGTGGCGGTGCCCGAGGCTTCCGAATTGCGCGGCGCCATCCGGCGCATCCTCCGATCGGAGGCATTCCGCCAGCGGCTGCGTTCCATCCTGGGTTACGACGCCGGCCGCTCGGGTCTCGAATTCCGCAGCGAAGACCTTCTCGTATCAACCTGAGCGCATTCCCCGCCGACTGGCAAAGCGGGGTGGGAGGGTGTAATTTAGCCAGCCCTCGAAATCGCCGGAAATATGAAAAACCTGTTGTTTATCAAGAGCTTCGGCTGCCAGATGAACGAGTACGATGCGGCCCGGATGCGGGATGCGCTGGCCGAGTCTCACGGCATGACGACGACCGATGACCCGGCACGGGCGAACCTCATCGTCTTCAACACCTGCTCGATTCGGGAGAAGGCCCAGGAGAAACTGTTCTCGGAGCTGGGCAGGTTACGTGCGTACAAGCAGGACAACCCCGGCGTCGTGATCGGCGTCGGCGGCTGCGTCGCCAGCCAGGAAGGCGCGGCGCTGCTGGAGCGCATGCCCTTTGTCGACATCGTGTTCGGGCCGCAGACGCTGCACCGGCTGCCGCAGATGTACGACGCCGTACGACGGAGCGGCACCCCGGCCGTGGACATCAGCTTCCCCGAGATCGAGAAATTCGATCGCCTGCCCGAACCGCGCGCCGACGGCCCCGCCGCCTTTGTTTCGATCATGGAAGGCTGCAGCAAGTACTGCTCTTTCTGCGTCGTGCCCTACACGCGCGGCGAGGAAGTCAGCCGCCCCCTCGACGACGTGCTGGCCGAGATCGTCCATCTTGCCGGCCAGGGCGTCCGCGAGGTCACGCTGCTCGGGCAGAACGTCAACGCCTACCGCGGCGCGATGCACGGCGGCGGCACCGCCGATCTGGCGCTGCTCATTGAATACGTCGCGGCTGTCGACGGCATCGGCCGCATCCGCTACACGACTTCGCACCCGGTGGAATTCACCGAGCGGCTGATCGCTGCGCACGCGAATACCGCGGAACTCGCCGGCCACGTGCACCTGCCGGTGCAGAGCGGCTCGGACCGGATCCTGGCGCTCATGAAGCGCGGCCACACGGTCATGGAGTATCGAAGCCGGGTCCGCCGCCTGCGCCGGGTGCGCCCCGACATCTGCATCTCGTCGGATTTCATCGTTGGCTTCCCCGGTGAGACCGAGGCTGAATTCCAGGCAACGCTCGACCTGATCGACGAGATTGGTTTCGACCAGTCCTTCAGCTTCATTTACAGCCGCCGCCCCGGCACGCCGGCCGCCGCCCTGGCGGACGACACCCCCGCCGAGGTGAAGAAGGAGCGGCTGCAGCGCCTTCAGGAACGGAACAACGCCCACGCCGCGGGCATCAGTGCCGCCATGGTGGGCACGCGCCAGCGGGTGCTGGTGGAAGGCGGCTCCCGCCGCGATGGCGATGAACTCGCCGGCCGCACCGGGAACAACCGCACGGTGAATTTCCCCGGACCGAGGGAACTCGTCGGCGAATTCGTCGACGTGGACATCACGGCCGTGCGCACCTACACGCTGCGCGGCGAGCTCCGCCAACCCGAGTACGCCGCCGCCGGGCAGCGCATTGCCTGCTGACGACTTGAGCACGCCGGCCGAAAAACAGAACACGATCGTCGTGGAGTTCGCACTCGAGTCGCAGGCGAACGAGCGCCTCGCCAACCTGTGCGGACCGCTGGACGAACACCTGCGCCAGATCGAGCGGCGCCTGGGCGTCGAAGTCAACAGCCGCGGCGGCAGCTTCCGGATCATCGGCACGCCGCGCTCGGCCGAGCTGGCCGGCCGGCTCATCACGGAACTGTATGCCGCGACCAGGACCGAGGTGCTGTCGGCCGAGAAGATCCACCTGTTCCTCCAGGAATCTTCCCCGGAAGAAGGGGTCGATGGCGAGGAGCCCGCCGAAGTCGCCATCAGCACCAAGCGCGGCATCATCAAGGGGCGGAGTCCGAACCAGCGCCTGTACCTGAAGAACATAAGGTCGCACGACATCTGCTTCGGCATCGGCCCGGCGGGAACGGGCAAGACTTACCTCGCGGTCGCCTGCGCGGTCGAGGCGCTGGAACAGGATCGCACGCGCCGGATCGTGCTGGTCCGCCCCGCGGTCGAGGCGGGCGAGAAACTCGGCTACCTGCCGGGAGACATCGTGCAGAAGGTCGACCCGTACCTGCGGCCGCTGTACGACGCGCTCTACGAAATGCTCGGTTTCGAGCGCGTGGCGAAGTTCATCGAACGGAGCGTGATCGAAGTCGCGCCGCTCGCCTACATGCGCGGCCGCACGCTCAATGACGCGTTCATCATCCTGGACGAGGCGCAGAACACGACGGTGGAGCAGATGAAAATGTTCCTCACCCGCATCGGCTTCGGCTCGACGGCAGTGATCACGGGCGACATCACGCAGGTCGATCTGCCGCAGGGGCGGAAATCCGGCCTCCGGCACGTGATCGACATCCTCACCGGCGAGGAAGGGATCAGTTTCACGTTCTTCAAATCCAGGGACGTCGTGCGCCACCCGCTGGTGGCACGCATTCTCAATGCCTATGACCGCTACGAGCGCGAAACCCCGCGTCCGCCGCGCGAAAGGTAGCGGCCCGCGCGTGGTCGTGCAGTACGCATGCGCGCGCCGCGGCCGCCCCGCTCCGGGCCGCATCCGCAACTGGGCGAGCGCGGCGCTCGCCGGCCGGCGGCGGCCCGCGCTCCTCACGGTGCGAATCGTCAACGAGTCCGAAGGCGCGGAACTCAATCGGCGCTGGCGCGGCAAGCGCGGCGCAACGAATGTTCTCTCCTTTCCCGGCGCGGCGACGCCCGGCGGCGGACCCGATCTGCTCGGCGACATCGTCATCTGCGCGCCGGTGGTCGATCGCGAGGCGCGACAGCAGGGCAAGCCGCGTGCCGCGCACTGGGCGCACATGGTCGTGCACGGCACGCTGCACCTGCTGGGCTTCGATCACGAAACTCGGGCGCAGGCGGCCGTGATGGAATCGCGGGAGACGCGGCTGCTGGCCCGGCTCGGCGTCGGCAATCCGTATGTCTGAGGCCGCCGCATGATCCGCGACGGCCGCAACCTGTTCCGCCGCTGGCTGGATCGGATCGCCTCGCTCGTCACGCGCGAGGCGCGGGACCGGGCGGGGATCATCGGACTCTTGAGGCGCGCGGAGGGCCGCGGCCTGATCGACCCGGACGCGCTCCTCATGATCGAGGGTGCCATCCAGATCTCGGATCTGCAGGCGCGGGACATCATGGTGCCGCGCGTGCAGATGGTCATGCTGCCGAACGACGCCGGGCGGGAGGAGATCGTCCGTACCGTGCTGGACTCGGGCCACTCGCGTTTCCCCGTGATCGGCGCGGATGCCAACGACGTGATCGGGATCCTGCTTGCCAAGGACCTGCTGGCGTACTTATCGGACAAGGGCGGCTCGTCCTTCGACATCAAGGACGTCATGCGGCCGGCGGTGTTCATCCCGGAGAGCAAGCGCATCAGCTTCCTCCTGCGGGAATTCCGCGTCAGCCGCAACCACATGGCGATCGTCGTCAACGAGTACGGCGTCGCGGGCCTGGTCACCATCGAGGACGTGATCGAGGAGATCGTCGGCGAGATCGAGGACGAGCACGATCTCGAAGAGGAAGCGAACATCGGCCAGCACGGCCGCAACCGCTACACGATCAACGCCATCACGCCCCTCGCCGAATTCAACGCCTATTTCCAGGCCGGGCTGAGTTCCGAGCAATACGAGACCGTCGGCGGAATGATCGTCGGCGCGTTCGGCCACGTGCCCCTGCGCGGCGAGTCGATCGATTTCGAGGGCTTCAACGTTAAGGTGCTGCGGGCCGACAAGCGGCGCGTGCAGTTGCTCCGCTTCGCGCGACTCAGGCCGCAGGACAAGCAGGACTGATTCGCGGGCGCCGGCGCGGCACGTGACCGGGATCCCACGCATGCGCGTTTCCCGCGGCGCGATCAGCCTCTGCGCCGGCCTGCTGTTGCCGCTGGCCTTTGCTCCCGTGCAGCTGTGGCCGCTCGCGGTGCTCTGCCCGGCGCTGCTGTTTCTCTGCTGGCGCGGGGCGGCACCGCGGGCTGCATTCCGGTACGGATGGCTGTTCGGTCTCGGCCTGTTCCTCGCCGGCGTAAGCTGGCTGCACATCAGCATCAACATGTTCGGCGGCGTCAATATCGCCGGCGCGTTCGCGGCGACGCTGCTCCTCGTTGCCTTCCTTGCGCTGGTTCCCGCGACGGCCGGCTACCTCGCGTGCCGGTTCGCGCCCGCCTCGGCAATGGCATTCCTGGCCGGCACGGCGCCGGCCGCGTGGATCCTCGGCGAATGGTGCCGCATCTGGCTGCTGACCGGGTTCCCGTGGCTGCTGCTCGGCTACAGCCAGATCGATACCCCGCTCGGCGCGTTGGCCGCGCCTGCCGGCGTGCTGGGCGCAGGCTGGGCGACCGCGGTGATCGCGGGAATTCTCGCGGCTTTCGCCGGTGCGGGCCGCATGGGCCGCATCCTGGGCGCCGCGGGCATCCTGGCACTCGTCGCTGCGGGATGGCTGTCCGCACGGCATGACTGGACCCGAGCGGAAGCAGGCGCACTCACCGCAGCCGTTGTCCAGGGTTCGATCCCGCAGGAACTCAAGTGGCGGCCGGAATACCGCGATCTCGCCATCACGCGCTACCTGGAGCTGACCGAGGATCAGTGGGACGCCGACATCATCGTCTGGCCGGAAACGGCGATCCCCGCCTTCCACGATGAACTCGGAGACCTGATCGGGATCCTGGCCGGCCAGGCGCGCGCAGCGGGAGCCGATCTCTACATCGGCCTGCCGGTCGTGGATCGCGCGGCCGGAAAATATTTCAACGGCGTGCTGCTGGTCACGCAACCGGAAACGGCCTACTTCAAGCGTCACCTGGTGCCGTTCGGGGAATACCTGCCGCTCCACGCCTGGTTAGGCCCCCTGTTCCGGTTCCTGTCGATCCCGATGTCGGACTTCTCGGCCGGCGACGCGCGGCCGGTGATCGAAGGCCTGCATGGCGCCGCCGGGATCTCGATCTGCTACGAAGACGCCTTCGGCGAGGAAGTGATCGAGGCGCTGCCCGAAGCCAGGCTGCTGATCAATGTCAGCAACGACGCCTGGTTCGGCGATTCCTGGGCGCCGCACCAGCACCTGCAGATCGCGCGCATGCGCGCCGTCGAAACCGGCCGCTTCCTGCTGCGCGCGACCAACACCGGGATCAGCGCGGTGATAGATGAAAAGGGACGGCTGGTCGCCGTATCCGGGCAGTCGGTGCCCGAGGCGGTCCGCGCGCCGATCACGCTCTTCTCCGGAGAAACGCCCTACGCGCGCGCCGGGAACCTGCCGATCGTCGTCGCGGCGCTGCTGCTGATCGTGGTTCTCCGACGCCGCGGTCGGCAGCCGGACACGGCCAGGACCTGATCCGCGCTAGCGGTGGAGGGCGCGGCTTTGCCCGTGGACGGCGTCCACCAGCACCGCGACGTGCTCCGGATCGATCTCCGGCGTGATGCCGTGGCCGAGGTTGAACACGTGGCCCGGCCCTTTCCCGTAGGATTCGAGTACCGCCGCCGCCTCGGCGCGGATCACCGCGGGCGGCGCGGCCAGGACGGCGGGATCGAGATTCCCCTGCAATGCGACGCGGCCTTCCGTCTTCCTCCGGGCTTCGCCCAGATCCACGGTCCAGTCGAGCCCGACGCACTCGCAACCGATCGCTGCAACGTCCACGGCGCGGTGTCCTGCGCCCTTGCTGAACACGATCACCGGCACCGCGCCGCGCCGATCCAGCCCGGCGACGATGCGCGCGAGATAGCGCAGCGAGAATTCCGTGTACGCGCGATCCGCCAGCACGCCGCCCCAGCTGTCGAACAGCATCAGCACCTCCGCGCCGGCGGCGATCTGCGCATTGAGGTAGCGCGTCACCGCCGTGGCCAGCCGTTCGAGCAGGCGATGCAACAGGTCCGGCGCACCGTAGAGCATGCCCTTGATCGCGCCGAAATCGCTGCCTGAGCGGCCCTCGACCATGTAGGTGGCCAGTGTCCAGGGGCTGCCGGCGAAGCCAATCAGCGGCACGCGGCCGGCGAGCTCCCGGCGCGTGAGCCGGATGGCATCCATGACGTACCGCAACTCGATCTCCGGATCCGGCTCCTTGAGACCGTCGACATCCGCGTGGCTGCGCACGGTCCGCGCGAACTGCGGCCCTTGCCCTTCAACGACGCTGAGGCCGAGCCCCATGGCGTCGGGAACGGTGAGGATGTCGGAGAAAATGATGGCCGCATCCAGCGGGAAACGGGCGAGCGGCTGCAGCGTGACTTCGCAGGCCAGCTCGGGCGTCTGGCAGAGGGTCATGAAACTGCCCGCCCGTTGCCGCGTGGCGCGGTACTCGGGCAGGTAGCGACCAGCCTGCCGCATGATCCAGACCGGGGTCTGGTCGACGGGCTGCCGGAAAAGAGCGCGAATCAGCCGATCATTCTTCACAATTGAGTCATTTTTTATGGATTTTTGAATCAAATCGATACATTTAGAAGATTTTGACAGCTTTTCACGTTCAAAGGGGGTTGCTGCAATGCACTATGCGCGTTCCCCACCCGGGGCGGAAGCCGCGGCCTTCGCGGAGCCTGCGAGGCGACGGTGCTCAGCCAGAGCAAAGCGGTCGGTCATGCCGGCGATGTAGTCCGCGATCGGCCGCGCCCGTGCCGCGGCCGCCCCGTCTTCCGCCCGGGTCCGCTCCTGCACGTCCGGCGGCAGCAGTCGCGGCGACTCCATGAACAGGCCGAACAGGTCGCGCACGACGTCCGCCGCCTGCCCCGTCATGCGCTGTACCTGGGCGTGCTGGTACAGGTTGCGGTTCAGGAACCGCTTGAGCTCGAGGTGCCGGTCGCGCGTTTCGTCGCTCATGCCGACCAGCGGTGTTCCCGCCTTGCGCACGTCGTCGATGCTGCGCGGAGCATGCGCGGCGAGTTGCTGCCGCGTGCGCGCCACGACGTCGCTGACTACGTAATCGATCATCCTGCGCACGAGTTCATGCACGAGGCGCCGTTCCGGAAGATCCGGCCAGCGCGATCGCACGGCATCGAGCTGATCCCGGAACAGCCGGCACTCCGCGAGCTGCTCGACGCCGAGCAACCCGGCGCGCAGTCCGTCGTCGACATCGTGATTGTTGTATGCGATTTCATCCGCGAGGTTCGCAATCTGCGCCTCGATGCCCGGCCGCCCGCCGTTCAGGAAACGCTCGCCCACATCGCCCAGCTTTTTCGCGTTCTCCTTCGAACAGTGCTTGAGGATGCCCTCGCGCGTTTCGAAAGTCAGGTTGAGTCCCGGAAATTCCGCGTACCTTTCCTCGAGGAGATCGACGACACGCAGCGACTGGAGGTTGTGCTCGAAGCCGCCGTACCCGCGCATGCAGCCGTTCAACGCGTCCTGGCCTGCGTGACCGAACGGCGTGTGCCCCAGGTCATGCGCCAGGCAGATCGCTTCGGTGAGGTCCTCGTTCACGGACAGTGCGCGCGCGATCGTCCGGCCGATCTGGGAGACCTCCAGCGAATGCGTGAGCCGGGTGCGGAACATGTCGCCTTCGTGGTTCACGAAGACCTGCGTCTTGTACTCGAGCCGCCGGAAAGCCGCCGAGTGGACGATGCGATCTCGATCGCGCTGGTATTCCGTGCGGAACGCCGGCGCCGGTTCCGCGTGCCGCCGCCCGCGGGATCCGGCCGGATCGGCGGCCCAGGCGGCGAGCCCGCTCATCGTGCCGGGGCCGGGATGAAGCGCTCGATCGACGCGAGCAGGTCCCTCTCCTCGAAGCGGTCGGAGACGAAGGCTTCGCCCACGGCCCGCAGCAGCACCAGCCGCAGCCGGCCGGCGAGCGCCTTCTTGTCCACGCTCATCAGCTCGCGAAGCTGCGAAGTACTCACTCCGGCTGGAGCCTTTGTGGGAAGCCCTGTTCTGGACAGGAGCGCGTCTATTCTGCCGGGCGCGTCGGCGGGCAGCAGGCCGAGGCGCTGCGACAGATCGGCGGCCATCATCATGCCGGCGGCGACCGCCTCTCCGTGCAGCCAGTCCCGATAGCCGAGCGCGGTCTCGATCGCGTGGCCGAAGGTGTGACCGAAATTGAGGATGGCGCGCAGTCCGCCCTCGCGTTCGTCGGCCGCGACCACCTCCGCCTTGATCCGGCAGGCGGTCTCGATGGCGTGCGCCAGCGCCGCGGCCTCGCGGCGCAGCAGGGCATCCGCGTTTGCTTCGATCCAGTCGAAGTAGGCGCGATCGCGGATCAGCCCGTACTTGATGACCTCCGCAAGCCCGGAAGCAAATTCGCGCTGCGGCAGCGTCGCCAGCGTGTCGGTATCGGCGATGACCACGCGCGGCTGGTGGAAGGCGCCGATCATGTTCTTGCCCCGCTCGTGATTCACCGCCGTCTTGCCGCCGACGGCCGAATCGACCTGGGCAAGCAGCGTCGTCGGCACCTGCACGTAGGCGATGCCGCGCTGGTAGCAGGCGGCCGCGAACCCGGTGACGTCGCCGATCACGCCGCCGCCCAGCGCCACGAGCAGCGAATCCCGGCCGAAGCCGGCGTCCAGCAGCGCGGAGATGACCTGGTTGAATTCGGCGAGCGTCTTGTGGCTCTCGCCGTCCGGCAACACCAGCGAGCGGGCGCCGCCGCCCAGCGCCGCCATGACGCGGTCGAGGTAGAGCGGCGCCACGACCGAATTCGTGACGACCATCGCCTGCTTCGAGCCGGCGTGGCGCCGGAAGAGCTCGCGATCGGACAACAACCCCGCGCCCACGAGCACGGGATAGCTCCGATCACCGAGATCCACTTTCACTTCGCGCATGGCAGATCGAGTTTCCTGCATATCTCTTCGAGCGAATCCTTCACCGAATGTCCCGCCGTGTCGATAACGATGTCGGCGATCTCCTGGTACAGGCTCTCCCGCTCTCCCAGCAGCTGCTCGATCCGCTGCAGGCGATCGCCGGTCCGCAGCAGCGGGCGGTGCCGGTCACGCGCCGTGCGCCGCGCGAGGATCGGCGCCGGCGCGGTCAGGTACACGACCGTGCCGTTCTTCTTGAGCTGAACCCGGTTCGCGGGGTCCAGCACCGCGCCGCCGCCGGTCGCGAGCACGATGTCACGGAGGCCGGCAAGCTCCTCGATGAGCCGCGACTCCCTCCGCCGGAAGCCGGACTCGCCCTCGATCTCGAAAATCAGGTCGATCTCGACGCCGGTCTTGCGCTCAATTTCCTCGTCGGCGTCGACGAAGCGCTTGCCGGTCGCGGCGGCGAGATGCCTGCCGATGGTCGACTTGCCGACGCCCATGGGACCGACGAGAAAGATGTTGGAAGTGGACACGGGGTTCCGCCTGCGGGGCGCGGGCGCCGGATGCGCTGCAACGCAAGCCTTATACAGCGCCCGCAAGGCCGTTACAAGGCCGGAACGCGGGCAAAAAAAAAGGTGCGGCAAATGCCGCACCCTGTCGATGCCAATTTGGCAGGAGGTTAAACGCTCATGTCTTCCTTGAGTATCTTTGGCGTCACAAATATCAGGAGTTCGGTGCGGGATCTTTCGATCCGGTCCTTCTTGAACAGCCAGCCGAGGTACGGCAGGTCGCCGAAGAACGGCACGCGGTCCAGGGACTTGCGGTCGACCTGGTTGTAGATGCCGCCGAGTACGACGGTCTCGCCGTCGTCGACCAGCACCTGCGTGCTGACGCTGCGCGTGTTAATGGGCGGAACGCCGAGTACGTCCGGAGCGCCGCGGGTGTCCTGGTTGACCTGCAGGTCGAGCAGCACGCGGTTGTCCGGCGTGATCTGCGGCGTGACGCGCAGTGCCAGCACGGCCTTCTTGAACGCAACCGAGGTCGCGCCGCTGGAAGTCGCCTGCTGGAACGGAATGTCGACGCCCGACTCGATGACCGCCTCGCGCTGGTTCGCCGTGATGACCTTCGGGCTCGCGATTTCCTCGCCGCGGCCCTCGGCCAGCAGGGCCGACAGTTCGAGCTGCAGCAGGTAGGTTCCGATCTTGCCGACCGCGAGCGCCAGCGTGCTGGTCGCGCCCGGCACCGGCAGGTTGACCATCAGGCCGTCCGCGCCGCCGACGTCGATGCCCGTGACGGTATCCGTCTCGAAGCCGCCCGGGAGCGTGCCGCCGACGACCGCCGCGGTATTGGACGAAGGTACGTCATCGGTGCCGTTGCCCGTGCGCTTGGCGAAACCGAACTGCACGCCCAGATCGCGGGTGAAGCTCTCATCCGCGTTGACGATTCTCGACTCGATGAGGACCTGGCGCACCGGCACGTCCAGCTTGGTGACCATGGCCCGGATCGATTCCAGGCTGGAGGAGATGTCCTGGATGATCAGCGTGTTCGTGCGCTCGTCGATGGAGACGCTGCCGCGCTCGGACAGGAGGTTGTTCGTCTCCGTCCGGATCAGCGACGCCAGATCGCTCGCCTTCGCATAGTTGATCTGCACGTACTCGGTCCGCAGCGGGGCCAGGTCCTGCACCTGCTGCTGCGACTCGAGCTCGATCTTCTCGCGTGCCGCGATTTCTTCCTGCGGCGCGACCATCATCACGTTGCCCGCCTGGCGCATGCCGAGTCCGCGGGCCTTCAGGATGATGTCCAGTGCCTGGTCCCACGGCACGTTCTTGAGACGCAGCGTGACGTTGCCGCGCACGGAATCACTGGCGACCAGGTTGAGCCCCGTGAAGTCGGCGATCAACTGCAGCACCGCGCGCACTTCGATATTCTGGAAGTTGAGCGACAGCCGTTCGCCCGTGTAGCCGAACTTGGCCTTCTTCAGCTCTTCCTGCTCCTGCTGGCTCAGCGGCCGGACCTCTATGGTGAAGAGGTTCTCGGTCTGGTAAGCCAGATGATCATACTGATCCGTCGTCGTGCTGATCAGCATGCGCGTGCCGCCGCTGAACGACTTCGTGTCGATCTCCTTGACGGGTGTCGCGAAGTCGACCACGTCCAGCTTCCGATCGAGTTCGGAGGGCAGGTTCGCCGACAGGAAGTCGACCACGATCTGGCCGCCCTCCTGGCTCATGTTCACGCCGACCGACGCATCGGACAGGGTCACGATGATCCGGCCCTCGCCGTCGTCGCCGCGCCGGAAATCGACGCCCTGCAGGCTCGCGCTGCCGCCCACGGAACTCGACGGTGCCGCCGGCAACGCCGAGGCGACCGGGGCGGACGAAGTGCCCACGCCGGAACCCAGCGTGAGCAGCAACGTGTTGCCGTCCATCGCCATTTCATAGGAAACGACCCGCACGAGGTTCACGACCACGCGCGTGCGGCCCGCGGCTTCGACCGCGGCCACGCTGTGCGCCACGCCGACGCCGATCGTCTGCGTCTTCTCGGCCAGGTTCAGCCCGACGCCGGGAAGATCGATCGCTATGCGCGCCGGATTGTCGACGGTGAAATTGACCGGCTCCTCGGCGAGCGGCTCCGAGAACTGCAGCTTGAGCTGGACCCTGTCGCCCGGCAGTGCCGAGTGACTGATCGAGTCCAGTGTCGCCGCGGCGGAGGTGCCGCAGAATCCCGCGAACAGCAGCAGGGAGGTGAGAACTTGCCTAATTGGAGTCATGACATTTTCCCCATCATCTGATTATTCAGCGAGGGCGATGGAGGCCTGACGCTCCTCGCCGCGCCCCTCGCTGTCCAGGACGATTTCACGCAATTCGATTCTGTCTTCGAAGATGTTTACGATCTTGCCGATGTTCCTGCCCAAGTAATTTCCGGTCTTGACGCGATGAACGACGCCGGACGGATCCTTGATGATTCCCCAGTTCTCCTTCTCGCCCTTCATCGTGCCGACCATGCGCAGGCTGTCGAGTTCGAACTGTTCGAGTTCCTCGCGGCTGCGATCCTTCATTTCCCATTCCTGTTCCTTGGTGAGACCGGATCCAGCGACCTTGGTCTTTTCCTCGCTGCGCGAGGCATAGAAGGGCACGAATGGATCGCGCGCGCCGGCGGTCGACGACTTGTATGCATACGCCTCGTACGGCTTGAACGGGGGCAGGGGGTCGATGATTCCGCCCGGCCTTGCCAGCACGTCCTGTACCCAGCTCTCGAGATCGCTGATGTCCGTCGATACGCAACCCGCCAGCGACAGCGCAAGCACGGATGCCGCCAGAATCCGCGAGCGGGGAGCCAGCGAGGTATTCGCGCAACCGTTACCGTTCATGTGTGTGCTCCGGAATCTCATCGCCTATTTCTTCTTCTTCGCGCCCTTCGCCGGCTTCTTGGCCGAGGACTCTTCCTCTTCCTCGAGCGCGCGATAGGTCTTGGCAACCGCCGACATTTCCAGCAATCCGGTGGCGCCCTTGCCCTTGCCCTTCTTCGTGATCTTCACGTTGTGCGTCGTCACGATTCGGGGGAGCGCGGAAATGCCGCTGATGAACTCCCCGAACTGGTGATAAGTACCCGACACCTTGATATTGATGGGCAGCTCGGCATAGAACTCGGAGGGCCGCTCGCCCTGCGGCTGGAACAGCTCGAACTCGAGCCCCGCGGCGAGGCCGGTCTGCGAGACGTCGACGATCAGGCCCGCCACCTCGGTCTTGTTCGGCAGCAGTCGCAGCATGTCGCCGAAGGACTGCTGGATTTCCTCCATCTGCTCGCGCAGCGCGCTCAGGTTGGCGGCCTTCTTCTGCCGGTCCTCGAGCGTCTTCTTGAGATCCTCTTCCTTCACCGTCAGCGACTGGACCACCGCACGCTGATCCTTCACGTGGAACTGCCAGCCGCCGAACATGAGGCCGCCGGCGATGACGACGCCGACGATGGCCTGCACCGGCAGGGGCCACATGCCGGGATTGTTGGGATCGAGATTCTTGAAACTGTCGGCGAAGCTCATGCGCCTTCATCCTCGTCTTCGGCCTTCGGAACCACCTGCGTGAACCGCAGCGTGAAGGCGCTGATGCGCTGCCCGCTTTCGGTCTTGCCCTGGATGATGTCGAGCTTGGGATCCTTCAGCCACTTCTGCTTGCCGTCGGCCGGGTCGCCTTCCAGGTTCCGCATGAACGACGAGACACGGGCATTGGACTGGGCCTCGCCGTTGATCGTGATGTTCTCCCCTTCCTGGTTGATGCTGAGGACACTGACGCCCTCCGGCAGCTTGTCGATCAGCTCGTCGAAGAAACGCACAATGAGCGGGCGGTTCCGCTGGAGCTGCTCGATGGCGCGCATGCGCGCGATGAGGCGTTCCTTCTCGCGCTCCAGCCTCTGGATTTCCTCGATCTTCTTGTCGAGCTGCTTGATCTGCTCGTCAAGGTACGCATTCCGCATGTTGTGATAGTCGATCAGCGACACGTGGTACAGGTGCGCGATGCCGACGATGAGTGCCGCGAACAGCGCGAAGCCGACCATGAGGACGCCGAACTCCTGCGTCTTCTCCTTGCGGAGCTCCTCACGCCACGGAAGCAGGTTTATCTTGGACATCAGTCGAAGCTCCTGAGGGCCAGGCCGCACGCGACCATCAGCGCGGGCGCATCATTCGTGAGCGTGTGCGTCGGTACTCGCGATGAAACCGACATGTTCGCGAACGGGTTGGCGACGCTGGTCGGCACACCGATCTTCGCCTGGATCAGCTCCGCGATTCCCTCGATGGACGCGCAGCCGCCGGCGAGAAACAGGTGATCGATATTGCCGATCTGGCTGGACGAGAAGAAGAACTGCTGCGCCCGGCTGATCTGCTGGGCCATGTTTTCCTTGAAGGGCTCGAGCACCTCCGGAATGTAGTTTTCCGGCAGGCCGCCCTGCTTCTTCGCCAATCCGGCTTCTTCGAAGGAGAGGCCGTAGCGGCGCTGGATTTCCTCGGTGAGCTGCGCGCCGCCGAACTGCTGCTCGCGCGAGTAGATGATCTTGAGCTTCTCGAACACGCTGAACGTCGTCACCGACGAGCCGACGTCGGCCAGCGCAATGACGGAGTCCGTGCCGTCGCCGAGCTGCTCGCGGGCGAGCAGGGCGATCGTGTTTTCCAGCGAGAAGGCTTCCACGTCGATGACCTTCGCCTTCAGCCCGCCCAGTTCCAGGGCGCCGCGCCGCGCATCGACGTTGTCGCTGCGCGATGCCGCCAGCAGGACGTCGACGCGATCCGGATCCGAGGACGGTCCGATGACTTCGAAGTCCATCGCGACGTCTTCGAGCGGGAAGGGAATGTACTGGTCCGCCTCGACCTGGATCTGGTTGGCCAGGTCGGCATCCGAAAGATTGGCGGGCATGTTGATGACCTTGGTGATTACCGCCGAGCCCGCGACGGCCGCCGCGGCGTTCTTCGTGCCGGTGCCGGACTTCTTCACGGCCCGCCCGATTGCCTCGCCGACCGCCTGGATATCCGTTATATTTTTATCGACGACCGAGTTCTGCGGCAGCGGTTCGACCGCGTAACTTTCCACACGATATCTCGTGCCGCTCCGACTCAGTTCCAGCAACTTGATTGCCGTGGCGCTGATGTCCACCCCCAAGATCGGAGCAGATTTCTTCAGAAACGGAAGCACGGTTTTTTCCTTCTATCGTGGTGAGTTATCTGCCAGTCGTAGAATTCACATTAACTTCCTCTCCGAACTATAGTCAAATGAAATTTGGAAAACAAACCCTTATTCGCGAATCTGAGGAAAACACCTCCGTTTTTGCATTTATCTCCCCGAAACCATATGGGTGGGGGAGGAATGGCATAAACTACACAAGATGTTGAGGTTCACGCTCAGTTTCCTGTTGTCCCTCGCGGTCGCCGGCGTGCTCGCGGTGACCGCGGTGGCTCTCTATATCATTCCGGGATTGCCCGAGATCGAGACCCTGCGGGACGTCCGCATGCAGGTCCCGCTCCATATCTATTCCGCGGACGGCTCGCTGATCGCGGAGTTCGGCGAGAAGCGGCGCCGACCGGTCGCCATCGCGGATGTGCCGCGGCAGATGATCGACGCGGTGATCGCCGCGGAGGACGATCGCTTCTACGATCATCCGGGCGTCGACTGGCAAGGCATCGTGCGCGCGGCCGTGAATCTCGCGCGCACCGGCGAGAAAACGCAGGGCGGCAGCACGATCACGATGCAGGTGGCGAGAAATTTCTTTCTCACCACCGAGAAATCCTACCTGCGCAAGCTGAACGAGATCTTCCTCGCTCTCAAGATCGAGCGCGAACTCGGCAAGGACGAGATCCTCGAGCTGTATCTGAACAAGATCTATCTCGGCCAGCGCGCCTACGGCGTCGGCGCCGCCGCCCAGGTCTACTACGGCAGCGAAGTGAAGGATCTCACGCTGGCGCAGATCGCGATGATCGCCGGCCTGCCCAAGGCCCCGTCGACCACGAATCCGATCACCAACGCCGAACGCGCGCGCCAGCGCCGCGGCTACGTGCTGGAGCGCATGCTGGACCTCGGCTACATCACGAGGGAGGACTTCGAGCAGGCGAACGCGGCACCGCTAGGCGCGAGCCTGCACAGCCCGGACATCGAACTCGAAGCGCCGTATATCGCGGAAATGGTGCGCAAGCAGCTCGTCGATCGATTCGGCGAAGACGCCTACAACGAGGGCTACCGCGTCTTCACGACGGTCCGCGATCGCCACCAGGCGGCGGCCGGCCAGGCACTGCGCCGCGCGCTGCTCGAGTACGACGAGCGTCACGGGTTCCGCGGACCGGAACAGCACGTCGACCTCGGCACGAACGCGGACGAGAGCGGCTGGGACAGCCTGCTGCAGACCTTCCCGTCCGTCGGCAACCTGCACCCGGCGCTGGTTACGGCTGTCCGCGAACAGTCGGCCGAGGTTTACCTGGCCGGAATCGGGCGCATCGAGATCGAGTGGCCGGGACTGCAATGGGCGCGCAAAGAGCTCAGTGAAAACGCGCGCGGACCGGCACCGAAGACCGCCGGCGAGATCCTGCAGCCGGGCGACGTCGTGCGCGTCATCGAGGACAACGAGGGACGCTGGAAGCTCACCCAGGTGCCGGCGGTCGAGGGCGCGCTCGTCTCGCTGAACCCGGAGAACGGCGCCATCTTCGCGCTCGTCGGAGGATTCGACTTCAACCGCAGCAAGTTCAACCGCGCGGTGCAGGCCAGGCGCCAGCCAGGCTCGAGCTTCAAACCGTTCGTTTATTCCGCCGCGCTGGACGCCGGCTTCACGGCTGCCAGCGTGATCAACGACGCGCCCGTCGTGTTCGACGATCCGGGCATCGAGGACATCTGGCGACCGGAGAACTACACGGGCAAGTACTACGGCCCGACCCGCCTGCGCGAGGCGCTGATCCATTCCCGCAATCTGGTCTCGATCCGCCTGCTGCACGCGATCGGCATTCCCTACGCCCTGCAGTACGTCGCAAAGTTCGGCTTCGACACGGGCAGCCTGCCGCACAACCTTTCGCTCGCGCTGGGCAGCGGCGGCGTGACGCCGATCGAGCTGGCCTCGGGCTACAGCGTCTTCGCGAACGGCGGCTACCGGATCGATCCCTACCTGGTCGACCGGATCGAGTCCTACGACGGGCGCCTGGTGTTCCAGGCGACGCCGAAGGAAGTCTGCCGCGATTGCGAGGACGCCGGCGCGGAACCTCCGGCGCCGCCGCCCGGCGCGCCGGGCGTCCTGCCCGCGGAACTCGAAACCACCGCCAGCGGCAACCCGCACGCACCGCGCGTGCTGAACCCCCAGAACGCCTGGATCATGAATTCCATCACGCGCGACGTGATCCGCGAAGGTACCGGGCGCAAGGCCCTGGAACTCGGGCGCGCCGACCTGTCCGGCAAGACGGGCACGACCAACGATCAGCGCGACGCCTGGTTCGCCGGCTTCAACCCCAACATCGCGGCCATCGCCTGGGTTGGCTTCGACGACTTTCAGCCCCTGGGCAGCCTGGAAACCGGCGCGCGCGCGGCGCTGCCGATCTGGATGGAATACATGCGGGAGGCGCTGCACGATATTCCCGAGTACGTGCTCGAGCGGCCGCCGGGACTGGTCAACGTGCGAATCGACCCGCGCACCGGCCGGCTCGCCGGCAGCGACAATCCTGACGCCGTATTCGAGGTGTTCCAGTCCGGCACGGCGCCCGTCGCCGGAGAGGACGCCACCGGCTCGGACCTCTTCCTCGGCGAGGAAGAATCGCGGCGGTCCTCCGAACAGCTCTTTTGAGGCACGGCACGTGCCACAGTCCGGCAAGTCATTCCAGAACCTGCGCGCCGAGATCGCCCAGCTCGCGGCGCGCCTGATTGCCGTGGACGGGATCTCCGACTACCGTGCGGCCAAGCGCAAGGCGGCCCTCCAGCTCGGCGTGAAACCGGATCGCTTCATGCCGACCAACGAAGAGATCGAACAGGCCGTCAGCGATTACCAGCGGCTGTTCCAGGGCGATCGCCAGCGGGAAGTGCTGGACGAGCTGCGCTGCCAGGCAATCGAGGCGATGAAGTTCCTGGGGCCGTTCCGCCCGCAACTGGTCGGCCCCGTGCTCGCCGGCACCGCCACGCGCTTCTCCGAGATCATCCTGCACGTGCGCTGCAATACGCCGGAGGAGATCGCGACCTTCCTCGAGGATCGGAACATTTCTCCCGCGCATGTTTCCCGCAACGTGAAGGTCCGGAACAACACCACCGTCGAGCTGCCGGCGTTCCGCTTCCTTGCCGGCGACTCCGCCGTGGTGCTGGTGGTATTCGACGAGCGCCACCGGACGCTGCACCCGCTGAGCCCGATCGACGGCAAGCCGATGCACCGCGCGCGACTCGACGAAGTCGAAGCGCTGCTGAGCCCGGACAACGCCCCCGGCTGACCCCGGCGCGCGCCGCCCGGATGCCCGGCAAGACAACTTCCATCGTCGAGGTGGCACTGCCCGTGCCCTTGCGGCGCGGCTTCGACTACCTTCTCGACCCGCAGGCCGATCCACCGGAGCCGGGCATGCGCGTACGCGTGCCGTTCGGGCGACGCGGCAGCGTCGGGATCGTGCTCGGACGGTCCGCGGAGAGCCGGCTCCCGCCGGGCAAGCTGCGGAAGGTGGCAGCGGTCCTCGACGAGCGCCCGTTGTTCGGGGAACGGCACCTCGCATTGCTCAGGTGGGCCGCCGACTATTACCAGCATCCGATAGGCGAGGTCGTGTTCGGGGCGATCCCGGTAAAACTCCGGCAGGGCGCGCCCGCGACGCCGCCCCCGGCGCCGACCGCGTGGAAGATCACGCCCGAAGGCCTGCGGCACCTCGAATCGATCCGGCGCGCACCGCGCCGCGAAGCCGTGTTGAGACGGCTTTCCCGATCACCGGATGGCATTGCCGATGACGCGCTTGGCGCGGAGGATCTGCGCCGGCCGATGCTGGAGACGCTGCGCAAATTGGGCTGGGTCGAGCGCATCGAGATGGCCGCCGCGCCCATGCCCGTGGCCGGACACGGGATCAGCCTGAACGCCGGCCAGGCGGACGCGGTGACCGCCGTCGCCGCCGCCTTCGGCCGCTTCCAGGCCTTTGTCCTCAATGGCGTCACTGGCAGCGGCAAGACCGAGGTTTACCTGGAACTCGCAGCGCGCGCGGTGACCGCCGGCCTGCAGGCACTCCTGATGGTTCCCGAGATCGGACTGACGCCGCAACTGATCGAGCGCGTCCACCGGCGCCTGCCCGGCGGCGTCGCGGTGCTGCACTCTGGACTGCCGGAGTCGGAACGGCTCGCGGCCTGGTTGCGGGCGCGCGCCGGCGAAGCTGCCGTGATCCTCGGCACGCGCTCGGCGGTCTGGACGCCGCTGCCGCGGCCCGGGATCATCATCGTCGACGAGGAACACGACGCTTCCTACAAGCAGCAGGAAGGATTGCGCTATTCGGCCCGCGATGTCGCGGTCGTGCGCGCGCGCGATGCCGGCGTGCCGATCGTGCTCGGCAGCGCGACGCCCGCGCTCGAATCGCTGCACAATGTGCGCGGCGGCCGTTACACGGAACTGCGTCTGCCGCGGCGCGCCGGCGCCGCGACGCCGCCCGAGATCCGGATCGTCGACCTGCGCGGCCAGGAAATGCACGGCGCGCTGAGCCGCCCGCTGCTGCAGGCCATCGGGAGCGAACTGCATGCGCGCCACCAGGTGCTGCTGTTCCTGAACCGTCGCGGCTATTCGCCCGTCATCATGTGCCACGCCTGCGGCTGGTCCGCGACCTGCCCCCGCTGCGGCGTACCGTTCACGTTTCACAAGCAGAAGAACCGCATGCTCTGCCATCACTGCGGAACGGGCTCGGCGCCGGAGCGCGGCTGCCCGGAATGCGGCGGGGCGGAATTGCTCCAGGTCGGGCACGGCACGGAGCGCCTGGCCGAGACGCTCGCGGCGCAGTTTCCCGAGGCCCGCCTGCTGCGCGTGGACCGCGACAGCACGCGCCGCCGCGGCGCCATGGAGCGGATGGTCAAGGCGATCAACGCCGGCGAAGCGGACATCCTGATCGGCACGCAGATGCTCGCCAAGGGGCACCACTTTCCGAAGTTGACGCTGGTCGGCATCATCGACGCCGACGGCGGGCTGTTCAGCGCCGACTTCCGCGCGGGCGAGCGCATGGCGCAGCTGTTCGTGCAGGTGAGCGGTCGCGCCGGCCGCGAGGAACACGCCGGCCGCGTGCTGATCCAGACGCATCACCCGGAACATCCGCTGCTGCGGGCACTGATCCGTGGCGGCTACGAGAGTTTTGCCGCCGCGGCGCTGGAGGAACGCAGGGAAGCCGAACTGCCGCCGTTCACCAGCCTCGCGCTGCTGCGGGCCGAACATGTAGCCGCGGAAGCACCGATCCGGTTCCTGGAGGAGGCGCGCGACCTGCTCGGCGATGCCAGGCACGGCATCCAGGCATTCGGCCCGGTGCCGGCGCCGATGGAACGCAAGGCCGGGCGCTACCGGTTCCAGTTGCTGGTTCAGGCGGGAAGCCGGGCGGAACTCGGGAAGGTGCTGCGAACCTGGGCGCGCGCGCTGGAAGACGTGCCGTCCGGAAGGCGCGTACGCTGGTCCTTGGATGTGGACCCGCAGGACATGTTATAGAGGTATCACCGCCGGAGACCCGCCATGCGCAATAGCCTCCTTTCCCTGCTCCTGCTGTGCGCCCCGGCCGCGGCCGTGGGCCTGGAGGTCCGGATCACGCAGGATCTCGAGTACGTGGACGTCCTGCACAACGGCAAACCCGTGCGCATCCAGCGCAACCAGGACCCGGACGCCCGCATCAGCGATCGCTATGCGTTGACCTCCCGCAAGTGTCCGCCGTTCTGCGTCCAGCCGGCGGTGATCGCGCCGGGCGTCGAGACCATCGGCGAACTGGAACTGCTCGACTACCTGCGGCGCGCGGCGGGCGGCGACGACACCGTTCTCATCGTGGATTCCCGGACGACGGACTGGGTGGAGAAGGGCACGATCCCCGGCTCCGTGAACATTCCATGGACCACGCTGAATCCCGACGCCGGCGCCGACCCCTTCGAGATCGCCGACATCCTGGAGAAGCGCTTCGGCGCGCGCGCCACCGAGGGACTGTGGGACTTCTCGGGCGCGAAGACGCTGGTCCTGTTCTGCAACGGCATGTGGTGCGGCCAGTCGCCGACCAACATCCGCACCCTGCTCAAGTTCGGCTACCCCGCCGCGCGCCTCAAGTGGTACCGCGGCGGCATGCAGGACTGGGAAGCGCTCGGGCTGACCGTCGTCAAGTAACCCGGCGCGCTTCTATGCCCCGGCACGCACATATACAATGTGCCGCCCTCCGGCACGCCCCATGAAACTCGAACTCGAAAAACTGCTCCACGCGGCCCGCGACCGGCTCGCGGCGGACGGCCGGATCGCCGCCGGCGCCGGCACGATCGAAGTGCAGCGCACGCGCGATTCGAGCCACGGCGATTTCTCCTGCAACCTCGCCATGACGCTGGCCGGCGCGGCGAAGATGAAACCGCGCGACCTGGCCGGCCTGCTCCTCGAACGCATCCCGTCCTCGCCGATCGTCGAGCGCGTGGACATTGCCGGACCGGGGTTCATCAATTTTTTCATGAAGCGCGATGCCTGGC
>Ga0315912_10001193_pt1 | contig 33883 bp, 24 predicted proteins | sample VfabasoilMG_FD_204469 | JGI IMG/M metagenome (GOLD analysis project Ga0315912, IMG submission 204469) | Garden soil microbial communities collected in Santa Monica, California, United States - V. faba soil | ecosystem: Environmental > Terrestrial > Soil > Garden | place: USA: California... | reverse complement strand
GGCAAGGCCCCGGCCATGATCATCGTGATCTCGTCGATGGGTGCATTGCCCTTGTCGGCCATGTTCAGCGTGGCGTCGGGTTTTCCGTTGGTGGCGATGACGACCTCGCTGCCGACACGCGTGAGCGTGATGGTCGCGGTCTTGCCATCGCGCAGGAAAAACACTTCTGCGCCCGCGGGCACGCTGCTGCGACCATGGCGGAACACGCCTGAAGCCATGCGGTTCGGATCGAGTTTCACGACGGCGGCGACACCGAGGATGACCACCGCGCTGGCGGCGATGGCACCCAGTGAGAAACCGGTGCGTCGCGCGGTCTGTTCGCGTTGCAGCAGCAGGAATGCAATCGCCAGCTGGGAGAGGGCCGCGATCACCACTGCCCCCTTCGTCCCGATGAACGGCAACATCAGGTGGATCGCGAGCAGCACGCCGGCGATCGCGCCGATCGTGTTCGCCGCGTAGACCTTGCCGATGGCCTGTTCGCCCGCGCCCTCGTTCATGAGGTGGTACGTCATGAGCGGCAGCGTCATGCCGGCGATCAGCGTGGTCGGAATCATCATGACCGCCGCAATGACGTGGCTGATCAGGTTGAAGCCCGCATAACCTTCCGGGGTCGGTGTGAAGGCATCGATCGTGGCGGACATCGCGTCGAACAGGAATCCATAGGCGGGAAGTGTCGCGACGCCGAGGATGCTCATGAGCGCGAACATCACCGCCAGTGCCCGCAGCGGGCTCGGGAACCCCGCGATGCGCCTGCGAACCCAGTACCCGCCGAACGCGAGGCCCAGTATGAAGGCGCTGAGCATGAGCTCGAAGGCATGCGTGGAGCTGCCGAGCACCAGGCTCAACATCCGGATCCACGCGATTTCGTAGATGAACGCGGCCATGCCCGCGAGGAAGGCCGCGACCAGGATCCAGCGCGACAACGTGCCCGCTACCTTCGGCGCTGATTCCGTGGAAGGAATGGGCACGGCTTCGTCGCGCGCCAGCACCCAGACATATAGCGCGAGCAGCACATTGAGAATGCCGGCCGTCAGTACCGTGCCCGGCAGACCCACTGCGCCGATCAGCCAGAAGCCACTCGCCAGCACGCCGAGCGCGGCTCCCAGGCTGTTGGTGAAATACAGCATGGCCAGCGTTTCGCCGGATCGTTCCGGAAAGCGGCGGATGACGCCGCTGCTGATCAGCGGGAACGTGGTTCCGAGCAGAATGGACTGCGGCAGGATGAGCAGCGCCGCCAGCGACCACTTGAAGGTGGCGATGGAGCCCGCGCCCCCCAGCGCCGGAATCGCCGTGTCGAATGCGAATCCGAGTGAGCCGACGTACACCTTGTGGAAGATCAGCGCGATCACACCGGTGAGCAATTCGACCGCTGCATACGCCACCAGCAGGTTCTTGATCCGGACGGTATTGCGCGCCACCAGCCAGGCGCCGAGCGCCATGCCGCCCATGAAGATGGCGAGCACCAGGGTCTGTGCATACGCGGCATGCCCGAGAAACAGCTTCAGGTAGTGAGACCAGATCGATTCATAGATGAGCCCGGAAAAGCCCGAGACGGTGAAGATCCCGAACAACATGCGCCGGCTCAGGGCGGGCTTATTCATTCACTTGCTCCCTACTCGATGCCGAGTTTCTTGATGCGATATCGCAGCGCACGAAAGCTCATGCCGAGCAATTTCGCAGCGGCGGTCTTGTTGTACCGCGCGTCCTCGAGCGCCTTGATGATGGCGGCGCGCTCGACGTCCTCGAGTTGTTCGCCGAGTGCGCCGCGCGCCGCCGGCTCGACTGCCGGGGTGCCCGGCGCGGCCGCGCCGCGCATCTGGGCAATGGCTGCGGGAGCCGGCGGTGGCGCCTGTTCGCTGCGCGGCACTGCCCGCAGCTGCAGGTCGCCGACGTCGATCTTTCCCTGGTTGCAGAGCGCCAGCGCGCGCTCGAGCACGTTCTCGAGCTCGCGCACATTGCCCGGGAATGGAAAATTCCGCAGCACATCGAGCGCGGCCGGCGTGATCGATGGCGCGTCGATGCCCAGCCGCCGCGCCAGGCGACGCACGATGGCGTCCGCGAGCTCGGGAATGTCATCGGCGCGTTCGCGCAGCGGCGGCACGCGCAGCTCGATGACGTTGATGCGATAGAAGAGGTCCTCGCGGAATTTTGCGGCGGTGACCAGCTCGGCGAGGTTCTTGTGAGTCGCGGACAGGATGCGCACGTCGATGGGCATTTCGCGTTGCTCGCCGATCGGACGGACGGTCTTCTCCTGGATCACACGCAGCAGTTTCACCTGCATGTGCAATGGCAGGTCGGCGACTTCGTCGAGGAACAGCGTGCCGCCCTCGGCCGACTGGATGAGGCCGATCTTGTCCGAGACCGCACCCGTGAAGCTGCCGCGCTTGTGGCCAAAGAACTCGCTTTCCATGAGTTCGGAGGGAATGGCGCCGCAGTTCACGGGCACGAACGCGCCTTCGGCCCGCGGACCCGAGCCATGAATCATGCGCGCGACCAGCTCCTTGCCCGTGCCCGACTCGCCGGTGATGTGCACCGGGGCCTGGCTGCGCGCCACACGCGTGATCATCTCGCGCAATCGCGTCAGCGCCATGCCGCTGCCGATCAGCTCCGTGCTGGCGCGCGTCGACGCGTCCGTTGAGGCCGCTTTGGAGAGTTTGAGCGCCGTCGATACGATTCGACGCAACACGCCGAGGTCGAGCGGCTTCGACACGAAATCGAATGCACCGAGCTTGAGCGCGCGCACCGCGGATTCCACGTTCCCATGCGCGGTGATGACCGCGCACGGAACGCCCGCGCAATGGGTCGTCATCCATTCGAGCAGGTCGAGGCCGTCTCCGTCGGGCAGCTTCATGTCCGTGAGGCACAGGTCGAAGTGTTGTGCCTTGAGCAATTTCTTCGCTCCGGCCACGTCGCTCGCGGACTGCGTCGCGAGCTGCATGCGCGACAGCGTGAGCGTCACGAGCTCTACCAGGTCAGGTTCATCGTCGACGACGAGAATGAGCGGTTGTGCCATGGCGCCCGTCGTCCGTCAGGCAACCCAGCGTTCGGGATCCCGGAAGACGATCCGGAACAGGCTGCCTCCGCTGGTGCGCGGCTCGTATAGCAGCGTCGCGCCGTTGGTCTGTGCGAGCTCGCGCGACAGGAACAGCCCGAGGCCGGTTCCGCGCTCACTGCCCGTAAAGAAAGGTTCGAAGATGCGCTCGCGGTGCTGCGCGGCGATGCCGGGCCCGCGGTCGGCGACTTCCAGGAACGGCCGCGCCGTCGAGGCCAACCTGCCGACACGCATTTCGATGGTTTCGCTGGCGGCGTCCTTCGATCCGTACTTGACCGCGTTCTCGCACAGGTTCCAGACGATCTGGCGCAGCTGTGACGGGTCCACCTGCACTTCGACGTCTCCCAGCAGCGTGGAGATCGCGAGACGCGCAGGCGCGATCTGCATCGTGGCGCAGAATTCGTCGCGGAAACCATTGAGCCAGTTGCCGAGAATCAGCCGCTCGGGGCGCGAGTTCTCGCGGCGCGCCATGGACATGACGTTTTCGATGATCTGCCGCACCCGGTCGCCGTTGGTGCGCACGATCTCCGTGAGCCGCTTGTCCTCGTCGGACATGTTCGGAGACTCGCCCAACAGCTGCGCTGCGTGGCTCATGGCTCCGACGGGGTTGCGGATCTCGTGGGCGATGCTGGCCGAGAGCCGGCCGAGACCGGCGAGCTTGGATTGCTGGATTTTCGCCGCCAGGATCTCCGTGTCCTCGAGGAACACGATCACCGGCGCGGGCTCGGAGCCGCCGAGCGAGGCGAAATGCGGCTGGATCACGTGCCCGCCGTCGGCGGCGACGAAGGTCTGGGACGGCGCCGCCGGGCTCGCGGTGCGTGCCCGCCAGGTCTCCAGTAGATAGAGCAACTGCGGCGCCGCCTCGCCGAGCAGCGCGGAAGGGTAGGCGCGGCCGTCGCCGAGCAGCACGGCGGCCGATTCGTTGATCAGCCGGATGCGGTTCTCGTGGTCGACCACCACGATGCTCTCGCGCAGGTGCTGGACGATGTATTGCGAAAGCTGCGCCAGGTTCGCGAGGTCGACCTGCTGGCGGCGCACCGTGGCCTCGGTATCCCGCAGGCGGCGCGCCACCGGCCAGGCGAGCAATGCCACCAGGAAGACGATGGCGCCGATGATGCCGGTGGTCGAATAGTCGGACGCGGGCGCGAGCCCCGTGAGGTGGCTGCCGATCTGCTGCAGCAGGAGCGCCAATGCGGCGAGCGCGGCGAGCACGAAGGCGTCGCGGCTGTCGGCGAGCAGGGCCATGGCGCCGACCGGGACGACCATGAGGATGCCGTAGCCGCTGGAAATTCCGCCGCTGGCGAACATCAACAGGCCGATGGCCAGTGCGTCGACCATGGCGTGCACGAAAGTGGTTGCACGCAGATTGGGCAGCAACCGCCGGCCGCCGACGACGATGGCGGCACCCGCGGCGAAATACACCACGCAGGTCCACAGCAGCAGATCCGGGTGGGAGACGACGACCGCCGACGGATCCTTCACCCCCAGCGCGTAGATACCGTAGACGCACGGCGGAATCAGCAGGCGGTAGAGATTCACCAGCCCTATGACTCGCCAGGCGAGGTCGGTCGGGGCGGGCGGAGCAGCTGCAAACGGCATCGGGCGCGACTCTATCAGGAGCCAGACCGAAGTGGCGACCGCTGCACGATTCCGGGAGAATACCGGCTCTTTTTCGCCACCCAATCTTCCAGATGTCTCCCAGATGAATCTTCACGAATACCAGTCGAAAGAAATTTTCCGTGAGTTCGGCATTCCGGTGCCGCCCGGGCGTGCTGCCCGCAGTGCCGACGAGGCGGTTGCCGCCGCCAAGTCGTTAGGCGGCCAGTTGTGGGTCGTCAAGGCGCAGGTCCATGCCGGCGGGCGTGGCAAGGCCGGCGGCGTCAAGCTGGCCCGCGACCTCGAGGCGGTGCGCGCCGCTACCGCCGACATGCTCGGCCAACGGCTGGTGACCAAACAAACCGGTCCGGAAGGCCTGCCCATCGAAACCGTGTACGTCGAGTCCGGATCGGACATCGAGCGCGAGATCTACCTGTCGCTCACGCTGAATCGTGAACGCGGGCGCGTCGCGGTGATCGCCTCGGCGGCCGGCGGCATGGACATCGAGGAGGTCGCGGCGCACGAACCGGAGAAGATCCTGCGTGCCGACATCAGCCCCGTGGCCGGGCTGCAGCCGTACCAGTGCCGCAAGCTGGCCTTCGGCCTCGGCTTCAAGGGCCCGCAGGTGGGCAAGTTCCAGTCGATGCTCATGGCCCTCTATCGCATCTATCTCGAGCGCGATGCCTCGCTGCTCGAGGTCAACCCGCTGATCGTCACCAAGTCCGGCGATCTCGTGGCGCTCGATGCCAAGATCAACATCGACGCGAATGCCATGTTCCGCCAGAAGACGCTCGCGCCACTGCGCGATCCCTCGCAGGAAGACCCGATCGAGCGCGAGGCCAGCGAACACGACCTCAACTACGTCTCGCTGGACGGCGACATCGCCTGCATGGTGAACGGCGCGGGCCTGGCCATGGCCACCATGGACCTGATCAAGCTGCACGGCGGCAACCCGGCCAATTTCCTCGACGTGGGAGGCGGCGCGACCGCCGAGCGCGTGACTGCGGCGTTCAAGCTGATTCTCTCGAACAAGAAGGTGCGCGCGATCCTGGTGAACATCTTCGGCGGCATCGTGCGCTGCGATCTCATCGCCGAGGGCGTGATGATCGCGGTCAAGCAGGTGGGGGTCGCGGTGCCGGTGGTGGTGCGCCTCGAAGGCACCAACGCCGACACGGCACGCGAGATGCTGGCGCACAGCGCGCTGGCGATCACGCCCGCCACCGATCTCACCGACGCGGCCCGGAAAGCCGTGACGCTCGCGAAGGGTAAATAATGAGCATTCTGGTCAACAAGAACACCAAGGTGATCTGCCAGGGCTTCACCGGCCAGCAGGGCACGTTTCATTCGGAACAGAGCATCAAGTACGGCACGAAGATGGTCGGCGGCGTCACGCCCGGCCGCGGTGGAGAGAAACATCTCAACCTGCCGGTGTTCGACACCGTGGCCGACGCCGTCGACAAGACCGGCGCCACGGCCAGTGTCATCTACGTGCCCGCGGCCTTTGCGGCCGATGCCATCCTCGAGGCGGCCGACGCCGGTATCGAGCTCGTGGTGTGCATCACCGAGGGCATCCCGATCAACGACATGGTGCGTGTCAAGGCGACGCTCGCCGGCACCGGCACGCGGCTCATCGGCCCCAACTGCCCGGGTGTGATCACGCCGGGCGAATGCAAGATCGGCATCATGCCGGGCTTCATCCACAAGAAGGGCCGCGTCGGCATCGTGTCGCGCTCCGGCACGCTCACCTACGAGGCGGTGTTCCAGACCACCAACAAGGGGCTCGGGCAGAGCACCTGCGTCGGCATCGGCGGCGATCCGGTGCGCGGCATGAACTTCGTCGACGTGCTGGAGCTGTTCGAGCGCGATCCGCAGACCGAGGGCATCATCATGGTCGGCGAGATCGGCGGCACGGATGAAGAGGCCGCGGCCGATTTCATCCGCAGGTACGTCACCAAACCCGTGGTCGCCTACATCGCGGGCGTCACGGCGCCGCCCGGCAAACGCATGGGCCACGCCGGCGCGGTCATCGCCGGTGGCAAGGGCACGGCGGCGGACAAGTACCGCGCGCTCGATGCTTCCGGGGCGCGCACCGTGAAGTCTCCGGCGGATCTCGGCAAGGCGATGGCCGAAATGCTGGCCAAACGCCGCGCCAACCCGCCGAAGAAGTCGAGCGGCCCGGCCGTGCTGATCATCGAGCCGAAAGGCTCGTCGAAGAAAAACACGCCCAGGAAGAAACCCGCGGCGAAGCAGCAGCCGAAGGCCAAGGCGAAGAAGAAAAAAACCGTCGCGCGGCGCGGCAAATAACGCCGCGTTGCCGGTGGCCAGTCGACTCCGCATCGCGCTCGGACAGTTGAACCTGCTCGTGGGCGACGTTGCCGGCAATGCCAGGCGCATTGCGGCTGCGGCCGAACGCGCCTGCGGTGTGCTCGGCAGCGACCTGCTGGTGTTGCCCGAGCTCACGCTCTCGGGGTATCCGCCCGAGGACCTGCTGTTCCACCGCGGCTTCCGCGTGGCCATCGAGAAGGGCATGGAAACGGTGCGTGCCGCGAAGTCGTCGTGCGGCATCGTGCTCGGTTTCCCCGAGTACGCCGGGTCGCAGATCTTCAACGCCGCGGCGCTGATCGAGGGTGGCACGGTGCGCGCCACGCACCGCAAGAGCTGCCTGCCTAACTACAAGGTGTTCGACGAGAAGCGCTACTTCAAGGCGGGCGCGCAGCCCACCGTGGTGGAGTTCCGCGGATTCAGGATCGGCATCCTGGTCTGCGAGGACATCTGGGAGCCGGAGCCCGCGCAGCTCGCGCGCTCGGCCGGCGCCGAGATGTTCGTGGTGCTGAACGCCTCGCCCTACGAAATCCGCAAGCAGGCCAATCGCGAGGACATCGTGCGTCGCTGCGTGAAGGAGCTGCGCCTGCCGGTGGTGTACGTCAACATGCTCGGCGGCCAGGACGAGCTGGTGTTCGACGGCAATTCCTTCGTCATGGACGGCGACGGCGCGGTGGTCATGCGTGCGCCGCCGTTCGAAGAAGACCTCTACGAGGTCGAGTTCGAACGCGTCGACGGGGTTGCGCGGCCCGTGCCGGGAAAAATCGCCCCCGAGGTGACCGGTGCCGAGAGCGTGTACCAGGCGCTGGTCATGGGCGTACGCGACTACGTCGGCAAGCATGGTTTTCCAGGCGTGGTCATGGGGCTTTCCGGCGGCATCGATTCGGCGCTGACGCTCGCCATCGCGGTGGACGCGTTGGGCAAGGAGCGTGTGCACGCGGTGATGATGCCTTCGCCCTACACCTCGCAGATGAGTCTCGACGACGCGCGCGGCCAGGCCGAATCGATGGGCGTGAAGTACAGCGTGCTGCCGATCGACGCGATGATGAAGGCCACCGAGGCCACGCTCGCGGGCGAGTTCGCCGGGCGCGCGCCGGACGCCGCCGAGGAAAACATCCAGTCGCGCTGCCGCATGCTGCTGCTCATGGGCATCTCCAACAAGACCGGCAAGATGCTGCTGACCACGGGCAACAAGAGCGAGATGGCGGTCGGTTACGCCACGTTGTACGGCGACATGGCCGGCGGCTTCGCGCCGATCAAGGACTGCTCCAAACTACTCGTGTACAGGCTGGCGGAGTACCGCAACCGGGTGTCCGCCGTGATCCCGCAGCGCGTGATCGAGCGGCCGCCTTCCGCCGAGCTGCGTCCCGACCAGAAGGACAGCGACTCGTTGCCAGCGTACGAAGTGCTCGACCCGATTCTCGAAGCCTTCATCGAGGACGACCTGTCGGTGGACGAGATCTGCGCGCGCGGCTTCGACCGGCCGACGGTGGTGCGCGTGCTGGACCTGGTGAAGCGCAACGAATACAAGCGGCGGCAGGCGCCGCCGGGCGTGCGGGTTTCGCGCCGCGCGTTCGGCCGGGATTGGCGTTACCCGATCACTTCGGGCTACCGGAGATAGTGGGGACAGGCCCGGAGTGTTTCATCGCGCGCATTCATGACTGACTATTCCGGTCAGTCGGCGCCCCCTTCGGGGTAGCCGGCCGAGCTTCGGGGCCTGCGGCTGACCGACTGGCGCAAGCGGAGAGTATCGGGGCGCAAGGCCTTCCTCGCTCGGCCGGCGCGCCTCCAATGCCCGGAATACTCAGTCATGAATGCGTGCAAAGACGCACGCCCGGCCTGTCTGGTGGTTTCCGAACACAGCAGGGACGTCCGCGCTTGCTGGGAATGGAGAAGAAACGGGGGCGCGGGGGCGACGGTGCGCGCTTCAATCAGTGCCTGGCGAACATCGCGAAGCGGCGCAGCCGGAATCGTCATGCGAAGCCGTATTGCCTTTATTTATTCAGTTTCTGCCGATGTGGCATTTGCATAGATTCCGGCAAGCGAACGCCAAAAATTTTCGCTTCGGAAATTTTTGAAGCGCGCGAGCGGTGAGCCAGGGACTGATTGATGCGCACGCCGGCGCTCTCACTCTCCAGTCTTTTCCCCATTCCCCAGCAAACGGGGAATGTCCCCATCAACTCCAGGGTTTCCACCACTTCTTCTTGGCGTTCTTGTAGTCCGGCGCTTCGCCCTCGTAGTTCGCGCGGTACATCTGGCGCGTCTGCGCGGCGAGTTCCTTCAGGTCCATCTTGTCGTAACACTCGATCATGATCTCGAGCGCGTGGCGCACCGCGGGTGCGCCGTCGTATTCCTCGATGGAAGTCTTGGCGCGCTGCGCGGCCGCGACATACGCGCCGCGGCTCACGTAGTAACGCGCCACCGCGATCTCGTAGTCGGCGAGCCGGTTGCGCAGGTAAACCATGCGGCGGCGCGCGTCGTGCGAGTACTCGCTGTTCGGGTACTGCTCGACCACGGTGAGGAAGGAATTGAACGAGCGGCGCGCCTCGGTCGGCGGGCGCTTGTTGAGATCGACCCGGAACCAGCGCTCGAGGAAGTTCGGCAGCCGGTCGAAATCCGTGAGTCCCTTCAGGTACCAGGCGTAGTCGATACGCGGGTGCGTGGGGTTCTCGCGGATGAAGGTGTCCGCGGCATCGATGGCGGACTCGGATTCGCCGGCCCGGTAGTACGCGTAGATCACGTCCAGCCGCGACTGGCGCGTCTGTTCGACGAACGGGTAGCGCGCCATGAGGGCTTCATAGATCTTGATCGCCAGCGCATAGTCGCCCTGCAGCAGGGCGTGGTGCGCCCGCTGGTAGACCTCCTGTGGATCGGACAGGATCTCTTCGTGCTTCTCCGCGCGGGATTTGCAGCCACTCAGGATGCCCAGGCACAGGGCCGCGGCCGCAAGAGACATAAATAAGAGTGCCCGTGGACCGGCGCTACGCAATGCTCGCATGGTTGAAATGGCTGGTACTTTTGCCGGTGCGTTTGGTTTGAAATGGTCGCCGGACGCGTGAAGTATAGCGGCCCCCGAAACCGATCGGACCAAAAGGTTGACCTCCAAGTTCCAGACCCACCGCCTGACCTTGCCCCCGGAAATGGCCGGCCGGCGGCTCGACCAGGCTTTGGCCGAGCTGCTGCCGCAGTTTTCCCGAACGCGGATTCAGCGCTGGATCGAGGCGGGCGCGGTACGGATCAATGGCCTGGTTCCCAAGGCCCGCGACGTCGTGGTGGGCGGCGAGGTGGCCGCCGTCGAGGCGCGGATGGAGGCCGAAACCGGCGTGGCCGCCGAAAAGCTGCCGCTGGACATAGTCCACCGGGACGCCTCGTTCATCGTGCTCAACAAGCCGCCGGGGCTGGTGGTACATCCCGGGGCCGGCAACCGTGAGCACACCCTGCAGAACGCGCTGCTGGCTCTCGATCCGAAACTCGCGCGCGTGCCGCGCGCCGGTCTCGTACATCGCATCGACAAGGACACCAGCGGGTTGTTAGTCGTGGCGCGCACGCTCGAGGCGCATACCGCGCTGGTCGCGGCGCTGGCCGGGCACGAGATCGAGCGCGAATACCTGGCGCTGTGCACCGGCGTCATGACCGGTGGCGCCACCGTGGATGAGCCCATCGGCCGACATCGCACCCAGCGCACGAAGATGGCGGTGCGCCGCGATGGGCGCACGGCGGTCACTCACTACCGCATCGAGAAGCGTTTTCGCGCGCACACGCTGGCGCGTGTGCGCCTGGAGACCGGCCGCACGCACCAGATCCGCGTGCACATGGCGCACGTCGGATACCCCATCGTCGGCGATCCGGTGTACGGCGGGCGGCGACGCATCCCGGCCGGCGCAACGACTGCGCTCAAGCTGGCGCTCGAGGGATTCCATCGGCAGGCGCTGCACGCGGCGCGGCTCTCGTTCGCGCATCCGAAATCCGGCAAGCCGGTGAAATACGAGGCGCCGCTGCCGGAAGATTTCGCAGGGTTGTTAGGCGCGCTGCAGCGCGACGCCGCGGAGCGCGAGTGAGCGACCCGGCGCTTCTGCAATTCGAGTGGAACCTGCCGCACGGCGTGCGTGCGGCGTTCACCACGAGGTTGGGCGGCGTGAGCCGCGCGCCCTGGGACTCCCTGAACCTCGGTATCCATGTGGGCGACGAACCGGCTGCGGTAGCGGCAAATCGCGGCAGGCTGCGTCACCTGCTGCGGCTGCAGACCGATCCGGCCTGGCTGAACCAGGTACACGGCACGAACGTGGCGGATCTCGATGCCTCGCCGCCGGCCTCGACGCCCGTCACCGCCGACGCCGCCGTGACCCGCGATTCCGGGCGTGCCTGCGTCATCATGGTCGCCGACTGCCTGCCGGTGTTGTTTGCCTCGCGCGATGGCCGGCGTATCGGCGCCGCGCATGCCGGCTGGCGCGGGCTCGCGGCGGGCGTGCTGGAGGACACCGTCGCCGCGCTGGGCGTGCCGGCTGGCGAGCTCACCGCCTGGCTGGGACCCGCGATCTCGCAGCGGCATTTCGAAGTCGGAGCAGAGGTGCGCGACGCTTTCACCCATCACGACGCAGGCGCGACCGCCCATTTCACGCCCAATTCCCGTGGTCGTTTCCAGGCGGACCTGGTGGCGTTGGCCCGCCGCCGCCTCGCGGCTCTCGGGGTCTCGGACACGCATGGTGGCACGTGGTGCACTTTCGCTGAACGGGAGCGATTCTTCTCCCACCGGCGTGATGGTCGTGGGGGTCGCATGGCGGCGCTCATCTGGCGGGAATGACCTCGAGGCCTGAAATGTCGCTGCAGACTGCGTGCTAGCATCCCGGCCGTTTTGAACACTCTCTTCTGGATCATCCTTGCCACGCTGGTTTCCGGCGTGCTTTCGGTGCTCGCCGCCGGGCTCTTCCTGGCCTTGCCAGCGCGGCAGCGCGAGGGCGTCCTGCCGCACCTGGTGAGCTTCGCCACCGGCGCCTTGTTAGGCGCGGCGTTGCTGGCGCTCATTCCGCACGCCGTGCTCGGCGCCGGCAGCGAGCGCGTGCACGAGGTCGGCATCGCGCTGATCGCCGGCATCGCGCTGTTCTTCGTGCTGGAGAAATTCCTGCTCTGGCGTCATTGCCACGACGATCATTGCGATACGCACACGGTGGGCGGTCATCTGCATCACCACGACCACGACCACGACCACGATCACGATCACGGCCACGACAACGCACACAACCACGCCCACACGCACGACGAGGCTCGCCGCAAGGCGAGCGGCGCGCTGGTGCTGGTCGGTGACGCGCTCCACAACGTACTCGACGGCGTACTGATCGCCGCGGCATTCCTCACCGATGTTCACCTCGGCTTCGTGACCGCGCTCGCCATCATGGCCCACGAGATTCCGCAGGAGGTCGGCAACTTCGCCGTGCTGCTGCATTCGGGCGTATCGCGCCGCCGGGCGCTGGGGCTCAACCTCCTGACCAGCCTGACGGCGGTGATCGGCGGCGTGGTCGGGTTCTTCGCGCTGGAAACCGCCGTGCGCCTGTTGCCGTTCGCGCTCGCGGTCGCGGCTGCCAGCCTGCTGTACGTCGCGGTGGCGGATCTCATCCCCGGCCTGCACCGGCGCGTCGATCCGCGCTCCAGCTTCACCCAGGTGGCGCTGATCGGCGTGGGTGTCGCGCTGATCGCTTTTGCGGAAAGGCACGCGCACTGAGCATTGCCGATGCGCAGCCCCTACGATCCCCCGAGCGCCAGCGGCGGCGAGCCGGATCCAGAGCTCGTGCCCATCGATGCGCGATCTGCCGATTACGATGCGGTGATCGGGCCTCGCGCCGACTACTACCGGCCGCGCTTCGAAGACTACGACGCGAACGGCACGAGTCTTTCGTGGAACTGGCCCGCGTTTTTCCTCACGACGATCTGGTTCGTGTATCGCCGCATGTGGCGCATCGGCGCGATCAACCTGGTCTATCCATTCATCGTCTGGTACGGCGCGATGTTCCTGGCCCGGCATGGATGGACATCCCCCAACGCGACGGGCGGTGCCGTGCTCATTCTTCTGCCACTGCCCTGGATTCTGTTGCCCGCATTCGCGAATGCACTGTACTGGCGACGGGTCCGAAGCCTGTTGATCTCGTCGCCGTCACCTGGAGAAGACCCGGCACGGCGCCACGAGGGGCTGCGCGCCCGCGGCGGCGTGGCCGATGGCGCCGTGGTCGCATTGACGTCGGTAGTCGCGGCGATCACGTGCGGCATCGTCGCGTACCTCGCGTACGCCGGGGTCACGAACTATCGGGCGCGGCTTCTCCAGGGCCAGCTGTTCGAGGCCCAGTACCGTTCCGATGAGCTCGGGAGAGCGATTGAAAGGCACTACCTCGCCACCCATGCGTGGCCGCGCAACCTGGAAGAACTCCGATATCTCCCGCCGCGCATGCTTTACGTCGCATCGATGAGCGTCGATCGCGGCAGTATTGTCGTTGTCTTCAACGGCCGGGGTCTCGCCAAACTCGAAGGACGTCGACTCATCTACCGGCCGCACACGACCGTCTTCGATTCGAAGGTCTACTTCTCCTGCGGGCTGTTCAAGCCTCGAGGCGTCCGCGAGTGGGGGCCGGGCCCCTCGGGTACCGACATCGACGCCGAATACCTGCCACTCCTCTGCCAGGATTTCGACGAAGAAGCGGCTTGGCACCAATGAATTGCGCACACAAAGCCACCCAGGTTTTGCCGATCGGCTGCGGAATTGCCATTATTGCGTTCGCCGGGAAACAGGCTCACCAGAAAAGCTAGAAGTCAGCAAAGGGAGACGAGAATGGAGAATCCATACGCCCAGTCGGCGGCGGCGCCGCCATCCAGCCCCGAGGCGCAGCGCCTCGCCGACTATGAATCCGCGATCGGTCCGAACAGCGGCTACTACCTCAAGTACTTCGAGCAGTTCGACGCCGGCGAGTCGCGGGCGAGCTGGAACTGGCCGGCCTTCTTCGTCTCGTCCTGGTGGTGCCTGTATCGAAAGATGTGGCTGTGGGGAATCCTGACCCTGCTCTGGCCCTGGATCATGTTCTTCGTGTTTTCCATCGTCGTGGGCATCGCCGCCGCGGCGACCAAATCGGCGCCGATCGCCGCGATCGTGATCTGCAGCCTGATATTGATAGCGCCGTACTTCCTGCTGCCGATATATGCGAACGCATTCTACTGGCGGCACATCAACCGGCTCATCGAGAGCCTGCCGAAGTCCATCGCCACGGTCCCCGACAAACGGCTCGCGCGCCTCGAGCGCAATGGCGGTACCGGCGTGGGTCCGATGATTGCCGTGATGGTGGGCGGCGGCTTCTTCTTCATTTTCATCTTCGGCATCATCGCGGCGGTCTCGATCCCCGCCTACCAGGACTACACCATCCGCTCGCAGATCACCGAAGGGTTGAACCTCGCGTCGATGGCCAAGGCGGAAGTGGCCGAGTACTACGCTGAGAAGAAGGCCTGGCCCGAACAGGAAGATCTCGGCGGCGAGCCGCGCAGCGGCAAGTACGTCACCGAAGTCATCGTCAAGAGCGGGTCGGTCGTCATCACCTACGGCAATGCAGTGAACTCACAGCTCACGGGTCAGCGGCTGGCGATCCTGCCCGGCGTCACGTCCAGCGGCGACATCGTCTGGGCCTGCGGCAACCATGCGCTGCCTGACGGGGTGGAATCGGGAACCGGCCCTTATGGCAGCGACGTATTGAACAAATACCTGCCGAAGGACTGCAGGGAATAAATACCCCCGCATCCGGGCCTTTCCGTACTTGAACGCATGGCGCCCAAGCCCCACCTTGGGCGCCTATGCGTATGGACAAACTCACCAGCCGATTCCAGTCGGCCCTCGCCGATGCCCAGTCCCTGGCCGTCGGACGCGACCACCAGTTCATGGAGCCGGCACATGTGTTTGCCGCCCTGCTGGATCAGCAGGACGGCACCACGCGCCCGCTGCTGGTCAAGGCCGGCGCCAACGTCGCGAAGCTGCGCAAGGACCTGGATTCGGCCATCGACAAGCTGCCGACGGTGCAGGGCACGCCGGGCGACGTGCACGTCTCGCAGGACCTCAACCGGTTGCTGAATGTCACGGACAAACTCGCCCAGCAGCGCAAGGACGACTACATCCCCACCGAGCTTTTTGTGCTCGCCTCGTTCGAGGACAAACACACGCTTGCCCGGCTGCTCAAGGAAGCCGGCGCCTCGAAGGCCTCGACCGAAAAGGCGATCGACCAGGTGCGCGGTGGTGAGGCGGTGAACGACCCGCAGGCCGAAGAGAAACGTGGTGCGCTCGACAAGTACACCATCGATCTCACGGCCCGTGCCTCGAGCGGCAAGCTCGACCCGGTGATCGGCCGCGACGACGAAATCCGTCGCACCATCCAGGTGCTCGCACGCCGCACCAAGAACAACCCGGTGCTGATCGGTGAGCCGGGCGTCGGCAAGACCGCCATTGTCGAAGGCCTCGCGCAACGCATCATCAACGGCGAAGTGCCGGAGATGCTGAAGAACAAGCGCATCCTCGCGCTCGACATGGGTGCGCTGATCGCCGGCGCCAAGTTCCGCGGCGAATTCGAAGAGCGCCTCAAGGGTGTGCTCAACGATTTGTCCAAGCAGGAAGGCCAGATCATCCTGTTCATCGACGAGTTGCACACCATGGTCGGCGCCGGCAAGGCAGAAGGAGCCATGGACGCCGGCAACATGCTCAAACCCGCGCTCGCGCGCGGCGAGCTGCATTGCGTCGGCGCAACCACGCTCGACGAATACCGCAAGTACATCGAGAAGGATGCCGCGCTCGAGCGCCGCTTCCAGAAAGTGCTGGTCGACGAGCCCTCGGTCGAGGACACGATCGCCATCCTGCGCGGTCTCCAGGAACGTTACGAAACGCATCACGGCGTCGACATCACCGACCCGGCCATCGTGGCCGCCGCCACGCTGTCGCATCGCTACATCTCGGATCGCCAGCTGCCCGACAAGGCCATCGACCTGATCGACGAGGCCGCCGCGCGCATCCGCATGGAGATCGACTCCAAGCCCGAAGCCCTCGACAAGCTCGAGCGCCGCATCATCCAGCTCAAGATCGAGCAGGAAGCGCTGAAGAAGGAAAAGGACGAGGCCACGAAGAAGCGCCTCGCGGCGCTGCAGGACGAACTCAAGTCGCTCGAGAAGGAATACGCCGATCTCGAAGAGATCTGGAAGAGCGAAAAGGCCTCGCAGCAGGGCGCGGCCGACGTGCGCGTCGAGATCGAAAAGGTCAAGCAGGACATGGAAGTGGCGCGCCGCAAGGGCGACCTGACCGCCGTCGCGCGCTTCCAGTACGAGGTGATTCCCGCGCTCGAGCGCAAGCTCGCGCAGGCGCAGATCGCCGAGAGCAAGGAAACCCAGTTGGTCCGCACCCGGGTCACCGAGGAGGAAATCGCCGAAGTGGTTTCCAAGTGGACCGGCATCCCGGTCTCGAAAATGCTCGAAGGCGAGAAGGAAAAGCTGCTGCGCATGGAAGAGGCTTTAGCCAAGCGCGTGGTCGGCCAGGACGAGGCGGTCAAGATCGTGTCGAACGCGATCCGCCGCTCACGCGCCGGACTCGCGGACCCGCGGCGCCCGAATGGTTCCTTCCTGTTCCTCGGCCCCACGGGCGTCGGCAAGACCGAGCTCTGCAAGGCGCTCGCGGAGTTCCTGTTCGACACCGAAGAGTCGATGGTGCGCATCGACATGTCGGAGTTCATGGAGAAGCACTCCGTGTCACGCCTCATCGGCGCGCCGCCGGGCTACGTTGGGTACGACGAGGGCGGCCAACTGACCGAAGCCGTGCGTCGCCGTCCCTACGCCGTGATCCTGCTCGACGAAGTCGAGAAGGCGCACCCGGATGTGTTCAACGTGCTGCTGCAGGTGCTGGACGACGGCCGCCTGACCGATGGCCAGGGCCGCACCGTCGACTTCCGCAACACCGTGATCATCATGACGTCGAACCTGGGTTCGGACGTCATCCAGAAATTCACGGTGGAAAACAACTACGCCGGCATGAAGGCCGCGGTCATGGAAGTGGTGCAGGAGAATTTCCGGCCCGAGTTCATCAATCGCATCGACGACATCTGCGTCTTCCAGCCACTGGGCGTGGCGCAGATTCGCGCGATCGTGGACATCCAGCTCGCGCAGCTCAAGCGCCGTCTCGCCGATCGCAACCTCGAGCTCGCGCTCGACGACAGTGCGATCGAGCGGATCAGCGAGGCTGGCTACGACCCGGTGTACGGCGCGCGCCCGCTCAAGCGCGCCATCCAGCAGCAGGTCGAGAACCCGCTGGCGCAGGCCATCCTCGGCGGCAAGTTCGTCCCCGGCGACCGCATTCGTGCCCGTTCCGGTGAGAACAGGCCCAGCGGCAATGGGCTGGAGTTCGTCAAGGAACGCTAGTCAGTTCGGCGCGGCCGCCGGAATCGGTACTCGCATCGAGGACTTCGGCACCACCCGTCGCCACTCGGCGCGGCGCGCGTCCAGCTTGTCGAGTCGCGCTACGACCGCCGGGTCGCCGAGAAACGGCTGGATCATGGGTTCGTGGCGGACGAAAGAGAACGACATGGAGTTCGAGTCCACCAGCGCATCCAGGCGTTTCAGCAGGAGATCGCGGTCGCCATTCGCGGCCGCCATGCGCGCCAGGAGCCCGAGTTCGGCTCCGGCTTCGGGTGCCGGGGCGAATTGCACGTTGAATACCCGCATGATCTCTTCGACGCGCACCAGGCGCTCCTGCCGGCGCAGGCACCACACGAAGATGGGCAGATCGTCGCTGTCGACGATCAGGTCCAGCGTGGCCGGAGGTTTGCCGAAAGCCGGTCGCGCGAGCAGCATCGAATCGATCGAGCCCGCGCAGTCGCCCGTGAAGTAGAGCAGCTCGGCCTGTGCCAGCTGCGTGAGGAAGTCCGCGGATTTCTCGCGCCGTGCCTGCCGCACGACGGTGCGTGCCGCGGCAATGTTCCCCGAATGCAGCTGGATGTGCGACTCGTTGTACAGACTGGCGGCGCTTTCCGGGTTCAGGTCGCGGCAGATCCGCGCGTGGTACAGCGCCGCGTCCGTGATCCCGAGATGGCCGTAGTCGAGCGACAGGTAGCCGTGCAGCGGCTGGTCGCGCGGCGCCGCTTCGATGGCACGCGCGTTCCAGCGGTCCCAATCGAGCGCGCGGCCCTCGGCGAGTGCGATGAACGCGCGCAACGTGTGCGGTCGCGGATCCGACGCCGACAAATTCTCCATCTCGGTGGCAAGCTGCAATACGCGTGGGCGATCCTTGCCGAAGCGGTGCAGGAAGTATGCATCGACCCACAGGCCATGCCCCCAGCCCGGGTCCGCGTCGTGGGCGCGCTCGAAGAGCTGCAGGGCCTCCGGGTGCCTTCCCTGCAGGTTGTAGGCGAGCCCTAACCACAGCATCACGTCGGCATCGCCCGGGTTCGCCGCGAGCGCCTGCTCGAAGGCATGGGCGCGCACGGTGAATGGCCCGGCGTCTTCGTCGCTGCCGTGGGTTCGCATCCACCAGATCTCGCCCAGCGACGGATCGAGCTGCATGGCGCGCTCGATCGCCGCGGAGGACATCGCGAGGTTGTCCTCGATGTTCCCCAGGGACCGCCGTGCCAGCCACGCGCTGCTGCGACCCAGCCAGGCGTGGGCGCGGGCAAAATCCGGGTCCAGGCGTGTGGCCCGCAGGAATTCATCGCGCGCCACCGGCATGTCGATGTGCGTGTCGCGGCTGAAGAAATAGATGCCGCGCAGGAAGGCGCGGTAGGCCTCGGGATTGCGGGTCTGGTGCGCGTCCCGCGCCGCTGAGGCCCGCGTACCGGCCGCTGCATCGGTGGCCGGTGCCAATGCGGCGGAGACTTCGCCCGCGATGGCGCCCTGGATGTCGAGCACGTCGTCGAAAGCGCGTTCGAAGGTGCGTGTCCAGACGGGGGAGCCGTCAGAGGTGTTCACCAGCCAGGCGGAGATCTGGATGCGAGGCCCCTCGGTGTTCACCGATCCCTCGAGGACCACGTCGGCATTGAGCAGCCGGCCGATCTGCAGCGAATCCATCGCCTTGTCCTTGAACGCGAACGTCGAGCGGCGACCCACTACGCGCACCTTTCCCGAAGCCGCGAGGCTGTCCATCAATTCCTCGGCGATGCCGTCGGCGAAATACTCCATGTCCCTGGCGCGGCTCAGGTCGGCGAACGGCAGCACCGCGACGCTTTTCAGGTCTGGAACGGGAACCTTGGCTGCGCTTGCGGCGGCCGGGGGCGATACGGATTCACGCGGCCAGTACAGGTAACCGATGGCAACCAGCAGCAAAGTGGCGGCGGCGAGACCCCAGGGCAGCAGGCGCGCACGCCGCGGCGCGCTCACAGGAGTCGCTTCCGCCGGCGTGGCAGCGGCGGACCGCCGATCGATGACCGCATGCACGGGCGCGACGAACTGATATCCGCGCCCTGGCACCGTGACGATGAAACGATGTTCGGACGCTGTGTCGCCGAGCGCCCGCCGCAGCAGGAAGATGCTCTGGCTGAGATTGCTTTCCTCGACAACGGTGTTGGGCCAGGCGGCCTTCAGGAGCACCTGCTTGTCGAGCATTTCGCCCGGTCGTTCGACCATGTAGAGCAGCAGGTCGAAGGCACGGGACGGTAACTCGATGGGCGCGCCGTCCTGGCCGCTGAGGCAACGCCTGGTGGCGTCTACGCGGAGTCCGCCGACCTCGTATATCCGTGGCCTGAATGACATGCGGTCACCTTGGTCCTCAAGGGTGCGCACGCGAGGTAACCAATGAGTTACGGCTGCGTGGACTCCCGGCAGCATTCCTTCCGATCTTTTTCATGGCAAGTCGCAAAAAGAAACCATGAGAACTTTCAAGAACGATTGAGCGCCGCACGAAGAAGGCTGATCCGCCGAAGCTGACTGTACTCCCACGCCGTGACCCGCAGAACGGGCCGCGGCGGACCACCAATAACAAGGGAGCCAGCCATGTCCGCATCGCAGCAGCGCCATTCGCATGGACACAACCGCCGCCGCTATCTAGTCGCCCTGTTCCTGGCATTCGCCGGCCGGCTGTCGCAGGCCGCTGACGAGCCAGTGCTGCCGACCACATCCGGCTGTGACCCCGCCGCGGTGATCGCCCACGTGCTGGAACAATTGCAGACCTACGGCCCGCGATCCGAAAAACACGAATATTTCGGCTTCGTCTACCGGGCGGAGGGGGAGATCGCCAGCGCGGTGGTTCGCGGCAAGGAATGCCGTGGCCAGGATGCATGCAGCGTCGATACCACCCCCGCGGCGAAGCGCATTCCCCAGGGCGCCAAGGTATTGGGCGAGTGGCATACGCACACGCATACGACTGGCTCGCGCATGCTGTCGATCCAGGACGTGCGCGGTGCGCGCCACAATGTTCACATCCGTTGCTACAGCGCCTTCTACGCCGACCAGGACGGCGAGATGTTCTCCTGGGATCCGCGCAGCACCTCCGTGGCGACCGCCATGGGCTCGCGCACCACGCTGGGTCGCTACGCGCTGGACGCGCGTCCACCCGGCACGCCAGGGCTGGCCTCCTCGGTGCCAGGCGAGATGGCGCGGTACGGGGAGCCGTTCACGGGCTCGCGCCCGGAATAGGCACGCGCAACGAACTCATTGGAATGATCCTGCGCCATTCGGCGCGGCGCTCTTCGAGTCTGGCAAGCAACGGCTTGATGTCCGGATCTTCGAGATACGGCCCGATCATCGGCTCGAATCTGGAAAACGTGAACTGCATCGAACCTGAATCCAACAATTTTCTGAGCCGCGCGATCAGTAGCTGGCGATTCTCGGTGGCGGCGGCCATGCGGGCCGCCAGGCCATCGAAGTAGCCGCCGGCGTAGGTTCCGGGGAGCTGCCGTTCCAGGGTTTGCAGGATTTCGGCAACTCGCGTGAAGTTGCCTTGTTTGCGCAGACACCAGACGAGCATGGGCACGGAGTTGCTTTCTCCCGAGACCAAATCCAGCGACGAGGTGGGTTGCGCGAATGCAGGCTGCGCCTGGAGCAATGATTCAATGGATCCGGCACAGTCACCGCGAAAGTACCGCAGTTCAGCGCGAGCGCGTAGAGCCAGAAAGTCTTCTGGATGCAGTCGGAGGCCTTCTTCCACGATCGCCTGCGCGGCTTCTGCCTTCCCCTGGGCGAGATTGATATATGCGAGGTTGTACCAGCCCGCGGCGCTGCGTGGATTGACCTGCTGCGTGATCTTCGCGTGGTGGAAAGCTGCGTCGAACGCGCCGATGTTGGCGTAGTCGAGTGACAGATAGCCATTCACGGGCACATCTCGCGGTACCACCTCAACTTGCCGGGCGACGGCTTTGTCCCAATCGAGAGCGCGGCCTTCGATCAGGGCCAGGCTGGCGCGCAGCTGATGTGCCGCCGGGCTGTTTGGAGCGACGCGTTCACTCTCGTCCGCGAGATCGAGGAATCTTTGCCGATCGCCATTCGCAGTGTAGGCAGCGACTGCCAATGTCTGGATTGCGACCACCCACAGGGGATCCGTGTCATACGCTTGCTCGAGCAGCCGCCGTGCCTCTTCGTGCCTTCCCAGTCGACGATAAGTGCCGGCCAGGGAAAGCATCGATTCGGAGTCGCCGGGATCAGCGGCCAGCGCTGTCTCGAATCGGGCCACCCTCACCGTAAACGCCGCGTTGTCCCGCTCGTTCATCCATCTCAACCACCACAATTCTGCAAGGGAAGGATCCAGCGCCAGTGCGCGATCCATCGATGCGAATGCGAGCCGCCGATGTTCGACGCTGTCGCCCATCGTGCGTCGTGACAACAGGTCGTAGCAACGCCCAAGCCGCGCGTGCGCGAGCGCGAATTGCGGATCCAACACCGTGGCTCGCCGGAATTCCTCACAGGCAGCGGCTGTTTCACTATCAATGGCCTGGCGATAGATGAATACGCCGCGCAGGAAAGCCCGGTAGGCATCCGCATTTCGCGTCAGCAATGCAACGTTCGGTTTTGCCTCGCCCTTCACTACGGCTTGCAGTGCTGCCACGACTTCCTGCGCGATTTTCCCCTGCAAATCGAGCACGTCATCGAGGGTGCGGTCATACGTTTCCGTCCACAGGGTGAAACCATCACTGGTTCTCGACAGCAGAGCGGAGATCCGGATGCGTCCTCCTTCCTTGCGCACGCTGCCTTCGAGAATGCTGTCCACGTTCAGCTGCTGCCCGATGGCACGTGCATCCGCATTTGTGTCCTTGAACTTGAATGCCGAACGACGGCCGACGACCCGCAGTTTCCCGCTTTTGGCCAGATTGGTCGTCAGTTCCTCGGCGATCCCGTCTGCGAAGTACTCCATGTCATGAGCCGGGCTGAGGTCGACAAAGGGCAGTACTGCAATCCTGTTCTGCGCAGACGATGAACCCGCGGCAGGTGTCTCGGCGAGGGGGCTGAAGCGCGACCAGATCCACCACGCCGCAAGCGACAACATCGCGCCTGCGGCGAGGGCAAGCCACAAGCGGCGCGAACCAGATTCCCGCGAAACGGGCTGTTCGGCTTCGGCTGTCGGCGTTGCGGGCGGACTGGCGGCAGCAGACGCCTGCACCGCTGCGACGAACTGGTAGCCGCGGCCCGGAACCGTGGCGATGAATCGATGCTCCGACGCCGTGTCCCCGAGCGCCCGGCGCAAGGCAAAGACGCACTGGCTCAGGTTGCCTTCCTCGACGACCGTGCCGGCCCAGACAGCCTTGAGTATCGCCGTCTTGTCGAGCAGTTGTCCGGGCCGCTCGACCATGAACAGCAGCACGTCAAAAGCGCGGGACGGCAGCTCGATCGCCGCGCCGTCAGGCGCGAACAGGCGCCGTTGCGCCGCATCCAGCCGGAATCCACCAAATTCGAAGCCCATGAAGAACGCCAAACAACTCTGAAAAAGGAAACAGGACCGCACAAGGAAGGCTGATCGACCCGGGCCGACTGTACTCCCACGCCGTGCCCCGAAGAACAGGCAGCGGCGGACCGCTAACAACCTGGGAGTCAGTCATGTCCGCATCGCACCGGTGCCAGGCGCGTGGGTACACGCGCGCCCGCTATCTAGCTGTCATTGTTCTCTCTTTTGCCTGGACCACCTCGCATACCGCGGCAACCAGTGCCGTGGACCGGATGGTTGCACCATCGACACGGCTCCGGCGGCAAAACGCATGCCCCGACTGGCCATAGTGCTCGGGGAGTGGCACACGCATGCGCACCTGAATGGGTCAGCGGCCCTTCATCGACCCTCCGTGCCTGTCGCCATGGCGAAGCGCACCTCCCTGGGCACCTACGGCCTGGACGCCCAGCGGGAGCCCAGCGCCTTGCTGGCGGACGGCTCGGCGACGCCGAGTCGTTATAATCCCGCCGCAAGATTCCGGGGAACGACATGCCTTTTTACGAATACGAATGTCCGCACTGTGGCTGGGACGAAGAAGTCCTGCAAAAGATCACCGACAAGCCGCTCACCAAGTGTCCGAGTTGCGGCAAGAAGGGCGTTAAGAAGCTGATGTCGGCGCCGGTGTTCCGCCTGAAGGGCTCCGGCTGGTACGAGACCGATTTCAAGTCGGACAAGGAAAACAAGCGCAACCTGCACGGCGCGGAGAAGGAAGAATCCGCCGCAAAGAAGGAAGACACGAAGTCCGACGCCAAGGCAGACGCCAAAGCCGATGCCCCGAAGGCAGAGCCCACCAAGGCGGATGCGCCGAAACCGGCTTCGGACAAGGCCGCCGCGAGTCCGAAACGCAGCGCATCGCGTCCCAAGGCCAAGCCGAAGGGCGCACGCCGGGCGCGCCGTTGATCCCGCCATGAATTACGCGCGGCGGCCAGGCATCGACAGCACTGCCTTGAGCAGGCTGGCCGCACGCGAACACGACAGCTTCGTCGCCACTCACCGCGAATCGGCGCGGCTGGCGCAGGCCAGCGCAGCGCACTGGCTCAATGGCGTCCCCATGCACTGGATGCGCGACTGGAGCACGCCGCACCCGTTGTTCGTGCGGCGCGCCCGAGGCGTCGAGGTCGAAGACGTCGACGGCAACAGCTATGTCGATTTCTGCTTCGGCGATACCGGCTCGATGTTCGGTCACTCGCCGCCCGCCATCGTGCGTGCGCTCGCCGAGGCCGGCGCCGATGGCATCACCGCGATGCTTCCGGCGGCGCGCGTGGCGCGCGTCGGCGAGAAGCTCGCCGGCGTGTTCGGGCTTCCGTTCTGGCAGGTCACCCAGACCGCGACCGATGCGAACCGCGCGGCCCTGCGCTGGGCGCGCGCCATTACCGGCCGTGCCCGCACGCTGGTGTTCGATGGCTGCTACCACGGCACCGTGGACGAAACCATGGTGCGTGCCCTGCCCGACGAGCATAAAGGGGGCACGCGCCCGCGCGCCGGTCTCATCGGTGTGAGCCACGACGTCAGCGCCGCCACCGACGCGGTGCCGTTCAACAATGTGCTGGCACTCGAGAAGGTGCTGGCGCGCGGCCGAACCGCCGCGGTCATCGCCGAACCGGTCATGACCAACATCGGCATGGTGCTGCCGGAGGCCGGCTTCCTCCGCAGCCTGCGCGAGCTGACGCGCCGGCACGGCACGCTGCTCATCATCGACGAGACGCATACGCTGTCGAGTGCGCGCGGCGGGTATTGCTCCCGCGCAGATCTTCAACCCGACATCTGGGTGTGCGGCAAGGCCATCGCGGGCGGCATGCCCTGCGCGGTGTTCGGGTTCACCACGGAAGTCGAAGCCGGCATGCGCCGCGTTCAGCAGGAGCGCGCCGGCGGCCATTCGGGCATGGGAACCACGCTCTCGGCCAATGCGCTGGCGCTCGCCTGCCTGGAGGCCAGTATCGACGAGCTCATGACACCCGCTAACTACCAGGCCATGCACGACACGGCTGCCTATCTATCCGAGGGGCTGGGACGGGTGTTCTCCGCCGAGGCGCTGCCCTGGCACGTGGCGCGGGTCGGTGCGCGGCTGGAGTTCGGTTTCGGCAAGCCACCGCTGAACGGCGCGGAGTCCGAGCGCGCGGCCTGGCCCGAGCTCGAGCACGCAATCCATCTCTACCTGCTGAATCGAGGTGTGTTGCTGACGCCGTTCCACAACATGATGTTGTGCTCGCCCGTGACCACCACGGCCCATGCCGACCGCCTGCTCACGGCGCTGCACGACTGCCTGCGCGAGGTGGCGGCATGAAGCTGCGCGCGCAGCTTGCAACCCCGGCCGAGCTCGACCGGTTTCTCGAGTCGCATCCGGACATCCAGGCCGTGCAGATCATGATCACCGATCCGTCCGGCGTGACCCGTGGCAAGTCGGTGCGGCGCGAGGAGTTGCAGCGCATCTTCGAAAGCGGCCGGCAGGTCGCGGGCTCGATCCTCGGGCTCGACATCACCGGCGAAGACGTGGACGCCACGGGGCTGGTCTGGGACACGGGTGATGCCGACATGACCGCGCGGCCGCTTGCCGGCACCCTGCAGGTCACTCCGTGGCTCGCCGCACCCACCGGTCAGCTGATGCTCACCATGTTCGACCACACGGGCGCGCCCGCGGCCGCGGATCCGCGCCATGCGCTGGTGCGCGTCGTCGAGCGCTTCGCGGCCCTTGGCTTGACGCCGGTGGTGGCCTGCGAGCTCGAGTTCTATCTACTCCGGCAGGATGCGGCGGGGCAGCTCGCCACTGCCGGTGGCGGTCGCGCCAGCGAGCGCCGCAAGATCGATGCCTACAGCCTGACACGGCTCGACGATCTCGCGCCCGTGTTCGACGACGTCTACCGGGCGGCGGTCGCACAGGGCCTGCCCGCCGAGACCCTGATGTCGGAGTACGCGCCCGGGCAGTTCGAGATCACGCTGCATCACCGCGACGACGCGCTGCGCGCGGTCGACGAAGCGGTGATGTTCAAGCGCGTATTGCGCGGCGTCGCGGCCAGGCACGGCCTGATCGCCTGTTTCATGGCCAAGCCCTTCGCGGAGCGCGCCGGCAGCGGGTTGCACGTGCACGTGAGCGCGAACGACGCGCAGGGACGCAACCAGTTCGCGAGCGAGGAGCCGGCCGGCACGGCGGCGCTGCGGCATGCCATCGGCGGCATGAAGGCGACCATGGCCGAGTCGATGGCCATCTTCGCGCCCAACGCCAATTCATACCGGCGCTTCGTGAACGAGAGCTACGCGCCCGTGGCGCCGATCTGGGGCATCAACAACCGCACGGTTTCCCTGCGCGTGCCCGCCGGGCCCGCGGCCTCACGTCACGTCGAGCATCGCATCGCCGGTGCGGATGCGAATCTCTACCTGGTCGTGGCCACCGTGCTGTCCGCGGCCGAACGCGGGATGCGTGAACAGCGGGATCCGGGACCGCCGATCGAGGGCAATGGCTATGCGCAGACCGGCGAACGCACCTTGCCGTGCACCTGGCAGGAAGCGCTGGAGCGCGCTGCCCAGTCGGAGTTCCTGCGCGCCGCGCTCGGCCAGGAATTCCTCGATATCTACCTCGCCATCAAGCGCCAGGAATGCGCGCGCTTCTCGGCGCAGGTCACCGAGCTCGATTACTCTTGGTATTTGCGCACGTGAACGGTGACAGGACTGGGTTGTTTCGAACGTCCGCGTCGCGATCAGGCTGCCGATTTGGCGTGGTCGCTCGCCGCCCTTCGGGCGTACGCAGCCGGTGCAGCTTGCGCGGATCGTCGACAGGTTTTCCCAAGAGAAGCAGCGTTGCAGTCCCTGATCCCGCGCTTCGCCCCCCCGGCTGCCTCGCTCCAACACGCCTGCATCGACAGCCCGATCGCGGCGCGGGCGCCCGGAGCACTCCGGCCCGGCCCCGTTCGCCAGCAAGGTGCTTTGGAAAGAGCGCTCTTATCCAAGCTCTGCCAGCAAATGGGGCGGTGAGGAAGAGCGAGGGTACGCCGGTGTGCGGGTACATCCCTTGGAACGCGAATTCGAGGGGCGCAGCGCGAGGCCAACGCGCGCAGGTACTCTTTGGTGGTTCTTCACTACGGTGCGGGTTAGCGCCGGTCCACAATCCAACGCTGACAGATCTGGACGCGCGCGCCGAGCGCAAGCGAACGCGAGGAATCGCGAGCATCCGCGCAGCGATTCCTCAAGCGCCCGAGACCTGAGCGTTCCAAGGGATGTGCGCGCACGCTGGCGCATCCAAACTCTTGGCTCTGTCCCCGTTTGCTGCAAACGAGGAATGTCCCCATTAGTTAGGAAGGCTTCTTGGCGGGAGGCGCCGCCGGCGCCGCGGCCGCGGTGCTTTCCTTCGCCACCAGGAACAGGACCAGCGAGATCAGTTCGTCGGTCGATTTCAGGGTGTCGTTGTTGAGGCGGTACTTGCCATTGACCACCAGCGTCGGGGTGCTGGGCACCTGCATCTCGGTGATCTGCCGGTCGGCCTGCCGCACTTTCAGATCCACGCCAAAGGATTTCGACGCCGCCACGAAGTCGGCGGCCTTCACGCCGGTGACGCGCTGGTAGAAACGCGCCGCGTCCTCGATCTTCGGCAGGTCTGCCGGCGACTTGAGCCGGTTCGTGTTCTTGTCGGTGACGCCCAGTTCGCCCGTGGTCCAGATGGCGTCGAACATGGCCTCGTGGGCCTTGTCGGCCACGCCCAGCGACTGCGCGGTGAGATAGGCGCGCTGGAAGAGTGGCCAGGCTTCGGCGGCATTCCACGAGGCGGGCAGGTACACCATCTGGGCATTGGGCGGCAGCGAAGTCTTGAGCTTCTTCATCATGGGCCGGAAGTGATTGCAGGCCGGGCAGCCATAGGAGAAGACTTCCATGACCTCGACCTTGCCCTTCGCCACGGTCGTGCGCTGCGCCTGCGGCAGGACGCTGTAGTGTTTGCCGGCTACCCAGGGCGCGGTCTGGGCGTGTGCCCCCATGCTCACCAGGGCTGCGGAGAGAAGTGCAAACGACAAGCGCCTCATGACTACCTCGTGTGAAATCGGTCAAATGGCCATCGGCGAAACGCATTCGTACGACAGCCGCCGGCGCGGATGATTCCACGACCGGGGCATGAGTTAAACCCACCGCCTGCAGGGTATCCCGGGGCAGGTGGACGGGGGCTGAACGGGGGGCTGCCCCCTTTCCTATAACCCGGTAACATCGCCGCCCTTTCTACGTCTGTCGGGCTTTTTCATGCGTTCTCACTACTGCGGCCAGGTCAGCGAAAAGCTGGTCGGTCAAGAGGTTACGGTTGCCGGCTGGGTCCACCGCCGCCGCGACCATGGCGGCGTCATTTTCGTCGACCTGCGCGACCGCGAGGGTCTGGTGCAGGTGGTGTTCGACCCCGACAACCAGGCCCAGTTTTCCGAGGCCGAAAAGCTTCGCAATGAATTCGTCGTCAAGGTGCGCGGCCTGGTCCGCGAGCGCCCGGCCGGCACCACCAACGCCAACCTCGCCTCGGGCAAGGTGGAGTTGTTAGCGCGCGAGCTGGTGACGCTCAACCGCTCCGAGCCCTTGCCCTTCCAGCTCGACGAACACGTCAGCGAAGAAGTGCGACTGAAGTTTCGCTACATCGACCTGCGCCGCGAAGAGATGTCGCGCCGCCTGCGCCTGCGTCACCAGATCACGCGCGCCATGCGCCAGTATCTCGACGACCAGGGTTTCGTCGACATCGAAACTCCGGTGCTGACCAAGGCCACGCCCGAGGGCGCGCGTGACTATCTCGTGCCCTCGCGCACGCACGCCGGCAAGTTCTTCGCGCTGCCGCAGTCACCGCAGATCTTCAAGCAGCTGCTGATGGTCGCGGGCTTCGATCGTTACTACCAGATCGTCAAGTGTTTCCGTGACGAGGACCTGCGCGCCGAGCGCCAGCCCGAGTTCACGCAGCTCGACATCGAGACCTCGTTCCTGTCGCAGGAACAGATCATGCAGACGATGGAGGCGTTGACACGCCACATCTTCAAGGGCGCCATCGCCGTGCAACTGGTCGAGCCGTTCCCGCGCATGGCCTTTGCGGAGGCGATGCGCCGCTACGGCTCCGACAAACCCGACCTGCGCAATCCGCTCGAACTCGTCGACGTCGCCGATCTCGTCGCGGGCTGCGACTTCAAGGTGTTCGCCGGTCCGGCCAAGGACCCCAAGGGTCGTGTCGCTGCATTGCGCGTACCCAATGGCGGCGCGATGCCGCGCTCGCAGATCGACGACTACACCGCCTTCGTCGGCCGTTACGGCGCCAAGGGCCTGGCTTACATCAAGGTGAACAGCGTGGCGCAGGGCAAGGAAGGCCTGCAGTCGCCGATCGTGAAGTTCCTGAGCGACGACGCCGTGAGGGGCATCCTCGAGCGCACCGGCGCGCGCGACAACGATCTCATCTTCTTCGGCGCGGACTCCGCCAAGGTGGTCAACGACGCGCTCGGCGCGTTGCGCCTGAAGGTGGGCGTGGATCTGAAGCTCACCACCGAAGGCTGGAAGCCGCTGTGGGTGGTCGACTTCCCGATGTTCGAATGGGACGCGGACGAGAAGCGCTGGGTGGCCATGCATCACCCGTTCACCTCTCCGGTGAACGACGACATCGCCGCGCTCAAGGCGAATCCGGACAAGGCGCTGGCCAAGGCCTACGACCTGGTGCTGAACGGCAGCGAGATCGCGGGCGGTTCGGTGCGTATCTTCCGCCAGGACATGCAGTCGACCGTGTTCGAGCTGCTGGGCATCGATGCCGCGGAAGCGCAGCTCAAGTTCGGCTTCCTGCTCGATGCGCTCAAGTACGGCGCGCCACCGCATGGCGGCATCGCCTTCGGGCTCGACCGCCTGGTCATGCACATGACCGGAACCGAGAGCATCCGCGACGTGATCGCATTCCCGAAAACCCAGACGGCCGCGGATCCGCTCACCGATGCGCCGACGGAAGTATCGGAGAAACAGCTCCGCGAGTTGCACATAAGGGTACGAACTCCTCCGCCGGCGTGAAATGAGACATCAAATGGGGACATTCCTCATTTTGTTGTAACAATGGGCGCATGAAGACCGCGGCGGTATTCGTCCACGGACTCTGGCTCACTGGCGCGGAGTCGGCGCTGATGCGTCGGCGGATTTCCGCGCGCCACGGGTTCGAGTGTCACAGCTTCACCTACCGCACCGTGGGCCGTCCGATGAACGACGTGCTCGCGCGGCTGGCGCAATTCGTGGAGCGCATCGACGCCGAGCGTGTGCATTTCGTCGGGCACAGCCTTGGCGGCCTGGTGTTGTATCGCTACTTCGAAACCCAGCGCGCCGCGCCGCCGGGACGCGTCGTGTTCCTGGGCTCACCCACGGTCAAGAGCCGCACGGCCGAGCGCGTCGGGCGCCTGCCATTGTTGTCGACGCTGGTGGGCGGCCTGGTCGCCAACGAGCTGGTGCGCCCCAACGGCACCCGTGAGTGGCGCTGCGAGCGGCAGCTGGGCCTGATCGCCGGCACGCGGCCGCTGGGCCTCGGCCGCTTCTTCGCGCGGTTCGACGAGGAGTGCGACGGCACCATCGGCGTCAGCGAGACCAGACTACCCGGCCATACCGCGCACGTGATGCTGCCCGTGAGCCACATGGGAATGCTGACCTCGGCGGACGTCGCGCGCCAGGTCGGCAGCTTCCTCGAAAACGGCCAGTTCGAGACTGCCTAGCTACCGGACGGAACGTGGCGCGCCGTCTCGCGACGACGCGCCCCGTGCCGCGCGGGCTGGCGACCGGTCAGGCGGAGCCTCCGACCTTCCCGGGCGTGTCGGGCCCGCCCGGTGTGGCGTGCTCCTTGTGCATCAGGAACCCCGCCAGGGCGCCGATCGAAGTCGCCGCAATGGACAGCAAGGCACCCGGCACCTGCGGCGGCGCCTTTGGCGCCGGGCTGCCGATGTAATGCAGCAGTGCGTATACCGGTGCCGACAGTGCGATCAGCGCCAGCGCGAGGATCACGTACCAGAAGTTCCAGCAATTCTTCCCCGGCGGGTTGACGTCGGTGGTCATCTGCTGGCCCTCCTCACAAACGCCGCGCGTCGTAGGTCCACAGGGAGGTCGTGTCCTGCGACATGCCGCGGAAGTGGCCCGGGCCGAGCACGATCACCGAATCGGTACGCGTGGTACCGGCGCTGGTCACGAAGTACAGGGTTCCGGTGCAATTGGCATTGATGGTGAGTGTCCCGGTGAAGGTCACGCCCTGGAGGAAACGCCAGCCTTCGACCGTGGCGTCGAAAATGCCGTCGGTCAGCGTGCCCTGGCGATCGAGGCGGAAGATGCCGATGGCGGTGATGTCGCCGCCCGGAAATCTGGACTGGTGGCCGACGTCGGTCGCAAACATCCAGCGACCGGCCAGCATGCGGTTCGAACAGACTTCGGGTTCATTGCCGGCAAACGCAGAGGCGGTGAACAGCAGGCCGAGTGCGGCCAGGTAGCGCAGGGATTTCATGTGAGGCTCCTAAGTGGTTAGAAAAGCGATGATTTCGACGGGGAAAACTCTCCACCCGGGGAGCCATGCGGCGCCCGAAGACGCGGCGAATCTCTCGCGAAGATTTCGCGAAGCCGGCTGGAGGCCTAATATCCGCGGGCGGGTCAGGGCGGGCGGGACAACAACATGTCGATGCCGCAACGGGAGCCGACCGGGTACCGGGTCGGCGATTTGTCCATCGATCTGGGAACGCGGCAGGTAAGCCGCGCCGGGCGGGCATTGTCCCTGCCCAAACTCTCCTATGACCTGCTGATTGCCCTGGTGCAGCGCGCGCCGAACGTGCTCACCTCCGGCGAATTGATGGCCTCGGTCTGGTCGGGGCGGGTGGTCAACGACGAGACCGTCGCCAAGCGCGTCGAACTGGTCCGCGAGGCGCTGGGCGACGACAGCCGCGAATCGCGCTACATCGCGCTGGTGCGCGGCCATGGCTATCGACTCACCGCCGACGTCGAACCGCTGCGCACCGCCGCGGTCACGTCGCCGCCGCCAGCCCCGCGCGCGCAATTGTCACTGGCGGTCCTGCCGCTCGAGGATCTGTCGCCAGGGGCGTCCGAAGGTTATTTCGCCGCCGGTCTGCACGACGCGTTGATCACGGACCTGTCGAAGGCGCGCGCGCTGCGCGTGATCTCGCGCACTTCGACGCTGCCGTATTTCAAGTCGGCGCTGACGCTGCCGGTCATCGCCGGCGAGCTCGGTGTGGACATGGTCATCGAGGGGTCGGTGTTGCGAGCCGGCGATCGCGTGCGCATCACGGTGCAGCTGGTGGCCGCCAACGACTCACACGTCTGGGCCGAGAGTTATGACGGCGATCTGCGCGACGTGCTGCGGCTGCAGAGCGAGGTGGCGCGCGCCGTGACGCGCGCCGTGAAGGTGCAGCTCACGCCGGATGAATCGACGCGCATGACCACGCTGCGCCAGGTCAACACCGAGAGTTACGACCTCTATCTCAAGGGCCGCGATTTCCTCGATCGCATGACGCCGCAGGGCTTCGAGTCCGGCCTCGCGCTGCTGCATCGCGCGACCCAGCTGGACCCGGCGGATCCGCTGCCGTACTCGCGGCTGGCACTGGCGTACAACTTCATCGGGCATGCGCCAGGCGCGTCCAAGTCCTCGTTTCCGCGCGGCGCCGCGGCCGCGCTGCAGGCGCTCGGGCTCGACGACGGCATCGCCGAGGCGCACCTCGCGCTGGCCGAGGCCCGGCTGTACTTTCACTGGGATTGGCCGGCCGCGGACCGTTCGTTTCGCCAGGCACTCGAAATCAATCCCAGCCTCGCGGCCGCGCACGCCCACTATGCCTGGCTGCATGCGCTCCACGGCCGCGTCGAGCGTGCCTTCGAAGAGTCGGCGCTGGCGGTGCAGCTCGATCCGCGCCAGCCGTTGTGGATCAGCTGGCACGGCTGGCTGCACCTGTGGCGAGAGGAGTTCGACGCCGCGATCCGCGACCAGCGCGCGGCGCTGGCAATCGACCCTAACCACCCGGTGGCGCATTTCGTGCTCGCGCAGGCGCTGTCGGCGGTGGGCCAGCACGAAGCAGCGCTGGCCGCCGCAGGCAAGGCTGCGGCAGTGGCTGCACGCTGGTCATGGGTATTGGGCCAGTGCCTGGCGTTCGCCGGGCGCCTCGACGAGGCGCGCAATTTTGCCGTGGAGCTCGCGCGCAACGATCCGCCCGATCCCTGGGCGCTGGCCGAGGTGTACGCCGCCATCGGCGACCACGACGCCGCGCTCGGCTGGCTCGAGGCCGGCTACGAGTCGCGGCGCGACTGGATGCCGTGGATGAAAACTAACTACTTCTTCCGGGATCTGTTCGACGCGCCGCGCTTTCGCGAGATCGCGCGGCGCGTCGATCTGCCGGCGCTGGACTAGAACTCCATTCCGACGGCGAACTTCGCCACGTTCTTGCCGCCGTTGACCTTGGCAACGCCGCCCGAAACCAGGACGTTCCTGGAGAACGCGTGCGCCACGGACAGGCCGACCGCGGTTTCACCGTCGTGGTAGCCGCTGCCCAGTCCGACCGCCGTCTTGCCGGCTTCCGAGGGACGCACGTCAGGCAGCGCGGCGCTCGCCGCGATGCCGCGTGCGGCGTAGGTGCGGGCGTAGCTCACCTGCTGGTCGATGTACGAGGTCGTGCTCGCGATGCGCTGGTCCGTGTACGACTGAGCATCGGCCAGGCCGTTGTTGACCGCCGAGAGCGCGGCGTTGAGCTGATTCAGGTTGATGGCGTCGGTGCCGTTCGTGCCGGTGGCCACGTTCGTGATGCGCCGTTCGCCGCCCGCCACGCCCACGGATACCGTGTTGGCGGCATTGGTCTGCGAGCCGTTGCCCAGGGCAACCGAGTTCGCGTGCGCGGCGCTGGCGTTGTTGCCCACGGCCACCGCGAAGTTGCCCACGGCTGTCGCATTGTCGCCGATCGCCGTGGTGTTGGTGCCCGTCGCCTGCGCTCCCGTGCCCACGGCGACCGAGGATCGTGCGAGCGCACCCGCGCCGATGGCCACCGAGTTGGTCTGCACGGCGGTGGCGTTGTTGC